>Ga0209541_10010296_pt1 | contig 14938 bp, 16 predicted proteins | sample RifCSPlowO2_01_FD_184027 | JGI IMG/M metagenome (GOLD analysis project Ga0209541, IMG submission 184027) | Groundwater microbial communities from Rifle, Colorado - Rifle CSP2_plank lowO2_0.1 (SPAdes) (version 2) | ecosystem: Environmental > Aquatic > Deep subsurface > Groundwater | place... | reverse complement strand
CTTTTTCTTTAGTTCTATTTCTTTTTCTTCTATTTCCCTTTTCTGGTTTTCGAGTCTTTCAAATTCATCAACTAATCCCTCATCATTTGCCATATTATTTATCATTGTCTCTTTTATTTATTCTTTTCTATTATCTATCTCCTTATTCTTCAGCTTTAGAAATTTCTCACCCGAAAAACTAACTCCCCATCTTTCCCTGCCCACCCAACCAACCCGCCCAATCATCTTCACACCTCCCGCAAAGTTTAAATATGTTAAAACATGTTATAACGTATGGTATCTGTTATGAGAAAGGCGACTGCTTTGGGAAATTCGTCAGGAGTTCTTCTGCCGAGAGAATGGCTTGACAAAACGGTAGTTGTAACTCTCACTGAACCATCTACAGATGAAATAACAAACGAAGTTGTAAGGATACTTCTTGAGAATAAATTTCTTGAAGACACGCTTGGAATTTACATGACAGGAAGCCACGCGAGAAAAGACAAAATAAGTATTGAAAGCGACATAGATATCCTGATACTAACAAACAGCATAAACAAAGAAATAAAAAAGGGCAAATACAGCATAGTTTTGATATCTGAATCAAACTTGAAAAAAAGCCTTGAAGAAAACCCAATGTATTACTATCCTATGATTTATGAGTCCAAAACTCTTGTCAATAACAAACTTATAGAATCATACAAATATATCCGTAAATTAAATATAAAAAACTACATCACATCCACCAAAACAGCTTTGGAAAAAGTTAAAGAAATTATTTCTATGGACAAGAAACTTGGAAGAAAAAAAACAGGAGATTCCGTCGCTTATTCACTAATATTAAGACTAAGAAGTTTTTATATATTAAAGAGTATATCAAATAAAGAATTATGGAAAAAAGAAAAGTTTTTGTCTTTAATTAGAAAAATAACGGGAGAAGAAGAAATTTATGAGAGATACAATGAGGTAAAGAATAAAAACTCCTCAAAAGATAATACAGTGCTTATTGAAGACGCAGAGAAAATAATAAAATATCTTGAGAAGGAGATAGAAATATGGGAGAGAAGAAACAAAGGAAAAAAAGACTGAAAAAGCAGATAGAAGGACTTGAGAAGCAAAAAGAAAAACATTTCAAAAAGATAGAAGTTGGAGAATTTTCAAAAGATACGACACCCGAATATTGGAAAAAAGAAATGGGGCAATTTGAGAAGGAAAAACAAAGAAAAGAAGAACTGCTAAAAAAACTCTCTAAGAAATAACCCCGAAAAATATTAAATACTACCCTTCTATTAATCTATTATGGAAAATAAACTCTCTGTTAATATTGTTGTTAGAAAAGAAGAGCTTGAAGGCAAAAGAGTCGTCGTAGTGAATAATGAAAAAACAGGCGTATCTGATTTTGGAGATACTCTTGATGAACCGGTTGAGAATTTTAGAAAATCATTTAATATGTTTCTTGAGACTTCTTATAGAAAATATTAAATACTATTTATGTATTGTGTATGTATGAAAGAAGAATCTTTTTCTAAGTTATGTAGTATCTGGAATAGAATAGGTCCATTTAATATGGATTCATTTAGCGATAGGCTTATCTTACAGAAAAAAGTTTTCCTATTAAAAGAGGGAGGTTTTGATATTGGTTATGGTTTTAATAAATACATTAGAGGTCCTTACAGTCCTGTACTAGCTAATGATGGTTACAAAATTAATTCTGGAGAGATAGTTTCTGGAAATGCCCCGTTATCAGAGGAGATTATAAAAAAACTTCACAATATTGAGAAAGGTCATGAAGGTGAAGCTCTTTGGTTTGAACTTGTTACATCAATTCTATATTGTATAAAAAAAGAGGGTCTGTCAATCAAAGAATGTAAGGAAAAATTAATTGAGGAAAAACCTCACTTAGACATGGATGAATTTGATGAGGCAATCAAAAAGTTGAGTGAAAATTCTTTTATTTAATCAAGCGAATATTTATGTTACTGTCATTAATCCTTTTTATTTTTTTACTATCTTCCCATATATTTTTATCTGTTGTTACAAATTCAGCACAATTATTATCAATTGTTAAGGCAATATTTGTTTGATCCATATCGTTAATCCCATCGCCAAGTCTTAAAGATTTACATTCTTCAAAATACTTTTGATAATTTCCTCTTGGTAACAACAATTCTGCTGAAGTTATAAGTTTGAAAAATACTTGGAGATGTGCTTGGAGAGTATCTCTTTCTATTTTCTTGCCCTTGTGTATTAAAGTTGATTTTGAAGTCATGTCATCTTTTTTAACATCTTCCCTTAATTTTCTAATGACTTCTTCTATGATGATGGGGGTTATGCATATTTTTCTTTCTGGGATTTCTTTGAAGTATTCATTACATTTTGAAGTTAATGGCTCATCTAAAATTGCTGCTAAAAATACACAAGCATCCACCATCTCTTTGTTTTCCATAAAAATGAATTATTTTAATCATTAAAAAGATTATGAATAATAGTTATGTTTGTATCTTTACCACAACAAACCTTAAAAAATACCTCCATTATTAATATTGATGTTAATTAAATTTGAAAATCCTTTATTGTTAAGCAGAGTTATAGATATATTATCGGAATTAGTTACTGATGTACGAATAAAAATAACTGAGTTTGGTGTTTCAATTACTGCAATGGATCCTGCTAATGTTTCATTAGTTGGATTTAAACTTCCTAAATCTGCTTTTACTCAATTTGAATCTGATGGTAAAGGGGAAGTTTTAGGAGTTAATTTAGACAATCTAAAACAGATATTGAAAAGATGTAGTTCTGTAAGTACTTTAATTTTAGAAAAGAAAGAGAATAGTAATACCTTGGATTTGATAATACAAGATAAAATAAAAAGAAATTTTAGTTTAACACTTATAGAAATAGAATCAGAAGAGAAGGAAATACCTAACCTTGAATTTTCGTCTAAGATAGAATTAAATTCTTCTGATTTAGTTGCTTCAATTGAGGATTGTTTAGTTGTTAGTGATGCATGTTCGTTTATTGTCAAAAATGGAAAATTTATAATCGAGGCTAAAAGTCTTAATTCTGCGAAATCGGAGTTTAGTGGTGATGAGGCAAAGATAGAGGCAGAAGATTGTAGGGCGCGATATAGTTTGGAATATTTGATAAAATTTATGAAAGGTGCTAAACTTGTTGAAAGGACGGTTTTAAAGTTTGGAACAGACCATCCATTGAGAATTGATATAAAAAATGATAAATTAGAATTAATATTTATTCTGGCGCCGAGAGTTGAGAATGAAGATTGAATGAAATGGTTTTAGAAACTTTAAGAGACCGCATAAAAGAAGGAAGGGGTGAAGGTAAGGAAATAAAAGAGATAGTTGAAGGACTGGGATTGTGTGATCCACCAAGTACAGATATTTTTCGGATTGGCAGATACCACCCTGAAACTAAAACTGTAACAGGAGCTAGATACGAAGAAGATGGTGATCAAAAAGATTGGGGTCCTGTAGAATTATCTAGAATACTAGAATATTATGATTTCAAAACTTTTGGAGCCGAAAGACTGTATAGAAGAGAAGTAACTCATGTTCCTTCTAGTGCTAGTGCTGTTTTTGATATCGGGAATTAGTTATTTCCCAAAACATTTATATAACTCATTTGGGTATGATGTATATTCATAACTAATAACATAGTGAGTATACTATTAAGATTAGTATGATATAAAAGAGGTAGTTACTTATGAAATCCCATAATAGAGGAAAAGAGATAGAAAAATTTTTGAAATTGCAAAAGATTGTTACATCAAGTGAGATTGCTAATCATCTAAAAGTTTCTTGGAATACTGCTGAGAAATATCTTCTTGAGTTAGCGTTAGATAAAAAAGTTGAAAGAATTAAAAAACAGGGAGTGAATTTATGGTTGGCAAAGTAATAAGAAGTGAGGCTGATTTTAGTAAATGGTTTATGAATAATTTTATAAGTTTAGGTTATTCAAAAATAATAAGAAAGTATAATGGAACATTTCCTGATTTTATTATGGAAAAAAATGGAAAAAATGTGAAGGTTGAATTAGAAACAAGGGCTTCGCATTTTATATTGCATGGACATGATAAAACAAAGGTTGATGAAGTTATATGCATCAAAAAAGATGTTAAATTAGATGTCCCATTGATTGAAATAAGTGAATTAAAATTTATTCCGCGAATTGAAAGGATATCGGCAACTATAGATGAAGGAACTTCTAAGAAAATTGAGAAATTAATCAAAGATAAAAAATATAGGAATAAATCTCATTTTATAGAGGATGCTATTAATTTGTTAATTGAGGAGGGAAATAAAAAATGAAGGATAAAGGGCAGATAACTATGTTCATCATCATAGGAATTTTAATTGTGGTATTATTTATTTTATTTTTCTTTTTGAAAGAAGAAATTACACCGAATGTTCCGGTTGGTAGGCAATCTGAAACAAACCCTCAATCTTTTTTGGATACATGTTTAGAGGAGCATATTAAAGATGCCATTGAAACTATATCTGTAAGAGGAGGATATGAAGAAAATACTTTGAGCACATATTACAAAGGTGTAAATGTATCATATTTATGTTATAATTCTAATTATTATTATCCATGTATAAATCAAGAACAAATGTTAATTCAACACTTAAAAGAAGAGTTACATAATGTTCTTGCTAATGATGTAAAAAATTGTTTAGATGATTTTAGTAATAGTTTATCTGAACAGAGTTATGAAGTTATAATGGAACCTTGGAATGATAATCAATTTAGTATTGAATTAGTTCCTAAAAGAGTTTTAATATTAATAAATAAAGATGTTGAGGTAATAAGAGGAGATGATACAATAAAATATGAAAACTTTAAAATTATTTATCCAAGCAGATTTTATGAATTGTCTGTCGTTGTTCAAGAAATTGTTTCTCAGGAAGCCAGATTTTGTAATTTTGAACAGACAGGATTTATGTTATTATATCCCGAATTTAATATAGACAAATTTAGAAATCATGATTCTTCGACGATATATACTATTCAACATAGAAAGAGTAATGAGAAATTCATTTTTGCAGTTAAAGGATGTGTTATACCACCAGGGATAGGATGATGAATAAAAAAAGAAAAATTACTGCGTTTGGAGAAATTTTAATTCTCGTAGTAGCAACGCTTTCATTTGCATATTTAATACATGAAAATACTAGTTTTTTTTATGGAGAGGATGAAACAGATTATAAAATTAATTTTAGTTTTTTGAAAATATTGAAGGTGTTTAATATATTTTATTTAATACCGAGTGTATCAGCACAATCAACTGACTTAAATTATGCTTGTTGTCCTAGAATGAATAATGGAGCTTTATGTCAAAATATTTTACCTCCTCTTGCTGGTGATTTTTGTGCAGTTAGTGTTTCTCCAACAAGCTGTGAATTGGATTCGAGATGTAGATTAGGATGTTCAATTGATCCTGTTGAAGGTTTGTGTTCTACAAATACTCCGAGATTAGATTTAGGAGATAATGATTGGATTGAAAATGATCCTCAATGTTTGAATCAAAGATGTGTAAAGGGTTGTTGTAATTTAGGAAGTCATTCTGAATTTGTAACCCAAGATAGATGTTATTATTTAGCCGGATTAAGTGGATTAAGTGTTGGAGGTGATTTTGAAGATCCATTTGATAGTAATCTATTAACGGAAAATCAATGTCTTGGAAGTTTTTATGATGAAGAAAAAGGTGCATGTATTGTTGGTGAAAATAATCATTGTACTTTCACTTCGGGAATTGAATGTGCAAATGTTAATGGGGATTTTAAACCCGGAGCATTATGTACTGATCCATCTTTAGGAACTTCATGTGAAATGACATCAGAAACAACTTGTTTAGAAGGAAGAGACGAAGTTTATTTTGTTGATTCGTGTGGAAATATTGCAAATATTTTTGAAAGAGGCAGAGATAATGATATTAGTTATTGGACAGGTATTGTTCTTAAAGTAGATAGTTGTGGAAACGATGATGTTCATGGAAATGCAAATTCAGCGTCGTGTGGAAATTGTAATACATTTTTAGGAACGAGATGTGGAGAAACTCAGGGAACTTCTAGTGAATTAAGATGTTTGGATTTAAATTGTGCATCGAGTGATAAAACAGGGAATAAACCGAGGGTAAATGGGGAGAGTTGGTGTGTTTATGATTCTGCGATTGGAGAGGGTAGGGATACACCTGGAAGTAGACATTGGAAAAGAATTTGTATTGATGGAGAGGTTAAAGTTGAGCCTTGTCAAGATTATAGAGGACAAATTTGTGTGGAGTCTAGAATTGAAGAAAGGGGAAATTATTTTTCTACAGCGTCGTGTAAAATTAATGAAGCGATTCAATGTTTAAATTATAATGACGTTGGAGAAGGTGGAGATCAAGCTTCAAAATTAGAGGCTATAGAAAATATGAAAAAGCAATGTAATGAAAATGAAGATTGTTATATTAATCATGTTGATGTTGACCCCGAAGGTTTTGTATTTGATATGTGTGTTCCAAATTATCCACGTGGTATTGAATTAAATAGCGAAGATCCAACTTTTTCTGAAGAGTTATGTGGTTTTGCAAGTCAAACTTGTATAATGGTTCAACAAAAAAAGATAACTGGGGGATGGAAATGTGTTCATAATTGTGATTGTAAAAAACCTAAATTTGCCGAAGAAATGAATGATTTATGCATTAGTGTAGGAGATTGTGGAGCAAGTGTAAATTATGTTGGAGTAATGAGTAGTGAGAATTATATAGTCAGAAAATCTCCGAGGTTAGGACAAGGTTATTTATCTAGAATAAGTGATTATGCAAATGCAGTTAGTGGCGTTTATGCTAAGCCTAAAAATATTTCTGATATTGCTGGAGCTTTTTCAATAACTGGAGAAGGGGAAATTACTGGAGAGGAAAGTCAATATATTGGAATTGTTAGAACGGTGGGATTGGTTTCGGGAGGAATTGGATTGGCAGTTAGAGGTATTGGATGGTTGGCAGGAAGTGGGGCGGCTAATAGCGGAGGAGCATTATTATGGACACAAGTTGGGCCTCAAACTATTACAGGATATACTCAGGGAGGTCTTACTACTGGTTATGCGCCTTTTACGGTGGAACAATTAACACCAGCAACAGCGACGAGTGCAGGAGGTTTTATGTCTGCATTAAGTGGAGTTGGAACTGGAGCAACTGTTGGATATATGGTTGCAAAAGCATTTGGTTTACAAGGAGATGCAGCTTTAGCAGTAACTGCAGGGGCGGCAGTAGCAGGAGGAGTTGCTGGATTTGCAGCAGCAGGATATGCAGCTGGTTCAGGTTCAACCATTGGAAGTATTGCATCATTTGCTGGAGCATTAGGACCATTTATGGCTGCATTAGTGTGGGCAGTAATTGCAGCAGTTGTTATTGCATTAATAATGAGTTTCTTAGGAATTGGAAAAACTAGGGAAGTTTCAATTGAATTTCAATGTCTTCCTTGGAAAGCACCAATAGGAAGCAACAAATGTGATGAATGTAATAAAGACCCCGAATTATTTCCTTGCACTAAATATAGATGTGATTCATTAGGACAAGCCTGTGAATTCATAAATGAAAATACAGAATTTGCAGCATGTGAAGAATCAAATCCTAACGATCATACACCGCCGTTAATTTCGGCAAATGAAGTTGTTACCGACGGATTCAGATTCCAGAATGAAGTAGAATATGAAAGTGTTGAAGTTAGAAATTCAAATGGAGGTTGTATTCCTGAATTTACTGATGTCGTGTTTTCATTAAAAACCGATGAGAGGGCGCAATGTAAGTTTGGATATGATAGAACAAATAGATTTGAAAATTTGACAGAATTTCCAATTTTAGAAAGGACTTCATTTACACATAATCATACATTTAGTTTCTTGATGCCGAATATTGATAGTTTGGATCCACAAGATATAATTGGTGATTTATCAGATAGGCTCGGAGCTAAAGAAATTTTTGTGAGGTGTCAGGACAATCATGGAAATGCAAATACATATTCTTACGAAGTTGATTTCTGTGTTCAAGAAGGGCCCGACTTAACTCCTCCGAGAATTAGATCCTATTCTCCACCGAACGGAGGTTTCATTCCATTCGGAACAACTGAAACAATTTTAAGTATATTTGTGAATGAACCTGCTGAATGTAGATATTCAGTTTATACTGGAACAGATGTGAGTTATGATACAATGACTGAAATGAGTTGTTCAACAAGTTTGCAAAGTTTGACAATTAATGGATGGCCTTGTAGAACTATTTTAACTGGATTAACAAATACAGAAAATAGATTTTTAATAAAATGTAAGGACCAACCTTGGCTTGATGATCCTGATTATTCTGGAAGGCCTGGAACAAGAAATACAAATAATGGAGATGAATATATAATCTCTGGAACTGAAAATGTTTTGAGTATTGATTCTATTACGCCAAATGAGGATATTGTAACTGGATATACACCATTCATAAGGGTTGATTTAGGGGTTACAACTTCGGGAGGTTCAAATAATGGTGTTTCAACTTGTTCATATAGTTTATCAGATTATGAATCTAATATGATAGAAATATTGCATACACGTTCAACTTCTCATAGTCAGCCAGGATTGGGATTTACTGCAGGAACAAGAACAATTTATATTGAATGTATGGATGACATTGGAAATGTTGCGAGAGATTCATCGACGTTTAATATAATTATAGATGAGGAACCTCCACAGATTGTTAGAGTATTTAATGAAGGAGGATTAAAAATTATTACAAACGAGCAAGCTAAGTGTTATTATAGAAATGATATTTGTAATTTTATATTAAGTAATGGTACAAGTATGACGTCGGCGTTTGATATATTTCACGAAGCACCATGGAATGAAGGTTTGACGTATTATATTAAATGTGAAGATTTGTATGGAAATAAGAATAGTGAATGTGCATTATCGGTTATACCTACAAATATAAATCAATAGTAAAAATGTTAAAATCAAAAAATTACATAACAATATTGATATTAATGTTAATTATAATTTTGATTGGATTATTTCTTTTTTATTTTATTTTAAATTATTTTTTAATAAAAACTCCTGAACCTCAAAATATTGATGAAGTAATAATTACCTTAAGTAGAGGAGAATGTTATGGTTTTTGTCCGGTTTATAGTTTAACAATTTATGGGAATGGAACGGTAAAATATATTGGAGAAAGAAATGTAAATGTAACTGGAGAAAGAATTTACACAATACCTAAAGAAGATGTCCAATCATTAGTTGATAATTTTATAGAAATAAATTACTTTGGATTAGAGGACAATTATAAAGTTCAAGTAACAGATGCTTCAACAATAATTACTTCAATTTTAATAAATGGTAGAAAGAAAACAATTAGTCGATATGTTGGTGGTCCTGATAAATTAAAGAATTTAGAGAATGAAATTGATGAAATTGCAAGGACCAATCAATACATTGAATAAAATAAAAAGTTTATAAATTAAGAAAACATAAAATGATAATGAAAAAAAGAGGAGATAAAGGGCAGGTAACTATTTTTATTATAATAGCAGTGTTAGTTGTTGTTGCGGCAATTTTGTTGTTCATTTTTCGTCCTAGTGGAATAAATATAATTCCGTCGAAACCGGGAACTCCTGAAGGTTTTATAAAAGATTGTTTACAAGATACTATTGATGAAAATATTAATTTTATTTCCTTGCAAGGCGGAAGTTTAACTCCCAAACATTATTTTGAGTATCAAGGGAATAAATTAGAATATTTGTGCTACACAAATGAATTTAATAAAATGTGTGTTGTTCAGCAACCTATATTATATGGACATGTTTCTACTGAAATTGAAAAGAGTATTTCTTCTAAAGAAAGAGAATGCTTTGATTCTTTGAAAGCAGAATATGAGGACAAGGGTTATACGGTTGATTTGAAACGTGGAGAAACTATTGTTGATTTACTTCCGGGAAAAGTTTTGATTACATTCAAACATTCATTGAATTTGAGGAAAGGAGATTCAACATCTAATATAGAGGAATTTAGGATATCTTTGAACAATAATCTTTATGAACTTTTAGGAATTGCTACTAGTATTATCGCTTATGAAACGAGGTTTGGAGATTCGGAGACAACTCAATATATGAATGTTTATCCTGATTTAAAAGTCGAGAAATATAAACAAACCGACGGTACAACTGTTTATATTTTGACAAATAGGGATAATGAAAATGTTCCAGGTTCAAAGTTCCAATTTGCTTCACGAAGTAATGCTTGGCCACCGGGATATGGAATAGGAAGTTAAATGGAAAATAATAAAAAATTGGTGATTGGAATGTTAATGTTATTTGGGATTATAATAATTAGTTTGAACTTAATTTCTGCACAAGAAGTTTCTTATTGTTGTGAAAAATTGAAGACAGGAGCTTGGTGTCAGAATGCGCCTCAAAGTTCTTGTGATACATCTTTTACAAACACTCCAGCGTCGTGTGAAGCTACTGGATTTTGTAAGATGGGATATTGTTATGATAGTCAGGAAGGAATTTGTTCTGAAAATACTCCAAAGAAAGTATGTGATCTTGAAGGGGGTGTTTGGGAATTGGATACTGGAACTGCTCCACCTCAATGTTCTTTAGGATGTTGTGTTTTAGAAGATCAGGCAGCGTTTGTAACTTTGACAAGATGTAAAAAACTTTCTTCAACTTATGGATTAGAAACTGATTTTAGAGCAGATATAACTAATGAAGTTCAATGTATAGCATCGGCAACTTCTGAAGTTAAGGGGGCTTGTGTTTATGAAGAAGAATTTGAAACTAAGTGTAAATTTATTTCTCAAAAAGAATGTCAGGATTTGAAAGGCAGTGCTGGAATTTTAGCGAGTAACTCTTCATCTTCTGTAAATTTTCATCAAGGCTATTTGTGTAGTGATGAAAGTTTGGGAACAAATTGCGGGCCTAGTACAAAAACAACTTGTGTTGAAGGAAGGGATGAAGTTTACTTTTTAGATTCATGTGGTAACTTAGCTAATATATATGATGCATCAAAAGAAAAAGATAAAATTTATTGGAGTAAAGTTTTGAGTAAACCCGAGAGTTGTGGTTATTCTTCTCCTGATGGAAACGCGAATTCAGCGACGTGTGGAAGTTGTGATTATTTTCTTGGAAGTACATGCAAACAATACAATAGAGGAGATGATAGAGTTAAGCCTAATATTGGAGATAATATTTGTAGAGATTTGAGTTGTGAATTTGAAGGAAAGCAATATAAACATGGAGAGACTTGGTGTGCTGATGCTAAAGGAATAGATTTGGCTCTTCCAGGAAGCAGACATTTTAGAATGTTATGTTATAATGGGGAAGTTCAAACTGAACCATGTTCTGATTTTAGACAAGAAGTTTGTTTGCAAAGTGAAGTGAATGATTTTAAAGTTGCTGCGTGCAGACCAAATAAATGGCAAGATTGTTTTTCTCAAACAAATAAATTATCTTGTGAAAATATTGATAAGAGAGATTGTTTATGGATTGAAGGAATAGAAATTGCTATGGCTCAAGAGGGAGAAGCAGATAGTCAAGGAAGTGGAACTCAAACTACACAACCATTCTCAAATCCAAATAGTCCCGTTACTGGAAATGTAATTCAAGAAGGAACTGATGATTCTGATTTAAGAGTAACTGATCCTAATGCGATTGAAGGTGGAGGTTCTTGTCTTCCAAAGAATCAGCCTGGATTTAATTTTTGGGAAGAAGGGGATCATTCATCGTTATGTGCTTTAGCTAATACTCAATGTATTGTTAAATATGAAAAGAAAGCTCTCGATAAAGATTGGAAGTGTGTTGAGAATTGTGAATGTCTTGAACCTTCATGGGAACTTGAGCATAATAATATTTGCGTTGCGATTGGGGATTGTGGAAATAGTAAGAACTTCATTGGAGTTCAAGGATTTAATACGGGTTACAAGATAACGACGGAAAAAGTAAAATAAGATGATGATTAAAAACAAAAGAGGAAAAGCACCGATAGCGTTGGGGGAAATTTTAATTTTAGTAGTTGCAACTTTTGCTTTTGCATATTTAATTTATAGTAGTGTTGGAGTTGTAAGTGGGCAGACTGCTCCTACAATATATACTAGAAGTGATGGGAGCCAGATTGTTGATTATAGAACAAATCGACCATTATATCCAACTCCTGTTGAAACTAACGCACCTTTAGAAGTTGATTCCATATTTGAAGTTAATACTCCAACTAATAATCTTTTTGGACAACCACCAATTACCGCCTCTCCAACTAATATTGCAGGAAGCAGTATTCCTGCACAGCAATGGTATTCCGGACAAGTTGGACCTCAAAATCCGTCACCATTACCAAATCCAGCTGCAGGTAATCAAATCGCTGAACAAGCTGCACAACCTCCTGCACCCGGAACAACACCTCCTCCAGCGACGGATGGAACTACCCCTCCCCCAACACCGGCGGCGGCTGCAGCAGCAAAACCTCTAAGTGGATTATGGAATACAGTTGGAAATGTTTATGGTTTTGATGAAACAACAACTAAGGGGGCTAAAGCAGGTTTCCTTACAGATGGTGGAATGATGGATGGTTTGGTTTCAAGTGCGTCGTGGGGAGCTACTGCTTATGGTGCTGTTCAATTATTGAGATTCGTTGGTGTTAAAGAAACTATTGTAAATGCAGCATCAGCAGCTTTGGGTGCTGGCGTTTTTGCTGGAAGGGCTGCTAGTACTATATTCCATCTTGGTGGAGGAGCTTCGTTTTTAATTGGAGCCGGAGTTGCTATTGCGGTTTTCTTATTTATGTATAAAGAAGAGAAAAATAAAATTGTTAGATTTGAATGTCTACCTTGGGATGCGCCAACTGGAGGAAGAGATTGTGAAAAGTGTAATCAACAAAGTATCTTGCCTTGTAGTGAATATCAATGTAGAAGTTTAGGACAGGCTTGTGATTTAGTTAACAAAGGAACTGCCGAGGAGAAATGTGTTTGGATAAATAGGAATGATGTTGAACCTCCAATAATTCAGCCTTGGGTTGAAGCACTTACTGAAAACCATAGATACACTCCAGATAATACAATTAATCCTCCAGATAGAGGTGTAAAGATACAAAACTTAAATGCTGTTGATGGATGTGTTAAAGCATTCACTCCGTTGAGCTTTGGTGTAAATTTAAATGAGCCTGCTAAATGTAAATTGGATTATGAAAGAAAACAAGAATTTGAGGATATGAAATTCTTTTTCGGAGGAAGTAGTTTCTTAAGATATAATCATACTCAAGTCTTGAGTTTACCTGGGCCAACTGCAATTAATAATGCAACACCAATAATTCAAAATGATGGAAGTTATACTTTGTTTACTAAATGTATGGATGCGAACGGAAATCAAAATGAAGCGAGTTTTGTTTTCAAGTTCTGTGTTGAGAAAGGGCCTGATACAACACCTCCAATAATAGTATCTACAAGTTTAATTAATGGAATGCCGGTTGCTTACAATACATCGTCGTTACCAATAGAAGTGTATGTAAATGAGCCTGCAACATGTAGATGGGATTTCGTTGATAGAGTTTATGATTCAATGATAAATGAGATGAGTTGTAGTAATGGAGTATTCCAAATGAATGCAAGAAATACTTATACATGTAGAACAACTTTGACAGGATTAAAAAATAATGAATTGAACAAGTTCTACTTTAGATGTAAAGATCAACCAAGTAAACCTGAGAATGATAGATATGATAATAAACAATCTTATCAATTTAATGTTCAAGGAACTTCACCATTAGTAATAACTAATGTGGGGCCTAATGGAACGTTAAGAGATTCAACTAATGTCGTGAAGGTTGATTTAACAGCTTCAACATTTGGAGGATACAAAGAAGGTAAGGCAACTTGTTATTATTCTGAAACTGGAGACGATGATGATTACATTGAATTCTTTAATACAAATTCAGATGATGCGAAACATTCGACGGAATTACATCTTCCTCAAGGAGATTATAATTATTTCATTAAATGTTTAGATTTAGGAGGAAACTCAGATAAGAAAGAAGTTAGCTTTAGAGTTGAATCGGATAATCAAGCGCCTGCAGTTGTTAGAATTTATCATGATGAATCTGAGAATAAATTAGTTTTAGTAACTAATGAAAGAGCGGAATGTAGCTTTTCAACTTCAACATGTACTTTCTTATATGATGACGGGGTTAAATTTACCGTTGCTGGAGATGAGAATAATATGCAGTTTGCAGATTGGAATGTGAATGGTAATTATTACATTAAATGTATGGATGAATTTGGAAATCAACCTTTACCTAATTTATGTAATGTTATAGTTAGGCCTTTCACGGTCAGGGCTGAAGGAACCCCAATTACAGGGGAAACTTCATAATCATAATTTAGTCAAAATTTATAAGTAATATTTTTCTTATTAATTAATGAAAAAGGGGCAAATGGAATTATCTTTTGGAATGATTTTTTCAATTATATTAATAATAATTTTTATGGGTTTTGCTTTTTGGGCAGTAATGAAATTTATTGAGCCAAAAAATGCAATTGAGATTGGATTGTTTATGGATGATTTGCAAGGGGAAGTGGATAAAGCATGGCAATCCGTTGGAGATTATCAAGAACCTAAAACATTTTCATTACCTAAACAAATAGAATATGTTTGTTTTATGGATTGTGAAAGTGGTGAGAGAGGAGGATTTAGAAATTATTATAGAGATTTAAGTTTAGGATGTGGAGGGGATACTAATTTGATTTTTTATCCTTATGGTTCAGGAGAAACTTTGGATTCTCAGATAGAACATATAGCTTTAAGCGAGATAACGAAAAGTAAAAATCCGAATTGTTTTGAAAATGTAAATGAAAAGGTTTCTATAATAATAAAAAAAGATAGGGACTTAAGTCCATTGACAATTTTAGAAGATGGTAATTAAAAAAAGAGGGGCTTTA
>Ga0209541_10010289_pt1 | contig 14944 bp, 16 predicted proteins | sample RifCSPlowO2_01_FD_184027 | JGI IMG/M metagenome (GOLD analysis project Ga0209541, IMG submission 184027) | Groundwater microbial communities from Rifle, Colorado - Rifle CSP2_plank lowO2_0.1 (SPAdes) (version 2) | ecosystem: Environmental > Aquatic > Deep subsurface > Groundwater | place... | reverse complement strand
CCCAGCGGTCCGTAATCATAGGTATTGGCCAGTCCCCCGTAGATTTCCGAGCCGGGAAAAATAAATCCCCGTCTTTTGGCCAGCGCCGTTACCTGTTTAAACAAGTCCATAGTGGGACTGGCGTTTTAAAGTCTCAAATTCTCTGCGTGTTGGCGTTGTCTCCGCAAGATCAGCAATTGATAGACGCAAACCTCTTTCCATTTTATTCATTCTGATGACCAATCGCCTCTCCAGTCGGTGCTCTGATTTTAGTATGTCATCTTTAGTCGCCATCCCCATTTCTTTCAGAGTCTTTACCAGTACGGTTTTTGTTAACGGTTTATCTTTTGCCATATATGCAATACTAACAAATCCATTTAGCTAAGTCTATCAATAATGAAAAGCAGCAATCTACAAGGACAGTCCCTGTGGGCCTTGTACGCAAACTAGGCCTCTACCTGCAACTGCTGTCGCACATTCGGAGAAACTTCACCAATTTCATCTGGATCTTTCATCCACTTTTTCACATCCTGAATGATTGACGAATTTCTGACAAAAACCCAACCGGTTTCTTCAAAACCGAGAGCAAAGTCTCTTTTAATTTTGTCATTGTGCCAGTATCTGGCCAACATTCTGGCATAACCTTCGATTAACAACGCTGAACCCATGACTCGCGGCGCTTCTTTGGCAACCCAGTTCCAATCACCACCAATAGACAAACCGCTGCCAACTTCGGAAAAAGTATCCATTATCGCCTGTAGGACATCATTATGTTCTTTTGAATTTACCGTTTTCGTTAATTCTTCCAAAGAGAGTAAAGGGCTCTGATTCAGATCAGGAATAGCTTGTTTTAGCCTGGCAACTCCCCCAAAATTGTCTTGGTCAATCGGATCATTCCCTTTTAAAAGAAGGTTCATGTTTTTAATAATCGTGTCAAATTCATTGGTAATTTCTTCAAACCGTTCAGGGTTTGCCCTAAACCAATGCAAAGCTGTTCTTGCTTCCGGCGAGCGGCGAAACGACCAAGCCGCCTGATCACGAATCATTTTATCTGGGGACTGAATATCAGCTGACATGGCGCCGATTATATCAGGTTTTTCGAAACGCCGATGCCCAGCATAACTAGCAGTGAAAAGACAATCATCCAAGCGGCAGTCATCAAAACCAGTTTAATCGGTTGATCGGCTTTTTTGGTTTTAAGATAGAGCTTGACCGGGTAAGCAAACACCAGCAAGCCGCAAATCAGGGCGGAAGTGGTCAGGATCGAAAGCATTAAAAGTGGGCCGAAGAAATTGGGCACATGGCCAAACCAAGCTTCGCCTCTCCAAAAAACAATCGCGATCAAACTGCAGTAGCCGATTACTCCCAGAGCCTGATAAAAAGCAATCATAATTAATTGTAGCACTTCATTTCAATTTTTTGGAGTTTAAGGGTTTTTCGGTGATGGCCAAAATGTGGGCTTCTAAGGAAGCTCGGTCGGGGCGGGCGGGTAAACCAAAGCCTAAGAAAGTCAGTAATCGGGCTTCAAAATCAACTATTAAACTATTGCTGGCAGTGTCGCTGTTGAGCTGCGCCAGCGTGGCGCAAAGCAACGCATAAACTGCTTCGTGCTCCTGGTTTTCTGCAGTTAACTTGTCAACCAGCTCCAGTAATAAATAGGCGATGCGGACACGGTTCAGATTAACCCGCAGTTGAGGGAAACTATTAATCGTTTCCGCTTCAGTGATAATATCCAAGTTTTTACCGTTGGCAATCTGTAATTTAACCCGGTTAAACAGTTCTAAATGACCCTTTTTGCGCGAAGTTAAGCGGCGGATGCCTTTGGCCAGAAGCGTTAACTTTCCCCGATGTTTGGAAAAAACCGTTACCAACCGGTCGGCCTCGCCGAAATTAGTGCGTTTTAAAACAATCGCTTCGGTTTTGTAACTGCCCGGCATTAAAACTTAATTTCCCGATCGGCGTCTAAGTCAAATTCCTGGGTGTCATTCCCCAAACTAACCGTGTAGTGATGGTTTTTGGCCCCGGGCTGTTTTTGCAACAGCAAGCGGTACTCGCCGGTTTTCTTAAACGGCAAAGTGTATTTGAAAATCAGTTTGGTCCGGGATTCCGGACGCAGTTCGATAAACGCTTCCAGCACGGTTTTACCCAAATCTTTGTTGGTCGTCGCCTCAATATTCGAACCCAAGACTTCCACTAATTGGCTGCCTTCGGGCACGTAGAGCCGCACCCAGTCGCGCAAGATGCCGTTCAAGCACAACCCGCCTGATTCCAAATTGCAGTCATCAGGCGGTTCGGGATTGGTGTAGGTAATGGTCACGGTTTTAGTAATCGTGCCGTCGGAAGCCACATCAATTACCTGATCAATATCCTGCTCGACGTAAAGATTGGATTTGGCTCCGCCGAAATTAGTGTCGTTTAAATGGAAGTAGTCGGCGTCATACTCGCTGATCCGGCCGCTGGCGGAAAAAGCGTCGGCCACTGCCTGCATCGCCTCATCGTCGGGAAAATAAAACATCAGGTGTTTGGACTTGATGTTATTTAAACCGATCTCCATAAATTGCGGCCAAAGTTTTTTGGGCGAGTTCATCACGTTTAACAAAATCGAGTGCATCAAGGGACCGATCATGCCTTTACGGTTTCCCTTGACGTAATAAGTTGGCCGGGTGGCATAGTCTTCCATCTTGTAAACCACCTGGGGACAGTTGCACTCTTTGACAATTTCGGCATCGTAAGTACCCCAGTCGGCCACGCCCACCGGACCGAGAACTTTGAGCAGGTCAACGACGATTTGAGTATCCATGGCAATAACGCCGTCAAAATCCTTGTACTGGGCCACTTCCTTGTAATTGGGCAAAAACGCATCCATGGACACGGTAAAATCAGGGGACAGATTCATGTCTCTTAAATGCCAGTTATAGACTAAAGGCAAATATTTTTTGATCGGCTCCGGCGCCGGCAGGCGCTTGCCGAACTGATTATCCAGTTCGTAGATATCCTGGGACAGAACCGGGGTAATCTTGCCCCGGAAAGTTTCCAAAATAGCGTAGGCCGTCAAAAAGCCGCCCGAGCCTCTGATTTCGGCGTCGTTTTGGAAGATCAGGAGATAAGTTTGAGTCTCTGCCTGGCCCAAAAGCTTGGGCAAAAACGCCAAGAGCGGCTTAATGTTTTTCAAGACTTCGCCGCTGCTTGCTAACGAGCTTTGCAAACTGGCAATTTTAGTCCTGATTGACGGCGGGTAATGACGCGGATTAATCTTGTTGAGTTCGGTTTGGGCTTGAGTCAACTGGGTACTTACGCTTTCCAACTGCGGCGAGATTTTATCCAAAGTTTCCAAAATAAAAATGATTTTTTCTTCGGCGCTGTCGATGTTTAATTCGGTCGCCTCAGGCGACTGTCCGGAAAAACCCAGCACGTCGGCATATGGGGCAATCGAGTCGAGCACGGTTTTACCCGCCGCCGCTCCGGCCATGGCGGCATTCAAGCCGTGACGGCCGTCGCTAACATAGATACCCAAACCGGGTACTACTTTTAGCCAGCCAACTAAGTTGTAACGCCGACTCACAACCTTGAGTTCAGTTTCTGCCAGATTTAGACTTTCAGTTGCCTGGCTCAGGTTTTTTTCCTGGAGACTGACGGTAATGTCTTTAGCCGCCTGCGAGGCCTTACCCAGCGCCGGCCTGAGCGTTAAACCAACTATTAATAAGTAAATTAAACTCAAAACATAAACTCCGGCAATCGCGGCCAAACCGATTAAAACTTTGCGTTTTACCATTTGGACAGCATCGCCGCCGGGGTTTTTAAAATGATCAGCAAGTCCCACCATAAGTTATAATTCTTAGCATAATTAAGATCCATCGACGCCCGCTTGTCAAACGGAATCACGTTCCGCCCCGAGGTCTGCCACGGTCCGGTAATTCCCGGCTTGACCGTTAAAATTGTGGTTATCCACGGCAACGTTACTGGGTATTTCTTGCCCTGCTCGACCAATTCCCGGGGAATGTAAGCCCGGGGACCAACCAAGCTCATATCGCCTTTAACGACATTATACATCTGGGGAAACTCGTCAATGGTTAAGTTTCTTAACCACCGCCCCAGTTTGGTAATCCGCGGGTCGGCGGCCAGTTTCCAGTCGCCGGCTTTAAATTTTTTGAGCAGGCGTTTGTTTTTTTTATACAAAACTTCGTCGGCGTTTTTAATCATGGTTCGGAATTTATACAATCTAAACTCCCGACCGTTCTGCCCTACCCGGCGGTGGGAATAGATCACCGGCCAGCCCGAATCCAGCCAAATGATTAAGGGGACGATTAGCCAAACCGGCAAAAACAGCAAAAACAAAATTAAAGACAAAATTAAATCAATCGGACGTTTTAAGTATCGGTACATAAACTATTTCTTTTCGTAAAGCGACTCGTACAACTGTTTCACCTTGGGCGCTTGAGCCAAAGGACAAACCAAAAGGCCCTCTTCGGTATCGACGACAACCATTCCTTCCAAGCCGACCGCCCCGATCACCCCTTCGTCTTTACAAATAATCAAGCTGTTTTTAGTATCTAAAAGTTTAACCTTGCCGAAAACGACGTTGCCATCCTTGTCTTTGGGCAGGCCGTGATAAAGCAGCTCCCAGGTGCCGACATCCACCCAGCCCATGTCCACCGGCAATTCCCACTGGCTTTTGGGCGGCAGTTTTTCAAACAAACCATAGTCGACGGACACTTTCTCAAACTTGGGGTATTCGGTATTGAGGACCAAGTTAAATTGCTCTGTGCCAATCGCCGGAATAATATTTTGAAGCACCGCGTAAGCATCCGGAGCATACTGCCGGTAGAGATCGAGCAACAACTGCGGCTTCGTGGCCATGTAGCCGACGTGGATCAAATAGTCTTTGGATTTAAAAAATCTTTTGGCGGTGGCTTCATCGGGTTTCTCCACTTGCCTTATAAATTCATAAATTTTGTGCCCGTTAACTTCCTTAATCACCTGACCGATTTTAATCCAGCCGTTGTGGACCGATGGATAAGCGGGCGGCGTGTCCACATGGACGATAACTTTATTGGCTTGGGCCAATTCGGCCGCTTGTTTGATCGCCCTTAAAAACTCGGCTTCTTTTTGAACAATGTGATCGGCACCCCAAAGAATGATCATCACTTCATCGGGGTGCCGCTTAGCAATAATGCCGGTGGCTAAAGCGACCGCGCCCAGGTTATCGCGCATCGCCGGCTCCAAGATGAAATTCTTCTCGGGAATTTCCGCCGCCTGCTGTCTTAAAAACGGCCCGAACGTGTTACTGGTGGCAATATAAATGTCGCCGGGGGCAAAACCTTTGAGTACCCGGTCGATCGTTTGCCGAAACATCGAGGTTTTACCCAATAATGACTCAAACTGTTTCGGGTGAGACAGATTGGAAATCGGCCACATCCGCGTTCCCTTGCCGCCGCACAAGATTAATACTTTTGCCACTGTTCCTCCGCAAATTTTTTAAACTTAACTAAAAAAACCGACTGGTCAAATTTCTTGGCTTGCTCTATCATCAATTTTGGCTTCCAATGGCGCACCGTGAATTGTTTCACAGCCGTGATTAAACTGTCAACCCTGGCTTGGCTAAAGAAGATTCCCGTCTGATTGTCAACGACAGTTTCCCGAGCGCCGCCTTGATCGAAAGCAATTACCGGCCGACCGGCCGCCTGGACCTCGACAGCGGCGATGCCGAAATCCTCTTCCTGGGGCATGATCAAAGCTTGACAGTGCTGGTAGTAACCGATTAACTCGGCTTCGCTCACCCAGCCGGTAAACTTGATCGTCGGGCCGGCCAAACGCCGGAGGCGAGACTTATCCCGACCTTTGCCAACTATGACTAAAGGCAGTTTGAGCCGGTTAAAAGCCTGAATCGCCAAATCGATTTTTTTATAAGCCACCAGCCGGGAGACGATAAGAAAGTAATCTGTAATAGGTAATTTGTAATCAGTAATTTTTGAAAACTTTTCAGTATCCACGGGGGGATAAATTACGGTTGAGCTGCGGCCGTAATATTTTTTAATTCTGGTTTTGACTGTTTGGGAAATCGCCGCATATATGTCCGGCCGCCGGCTGTAAACTAAGTCATTGCTTTGCAGGTAGTGTTGCACCGGTTTAAACCACCGGCCGAGTCCTGGTTCGGATAAATACTTTTTCTGGTGTGACCACAAGTAGCGCGTCGGTGTCAGGCAGTAACACAAATGTAAAGTTTTTGGCGGCGTAATTACGGCTTTGGCCTCGGCACTGGTAACCGAGACGACGACGTCAAAACCGGTAAAATTAAATGACTCGAAGGCTAAGGGGGTGAGCCAGGGGTAAAGTTCGTGGTGAGTTTTAGCCCAAGGCAGATGCTGCAAAAACGAGGGAATTACATGAGAAAAAACTTTTGTCCAGGGGACGCCCTCCGGCTGGTAAACGGCGGTATATAGGGGCGCCTCCGGCCAAAGCCGATGTAAATTGATTAACACTTGTTCGGCACCGCCAAACTTATTGAGACGATCGTAAACCAAGGCAACTTTCATAAACCTCTAAAGTTTTTTGAGCGGTTTTTTTCCAGGAGTAACTGCGGCAAAAAGCTTGCGCCCGCTGGAGCTGCTGCTGCCGCTTGGCCGGATCCAGCACCAAAGCCTGTTTCATTTGGTTAACCAGCTCGTCTGAATTATCCGGGTCAAAAAACCAAGCGGCACCGTTGTATGTTTCCGGCAAAGCCGCCCGCCGGCTGGCGAGAACCAAGGTCCCGGCCGCCATCGCTTCCAAGCCCGGCAAACCAAAACCTTCATATAACGAAGCGGTGACAAAGGCGACCGAATTTTGATACAAACGGCGCAAGTCTTCATCCGAGGTAAAGTCTTTCAGTTTCACCACTGGCTGGGCTTTAAGTTTGGTGATTAACAAACGCAGGCGCCGGTAAAACCAGTCGCGGCCGGTAACAATTACCAGTTTAACTTTATGGTTTTGCGCGGCCACGATTTTGACCGCTTTAATTAACTGATCGATGTTTTTGTGGGGATAAGCGTTGCCGACGTAAATAAAATAGTCATAAGGCAGAAGTTTGGCACCGGCTTTATCGGTTTTAAAATAAGTAGCGTTAGCTGCCTCCGGCGTAATGACGATCTTTTCTTTAGCCGTCTCAAAATGATCAATCAAATCCTGTTTCACCCAGCTTGAGGGGACTAAGATTTTTTGCGAGGCGTTAACCGCTTTCTTCATCACCAGCTGATAACCCAAGCGTTTCAGCCAGTAGGTTCCCGGCCAATGAGTGGTGGTCGCCAAACCCCGGGAATGGTGCTTGATCAGATCGTGAATCGTCACCACAAACGGACCGGGAAAATTTAAAGGAACGTTAAAATGAAGAAAATGGGTCAGGTCGGGTTTAAACGACTGGATCAGGCCGGATAAATCACGCTGTTCGGAAAAAGAATAAGGTTTAATTTTAGTCATCTTGGCAGTCAAAAACACCAATTCAAACCTAGGCTTAAGTTTTTGCATTGCCGTCACTAACTCCTGGGTGTAGCGGCCCAGACCGGTATGCGACGGCCCCCAAAAGCGGCAGTCTAAGAGAATTTTATTTTGACGATTTTCCATAATTTGACGCTGTTAATGCCCAAAAACACCAGCCATTTTAAGGCAAAAAAATAACGCTTGGAATAATGTTTGTTGTAAAATAATTTCATTGCCTCAAAAAAAGCTTTCGTTGTTTTAATGCGAATGTCTTTGACGGATTTATTAATTCCCGAGGCGCCCTTTAAATGAGTGATTTTAGTAATTGGCGTGTACATTATCTGCCAACCGGCCTGTTTAATCCTAAAAGCCAAGTCAATGTCCTCGCCGTACATAAAAAACTTTTCGTCGAGCAGGCCGACTTGCCTTAAAGCCTCGCGCCTGATCATAAAAAAGGCGCCGACCGGAGTATCGATTTCATGGCTGGTGTGAAGATCTTTCCACCCCTGATGATACTGGCCAAACAGCCGGCTTTTCGGCCATAACCGCTCTAACCCCAAATAATAAGTCAAGGCCGCCCAAGGGGTAGGAAAACCCCGGTGCGAGGCCGGATCAATCTTGCCGTTCCTTAAATCCACCCGGCAGGTAGACAAGCCCACCCGAGGATTTTTGTCCATAAATTCAACCATCTTAACCAAAGTGTCTGGTTGTATCAGGGTGTCGGAATTGAGCAAGAGCTGGTACCGGCCTTTGGCCCGCCTTAATCCCAGATTATTGCCGCCGGCAAAGCCGAGATTAGTCGCTGCTTCGATTATTTTTACCTGGGGAAATTTGGTTCTGACCGCTGCCGGGGTATCGTCGCGGCTGCCGTTGTCCACCAAAATTACTTCTGCGCCCGCCTTAGCTTTAGCGGCGGCGGGCCACGTGGCTTTGAAAACTGACTCGAGTGTTTGTAAAGTCAAATCCTTAGTTTTGTAATTAATGATGATGATCGATAAATCCATTAGGCGCCTCCCAGTTGTTGATAAACTAAATTTAAGCGATTAGAAATCGTTTCCCAATTATACTGGTTATAAACAATTTTCTTGGCTTTATCCGCCAACCTCCGGGCCAGCCGCTGATCTCGTAAAACCTTGATGGTTTGGCTGGCTAAATCAGCGGCCGACTCAACCACCAGCACGCTGTCTTTAGCGTCGATCCCTTCAATGCCCAATTTAGTCGTCACCACCGGCAGGCCGCTGGCCATAGCTTCCAAAACTTTATATTTTGTCCCCCGGCCGTTCCTGATTGGCGCGAGTAGTACGCTGGCTTTGGCAAAAGCGGTGCGGATATCGGCCACATCGCCTTCTATCTTAATCCCGGCTTGAGCTAGTTTTAAAATCTCCTTGGTCGGGTTGCGGCCGACAATCAAAAGCGCAGCCTGAGGCAGGCTGGCAACAATCTTAGGCCAAATGGCTTTGGCTAAAAACTGGGCGGCGTCGCGGTTGGGCAGCCACTTAAAATTGCCGATGAAAAGAACCACTTGGCCGGGCTTTGGTTTAACCCCAGAGAAAAACTTCACATCTACCCCATTGGCTACCACGTCAACTTTTTTATCTTTGACAGATTGGGTCATAATTTGTTTGTCAGAATCGGACATCGCCGCCAAACGGGTAGCCCGGCGCCAATAATATTTTTCCCAAAGGTTAATTTTCAAAACGTCAAAATAAAGCAAAGGCTTTAATAACCATAACTTAAAATCCCGGACAAACTGCTGGTACACCAGGTATTCAATCGTTTGCTCGACTAAAAGCGTCGGCACCTTGGTTTGCGGCAGGTTGGGCATGATGTAAAACGTCTCGGCATGGATCAAATCATAATTGCCGTTCCTTAATTCTTCAGTGATCGCCCGGCGAAAAGAACTGGACAAATAGAGGCTGACTAAAAACGGATAAGGCGTAAACAAAGCCAAGAGCAAATTGCGCGGGTCCCAAGCCTGACGCCGTTTAAAGATGATTACTTTCCGGCAAAACGGTTTAAGGTGCTTCAAATATTGCTCTTCTTTACCGGACCGAATAAAACTGAATAAAGTAATCTCGTGTTTTTGGGCCAGATTTTTCAATAAGTTGTAGCTTCTGATTTGCCCGCCGGAGAAAAGCGGATACGGCAGATACGGCGTCAGCATCAGAATCTTCATAAACAGCCGGTTAGTTCAATGATGATATATTGGCCGGTTTTGGCTACAGTTTTACACTTGCCGGCCAAATACTCGCTGACGTTGTCGAAATTGACCGAAACGTAATGAGTCGCTCCGGCTCTAACCTTGTCTTCAAGATTGACGCCGTCGGGCCAGCCGTGGCGGTTAGTTTGGTACAAAAATGCCGGGTCGGAATTATAAGCGGCGATCACTAAAGCGTCTTTAGGGGTTAACGCGTCCACCGCAATACCTGCGGCCACGATTTCCGGGCGGTTGATATTAAAATAGCCGCGGACTTCATACCAGCCGAAAGCCAAAGATAAAAGCAGTAAAGATACGGCCACGGCGCTATTAATTAATCTGTGCCAACTGGTTTTAGCCGAATCGATTATCTGCCAAAAGCCAAAGGCGACTAAAATCGACCCGACCGGGACCAACGGCAGCTGGTAATAGTCGTGGGTGACGTTACCCATGGCAAAAATAGTCATATAAGCGGCAATTGATAACAGCCAAGTCAATATCCCCAGGCGTTTTCTGTCCTGGTAACTATTAAGGATGCCGATGGTGAGCAACACAAAACCGCCGGTGGCGAAGATCAAGCGATTCATCCGATCAAAGATCAGCCAGCGAAAGAAAGCGCCGGAAAAACGAATGTTAGTGGCGTTCAGTAACCAAGTCGAAGCAAAACTACCCTCCGGGTGATTGGCAAAGTGAATCCGCCACAAAATAAAAGGGACAAAAGCAATTATCCCCCACATGGCCATCGCTTTCGGCTTCCACTTGCCCCAGTAAACAAGCAACGGCAGCAGAAAAATTGCGTAGGGTTTTACCAAGAGGCTTAAAGCAAAAACCACGGCGCTTACCACCCCCCAAGGCTTGAGTAAAAACAGATAAGCGCCGATCAAGCCCAAGCTGACAAAAACCGGATCGGGCATGATCACCCGGCCGTAATAAACATTGTAAGGGTTGAGGGCATAAAACAAACTGGTCACCAAAGCAATCTTTTGCCCGAACAATTTTAAGGTAAGCAAATACAAGGCCACGGCGCCAACGCTACTAAAGACGACGCTGACTAAACGGGCATAAGTCTCATTAATCCCCCAAAGCTTGTAGACTCCGGCAACGACGGCGTTGTAAAACGGAAACTCGTTGATAAAATAGCGGTTGGGGTTAGCCAGGCCCTGTTCGTTTAAAGCCAGAAAGCTGTCCGACTGGGGATAGAGAAGATTAAACCCGTCTTTGACAAAATTCCGGGCGACCGCGGCCGTATCCGCCTGGCGCCACGAATGCCAGTCGGCCACCGGGTTAGTAATCCGGTAAAGCCGGGGCAAACCAGTCAAAACAAAAATAATTAGCGCCCAGAAAAATTTATTTTTTAGCATAGATGCCGGCCATGGCTAAGCCCAGAAACGACCAATAAGCGTAAGCCACCTTTGAGGCTTCAAAGACGTCAATATACAGGGCGTTGACTAAAAGGCCGAAAGTCACTGCCAGAGCGGCAGCGAACAAAGCATAGTCAACCGGTTTTTGGCTAGTTAAGTAGGCCTGCCACAATTTTTGACCGGCCACCCAGAAGATCGCCAGAAAAGAAGCAAAACCCAGAATGCCGGTTTCTCCTAACAAGCGCAAATAATCGTTATCCGTCGACTCGGCCACGGTAAACTCCCAAACGTGTTCTTTCACCAAAGTCGAGTAACCGGTACCCAGCAGCGGATTGGTTTGTAAGGCCTTGATGGCGTTGGGCCAAAGCGTGTCCAAGCGGATGCCGACGGACAAGCCGTACTTTAAAGCGTTGGCCGAGTAGCTGACCTTGACCGTTTCCCCCGAAGTCGTCGCCAAATACGCCCGCAAGCGGTCATAAGTATCGTCGTAAACGTCGGCCGGTTTGGGCTCAAACGACGGCTCCGATTCAGCCGGGCCTCCCGGCCCGCCCGGCCGGGGAGGCACGTCGGTTTGCGTTGCCACCAAAGCCAGCTGCTGCTCGGGAGTTAAATCCATAGCCAGAGGTAAGCCGTTTTTGGGCGGGTTAGTAAACGGCCGCATCAGCAAATCCTTAACGCCCTGCAGTTTAAAGATATGCCCGAAGCGTTCGGACAGATCACCAAAAGACATCATCACTACCGTGCTGATTAAAATTACGGCCAATCCCCTGGGAAAAACCCAAGACTTGGGCTTCTTTTTGAGTAAAATTACAAACACGGCCAAGACTCCGGCCATGTAAGCAATCCAGGAAATCCGCGACGCCGAAAGAATTAATAACCAATACTCGACACCTGCCAAAGACAAAGCCGCCAAGCGCCACCAGCGCGACGGATGCAATAAACCAAAAACGATCAAAGGAATAATCGTGATCATCACCCAAGCCGCCAAATCAAAATGGCCGCCGAAAGTCGACAACACCCGGGCGTGCTCGGTCAGGTACAAGGCAATCCCTTTGGCAAACTCGCGGTTCATGGTTGAGTAAGCCGGCCAATAAAGGTACTTCTGTCCGAAACCGTAAATGGCCACACCCAAAACCGACACGCCCAAAATCAGCAAAAACCGCTGGAGTTGAAGTTTGTTTTTAACGGCAAAAAAGAAGATAAAGAATAAAGAAAAGTACTCAATCCGCCTCACCCAGTGAAGATAAAGTTTGGCAATCTGGATCCATTCCGGATAAACAGTTTTGGTAATAAAGATGGCTGACAGCGTCGACAAAAACCCGATACCCAAATAAATCAGCATCGGCTTTAAAAGCGGCGCCCGCTTAATCTTGATTTTTTTGAGCAGTACCTGAGTCCAAAAAATCAGGTTAACCAAAAGTATCACAATATCTTCCAAGCGCACCCGGACGTTATAGCCGGGCAGGACGTCAAACAGCGGCCACTTGGGGTAAAGCGGCAAGAATATCAGCAAAAAAGCCGCCGCGAACGTCAACCAATAGTCACTAAGCCAATTTAAAAGCTTCCGCATAGATTTCGTTTCTAAAAATTATTCTCCTTAAAATTGCTCCGGTCATCAACGTTAATTTTAACACCCAACCCTGCCAAACGGGAAAGTGTTTTTGATAGATATATTTTAAACCTTTATATTCGCCTAAAATCGCTCCCCGGCTCGAACCCGAGGCTTGGCCTAAATGGGTCAAGTGGGCTTCGGCAAAATAATCCGGAGCCCAGCCCAAGCTTTTGGCCCGCAGACAAAACTCCACGTCCTCACCGTACATAAAAATATTATCGTCCAGGCCCTTTAATTTTTGATAAACATCCCGGCGGATTAACAGGGCCGTACCGGCCAGCCAGCCCGGATGCTGATTTTTTCTAAAATAACGCTTACGGTTAACGTGATAGGCCGGGAAAAACCAAGAAATTATCGGCAAGTCGTCGATAAACAGCATCCAGCCGGCCAAACGCCACAAATCAGGCAGATAACCGCCCTGGGGCTGGATTGAACCATCCTGATTTAACAGCCGGCACGAGGCAATCGCCGAGTTATTTTTCATGGCCTTTTTCATGAGAACACTTATTGTCTCTTTTTGCAGTAAAGTGTCGCTATTTAACAACCAAATATATTTTCCGGTGCTTTTTTTAAAGCCAAAATTGTTGCCGCCGGCAAAACCTAAGTTACTGCCCGCGTCATAAACTTTTGCCCAAGGGAACTTAGTTTTAAGATACTCAATCGAGCCGTCGCCGGAGCCGTTATCGACCACGATCACTTCTTTGGTTAATTTGTCCGTCGACCGGCGGATGCTGCGTAAACAATCGGCTGTCACCGACTTGGTTTTATAGTTAATGATGATAATCGACAAATCCATTACTGAAACAGCCTCGCCCGGCCCAAGCGATAATTTAACACCTTAGCCCGACGGTGGCCGATCGGTTCGGCCGGCACGCCGGCAACGATGGTTGAATCCGGAACGTCTTTGGTGACCACGGCTCCGGCGGCAATCACCGCTCCTTTATTAATAGTCACACCCGGTAAGATAATTGCCCGCGGACCGATGAATACATAGTCATTTATAGTAACCGGCGCGGTGATTGGCTCAAAAGTGGCCGAATGAATATCATGTTCGCCGTTAAAAATCATCACTTCGCTGGCAATGTCGACGTGGTCGCCGATAGTCAGTTTGTCCCGGCCGTCCAAAGTAGCGTGGTCGCCGATGATCGTGCCTTTACCAATAGTCACGTTTTTGGGCTGGTAAAACCGGGCGCCGATGTGAATTGTGGATTTACGGCCTAATTTAACCCCATTGACACGAAATAACATTTGCCGAAATACATGCGATGGCACATAGCCTAACAGCCATAAGCAGGCAATTTGCCAATCCAGCCAGTAGTTATAAAAACGATTAAGAATTTTTTTAGCTAATTGGGTTAATTCCATTAACCTCTATTTTACCAGTTTTTGGCAAGCCAATTCAATCTCGACACCCAGTCCTTGAAGTCTTGTTATTATCATACCTGATGTACCATGATTACCTTTTCCGCCGGCAAAACTATTTTGTAATTTCTCTATTTCTTTCATTGCTCCTTTTCTGCTTTTTGGTTTTTGAAGTAGTTCGAATATTCTAACCGACTGCTCATCAGCGTAATTGTTCATATCTAAGAAGCTCATTGGCTTTCCATCGGTAATATCTTGAGCAATCTCTCTGGCTAATTCTGCCATCTCTTCAGGCGATTGTGTTGACATTATTTCTCCTAAATTGCATTTAAAATAGTCTGTCCTGTTCTTTCCCAAGTAAATTGCTGGGCGCGAAGTTTGGCGACGGTAATTAATTTCTGTTTTTGAGCCGGGGTTAATTGTAATAACTTGACCAGACCGGCACGGATTGCGCTAGCATCAAAAGGCGGCTCGATGTACAGGCCACAGTCGCCGACAATTTCCGGCAAAGACGAGTTGCGGCTGACTAAGACAGGAACTCCTAAACTCATCGCCTGGACCACTGGAATGCCGAAACCTTCGTATAGGCTGGGCAAGACCAAACCCTGACTCCCTTTAATGAGGGCGGCGAGACGATCTTGAGGGACGAAACCAAGATATTTAACATTGGGCACTGACCTTTGTTTATATTTCCAGCCCAATTTACCGGCAATAATCAAATCACACACCGGGTGTGTGATAGAGGTAAAGGCATCAATTAAGGCATCAAGGTTTTTGCGGGGCTGAAGCGTGCCCACATACAATATATATTGGCCCTTAATCGGGCTTTTGCCTTTGAGCGGCAGCTGGTCTACTCCGGGGTAAGCCACACTGATCTTATCGGGGCTGACGCCGTAACTATTAATAATGTCATTTTTAGTCGCTTGCGAGATGGCAAAGATATGGCTGGCTTGTTTGACAGAATATCTGGTCCAGGCGGTT
>Ga0209541_10010287_pt1 | contig 14946 bp, 15 predicted proteins | sample RifCSPlowO2_01_FD_184027 | JGI IMG/M metagenome (GOLD analysis project Ga0209541, IMG submission 184027) | Groundwater microbial communities from Rifle, Colorado - Rifle CSP2_plank lowO2_0.1 (SPAdes) (version 2) | ecosystem: Environmental > Aquatic > Deep subsurface > Groundwater | place... | reverse complement strand
AATCAAAATCCACAAAACATAGATAAAGCTTATAAGGTTTACGCGGCGGATTTTGTGAGTACAGAAGAGGGAACCGGAATCGTGCACACGGCCGTTATGTACGGTCAGGACGACTTTGAGCTTGGGGTAAAAGTCGGTTTGCCTAAATTTCACCTGGTGAACCCGGAAGGGAATTTCATCGCTGGCGCTGATTGGCTGTCTGGTCGTTCGGTCGTGGATGAAACTCTAGCAGTTGATATTCTAAAAGATCTGCAAACCAGGAATTTAGTCTTTGCAAAAGAAAATTACACCCACTCCTATCCCTTCTGCTGGCGCTGTAAGACTCGGCTTATCTATTACGCGCGGGATTCCTGGTATATCCGGATGTCGGAACCCAAAATTAAGAAGAAACTGATTAGCGAGAACAAGAAAATAAATTGGGAGCCGGAACATATCCGCGAAGGACGCTTCGGTGAATGGCTCCGCGATGTTAAAGATTGGGCGATTTCCCGCGAGCGCTATTGGGGCACTCCATTACCCGTATGGGTAACGGGGCAAGCGCCTAATGAAGAGAGACTGGTGATTGATTCATTGGAGTCATTAAAAAAATACACAAAAAAGTCAGGGAATAAGTATTTTTTGTTCCGGCATGGAGAGGCAGAAAACAATACTAAGAACATTTACTCTTCGAACCCAAATAAAAACCCTATAACCGAAAAAGGTAAAAAAGAAGTCATGGAAATCATTTCTACGATTAAGAAAAAGAAGATTACCCAGATATATTCTTCTCCTTTTCTCCGGACCAAGGAAACTGCGGAGATCATCGCCCGAGAAGTTGGATTCCCGGAAGAAAAAATAGTTTATGACAAGAGAATCGTCGAGCTCGGATTCGGAGATTTTTCTGATCGACCCTCTCGAGACTTTTGGGACTACTTAAAGGGAAGAGATTGGAAATTTGACGATAAAATTCCCGGAGGGGAAAGTCTGCAAGATGCAAAAAACCGGTTCGGTTCGTTTCTTTATGAAATAGAACGGAAATATAGGGACGAATCAATCCTTATCATAACTCACGGGATAGGAATTGAAACACTCCCAATGGTGATACGTGGATTAAATCAAACGCAGTCCATGGAATACTATCACTCCAACGCGGCGAAAAGCTCGCCCGGATCATTGCACGAGGAGACAACGTTTGTTCCACTTCCACACAACGAAAATTACGAGCTTGATTTTCATCGGCCGTATATCGATGAAATGGTTTTAGAAAAAGGAGGAAAAGAATTTCGGCGGGTAAAAGAAGTAATGGATGTCTGGCTGGATTCGGGGGCGATGCCATTCGCGCAGGACCATTATCCTTTCGAGAACAAAAAATGGGTAGACGACAAGGGTTATCCGGCAGATTACATAAGCGAGGCGATTGACCAGACCAGAGGTTGGTTCTATACGCTCCACGCTGTAGGGGTACTAATGGGTCGCGGCCGGGCATACGAGAATGTTATCTGTTTGGGTCATTTACTCGACGCCCAAGGTAAAAAAATGTCAAAGTCGCTGGGCAACGTAGTGGATCCCTGGGAAATGATAGAGAAATACGGAGCCGACACGCTGCGCTTGTGGATGTATTCGGTCAATCAGCCGGGCGAGTCTAAAAATTTCGATGAGAAAACAATCCAACTCCTTCACCAGCAAATTTTCGGTTTACTTTACAATGTGCTCGCTTTCCATGAACTTTATTCTGCTTCGGAGCATGCCGAGGAGCAACCAAAATATAAAAATATTCTTGATCAATGGATAATTTCTAGATTAAATGAACTAAATAAATTAACCACTGAGAGTGTGGACAAATACAAACTTTTGGAGCCGGTGCGAGGGCTTCGGGATTTTGTCAGCGACCTTTCTACGTGGTATCTTCGCCGCTCTCGTGAGCGGATAAAAGAAGGCGATAAAGATGCCAGAGAGACGCTTTATTTTGTTTTAAAAACTGTCGCACAAATTATGGCGCCGTTTGCGCCTTTTGCTGCGGAAGACATTTGGCAGAAATTAAAAAATAATACTGATGAAGAAAGTGTACACCTTTGTAAGTGGCCGAAGGCGGGGAAGATTGACTCCAAAATCCTTGAAGGTATGAGTTTAGTAAGGAATATTGTGAGCTTAGGATTAGAAGCTCGCCAGAAAGCCAAAATCCAAGTTCGACAGCCGCTATCTAGACTAGAAGTCGAGGATTTAAATCTTAAACCAGAGTATATTGAACTTATTAAAGATGAACTAAATATAAAAGAAGTTTCAGCCAGCAAGGAATTTAAATTAATTACTGAGTTAACTCATGAGTTAAAAGAAGAAGGCAATTATCGTGAGCTTCTTCGTGCTTTGCAGGATATGAGAAAGAAACTTGGTTTAAAGCCTAGTGAAATGATTTCACTGTTAATTGGAACAAACGAAGAAGGACAGAAATTAATTCAAAAATTTGAATCTGATCTAAAAAAAGTCGTATTGGCATCTAAAATAGAGTTTAGAGGTAATAATGGGGAAGAAGTCAAAATAGATAATTTGGTTTTCAAAGTGAAAGTTGGTAAAATGTAGATATGCCTGTGAGACCTGTCTGTGAAAATAAATTTCAATTCTCAACCCCCAACAACGTAATAGGATTACCTGTTAAACCAGAAAATTTACCAGGCACGTTGGTAGTAGAAGGCAGCACTCTTTTTCTAAAACCAACTTTTCATGTAAGCCTTGTTTGTACTGGGAAAATTATTGAAAAACACAATGTTTCTATTCCGTATTTTCAAAATAAAGTCATAGAAGATTTTTGTGAGTTCACTAAAACAAACAATATACAAGTATTAGAATATAATGATTTTAAATTTGTTGTAGAAAATGATTTAAAAACAATCGTTGTTATGTGTAAGTTGTCAAATCTCGATAAGTTCTTTGTAATTTTAAATGAAAAATATGGATTGAATATAGAATATCCGCCTACCCATGTAACTTTATATACGCTAGAAGGAAAAGCCGGTATTTTTCTAACCGACCGAAATGATATAAAAAATTTAACTAAGCCTATCCAAAACCCTATAGGCCGCACACTTTAATGCATCACATTTATCACACAGAGGGAATAATATTGGGAAGCAGGAATATTGGCGAGGCCGGTAAGTATTATTATATTTTTACTCGTGACTTGGGAATGATTTATGCTTCCGCGTCTGGGGTGCGCAAAATGTCTTCGAAGCTTCGCTACGTTTTACAAGATTTTGCTTATTTGAAAATTGATCTTGTGCAAGGTAAAGATTTCTGGCGAGTTACCAACGCGTCAAAGACAAATATATTAGAAAAAATTACTAAAATTCCGGAATATTTTGAAATTTTTTCAAACATTGCGCGCTTACTAAGACGCTTACTTACCGGCGTCGAGCCCAATGAAGCCTTATTTGCGGATCTGGTAAATGGGCTCTTGATTTTAGAAAAAACTGAAACAGAAGAACATTTGCGCAACATAGAAGCTATTATCGTCTTACGTATTTTAGATAACCTAGGATATATAGGGGGGAACGAAATGCTTAAGACATGGATCAAATCACCATTTGAAGAAAGTATTCTTTTGGAAGTTTCGAAGAGCAGAAATAAAATACTTTCTGAAATAAATAAGGCGCTCAAGGAAACACATCTTTAGATATGATATAATTCTTAGATGTCGGAAAACGACCGGGATAAATTAAACCGAATAGAAGAGCTCAAGGGTAAACTCTTTAGTAAAAATTATCAAATTAAGGCAGAACACAGGGATAAATTTACCCATAGAGAAGACACAAAAGTGCCAGATTCTTGGCAGACCGAAGAGGAAGAGATCGTTGATTATGGGGAGAAATTTTTTATGAAAACTTCCATATTTAAAAATTTCCTTATTTTTTCTGTAGGCTTTTTCGTCTTGGCACTTCTGTATGCTTCTTATGTTCTGTTTGCTGGGAGCAATACTGTTTCCAATGATAATATCGATATTTTAATTTCTGGTAATTCTTTTACGGCTGGCGGTGAAGAACTTTCGATGATAGTCGGAATTGCCAACAAAAATAATTTACCACTTGATTTAGTTGATCTTATCGTAGAATATCCGAAAAATCCTTCGACGGGGGGGGATGACTCGTCTTTGGGCACAGAGCGTTTTCGTGAGTCGCTAGGTACGATACCAGCCGGTGCCCTACGCAATGAAAATATAAAAGTAGTGCTTTTTGGCGAGCAGGGAACCGTAATTCCTGTAAAAGTTTCAATGGAATACAGGGTAGAAGGGTCAAATGCTATCTTTGTGAAAGAAAAGATTCATGATGTGGTCATCAACTCTACACCCCTTAATATTTTAGTCGATGCTCCGGACACTGTAAGCCCCAATCAGGATATTACTCTTAAAGTAAAAGTCTCCCTAAATGCCACTAAACCAGCGCCTAAAATGCTTCTTAGGATTGAGTATCCGGTCGGGTTCCAATTCACTTCGTCCACTCCGTCGCCTTCACTTAGTAATAATGTCTGGACTTTAGGAGACTTGGCTCCCGGATCGGAGCACAACATTACTATTACTGGCAGAATGCTGGATGTTTTTGACGGTGAGGAGAAAACTTTCCGGGTTTCCGGCGGTTCACAATCTAGCGGCGAAAAGTCTGCGATTGATGTTGTTTTCAACTCCATGATTCATACCGTCCTCGTCAAGAAACCTTTTATTGAAACTAGATTTTTAGTTAATGGAATATATCAGAGAGAATATGCAGTCAATGCCACATCTCTCATTAATGGCGAGATAGAATGGACCAATAATCTGGATACCAAAGTGAATGACTTGGAAATTCGGGCGAAAATTTCTGGCAATGCGGTAAATAGGAAAACAATCAATCCACAGCAAGGTTTTTATAATTCTTCGGAAGACGTGATAACCTGGGATCGAAATTCGAGGAGCAAATTCCGAGAAATAGATCCGGGTGAAAGCGGATCGGTTATTTTTTCCGTGTCTCCACTCTCCTTATTCTCTGCTGACCGAGGACTGCTCTCCGACCCCTCTATAAATATAGAAATTTCTATTTCTGGAAAACAATCGCTAGAAGGATATGCGACTTCGGAGCTCAATGGTTCTGAATCTTCAAAAATTAAAATTATTTCAGATGTTTCGTTTACACCGAAGGCTCTTTATTATTCTGGACCTTTTACAAATAGTGGCCCTATACCTCCAGAAGTGGAGAAGGAAACGACATATACTATTACCTGGACTTTATCGAATACTGCTAACAATATTTCAAAGGCGAGCTTGCGCTCTACCATTCCGTCGTGGGTTCGTTTTGTCGGCCCTATTTCGCCTTCAAGTGAAAATCTCGTTTATAATGCTTCCACTCGTGAGATAACTTGGAATATAGGTAGGATTCCGAAAGGAACTAGCATAACTCAAGCCGGGAAATCAGTTTCTTTCCAAATCGCTTTCAAACCTTCTCTTTCTCAAGTAGGTACCACACCTGTCATTCTCAATGAATCTGTTTTGACGGGTCATGATGATTTTGCTAATGTGGATGTGAAAGTCACTAAAACTTCGCTTCGTACCACCCTCGACAATAATCCGCCGTTTCCCGGAGGTGGAGGTATAGTGGTTGAATAAATATGCCTAAAGAAAATGATAATTTAATGGAAAAAATAGTCTCACTTTGCAAGAGGCGCGGATTTGTTTTCCCGGGCTCGGAAATTTATGGCGGTCTAGCCGGAACTTATGATTATGGGCATTATGGATTGGCACTAAAAAATAATCTTAAGCAAAACTGGTGGAAAAAGTTTGTAGACAACAGACGTGACATGTATGGCATAGACGCAGCGATTTTGATGAATAGCAAAGTCTGGGAAGCATCTGGCCATGTGGCAGGATTTTCGGATCCTTTAATGGAGTGTAAAAATTGTAAAGGAAGATTTAGAGATGTTGACGTTGTTAGTCATAATTCAGGATTTATTGGGAATATTCCTGAAAAACTTTCAACGTTAAAGTGTCCTAATTGTAGTAAAGTAGGTAGCTTGTCTCTGCCGCGGCAATTCAATATGATGTTCGCTACAAAAATAGGCGCGATGGAAGATAGTGCTTCTACTGTTTATCTACGGCCAGAGACTGCGCAGGGAATATTTGTAAATTTCAAAAATACAGTGGACGCTTTTCATCCTAAATTGCCTTTCGGTATAGCTCAGATAGGTAAGGCTTTTAGAAATGAAATAACCCCACGTGATTTTATTTTTCGGTTGAGAGAAATGGAGGCCATGGAAGTAGAATATTTCATTCGCAGTGAGGATTGGGAGAAATATTTTGAGTACTGGAAGGATGAAATGCTTTCTTGGATGGAGGATATAGGGCTCGATATGGAAAAAGTACATGAACTAGAAGTAGCGGACGGAGATAGGGCGCATTACTCCAAGAGAACGGTGGACTTTGAATTTGATTTTCCTTTCGGCAAGAAGGAACTTTTTGGCTTAGCTTATCGTACTAATTTTGATTTGACCAACCACGGGCTAGAATACATAGACGAAGAGCGTGGGGAAAAAATTGTTCCACATGTCATAGAGCCAGCTTTGGGTGTGGACAGAGCATTTCTAGCAGTTATTCTTTCGGCTTACAAGGAGGATTCCAAGGACGGAGAAGTACGGGAGTATTTAAAATTAAAACCAAATATTGCACCCGTTATCTGTGCCGTTTCTCCTCTTTTAAAAAATAAACCAGAGCTTGTGGAATATGCCAATACGAAAGTCTTCGCGCCACTTAAGGCAGAATTCGGAAGAGTTGTCTGGGATGACAATGGCAACATAGGTAAACGTTACCGCCGTCAGGATGAAATTGGCACACCATTTTGCATCGTTGTTGATTTTGATACATTGAATGATGATACTGTCACAGTGCGCGACCGAGATACCGGAGAGCAGGAGAGAGTGAAGGTTGCAGGTTTACAGAAATATATAAAAGAGAAAATCTAGTTGCTAAAAGAGGTTGACATCATGTAGCACATTGTGTTACACTGGAAATATGAGAACAACATTAAATATATCAATGCCAGCTTCATTAAAACGAGACGTGAATCTGGCTGTAAAAGAGGGAAAATACGCTTCCGTAAGTGAGTTTTTTAGGGATGCAATGAGAGCCTGGGAAGACGAGCAACTTTATCAATCTGTGATGAGAAGTAGAAAAGATATTGCTCAGGGGAAATTTAAGAGGTTGCGTTCACTAAAAGATCTTATGTGATATGGATATTATTTACACGGCTGAGTTTATCCGTCTTTTTAAAAAGTTACCATTGGTAGTTAAAAAAGAAGCCATAAAAAAAGAAGCACTGTTTAAGACAAATCCATTTGATGCAAGATTGAGAACCCACAAACTTTCAGGAAAACTTAAAAATTGTTCTGCATTCTCTATCTCTTTTTCATATAGAATAATATGTGAATTTGGCAAAAATAAAACCATATACTTTCATTCTATCGGCAAACATGATATTTATAAATAATTTTTAAATAATGAAATTCTTTAAAAAAGTTTTACATAATGGTTTACGGGTTATTACGGTACCGATGAAAGACAATCCCACTGTAACCGTTTTAGTATTGGTGGCGACTGGATCAAAATATGAAACAAAAGAATTAAATGGTATCTCGCATTTTTTGGAGCACATGTGTTTTAAGGGAACGGTAAAGCGCCCCAAGGCAATAAATATTTCGAAAGAATTAGATGCGCTCGGGAGTGAATACAATGCTTTTACTGCTCAGGAATATACGGGCTATTATGCCAAATCCGACGCGAAAAATTTTGCCCAGATTTTTGACGTGGTCTCAGATATATATTTGAATTCTTCTTTTCCAGATCCTGAAATAGAGCGAGAAAAAGGCGTTATTATTGAAGAGATAAATATGTATGAAGACATGCCGAATCGGCATGTGCAGGATCTGGCGATGAAGCTCCTATACAAAGATCAACCAGCTGGTTGGAATATTGCGGGTACGAAAAATAATATTTTAAATATGAAACGTGACGACTTTGTTAAATATAAAAAAGATCATTATTTACCGGAAGCTACTGTGATGGTGGTTGCAGGTAAAATATCTGAAAAAGAAGTTTTTAAAGAAGTGAAGAAAATTTTTGGTTCCGTAAAGCGCGGGGATAAAGCAGATAAAGTAAAAGTAAAAGAAAAACAAACTAAACCGCAAGCGCTTGTCCAGTTTAAGAAAACAGACCAGACACACTTTGTTTTAGCGGTGCGTTCTTATGACTTATTTAGCAAAAAAAATTATGCGCTGGCAGTGTTAAGCTCTATCCTCGGTGGTGGTATGAGTTCGCGCCTTTTTCAGAAATTGCGCGAAGAAATGGGTGTCGGATATTACGTTCGCGCTTATAATGATTCTTTTACCGACCACGGATTTTTCCAGGTGTCTGCTGGCGTGGACAATAAAAGAATTGAAGAAGTGCTAAGAGCGGTACTCGCGGAGTGCAGAAAGCTAAAGACAGAGCTGGTGAGTCAAGAGGAATTAGATAAAGTCAAGGAATATCTGATAGGCAACATGAAGCTTTCCCTAGAAGGAAGCGATGACATTGCGAATTTCTACGGCGCTCAAGAACTTTTGAAGCACAAACTCGATACTCTGGAAGAGAAGGCAAAAGAGATTCGAAAGGTTACTAAAGAAGAAGTACAAAATCTAGCCAAAGATATTTTTAAAAATGATGGGTTAAACTTGGCACTTATCGGCCCCTTAAAAGGAGAAGCCAAGATTCTAAAAACTTTAAAATTTTAGCCAAAATTGACATAAGCGTTTTGTACTTTTTTGTGGTATTATATTTTTATGTTTGATAATGATAAAGATATTTCCATTTCTATACCAACTAGTACGATGATCCGGGCTATCTTAGTTCTACTTGGAGTATTTTTGTTGTGGTTTTTAAGGGATTTAGTCCTTGTCGTCCTGACCTCGATCGTAATTGCTTCTTTCGTCGAGTCCGCTGTTCCATATCTAAGAAGGATAGGGATCAGCAGAGTCTTTGGGATTGTCATTTTGTATGCCATTACGCTCCTCATTCTAGCTGGCCTTTTTTATCTTTTCGCTCCGCTTTTAATAACTGAAATTTATAATTTTTCTACCTTTATCTCATCCTATGTTCCAGGATTCTCGTTCTTGAATTATTTTAACAATGAAGTGTTTTCCGGTGCCAAGGACATAGTTGGCGCTCTTTCCAATGATTTTTCACTTTCGTCATTGCTCTCAGTATCGAAAGCTTTTGTTTCAAATCTTTCCGGCGGATTTTTCCAGACCGCTTCGGTTGCTTTCGGAAGTATTTTTAATTTTATATTAATTATTCTTATTTCTTTTTATCTCGCCATTCAGGAAAAGGGCATAGAGAATTTTATTAGAATTATTTTCCCTATTAAATATGAAAACTACATTGTAGACCTCTGGGAACGCTCGAGCCGCAAGATTGCTCTCTGGATGAAAGGTCAGATGCTTTTAGCTTTAGTCATTACTGTTTTTATTTATCTCTTACTTTCCCTCTTGGGTATAGAATATGCGCTTCTCCTCTCTATCATCGCAGGCGTCATGGAGCTTGTGCCTTATGGAGTTTTGGTTGCTATGATTCCAGCTTTTTCCTTTTCATATATTTCTGGAGGATTTGCCAGCGCTTTGATGGTAACCGGAGCCTACCTTATCATCCATCAATTCGAAGTTTTCCTTTTTGCTCCGCTTATTATAAAAAAGGTTGTTGGCCTTTCGCCGATCGTAATTATCTTGTCAGTTTTGATAGGTTTCGAATTGGGTGGATTTTGGGGAGCTGTGCTTGCTATTCCTATTGCCATCATCGTTATGGAATACCTCGGTGATGTTGAGAAAAATAAAACTTTAGCGAGAACCACTAATAAATAATGAATGAAAAAAGAAAGTTTTTACATTACTACTACAATTCCGTACGTAAATGCTGATCCTCATATTGGTTTTGCGCTAGAGTTGCTTCAGTCTGACGCGATTGCCAGATACCAGCGTTTGATTGGCCGAGAAGTTTTTTTTAGTACTGGGACTGATGAGTATGGTCAGAAAATTTGGGAGGGAAGTCTAAAAGAAAATAAAGATGTGCAAGGTTATGTAGATTATTATGCAGAAAAGTTTATAGATCTAAAAAATATACTAAATCTCTCATATGATAATTTTATCAGAACTACAAGTCCGGAGCATATTTCGGCCGCGCAAGAATTTTGGCGGCTTTGCGATGTAAAAGGTGATATTTATAAAAAAAAGTACAAAGGGCTCTATTGTGTCGGCTGTGAAAAATTTATTACGGAGAGGGATTTGGTTGATGGAAAATGCGTGCTTCATCCTAACAGCAAGCTCGAGACCATCGAGGAAGAAAATTATTTTTTCAAAATCAGTAAGTATAAAGACATTCTTTTAGAATATCTCTCAGAAGAGAAGGTAATTGTGCCCGAGTGGCGCCGAAAGGAAGCAATTGATTTCGTAGAACATGCCATGGAAGATTTTTCTATTTCTCGCGATAAAAAGCGTTTTTCTTGGGGCATATCAATCCCAGGTGACAATACTCAAGTCATGTATGTATGGTTTGGTGCTTTTGTAAACTACATTTCTACGCTTGGCTGGCCAAAGAACAAAAATAACTTTAAAAAGTTCTGGCTAGAAGCTGAAAAGGTGCAGATTGCCGGGAAAGACATGGTGAAATTTCAATCCGTGATGTGGCAGGGCATGCTGATGTCTGCTGGCATGCCTACTACCGATAGAATCATCTACCATGGTTTTATAACCGGTGAAGGCGGCATAAAAATGTCTAAATCCATTGGTAATGTAATTAATCCAAATGAAATAGTAAAAGAATACGGCACAGATGCCTTGCGTTACTTTCTTTTACGCGAGATTTCTTCTTTCGAAGACAGCCCTTTCACCATGGAGAGGTTTAAAGATGCCTACAATGCAAATTTGGCGAATGGCTTAGGGAATTTGGCATCACGTATTTTAACTTTGTCAGAAAAATATTTAGAAAAATGTCCAGAAATACCAGAGAGATCTGATTTAGATGAATATTTTTCTTTTTTTGAAAAGTTTGACATTAAGCAGGCCGCAGACCATGCCTGGGATGAAATAAGTGAATTAGATAAATTCATTCAAGATACAGAACCCTTCAAAGTAGTAAAAGTAGATGAAAAAAAAGGAAAAGAATTAATTTCTACGGCTGTTCTTCGGCTGTATAAAATAGCTAGAATGCTTAACCCCATTTTACCAGAGACGAACGCTATTTTAAAAAAATTAATTAAAGAAAACAAAAAGCCAGAGAAGCCACTATTTCTGAGGAAGGATTAGACCCCTACCCTAGCCCTCCCCCTTCGTAAGGGGGAGGGGGAATACTATGACAACCGTGCACAATATTTTAAAACTCAAGGATAGGAGGATTGGTTTGAGAAGCAATCAAACCTCCGAGGAGATAGTGCTTTGGTCGCGTTTGCGCCGCAAACAGCTCGGGTTTAGATTTCGCAGACAACACAGTATCGGAGGATATATTGCTGATTTCTATTGCCCTGCGAAAGATCTTGTAATTGAAATTGACGGTTCTCAACACTTTGGAAAAGATGCCAGGGAATATGACAACATAAGGAGTTTTTATTTTGAAGGCGTTAATTTAAAAGTTTTGCGTTTTACAAATCGAGAGATACATAATAATATTGATAGTGTGGTAAGTAAAATTACAAGCGAGTTAAAGACCTCCCCCTTACGAAGGGGGAGGCGCGTCTCCGGCGCGGAGGGGGTCTGAACCCATGCCAAAATACATAGACATACATTCCCATGTTAATTTTACCGCTTTTGATGTTGACCGAGACGAAACCATAAAGCGTGCGTTAGAAAATGATACTTGGGTCATAAACGTTGGTACTCAAGTCGATACTTCACGAAAGGCAGTTGAGATGGCAGACCAATATAAAGAAGGCGTTTACGCAATTATCGGGCTTCATCCGATACACACTGGCACTTCTTATCACGACGCCCAGGAATTAGGCCCCGCCTTCGCTAAAGCTTCGGACGGGCAAGGAGGGGAGAAAGGTTTCACTTCACGTGGAGAGTCATTTGATAAAAATTCCTACCGAGAGCTTTTAAAAAATAAAAAAGCAAATAAAAAAATAGTTGCTATGGGTGAGTGCGGGCTCGATTATTATAGAATGGATGAGGAGTCTATAGAAAAACAAAAAAAATCTTTCATAGAACAGATAGAATTGGCAAATGAATTTGGTAAACCCTTAATGCTTCACATTCGCAATAATCCGAAAGACGGAACTCATAATGCTTATTTTGACGCCTTGAGTATTTTGAAGAAACATTTGGATAGTAAAAGCCTGCCCGCCGATAGGCGGGGTGACGTACATTTTTTTGCGGGTACTTTGGAGGAAGCCAAGGCCTTTATTGATTTTGGTTTCACTCTTTCTTTTACCGGGGTTATAACGTTTACGCACGACTATGATGAAGTTATAAAAAATACTCCACTTGATATGATAATGTCAGAAACTGATGCTCCTTATGTAACCCCTGTACCCTATCGCGGGAAACGCAATGAGCCATCTTATGTAAGGGAAGTAGTGAAGAGGATCGCCGAGATTAAAAGTTTACCTGAACCCGAAGTCGCCAGCGCTATCGTCGCAAATGCTAAGCGTGTTTTCGGAATTTAATCCATTATATACCTGCCCGAAGTGCTACAACGTTGCAGGCGGGCGATAACTACGTAGTTTAGTACGTAGTTATGCGACGCTTTACAACTAACTACGTTTTTGCTACTATGAAGCGCATGTCAGAGGTTGAAATTAAAGACAAAGACAACGTTTTGAGTGAAATGTCCGAAGATATCGGAGGTGCCGATTCTCGAGTGTACGAACTCGGCTATCTTTTGGTGCCTACAATTCCAGAAGAAAATGTACCAATAACTTATGGCAATCTAAAAGAACTAGTTTCATCCCTCCAAGGGGAACTTATCTCAGACGAGATGCCTAAATTTATTCAGCTCGCTTATCCTATGGTCAAAGTTGTGTCAAATGTACGCAGTAAATTTGGCACTGCTTATTTTGGTTGGACTAAATTTACAATGGATACGGGAAAAATCTTAGAATTAAAAAAGAAGCTTGACCTAGACCCTAATATCATCAGATTTCTGATATTGAAAACTGTCAGAGAAAATACTATGGCAGTAAAGAGGTTTATGCGTGGGGACATGCCGTACAGAAAAATACCTTCAGCGAGAAAGAATTCTGATGAAGGAGTAGCTACACCTATAAATAAAGAAGAGATAGATAAAGAAATAGATGCATTAATTTCAGCATAAACTAATTTTAAAAATTATGTATTTAAACAAAGCAATTGTAATAGGAAATCTTACCCGCGACCCAGAACTTCGTTCACTGCCTTCGGGCGTCAAAGTTTGTTCATTTTCTCTTGCTACCAATCGTGTCTGGAAAGATAAAAACGGAGTACGTCAAGAATCCGCTGACTATCACAACGTGGTGGTTTTCGGACGCCAGGCTGAGACCGTAGCTCAATATATGAAAAAGGGAAGTTCAATATTAGTCGAGGGTAGAATGCAGACAAGAAGCTGGGAAGACAAAGCAAGCGGAGAGAAAAAGTATCGCACAGAAATTGTCGCCGACCGTACGCAATTTGGTCCAAAGGGAGGAAGTGGGGGGGCGAGCGTAGCGAGCGCAGGATCCTCAAAAGTTGCAAGCTCATCTGGTGCAGAGGAGATGGACGCTATAGAATACCCTGAAGAAGATATTAATCCTGAAGATATACCTTTTTAATAATAAAATATGAAACAAGATTACTTTTCAGCCAATAATATAAAATACATAGACTATAAGGACTTAGATATTCTAAAGAAATTTCTAAATCCTAACGGTAAAATTGTAAGCCACAAGCGCACTGGGGTGACTGCTAAAAATCAAAGACAGTTGACCTCTGCTATCAAACACGCTCGATTCCTCGGCTTACTTCCTTTTGTGGTTAAATAAAAGTTTATACTCTCTCTACGTATTCTCCCGTTTCAGTATTTATACTGACTACGTCGCCTTCGTTTATAAACATCGGAGCGTTTAGGGTGGTGTCGTTTTCCAGTGTTATAACTTTATTTCCTCCTTTGGAAGTGTCGCCGCGTACTGCTGGTGGAGCTTCTTTGACTTTAAAATTAATTTTTATAGGCAAGCTTATTTTAATTATTTTCTCTTCATCATCGTCATTAGTCCATACCAAAGCTGTAACGTTAGTGTTTTGTTTTAGAAATTTAGCACCGAGCCCCATCAATGCCTCGTCCAATTTAAATCTATTGCTTTTATCTTGAGGATCGCAAAACCAGTATTCTCCCCCGCCTGCATCGCTATGCGAAGCATTGCGGGCAGGTTTATTAGTATAGAGAAAAGTTACCTCTTTTTTATCTATATCCGCTTCGTCAGCAGATTCGGATACATGGAAAGTGGCAGAAATAGTCTTACCAGAAATCAAACTTTTAAGCTTGACCTGATTTTGTGGTTTTCTTTGCTGAGTGCGCGCGACGTGAGATTCTACCACTTCGCATGGCTCGTCACCATAAATTATTATTTTCTTTTCACGAATCTCGCTGTAATCAAGTTGGGACATGGGAGCTATACTAGCAAATAAAATATTTTTCTGCAAATTTTTTGATTTTTATTTACAATTTTTCCTTGACATTATCTTTGTACAGAAATATAGTTTGAATGGAGGTAGGCAATGAGGACATCAGTTACGGTCAAGGCTGGTCGTTTCCTTGAGCTCAGAAGAATACTGGAGAGCAGGCGGAGGGAGATCAAGGGCGAAGTTCAGGACAAGATGCGCTTCCGCCGCGCCCAGAGTGTCTGGGGTGGCAAGCAGAACGAGGTTTTAGACGCGATCGAGACTTCGGGGTCGGACATCCAAGATGAGATCGAGCTCACTCTGATC
>Ga0209541_10010283_pt1 | contig 14951 bp, 10 predicted proteins | sample RifCSPlowO2_01_FD_184027 | JGI IMG/M metagenome (GOLD analysis project Ga0209541, IMG submission 184027) | Groundwater microbial communities from Rifle, Colorado - Rifle CSP2_plank lowO2_0.1 (SPAdes) (version 2) | ecosystem: Environmental > Aquatic > Deep subsurface > Groundwater | place... | reverse complement strand
TATGGATGTGCCTTTTGCCTGTGTCATCAGAACCGCCCATGGGCATTGCCAATCCGTCATGAATCCTGGATAATTGGCAGTTTCAACATTGACGCCTATCAGTTCACCTTTGCAGAAAAATCTTATCCCATCCTTGCCTTGTTCAACTCCTCCTCCTGCCAACTCAAGTCTTTGAATGAAGGACGATAAATCAACACTTTGAGCGCCTTTAATGAGAATGTTTCCCTTAGTAATAATTGCCGCAATTGCCAAAGTAACAATTTCATTCCTATCAGGTCCTATTGTAAATTCCGCACCCATTAGCTTTTCTACTCCTTCTATAGCTATTGTACGCTCATGCGTTCTCAAAATTTTTGCTCCCATTTGATTCAAAAGATTGATGAGTTCGTCTATTTCAGGCTCTGCAGCAGCATTTTCCAATGTTGTTTTTGTGCCTTTTAGAAGTGCAGCAATCATAACAAGAGTTTCTGTTCCTGTATGAGTGCTTTTTTCAAACCTATATACAATCTCATTTTTTCTAAAATTATTCTTTTTTTTAAGATAAAAAAATCCATCCTCACTGTTGTAGGACACCGAATAACCCATTCTTTCAAGACCTTTTATAGTTCTGTCTATCGGGCGCGCTCCAATGCGACATCCGCCGGGGTTTGGAATAATTGCTTTGCCCATTCTCACCAAAAGAGGAGCCAGAAACATAGCCGAAGTTCTTATTTTTGCCGCCTCATCCAAAGAAATTTTCTCTTTTTTAAATTTTTTCATTTGAATATAAGCAGCGTGATCAATTATCCTTACGGCTCCGCCCAATTCTTTAATTATCGCAACCATTACTATAAAATCAGATATCAGGGGGATATTTTTTATTATTACCTCTTCTGAAGTTAGGCATGCGGCAACCAAAGCTTTCAAAGCAACATTTTTCGCTCCCGAAACTTCAATTATTCCTGCCAATTTCCGTCCCCCGTTTACAATTATTTTCTCCATAATTTTTAACTTTTATCCTGAGCTTGCCGAAGGATTAACTTTTCACTTATTCTATACACATCTCCAGCCCCCATAGTAATAATCACAGCATTATTGCCAAAGCCTTGACTATTAATGTATTTTATCACATCGGGAAGCGTGGGTAAAAACAATGCTTTCTCCCCAATTCTGCTTGCTAAATCCCGTATTGAAACAGTTAGGTCAGGCTTTTCTCTTAAAGATGCATAAATGTTAGTCAAAATGACAACATCAGCATTATCAAATGAAGCGCAAAATTGTTCGAACAATGATTTTGTTCTAGAATAAGTATGCGGCTGAAAAATACAAACTATTTTTGAACTCGGAAACTTTTCTCTAAATGCTTTTAGGGTTTTTTGAATTTCGGTTGGATGATGACCGTAATCATCAAATAATAATGCTCCCGAATTTAATGTTCCGATAAATTCCGATCTTCTTTTCGAACCCTTAAATAGAACTAATCCCTTTTTAATTTGTTCCCCTGAAAGACCAATTTCTCGCCCAACAATAAAAGCTGCTATCGCATTTAATTTATTATGATCTCCAAAAACTAAAAGTTTAATGTCTTTTAATGCATCGCCTACAATATAATCATTCTGCTTTGCAAAACCATAAGTTATTTTTCTGCCTTTAAATTCAGAAAGCATTTTTCGCACTTGAGGATCGTCCCCGCATGTAATCAAAACTCCATCTTTTGGCAATTGATTTGCAAAAGCAAGAAATTTCTCCCGCGTGTCGTCCAGGGAATCATAAGCATCGGGATGATCAAACTCGATATTTGTGATAACTGCAATTTTTGGATGCTGCCACATATGCTTTATTGTTCTGTCAAAAGTAGGCTCTGACATATACTCATCTGCTTCTGCGACGAAATAGTTACCATTACCATAATGCCCGGGAGCGCCCAGAGAAACAGCGCCTGATGTGCCAATTAGGTAGGATGGATCAAAATTGTTTGCCTTAAGTAAGGTTGCTATCATTGCTGTAGTTGTAGTTTTTCCGTGCGTTCCTGTTACCGAAATTCCTATAAATTTTCTTCCAAAAATAGCCCCGTCCATGAAAACTCCAACAGCTTCTCCTTGAGTTATAACTTTTATTTTTCTTCTTTTCGCTTCCAAAACTTCTATATTGTTAAATCCTCCATGAGCTCCGGTTGCGATAACTAAATCAACATCTCCGACATTATTCGTAGCAAAACCAACTTTCGGCATTATTCCTGCTTTCTTCAGGGCTTTATCTGTAATAAACTCATCTGCAACATCAGATCCTGATACTTTTATTACTGCTTCTTTTGCAATAATAGCCAAGGGCGTCATCCCGACTCCCTTTATCCCAACAAAATGTATGCTTTTTATTTTTTTCATCCTTAATCCTTAATCCTTAATCCTTTCCTAACGACCTCATATTCGTCCCAAGGAACTTCGCCATGTCCATAATTCATTGATTTTTCATGAGATTTTCCTGTAACAAGAACAAAGTCTCCCTTTTTTGCCATTTTAATTGCAATTTCAATCGCTTTTTTCCTATCATAAACTCTCAAAATAGCTTTTCTTGATTTTTGATCCTTAATTCCTGACTCAATTTCATTACATATTTTCTCTACAGATTCTCTTCTCGGATCCTCCGAGGTTAAAATAATACTGTCAGCATATTTTGACGACATAGTCCCCATTAAGGGACGCTTTGTTATGTCTCTTGCTCCTGCGCTTCCAAATACATGGATAACTCTGCCCTTAACTTTTGGACGGACTGCCTTAAGAATTTGATCGATCGCGTTGGGCGTATGAGCAAAGTCAATCATAACTCTAAAATCCTTGTCATAAACAATATCGGCTCGTCCTTTAGGGGGAATAAAACTTTCAATTCCCCTTCTAATGTCAGCATCTTCTATTTTCAATGCCTTACACGCGCTTATTGCAGCCAAAATATTGTATTTATTAAACTCCCCAATCAAATCTGTTTTAAAAGGAAAATTCTGAGGATTAACATCCGCATCTTTTCCCATACCATATGTTCTTAATTTTGAACTTTGCATTTTGAATTTTAAATTTAGTAAAGCATATGACTCGTCATCCTTATTTATAATTGCAATTTTCGCCATTTTAAGAAGTTTTGCTTTTGTTTTGACATAATTTTCATAAGTTTTATGATAATCCAGATGCTCATGAGTAACATTGGTCAACACCCCAATCTCATATTTAATCTCAAAAACTCTATGCTGATCTAAGGCATGAGAGGTAGTTTCAAGTACTAAAAACTCTGATCCTGAATCTACTGCTTTTTTAATAAATCTTTGGACAGCAAAAGAAGAAGGGGTTGTAACATGAAAACCAACGTCATAATTTTTCCCATCAATCACTGCTCCAACCGACGTGACCATCGACGCATTAAAACCTGCTGAATTTAAGATGTGGTAAATAAGGCTTGCTGTGGTTGTTTTTCCATCAGTACCCGTGACTCCGATTACCTTAAGCTTTCGGGAAGGAAATCCGTAAAACAGATTTGCCAAAATCGCCATTCCCAAATGATAGATATTCTTAATCCTCTGCCACATAGCTATATATTATACGCTTTCTCACACGCCTTCTCCAATCATTCGCTTGGGGGAATGCCGTAGTAGGTTAATAAATCGCGGGCGATGTCGAAAAATAAAGGCGCTGCGGTTTCAGCTGCATAAATTGAGGTTGTTGGCTTTTCCAAAATCACAAGCATTACGAATTTTGGATTATCAGCCGGCGCAAAACCAATAAATGAGACTATCGTACTGTTGGGATCATAATGTCCGGCAACAGGAATTGAAGCTGTTCCTGTTTTTCCCGCAATTCTGTAGCCCTTAAGCCTTGTCCATTGAGCTTCTCCTTTCTCAACAGCATTTACCAAAATTTCCGTCATAACTTTAGCTGTTTTGCCTGTTATTGGATTGCCTCTAATCTTTACTGGTATTTTTGATATCTTTTTATTTTCATTTTCAAAAGCAGACACGACATGGGGTTCTGCTATTTTTCCATTGTTAGCAAAAGCTGAAAATGCAACTAAGAGCTCTATCGGAGTAATAGAAATTCCTTGCCCAAAACCTGTCGTAGCCAGATCAACAGCATACCAAGCACTCTTGGGCTTAAGCGATGGAGATATTTCTCCCTGCAAATCAATCCCCGTGAGATTGCCTATTCCGAAACGAGTAAGATATGATATCATTCTGTCTACTCCAAGCTTTTGCGCAATGTATACCATGCCAGTATTGTCGGAATGCTGTATAACTTCAATCATATTTGTATCTTTGTAATATTTATCATTCCATGTATGCAAATCATAATCGCTAATTGTTACAGGTCCATCGCATATATCGCATTTTGTTTGGGGTGTAATAATACCCGCATCCAATGCGGACGCCATTATAATCGGTTTGAGAGTTGAACCCGGTTCGTAGGTATTGGTAATAAAAGGATTTTTGTACAAACTCTCATCGTATTCCCAGTATTTAGCAGGATCAAATGAAGGAATAGCAGCCATTGCGAGAATGCTTCCTGTTTCGGGATTCATAATTCCAATCATTCCGCCCAATGCTCCATATTTTTCTATTCCCTGTTTAAGCTTCTTTTCTGCTAAAAATTGCACTGATCTGTCTACACTTAAGATCAAGCTATTTCCATTAGAACCTCTTGAATTATCTCTCCTTTTGGACAAAATCGGCCGACCTTGTGCATCGTGAAGCTCCACAGCATATCCCTCCTTGCCTCTTAAGAGCCTGTCATAATACCCCTCAAGCCCAACATGACCCTTATCTTCTCCTTCTTCATTTTTTCCTACAAAACCTGCCAAATGCGCTGCGGTGGATGCCTCCGGATAAAAGCGCGTAAACCGTTCCTCAAATCCAACGCCTGGAATATCTATTTTTTCTATTTCTTCTTTTTTCAAAGCTGTAACTCCCGATTTCATGGGAACCCATAATTTATCAGACAGCAACTTAGATTTTACCGAAGCTAAATCAATATCAAGAAGAGACGAAAGTAAATTAATTGTTTTGTTTTTATTTCTTATTTCCGTTGGATTAATAAATAAAAGATATGATACTTTATTTGTCACTATCGGAAATCCGTCGGATGTTTTTATTTCCCCTCTTTTTGGCAAAGTTTTTAAAATTCCGCTATATTGCGACCTTGCTAATTCAGAAAGAGCTTCCGCTCTAACAACTTGCCAATAAAATAAACGGCTGATCACGCAAACAAACAATATGATGAAAATTACAAAAACAAAGGGATATCGCCATTTCATACATTTGAAAGAGCTACTGCTTAACAGCCAGAGATCTTGATGTTTTAAGAACCATCAATGAGGAGTCTTCCTCAACAAAACCTAATTCCAATGCTTTGTTTGCGATATGGGCAAGAGAAGAAAGGGTTAAGAGCCTTTCGGATAGAACAGTATTTTGCGTTTTGTAATAATCTATACTATCCCCAAGCTTACCTACAAATACACCCGAAGTTGATAGCCTGTTATATGCAACTGCCTTAACAATCGAAAGGCTAATAATTAATCCTATTAGAAATATCATTATCAAATATGATTTCTTCATATATTTTACCTTGAACTCGCCGAACGGGTTATTTTTTAAAAATTCTTAATTTAGCGCTTTTTGCCCTACTGTTCGCCATCAACTCTTCAGCGCTCGGGACAATTGGTTTTTTTGTAATAATTTTTCCCAAATGCTCTTCTTCAAATTTGGCAAATTTCTTCTTGACAATCCTATCTTCCAAAGAATGGAATGAAATCACGCATAGCATTCCATTTTCGTCCAAAAGCCCCAATGCCTTGGGCAGCGCCTCCGCTATCGCATTTAATTCATCATTTACTACAATTCTTAACGCCTGAAAGATCTTCTTGCTTTGTCCGGCTATTGAAAAAGCTATTTTTGCCAAATCCCTTGTTGTTTCAATCGGTCTTATGCTACGAGCTTTAACAATAGCGTCTGCAATCTCCCAAGCATAACTTTCCTCACTATATTTAGTGAAAATTTCACAGAGCTCTTTTTTCGTTAAAATCTTTATCAAATCAAGGGCCCTTACTCCCAATTCCCGATCCATTCTCATATCCAGCGGGCCCTCATTCTGGAAACTGAATCCGCGCGTTGGGTTATCTATCTGATGGCTGGATACACCAAGATCAAAAATTATTCCAGCCGCTCTATCAAAATTATTTAAAAGTGCAATTTTGTCTATATCTCTAAAATTCCCTCTTGCTAGAGTTAAGTTTTCAGGCTTTCCGAGTTTCTTAATATACTCAAGTGATTCCCTATCAACATCTACTCCCAAAACAATTCCACCAAGTCTTAAAATCTCAAAACTGTGTCCCCCTCCTCCAACCGTTGCGTCGATATACTTTTTGCCTTTTTTAACCCCCAATCCTTCTATTATTTCTTTTAAAAGTACAGGCTTATGAAAATTACTCATGCTTCAATTTTATTCAGCATGACCCTGAGCTAAGTCGAAGGGTCATTCTTTGTGTCTTTATCTTTATTAATGAGCTTTGTTGAAATTTTATCAATGTTTTTCTCAAGATCAAGTCTGTATACTTCCCAAAGCTCCTTATCCCACAATTCAATGTATCTAGACAATCCTAGGAATACAGCTTCTGTTTTAATCTTTGCAAAGCGTCGCAAGTAGTCAGGTATAACAAACCTTCCTTTGCTGTCAAGCTCAATGAATGTTGCTCCCCCAAGAAGGTAGCGTTGAGTTTCTCGGGCCGGTTTCTCAATGAATGGCCTGCCCTCTGTTCCCTCCAGAAGAGCTTTCCATCCCTCCTCCGATACGATAATGAGCGAGTTTTCATATCCCAAAGTTATTATTAATTTACTTCCGATAATTTCTCTTAATTTTTTAGGTAAAGCAATTCTGCTCTTTTCTCCAACTTTACCTTCATATTGTCCGAGTAACATTCCTGCCTGCCGCTTCATATTGATTCAATTATGTTTATGTCTCACCTGTCCGCCCTTGTCTTGCTGCTGCTCGCAAGCGGGCTCCTTCGCAATGCTCAGTCCGCCCCACCTTTTCCCACTTTATCCCACTTATCATCATTTTGAGCCAAAAAAACATAGTTGTCAATATAGCAAAACGCTATTTTAGCGTTGTAGTTAGCCCAATAACACTAAATATAGTCCCACTTGCCTGCCCTACTAAAATTGCAGCACGAGGCGTGAACGAATAGTTCTGAAAAGCCGAGTGCTAAAATTAGGAGGGTCAATATATCAAATGACCAAAATAGTGTATGGGAAAAATTAAAACTCAACTGGTGGAAAGTAAATCTATTTTCTGATAACATTATCGTAAAGACATTGTTTAATGTATGAAACAAATTATCACTTTTCAAAATAAAAAAATCCGAAGACATTGGGATGATAAAAAAGAAAAATGGTATTTTTCCGTTGTTGATATTGTGCAGGCGTTGACACAGCAGGCAGATTTTCAATCAGCAAGAAAGTATTGGAATAAACTCAGTGAAAGATTGAAAAAAGAAGGCAGTGAAACGGTGACAAAATGTCACCGGTTGAAAATGACAGCCGAAGACGGGAAGTTGCGGTTTACAGATGTCGCTGATGTAGAAACTTTGTTCCGTCTTATTCAATCTGTTCCTAGTCCTAAAGCCGAACCAATAAAACTGTGGCTTGCAAAAGTTGGCAATGACAGAATACAGGAAGTCTCCGATCCTGAAAAATCATTAAATAGAGCAAGAGTTAATTGGAAAAAATTGGGAAGAAGTCAAAAGTGGATTCAACAAAGAATGATGGGACAAGAAACAAGAAATAAGCTAACTGATTATTGGAAAGATCACAGAGTAAAAGAACAAGATGAATACGCAATTTTGACGAATATTGTTCATCAGGAATGGAGCGATTTGTCAGTGAAAGGACATAAGCAGTTGAAAGGTTTAAAAACAGAAAACTTGCGTGATCATATGACAGAAGCAGAGTTAATTTTCACTGCTTTAGCTGAACTTTCCACAAGACAAATTGCTGAAAATATGCAGACAACAGGACTTGAAAAAAATAAAATTCCAGCTAAAAAAGGCGGGCGGATTGCTAAAAATGCCAGATTGGAATTAGAGCAAAAAACCAATAAAAAAATTGTGAGCAGTGATAATTTTAAAATTCCTCAAGGAAAAAAATATCAAGAACTAGAATAATTTTAAAACCTTTTTTGCCTATAAATTTTCTTTGTGATAAGATTTTAGATATGGGTGAAGGAGGAACTGTGGTAGAACAACAGCCAAAGCCAAATGTTACAGAGCTTAAGCCAGAGCAGTTTCAAAAACAAAATGCAGGATTTTCTTCCAAACTAGCGGAGATTAGGGCACATGCGCGAAAGGCAGCTTGGTTGCCGATTGATCAAGGGGTACAAGAATTAGACAGCAGAAAAGGCATCTTAAAAATCCCAGTTGTTTTAGCAAGGATACTCTTGAATAGGCAAAAGAAAAAAATACAAAGACAGTTGGAGCAACCAGACAAGATACAGCCCGAAAGTCAACGCTTACCTCCTTATAAAAAAGAAAAACCTCTGCGTCAGACGGAAAAAGGAACTTTGTTGGCCGTTGGAGAAGAAATAAGAACTATTATAAACGACTACGAGCAACTCGTACAGGAAATTATTCAGGAAGGAACAGTACCTAAAGAAATAAGGGACGCTTATATTCAAGAGGTAATATCGCCCGAAGCTGACAGAGTCGCTAGAAATACGAATTTAACGCCATTCCAAAAAGACGAGTTTTATACCGCTTTGCATGCTTATCTCGAACATAAAGACGAACCAGATCCTATAAATCAACCTTACAAAAAAGATCTGGATCGATTTATAAAAGATGATTATCATTTAGAGAATTCTTGTAAGCCTCTATTCGATAGTTCTGATGCAGCTGTTATTCAACATCTAGTTGCCAAAATGGCAGCAAGCGACATAGAAACAATAAAAACATCTGTGCTTTTACAACTAAGAAACAATAGCTCAAAAGAAAAATTTAGTGATATTTTTGTTGATATTATTCGAGAGCTCCCAAATCCCCCAATGATTCCCACCAGAGTTACTTTCCCAACCTACCTGAGACTATTATATCAACGGAAAATTATTCCAGACATGCCATTTTGGCAAGCATTAAAATCTTCCAGAACCGCGAATGAAATCTTTGGCAAAGTTATCGAAGACCAAGATCAAGAAAACTACGCCACTGCCTTAAACGTATCTCTTTCGGATAAAAGTGAATGGTCAGATAGAACCATGTTACTCAGTTATTACCCCACGCCGGACGCTATTAGAAATTTAGTTGTACTGGCTGCCAACGGAAAGCGTTCTATAAGCGTTAACGCGAGTTATACTCTTAAGAATCTCACCAGACGAGCTGATTGGAAAGATATACTAAGCAAAGCTGAAGGGGTTTATCCATCCCTAAAAACCGTAGGGACATTATTATCAGAATCCAAATATTTCGACTCATCCGATGGTTATAGACACGAAATAGTAGAGGAATCCCAAGACTTAATTTTATCTATTGTTGAAAATAGCGAATCTGCTCCGAAGCTTAGGGAATTATCTGTTAAAGCTCTTACTGCTCATTCAATTTTGGGTATCTTAAATAAGAGGGGCATTATACAAGCTTCAGAAGTAACAATGCTCAATAAGATAATTGAACAACCCTATGGGGATTATCGTTTCAACGGTTTAAAAGAGAATCTGTTTGAATTGATGCAGGCAGATGAAACAACAGATAGGGTGGCGCAACGACTGGAAATTATTGGGCGATTTGAAATGTTATCTAGAATGACCCTTGAGAATGAATCAAATCATCAGGCATTAGTTTATCTTCAAGACAATAAAGTTATCAAAAAATTGCAGGATATCTCATTAAAGCAAGAGGATGTTAATACCTTTTTAGATGCTTATAAAACAGTGCCAGCATTAACTAACAAGCTTGGTGAACTCAATTACTACGAACTCAATTACGAATTGTACTGGGAATTTGTCAAGCAGTTTAAGGGAAGCGAAACAATTCAATTATTCAATGATTTGAGTACTGCTTACAGTTCCTTTCCAGATCAATTAATAAACATAATTAAGTTGGTTGGTGAATCCGGTATCAGCAGGGAAAGGGCACTGGAATTACCAACAAAAGCAGGCGACATTATTAACACTCCAATATTTGATCTTGCCATGAAGTTCCCTGACATTTTCCTACAAACAGATGAAGCATTGGGATTGCTGCGTAAATTTGACGATGGTTCGGGATTTTTGGATCCCTCGGTCAATTCACTTCTTATGCAAGGAATGTTTAAGCGAGCAGGAGATCTAAGCTTAAGCTTGGAAGGCATTAACAGACAAAAACCATATAGTGCATTATTAGACATCGAATTTGCCCGCATAGATGAACTTTTGACTGCTAACCCGAATTTGGAAATAAATGAAAATAGCTGGCGATCATTCTTAATGGCATTTGTCCAAATCCAGACAGGCAATTTCCGCTTTTCAGAACAATCAAGAAGTAGAATTGAAGAGCTCTTTAAAAACTCGCGTGTGAGGGATTTCTGTCTTAATAATTTCAGAAAAGAATATATCGGTTATCTTGCCAATGGAAATTTAGATCAAATTCCTTTTGGACTATATTTAAATACGGAAATGATTAAGTATGCCGGAGGAGCAGGACCGCTTACTCAAATAGAGTCTTTGTCTAGTTTCTTCAATAAATTTTGCGTATCATTAGGTAAGGAGATAATAACCGAAGAAAGCAGGAATAAGATATTTCAAAGGATGCATGCTGTTGAAATTAGGTTTGTTAATGAAAAATGGTCAAATGAAGATAAGACAAATTTCTATAACATATCGTCGGATATTTTAACTGCAGATCCAAATCTATTTTCTGAATATTTAGAATTGTTTGAAAACCTTAATCCTTCAGATCTGAAACGCTTTATGCGGGAAATATACCCTCTGTACGGCGTACAGCTTGCATTAATGGAGAAAACTGACGAGGATGGTAAAAAAACTTATGATGCAGTCCAACTTGTCAATCTCCGAAAAGATGTTCAAGTTTTTGCTGAATCACTAAAAACACAAGAAAAACCGCTGGAAGCTCAGAAAGCAAAACTTATCGGAGAGATTTCAAGATCATTTAAAGACAGATTCGGTATTACTAAAATTCCTAAAGAATTTACAGAAGAAAATATACGCTCATTAACAAATGTATCTACGTATTTAGCTAACATTCAAGGTAGAAATACGACTAAAGAAACAGAGCTTGGATACTATTTGTCTTTGATGCTAAATGATAGATGGGATGATTTCAGAAAGGGATCAGCCATTGACCCAAAAGAATTTCTTGATCCAAAAAAGGCTGATGAAATGACGGGCATAATGGAGAGAAGAACAGTGTTAAATCCATTAACTCCAGAAAATTTAGGCTTACAAGAATCAGATGTTCCGGAATTTCTAAGAATCCTCCAGGAAGAAGCGCAAAACGTAGCAGTTGGAGATATAGAAACAATAGATGTGAAGCTTAACAATGTAATTTTAAACCTTAGACAATTGGAGGATCCTGACCTTTACCCCGAACCACTGGATAAAGAAAGAATGAGATTGCTCATGAATTATGGAAATAGAAAAGTGGGATCGGTTGCTGCCAAAATGTATCAAGCCCTACAAGGCACTTCAAGATCAATTCAGTTTTCGGATGAAGAACTAAAAATACAAGGAGAAATAAGGAAAATTGCTCAGGATGGCGATTTCGAGCTTACGGCAGATAACATAAAGAAACATTTTCAAGACGGCATAAGACCACTTTCAACTATAGTAAATGTGCTGCAGTTCGTAGATGAAACTCATGCTGAACTAGAGATAGAAAACATCAGACAATTACTTCAGCCTTCCCAGGAAATTATAGATGTTTTTAACAGACTCGGTGAAGAATTTCAACCAACTTCGGGAGCACTAGCTTTATCTCAAGATCTGGATTATCTTGATAATATTATTGTAAAAAAAGAAGGTAGCCTAAACCTAAACGAAAGAACCCTGTTAGTAGGCTATACGGGGAGAATAAGGGGACAGGTAGTTAGGCTTCAGGAAATTTTTGATAAAATAAAAGATAAATTCTCAAGCCTAAAACAGGGAAGTACTGCAACAGACAATCAACTACTTACCGATAAATTGGGTCAGATAGATAAAATCATAAACGCTCCATCTGCCCAACAAACTATCGTAAGCACAATGACCAATAACCTAAACACTATTATTGAAAACATGAGAGCATGTTTATCGTGCACAGCAAAAGGCGGAAATAATGATACGAACCTAACATTTGGAGATTCAAATAAATTTTATCTATATAGCCAATCCGAAGGACAAACTAAAGGAAGCATATCGGATGAAATCCTATTTTTAGAGCCTGTTACTCATCAGGATGGCACATCAGAGATGGCGTTTGTATTTGATAGAATATATGGCATACAAACACCTACCATACTTACAAATCAACTTGAAACAGTGATTAAGAAATACAGACAATTAAAGCCAAGATATCCTAAAGCAAAACTTTCTATATTTGTTACTGATTCTGCCATAGCAACTGCAGGATTATCTCAAGACATGCTTACATCAAGAATCCAAAATACAGGAAATATTGCTTACATTAAAGAGGAGGAAGTAGAAATTGATGTAGTGGAATCTGCGATGGGTGATCATTATGTTGAATTTGGAGGAGGTAGTAGATCTTCCGGGAAACGAAATGTTAAGGGTATAACGATACGGCTTTGAAATAAAAATATAAATCTACAAGGAGAGGGATTTTGAAACTTGAGAGGTTGTTCCGTCTATTTTTGTAACTTTTAAGATCAATTTTATATTAGAGACATCCTGATCATAATGACAAACATCCGAACATGTTCCAAGCGTAATTTCTTGCCTTACAGATTTTCCAGCTTGTGGAACACTAATATGTCCGATAACGCCCCTTGGAATATCTCCTTTTGAAGTGTAAGATAATTCATAATCCAGTCCTGTTATGTCTTTCGTATTTGCAACTTCGAGAATTATCTTTTTCTTATCAATGGATGCTGTCAAACTTAAGCCTATCTCTTCAGGCTTCATGATTGTTATCTGCTCCTCCTGTGGAACTTGTTCAATTACAGGCGCTGGTTTTTTATTGGAAGACAAAATAAAAATTCCTCCGCCAATTAAAATAATCGCTCCAATTGCCAAAAATGTTATTATTTTTTTATTCTTCATAAATTTAGATATTCATCCTGCTCTGACTTGGGTCTATCTCTTCTGGTTCCGTTGTTCTATTAGATTCATTTCCTGCGTTTACAAATATCGTTGTCCTCTTTGAGCCTTCCTGCACCTCTAAACATCCTGATCCTCCGGATTTTAATATTGATTCAATGTTGAGCGCTCCTATTTCACCTGTACCTGTCCAAGTTTTCGAAGTAGGATGTCCATTCCCTGAAACCTCAGTTATTCTTGCAACTCCTGTTGTTATTCCTAAGCTTTCCAAGAATGGATAAACCGGGGGAATATTCGCTTTCCCTTCTAACGCAAATTTTGAACTTCCTCCGCCCGAATGACCGTTTTCTTTTCCTTCCATCATAAATAACAATAAATCCGCTAATTTATTCCATTGTTGCGTTAAAAAAGAATTTTGTCAAGATAGTCTTTTAATTTATCTGTTTTTATTCTTTCCTGTTTCATTGTGTCGCGGTCACGAATTGTGACTGTGTCATTTTCCAAAGTTTCAAAATCAACTGTGATACAAAATGGTGTTCCTATTTCGTCCTGCGCAAAATAGCGCTTCCCGATATTTCCCCGTCCGTCATAAGCTGTCACAAAATGTTTGCTTAAATCTTTGTAAATCTTTTTTGCTTTTTCAACCAATTCAGGTTTGTTTGCCAAAAGCGGAAACACCGCGACTTTGTACGGGGCAAGTTTGGGATTAAGTCTTAAAACAATACGCTTTTCATCTTCATAATAACTGTCAAGTAAAAACGCGAGCATTGCCCGGCCTACTCCAACAGATGGTTCAATAACATATGGCAAATATTTTTCATTTGCTGTTTCGTCAAAATATGAAAGGTCTCTTCCAGAGTACTTAGAGTGTTGAGATAAATCGTAATCTCCCCTGTTTGCAATTCCCTCTAGTTCTCCGAATCCCATAAATGGCCAGTTATACCAGACTTCCGTTGTCCCTTTGGAGTAATGCGCAATGTCTTCTTTTGGCAAGTTTGTAAGTTTTATATTTTCTTTTTTTATACCAAACGACAAATACCAATTAAGTCTTTCTTTTCTCCAATATTCATGCCATTTCGCGGCTTCGGTTGGTTTTACGAAAAATTCTAGTTCCATCATTTCAAATTCTCGAACGCGAAATAAAAAATTACCTGTTGTTATTTCGTTTCTAAATCCTTTACCGATTTGCGCAATTCCGAAAGGAATATTTACTCTTGTTGAATCAACAACGTTTTTATAGTTAATAAAAATTCCCTGCGCAGTTTCCGGCCTAAGATAGGTTTTATTTTCCTCGTTGTCAATTGGACCAACGAATGTTTTGAACATTAAATTAAATAATTTTATTTCTGTCCATGAAGTTTTTTTATGCATTCCTTCGTGTTCTTTAATTTGATTTTTATGATCTGCCCTAAATCTTTCATGGCAAATTTTACACTCAATCATTGGATCAGTAAATGAAGCAATATGCCCTGAGGCATTCCAGACTGCAGGATTAAGGATAGTTGACGAGTCTATCTCCACGACATTATCCCTTGAGAAAATAATTGATTTTCTCCATTCATTTTTAATATTATTGGCAATAAGCGTCCCAGCCGGCCCCAAGTCCCATGTTCCATTTAATCCGCCGTACAACTCACTTCCGGGAAATATTATTCCCCTTCTTTTGCAAAGCGCTATAATTTTATCCATCAAGTCTGACTT
>Ga0209541_10010281_pt1 | contig 14952 bp, 13 predicted proteins | sample RifCSPlowO2_01_FD_184027 | JGI IMG/M metagenome (GOLD analysis project Ga0209541, IMG submission 184027) | Groundwater microbial communities from Rifle, Colorado - Rifle CSP2_plank lowO2_0.1 (SPAdes) (version 2) | ecosystem: Environmental > Aquatic > Deep subsurface > Groundwater | place... | reverse complement strand
TAATGATTTGGAAAAAAGGCGAGAGATGGTAGAAAAAAGCGATCAAATGGGCGTACCTGTAATTCAAGTGGGCGAAGAAATTATCGTCGGTTTCAACAAACCGCTCCTTCTGGACTTATTAAAAATAAAAGGTTAATTTGCCCTTATAGTTCAATAGATAGAACAACCCCGTCCTAAGGGGTAGATGCGGGTGCAATTCCTACTAAGGGCACTTGACAGAAAAACTACACTATGCTAGGATATTGGGCAGTAAACAAGAGGCCTTTTAGGGCCTATTTCGTTCCTTGACAATCGCATATGTCAGTTAAACCTATCCTTTCGCTTGTGCGAGAGGTGTATGTGGGTGTTGAAGGACGAGTAGAGGACAGATATGGTTAAAAACAAAATCATCACAACGGTGATGTTGGGACTGGCGGTAGCTGTGCTATTACTTTGTCGCGCCGTTGCTCCAAAAGAGCGCGCGACGGAGACACAGCAAATCGTTGAGACCAACGAGGTTTCTCCCGCCCCACAGGCGGAGAAAGTCATCAGCAATGATGATGGTTCGGTGATCGTCCACGACCAGGGCGCATCATTCAAGATTCGGTAGTCGGTCAGCAATCGGTTAGACAACAAACAAACAGAGACGCAAAACAAACGGAAAGACAAACAAAATGAAAAAAACAGCAATCAAATCAATCGTGGCAATGTTCATTGCCTTCACCCTCATCGCCTTCGTGGCTTACGCTCAAGAACCGCCAACCAGTGGTGGTGGTGGCAGTGGTGGCGGCGGAACCATCAGTTCAATCGTCGGCTTACCGATGATTCAGTCCCAAGTCGCCCTGCGCAATTACGCGCTCAGCATCGCCAAGTTCGGCTCACGGAGCGTCAATGCTCCGACGCTGGACTGGAATTGGTCCGGGAACATTAGCTACACCAATGCAACCGGCGCTTACGGCGAGCAAGTGTTGGACAAGTTGTTCAACGCAGAGTTCGTCTATCGGTTGACAAATCCGGAAGACAAAATCTCCGGTTATGTCTATCTTTACGACGCCAAATTCGCCAATGACAACAACCCGAGCATGCTGTTCTTCGGCAACGCCGAGTACACGCTCGCCGACCTCAAAGTCGGCAAACCGTTGTACAACATCTGGATGCAGAGCATTCCGCTCCCTCTCTCCAATGTGAGTTCCGCAGAGGTTCTCGCTTTGGATGAAGATGGCAAGACGGCACGGCGCGAGTCATTGGACATCAACAATGGACAACCCAAACTCAATCCCTGGTTCGCCGGAGCGCCGAACGGCATTCTTGTGGTTAAAGGCAAAGATGGTTCACTGGTCACCTATGACCTCGCTAATCCGACCGGCGAAGTGCCAGTCGGTTCTCACGAGTCGGCAAATTGGAAAGTGGAAAACCACTACACCTACAAAACCAATGAGAAGGGTGGGTGGACTATCAAGATTGTTGAGTTGTGGAACAGGCCGTCAGTGTTTCTTGATGTGACGGTACCACAAACAGCAATCTTTGATGTAATGGGACTTGTCCAGATGGACGGGAAAACTTACTTTGAGAGGCCCGTCTCAATGGAAATCAGTCGGCAAGGAGAGGAGTTCATCCAATCAATTCCTTTGAATGGAGATGCCCCGACTGAAATCAGGATGTTTCCTGTCGGGAAATACCGGATCCGATTCCACTGGATCAACTTCGGAAAGCCCGGATTGATCTACACTGGCCCGACCGACGGCGGCAAGGGCTAACCCCCAAACTGACAATGCGATTCAGGCCCCGGTGGAAACATCGGGGCTTTTCTTTATTTTAAATCTCCCTTTGAAAAAGGGAGCCCGCCCGACACGCCGTCAGGCGGGCGGGTACCCGAGTCCGCGAGGGGGAGGGATTTTAAAATCCTCTGCCCCTCGGCTAATCGCCTCGGGACACCTCCTTTTTCAAAGGAGGATTTATACGCACAAGCGTTGACGGCAACCAGATTGCTGTAATATAATTCTTCTATGCCCGACGAGGAAAAAGAAATTTTGGAACAAACCTACGAATTAGCAAAAGACACCAACGACAAAGTGTCGCGACTTTATCGGAGTTATAAATGGGGGAGGGCCTTCAAAATTTTTTATTGGGTGGCGATTATCGGCTTATCACTCGGCGCTTACTGGCTCATTCAACCCTACATTGATCAATTAGGGCAGGTCTATGGCGGTTTAGGCGACACCGTTAACACCATCCGCAATACCAGTCAAAATCTGCTGGATTTTTAAATCCGTATTTGCTTATAACTTTTGTTCAATATATTGTCTGAAATTTAATACATAGGACTTTTCGTCTTGATTTATTAGAAATGGAGAAACATCAGTAGCCAAAGTATTAAAATCAAGTTCTGATGAAACAGCGAGAAGTTTATCCTTCAATTCCGCAGTATTTTTTATATTCAGTTTTTCTTTTAGATATTCATAGTTAAAACCAGTTATCCCCATAAGATAGACAATGTCATAAAAATCGCGACCTTTGGCTCTTTTGCGCCCGAGCACGGCGGCAACCTTTTCTGAGAGAATTATATCTTTCGGGGTAATTTTGATATTCCGAAAGATATCATATTTTTGAAGCACAAAAACATCGGGGATAAAATGAAATTTGTGCGGCATAGTATCCACCTGAATAGTAATCTTTTCATTTTCCAACGGACTGATTTTGTTTTCAAAAAGTACGCGCGGAATTTTGATATAACATCGAAATGCTGATTTGAAAATATTTTTTATCTCTACTTCATAACCCTCCAACACAAGCTCTTTTTTTATTGTCTCTGACATACCTACAAAATCTTCCTCGGTTAGACCAAAATTATCAAAATCTAAATCTTCAGAATATCTTCTGCTACCATAACACATTTTTATCGCAGTCCCGCCCAAAAATGATATTTTTTCAGATAAACCATTCTTAAAAAGAATATCTAATATCTTATATTGGAAATATTCCCGAAGAGCGCTCCGGTCAAAACCTGCCGGATATGGGTAATTTTTTTTTATATCTTCAAGATTAAGCATTTTTTTGTATATATTCGTTTAATAAAGTTATTTTTCTCGCGAGCACCGGTGACTGGAAAATTGCCAAATATTCATTCAGTTTATCTTGATTGACAATTTCCTTATATATATCCACATTAATCCTAAGTCCTGATATATCGCTCTCATCTTTCAAATCAGAACGAAAATATAGAAAATCCAAGAGCGCCTTTTCTGGTTCAGCCATTTTATATTTTATCTTTCCCTGACCCTTAAGGATATAACCAAAAAATAATGTTTTCTTTATGGACTTATAACTAAAATTTCCAACGGCGGTTTCAAATAGAGCTGTATTTTTTGTTGTTATTGATGTGAATAGAAACACCGCTTCGGGTATCAATGAATAATAATTCAAAGCATACTCCATACTTATGTAAGAAGGTTCTCTAAGCTTATTCCCAATAAAACAAATTTCCTCGCCATTTAGGATTTTGTCGGCAAATATATAAAAACTCCTAACCACCTTTTTTATGTAACCCGCTTTTTGCCATTCATAAATGCGACGATGGTCAAAGTCGGAAAAGGCCGTCTTTACATCTGCGATGTTTATAACTGGGAAATCCTTAAACTTTTCCGCAAAATCTATGTATTTCATATGTTTGTGTTTATTCCAGTTATTAGTTAAAATTAACCAATAACTGAAACAATCATAACAAGTCCCGCGATAACGCGTCAAATAGTTATCAACAGGCCGTTTGGGAATAATGTAATAAAATATAAGGTATAATATAAACATATTGAATATGGAACCAAATCAACTTAACCAGACTCCGCCAATACAAACCCCGATTGAACAAAAAGCCGTCCAGTCAATTCCGCTTATTGCCGGGATTGTTATTTTAATTTTGCTCATCGCCGCGGGAATATATTTTTTTACTGACATCGGCAAGAACCCGCAAGCGCTCATAGAAAATAAAAAGGTGGACTTATTGGAAAGAGTAAGCGAAACCGACAAAACCCCTCTGACAAACGACGAAAAAATGAGCATTCTTGAAAAATACGGCGGAGCTCAAACCGCTAAATATAATTTCACGGATGAAGAAAAAGCAAAAATCTTAAAAGCGTTGAATGGGGAATAGGGTAATTTTAGGATTTTTACAGTTCGTTGGAAAGCAAGAGATCGGCAAAGTTTTGCTCGCTAACAAGTGATACTGGCACATTGGGGAAAGCGTTGCGCCAAGCGCGAGTAGCGATTGAACCCCCGCCCCATTTGCACTCAAAAGCGCCAAAGGTCTTGTTGTCTTTTTCAACAAGATCCACCTCACTGCCATCTTTTGTTCTCCAAAAGTGATTCTTTGCGCGCCGTTCCAACCGTTGGTATTGTTTCATCCTTTCAACTATAAAAAAATTCTCAAACAGTTTCCCCTTATCATCGCGGTTGGCAAACGGCGCCAAATTATCAACAAGGGCGTTGCGCATACCGATATCATAGAAAAATATCTTTTCAAATCTGGTAATCTCATTTCTAGGATTCCGGCCGAACGGCGGCAAACGGAAAATGATAAACGATTGTTCCAACAATCTGACATAGCTCAAAACGGTCTGCCGGCTTATTTCTAATTTCTGAGCGATTTCATTGTACGAGACCTCCGAACCAGTTTGCAATGCCAACAACCTGGCCAATTTTTCAATGACAATTGGTTTCCTAACCGAGTCAACTCTTAGAACATCTTTGAACAAATAATCTTCGGCCAACTGTCGTAATTTATTTTCCAGATTTTCCGCACTGGCGACTATGTCCGGATAAAAGCCAAAAACAAGACGGTGCTCAATCAGCCGTTTTGCCTCTATGCGTCCGATGGTATCAGCGTATTCGGCATACGATATTGGATACAAAACAAACGAAAAATTTCTTCCCGTCAACGGCTCGGTAATTTTATTGGACAACTCAAACGAAGATGAACCCGTAGCGATGATTTGGAGGTCGGGATAGGCGTCATGCAACAACTTGAGCGAAAGACCTATATTTTGCACCCTTTGCGCTTCATCCAAAACCACAACTTTTAGATTACCGATAAAGGCTTTCATTTTTGACGAAGTTTGGTCAGTCAAAGCATCTCTAACATCAGGTTCCTCGCACGAAAGATAAATGCTGTCTGGAATTGAAGAAATTATTTCTTTAATAAGGGTTGTCTTGCCGACCTGTCGCGCACCATAAAGAATCACGATTTTACCATTAAACAATGACTGCTCTATTTGAGGTTTAATGCTTCTTTTAATAATCATACTGGCAATTATAGGCATATAATTGATGATGTTGTAAAGATAATTCTGTGGATAACTTCTCCACACTCTCACTTTGAGAAGTAAAAAAAGAAGGTTATAATTAAAAGATGACAAGATTTTACGAGCGTTGAATGGGAGATAAAAAAAAATAAAGTTATGGAGGATATAAAAAAAATTAACCCGGCATTGCTTTCAATAATTTCCATTGTCGTTTTTACGATAAGTTTCCTCGGCGCTCCCTACATTTTTGCGCAAACACCATCTATTTATTATTGTAAATCAAAAACGGATACAACGGCCAATCCCGACATTCGTTATTTTCAATGCTCAACCAATTCTTCGTTTTCTGTTTTGAACACAACCGCACCTTACAAGTGCGAAATTTCAACCGACGAGCCATTCTGTAAAAACTTAACGGTGCCATCGGCAATCAGCAATTCTCTTGGTGGTAATTATTGTAATGCGAATGGATGGTCGTATTATCCATCACCAAGCACTCCATCATCAAATTTTAAATGTAACATTGCTCCACCATCATCTACCGGTGCATTTGATTTTTCGCTTTTAAATGGAGGTGCTAAAGGTGTCAGTCAAGGTCAATCAATTACAAACACAATTACTGTTACTAAAATTCCGTTGGTTCCCACCGGACTTGTTACTTTTAATGTTTCTGAATTGCCACCAGAGAGCACGGCCTCTATCTCGCCCACCTCTTGCACGCCTTCGGGAAGCGGAATAATGACTTGCGCGGCAACAATAAATATTTTAACGACTGCTTTAACTCCTCCCGGTTCATATCCAGTCACTGTTGTAGGAACATCTGAAACGGTGGGACTTGGTTTTCCTGATCAGAATACAACGGCCTTTGGCTATTGCAATGGAATGTATACATCATTTTATGGTGTTATAAACATTACTAATTCGTCATCAAATGATGTTAGGTTTAGAAGAACAAGTTTTACAACACCAACCCTACCAGGAATAACTGGATCAAGTCCAAGTTCGTTTATTGTCCCCGCTGGTTCAACATTAGGGAAGGGCGGATTTGGCAATGTAACATATTCCGATTCTGGTTGTATGATTGCCGTACCAAGCAATAATGTCCTTGATGGTTCAGCCACTTATGAAGTTGTTGAGGTAGTAAGTGGTGCAATTGTGGTTCCTGAAGTTATTTACTCATGGGATTACACCCATTAATTATGCCCACAAACAAAAAAAACTTTTTCATCGCCCTCTCCGTTACTACATTTATATTTGTAGGACTGATTGTTTTTGCTGTTCCGGCGAATAGTCAAACGGGAACAAATCTCATCACTTCTTTCACAAATGGAACTGGAAATCCTAGTTACCCATATGATGCGCCTAATGGTAATCCAACATTCAGTTCAAACGGAAATAGCATTACAGCGACTGAAACTAGAAGAAATTTTGGTGGCGCGGCGTCCAATCTCTTGACTGGTTTAGACACAACGAAGAATTATGTATTTACATATACATATACGCGTTCCAATCCAAATCCTGGAGATTATCCTAATATTCGCTTTGTTCAAACCCGAAATGGTAGAAGCGCAATATATGGTTACGGCACAGGTCTAGAACTTAATAAATCTGCGGTGGTGGGAACAAATTCCATTACTTTCAAACCATACAATTCTCAAGGATATATAGAGATATCAGTTGGCAATGGAGCTTTGGCAAATTTTGCTATGACTAATATCAGTCTCACCATGGTTCAACCCACGGTAAATATTTCTGCCAATCCAACCACTGTTACATCTGGCTCGGCATCTAACATTACTTGGACTTCAACTAATGCTACTTCTTGTGATGTGACTAGATCCGGAACAGCAGGAGTTTGGAAAACTGGCGTTTCTGGAACAAATGTTTCCTCTGGAGCTTTGACTGCAAATACTACATTTACCGCAACTTGTACTGGAGCTGGTGGAACAGCGACGGCAAGCGCGACAGTTAATGTTACAGCCCCTCCTGTTAGCGTCTCCCATTCCACCACTTTTAATTTAACGGTAACAGAATCGGCAAAACCGGCGCCGACGAATGTTGTTGTCACCCAAGAGGTTTGTAATGGAACTGGCGCATTTGACGCATCGTTGAAAATTTCTTGGGATAAGATTCCGAACGCCACAAGTTATAAGTTATACAGAGCGCCAACGACACCCGCCGCAGAAAATTCACCGGTTACTATTTCACAACCAACTTCTGGAACAAAAGTAGAATTTCTTGACAAGGGGCTTGTAAGCGCGAGTAGTCTCGGTTATGGCTATTGGGTTTTAGCAGTTTATGGCAATCCACCTCTTGAACAAGAAAGCGAAAGGACAATAAGTGACCCCGCCGCCAATCCAACTAAAGATTGCTCTTTGCCTTCTAATGAGTCGTCTGTATCTTTATCTTGTGGTGGCACATCGGGTTGTATAGCAAATTATAATGAATCGGTTAATTTAATTCCTGTCGGACAAGGTTGGAATTCCTGCGCGACAGCATCAACCCCAAAACATACTGGCTGGAACGACAGCGCGTCTTGGTTGGTCAGTTCACCCGCTTTTAATCCAACCACCGATCCTGTGGCTTATTATAAATTTGATGAGACCTCGGGAACAACAGCTTCCGATTCTTCCGGCTCTAACAATAGTGGCACTTTAACAAATAGCCCAAGTTGGACGACCTTGGGAAAGTTTAGCGGCGCCCTGTCTTTTGATGGGACGGATGATTATGTTGATACAAAGGACTTTAGTTTTAGCAAAAATGATAGTTTTACTTTTAGCGTCTGGGCGAAGACCTTGGCATTTGGAGCTTCTCAAGTTATATTCGGCAAACCAAATCCCAATTGGGAATATACTTTTATGACAGACGGAACAAATGCGGTAAGGTTTGTGTATTGGAATACTACCGGAAGTAGAGGAGCAATAGAAATGTCTTCTCCTTCTAATTTATTCCCAAATAATACTTGGACTCATTTTGTAATTTCGTATGACGGCTCCACAAAAGTAGCAAAAATGTATGTAAATGGAATTGAAAAAGTTAGTCATAGTGGTGTCAGCGACACATTCCAAAACAGAACAAATAATTTATGGATTGGAGCTGGTTATTATGCTTGGGTACAAAGATATTTTAATGGGAGTATTGATGATGTTCGCATATATAACAAAGCCCTCTCGGCAACAGATGTTAAGAAACTTTATTATAGTGACTTCAAAGCTTCGGGCGAGTTGTATAATACTTGCGGACCGATAGTCAACGGCCTTTGCACAACCCCTCTCAACAAAAACGAATACACCTTTACTTTCAGTTGCAAAAAGGATGGGGGAATAACTGACTTCAAGGGAATAGATGTCTGCGTCAAACCGCCTGTAGTTCAAATTTTTTCTGCGACTGCGGTGAGTCCAACAAGCATCACGGTGGAGTGGGACAGACCAACTGTTCATTCTTCTTTTGATTTAAACTACGCCCTTATTGTTAATGGTGATAGGGACAATCCTCAATTAGTTAATCTTAGCGCTGATTGTAATCCACAAAAATGCTCTTATACTTATTCTGCAACATCCAATACCCAATATGATTTCCAGTTAAAAACATTCGCGGATAGTTCATGCGGAATATTAGAATCGTTTTCAGATATAAAGAGTGCCATAACCGATGCCGAATCAAATTTTGAACTAAAAGCGACAAGTCCAATTAAAATCTCCGCCATTAGTAGCACCGGGGGCAGTGATTTAATTTCCACGCCCTCAACGATAAAAATCAAACCGAGCGGAGTTTTTAATTCACCTGTTGCTTTATCACTTGAATCAGTAATAGATAGTAACGGAACAAAAATTGTTGATGTAAGTAAATTTGTTTCTGCTTTACCAAAAACAATTCCATATAATGGAAGTTTGAAATTAACGATTACATCTAAAAAGGGAATTGGCAATCGCATTCCTACTGGAAAATATACTCTTACTATCAAAGGCGTGGGTGGCGGAAAAGATGATACCGTAGATATTGTGTTAAATGTCGGGATTCTCTCATTTGATTACCGAGAATACTAGTTGTGCATAACTTTCTTGCTTTATTAATCTTTCTATTGTATCATCGGCAATAGATTAGGTTTTCGTCAACAACAAACAATGGAAGGAGAGTAAGCTATGAAACGATTAGTGTTTTTCGCCTTTATTTTGGCAGGAGCGCTCTTCGCTTCCGCCTCCGCTTACCCCAACAGGGTAAATTGGCTTCCGACGACGGAAGCGGAAATCATTTCCTACAAACGCGCGGAGATTAACAAGATTTCCGTCATGTTTTACAGATTAAACACCAACGGTGGTTATGATCCAGTGACTGGTATTGGAGGTAACCAATTTTACAGGTGGCAAGTGGCAAGTTGGGATCTTGAGAATGTGACTTCTAACAGGATCTCATTCCACTTGAACCGTTTTCTCGCGGACAATGACCCCGGGACAAATGCCTACTACATAATGGTGGAGTGGGAAGCGTGGTATGACGCCAGTGGAATCAGTTGCACCTTTGCTCCAAACGGTTTCTGGAGCCCGGGACTGATTCTTGGAACCCAAGTGATAGCCAAGTCCCCGATGTTCGTCTTTCCGAAAGTGAACGGCAAACCGGTTATTCCGGCAGAAGCGTTCAATCTCTCGGCGGATTGGATTGCGGGGTATGCGGGAATTCCAGCAGTCGGAAAGGGAATCAAATGGGTGGACTATTTGGGGCCAGTGTGTGGATACATTCCAACAAGAAATGGCAGCAATGGAAGTCAAGACAATGGTTTCATTTATGTGAGCGCCAAAACAATCTTGGATGCCGCCAAGGTTGCCAAAGAGACGGGAGAGAAAGCCACTTTTACCGTCTGGTATGACGAAGGTCGCACCGACGGCACAGAGTGGAATGTGGTTACAGGCGTTAAGCGGGAGATTCTCCCGCCGCAACTCTCCGTCAGCAAGCCCGAAAACGGGTTGCTGAAAATCGCGTTTTCCGGCATTTTGTCCGGTAGCGCTTATTCGTTGGAAAGCTCTCCAACGCCCAACTTTGCCGAGACCAATGTCGTTGGCACGGTTCTCTCGGACAGCAACGGGATTGCGGTTTGGTACTTCAATCTCGCATTGTATCCGAAAATGTTCTTCCGAGCCCGTCCCGCCCAATCGGGCGAGACGGCTCACTAGAGGGTCCTTCTGACCCCCTTCACACCCCCCGATGCTCTCATCGGGGGAATTTTTTTCTTTTCAGCAGATACTGGCGATAGCAAATATAGGTCGGGTTTAAAAAAAATTTAAAGGGCCCCCCATATATTATCTGGATTTTTTTGTTCAATAAATATTTTTACCCAAATTTCTAAGGTTATAAGTACCCACAAAACTTCAGAGTTATCTTTCTTTCCTAAAAGATGCTCTTGGATACACTTCGAAATTTCATTGTAATTCAAGTAAGGTCTTTTGATTACCGGTTGTCTAAAAATATTTAAGTATTTTCCAAGACCAAAATCATCTTTAAGCCAATCACTAATAGGAAGACCAAAACCACATTTTTTACGAGAGACGATGTTTTTGGGAAGATACTTACGAGCAATTTTCTTTAAAAAAATTTTAGTTTCCGTAGTATTAAGTTTTTGTTCATCTGGTAATTTTAATGCAGATGAAACTAGCCTCGGGTCAAGAAACGGAAACCTATTTTCTAAATTTGAAGTCATGCCCATTTTATCTTGTCTCAAAAGTAATGACGGCAAAAAAGTTTTAAGATCATAAAAACATAATTTATGTACGAGGGTAAATTTTTTAGTATTTTTTACCAAGATATTCCTTTCTGAAATATTATGATTTTTATCTAATATGAATATTCTTGATATTTCTTCGGGGGAACAAAAACTATTCGAAAAAACCAAAGTATCAGGACTTAATTCTTTTTGTATAAGCTTGTTATACCTCAAATAGCCGCCAAATATTTCATCAGCACCCTCTCCACTCAAAAGAACCTTGACATATTTTCTTGCTTCTTTTGTCAAAAGCATCATTGGAATAGTATTTGGATAGCTAATAGGTTCATCAAGATGATATGTAACAATCGGGAGCATTTCACAAAACTCTTTTTGGGTGAATACAATCTCATGATGTGTTGTTTTAATTAATTTTGAAATTTCACGAGAATAAATAAATTCATTCCATTCAGGATCTGTAAGTCCGATTGAAAATGAATGAATATCTTTTTGTCCAAGATATCTAAGACACTGTGTTGCTAAAACACTTATTAGACTTGAATCAATGCCACCACTCAATTGAAGGCCGATAGGTACATCAGATAAAATATGTTCAGAAACACTTAATTTTAATAGGTTTTCAATTTCACCGTCTACTGTTCCAGTGTAAGAATACTTAAATTTTTTAATAGAGTAATCTTTGATTTGATACCTAAGAAATTCTCCCGGGTTCATTCTGTTGATATCTTTAAGTAGGGTTTGCGAGCCTATAGTAGTTCTGAAAATTCCATACTCAAAAATCTTACTCTTGTTCAATAAAAATGAAACATTGGGTAAAAGTTTAAATACTTTTAATTCTGACGACCACACAAACCAATCGGGGGTATCTAGGTAATATAAAGGTTTTATTCCGAACTGGTCTACCGCAAGCACGATTTCTTTATTCTTTATGTCATAAAAACTGACTGCAAACATACCTCTTATTAAACCAAAGATTTTTTCTTTTAAATCTTCGTAAAGACTAATGAAAGTTTCTGCGTCAGAAGTAGAATTGTAAGTGTGTTTCTTTGTCAAACCGCGAAGTTCAAGGTGATTATATATCTCGCCATTGTAGGACATAACGAGAGTGTTGTTTGTATTTAAAAATGGTTGTTTAGCTTTTTCAGAAGTATCAATAATTGCTAATCGGTTATGCCCAATGGTCACAGATCGATGATTATAAATACCACTACTATCACGACCACGATACTCTATTTTTTGAAGCATCATTTCACCAATCCTTTTTTTCTCTTGTAAAGAAAGACGATTATTTTTATCAACAAATCCTATAATTCCACACATGTTATTTTATTTATATTTCTTTATATAACCAAGGACAGTCAAGGATATTTCTCGTTCCAGATCGGGAATTTCGTATTTTCGCCCCCACAATCCATCAGAAGTTTGTCTATAATAAAATTTGGACTTTTCTAAAGTGTATTGTCCCAGACAAAGACATTGAAATTCAAATAGATAAAATTCTCCATTTTTGTAACCAATGTCAAGAGACATAAACGGTGTATCAAATTGAGTATATATCCTCTTTGCATAATCAAGGAGACCGCCTGGTAATTTGACTTCAAAATTTAATTTACCACTACCACTTGCTCTGAAATCGTTATCTCTGTTTCCTCTAAACACAACATAATATTTATCACCGTAAGCCAAAATCCTATAATCACCACTTAAGTCGGGAACAAAATTTTGAATGATAAATTTACGCCTATTATTTGACATGGGTGTAAATGGTTTTCCCGTTTTTATTTTTGAGATTAATAATTTTAAATTATTAAAGGTAAATGTCCTTGATATTTTATAAGGATATTTTTCTTTTTTGGAAAAAGTATCTAAGAGTTTAACTCTAAAACTTCTGGTACCTAAACCGGGTTTTAATACCATTGGATCTGTAGTCTTGGATAATCTGCTTTTAAAATACTCTTCAAATGTCCCGAACCCTTTCGAGACAATATTTTTTACTTCATTAATTTGTAATATATCGCGTAATAATTCCATAAATACCTTATTGTGGTGAGCTCGAAAATAATGAAAGTTGGGTATAAGTTTCGCTCCTTGAAGTTCAAGGGCTAATATTACATCTTCAATATAATCTTTATAAAGTAAATCAGGGTCTTCTGATGATTGATATATCACCCATGTATTCTTGTAGTTCTCTTTTCGAAAATCTATTTCAAAAAAATGTTTCGTGATAAGTTCGTAACCAGCATCTCCAAAATACTTCTTAAGTTTATCAACATCAACACAGGCACCACGATACCTAGTGGAGAAAGAAAATTGATCTCTATAATCAAGTAACAAAAAAATTTCTCTGTTCATAAATCTTGTTTGTCACTTCTGCGTTTTCTAAGAAAAGGAGATCCCTCACAATATTAAAACCTGTGTTATAAAAAGCAATCCTTCCAGTCTCAAGCTCTTTTTTTTGCTTTTTAAAAATATCAAGAGCTTCTTCCAAAGTAACCCACTTGGTATACATCCCTATTTCTAACTCTCTCTTTGTATACTTTGGGTTACCTTTTATACCTAAAACTTTAACGATGTAACAATAATTAATGCAGTGTTTCTTGTCTCGGGATCGATAATCATCAATGCAACCGACCTCGTCTAGAATTATTACGGTACATCCAATCTCTTCTAAACATTCCCTTATCACCCCTTCTCTTACATCTTCACTGAGATCTATTCCGCCTCCGGGAAGTTGGAGAAACTCATTCTGTTTATTACCAATGAGGGCTATTTTGTTTTCATTATCAAGAACTATCGCCTTACCAGTTACTCTATCAGAGTACTCTGTGTTTTTAACGGTTTTTTTCTCAGGGTATATATCTTTTTCGTATATTGTAGTAATTTTTTTCATAATACTTGTCTTTATATCACTTTATTTTAATAATTAAACATCTTACTCTAAACCTTTACAAAAATCAAGAAGTGGTGTAATCTTATCCCAGATTTTCACAAAACTTAAACCTTAAAGGAGATAAATGATGAATCCAAGAAAGATCATTGTAATGCGTCATGCAGAATCCGAAGAAGATATAGACAAGACAGTATACGCTCACACAACAGACCTTGATATTGTCCTTAGTCCTAATGGGGAAAAACAATCAATGAATGTAAGTGCAAAACTTGTGGGTCTACTCAGTGGTAAAACCGTCCACTTTTACATATCGCCAGGGTTGAGATTAAGACAGTCCTATAATCTCATGGCAACTCAATTCCCGAAAACCATAAAACATTCCTTCACCGTTGAAACATTAATTCTCAAGCAATTTTGGGGAGATGTTACTGTAGAGAACAGGCGAGGAATAGAAATTGCTCGTTATAAAGAAGGGGTCTTGGTCTATCGGTTTCCAAATGGCGAAAGTGGCCCGCAACTTGTAAATCGCTTTAAGTTGTTCATTGAGAACCTTCGTAACGATTTCCAGAAAGAGGATTTCCCTGAAAATATCGTGATACTTACTCACGGGTTTGAAATGAGAGTCTTCTTGATGGTTTGGTTTGGTTGGAGCGTCTCATATTTTGAAAGTCTGGCCAATCCTAGGAATTGCGAGATGGTAACCTTGTCTTTACAAACAAGTGGTTCATATATCTTGGAGGACATTCTCCGGAGGTATGATCCGGCAAGCAATCCTCAACACATTGCGCGTAAGTAACTCAGATGGGTGACTTGGTTAACCAAGTCACCTATTTTAAAACAAAAATATAAAGTGTTCCAAAAACATAATCCTTTTAGAAGCATGGGGGGGTGCTGGATTTGCCTGTAGTCAAAAATTAAAACCATGCCAAGATATCATGAGGAGGATTTGACAAAAATTGTTTATTCCACTGGTAACTCCACAAAGAAAGTGGAACCCTTGCCGTCGCCTTCGGATTCCGCCCAAATTTTGCCGTTATGAGCTTTCAAAAGCTCGCTGGCAAGATACAGGCCTA
>Ga0209541_10010280_pt1 | contig 14953 bp, 19 predicted proteins | sample RifCSPlowO2_01_FD_184027 | JGI IMG/M metagenome (GOLD analysis project Ga0209541, IMG submission 184027) | Groundwater microbial communities from Rifle, Colorado - Rifle CSP2_plank lowO2_0.1 (SPAdes) (version 2) | ecosystem: Environmental > Aquatic > Deep subsurface > Groundwater | place... | reverse complement strand
TAGCATTAGTAAAATTATAATAATTAAAATTCTTTGCCATAAATATTTAAACGGCCATGATTGGGTTTTTAACTGATAAATTTCTATGGAGTTACTTTATTACGCTTTTCATTTCTGGAATATACAGGACGATAAAGTCCCTAATCTCAGATTTATATTGTGTGTTTAGAGAAATCCCAGTAAATCTTCCTTTTTTATGAACTAATATCCATCCAATTTTTTCAAGCTCTTTTATACATATATTTAAATTTTGAAATCTTTTGAAATGTTCTGTTCGGTCATACTTTGCTCCCCAATTTTCCTTACGAGCGAGTTTACGCATGATTTGTGCTTTTTCTAAATCTAATATCACTTTTATAATAAAATTACACTTAATTTAAATGTTTCTATTTTTGAAAGATAAATGTATAAAATAGCAACATTTATAAATTGTAAATATTTGTAAATAATAAAATGAAAATCAAAGAAAATAAAAGTTTGTTTTTGAAGCAGTTTGGTGACACGCCGCAATTAAGGGTCTTAGACTTTTTTATAGACAATTATAATTTTGATTTTCCCCTGACAGAAATAGCGAGGGAAAGCAATGTCAGTTATAATTCTCTTAAGGTTTTCTTTCCTTATTTTGTAGCTTCGCGGATTGTGATAAAAACGAGGCACATTGGCAAGTCTGATTATTTCAAGTTGAACTTGGAGAATCAATTTATTAAAAATCTTATGAAATTAGACTGGAGTTTGGTTGAGGAAAGTATTAAGGAAGAAGTTTAGTTAGTTGAAAATTAGGTTCATCAAAAAACTATTTTTGGATTTGTTTTGTAAGTCTCATAGCTTTCGCGTAAGGCAAAATTATTTAAATAACTTTAAATCCAATTTCTTCAAAAACAGAATTTTGTAGGATCTTTTGTATTTTCCCTTGTTCTTTATCGCGGATTTCAACAACAACATTTCCTCTCCCATAATAATCTTGACCTATCCTTCCACCTAAGTCTCCTAAATCAAAACATTCTCTATTTCTCCAAATTATATTTCCATCAACTCCGACTGTCCTAATTAATCCGTAAGGAATAGATACTCTCGGAGCATCACTTATTATCCTATCAATTTCTTGAGCCGTCATATTCGTCCTAGGCACAGAATCATTTATCGGTTTGTAAAAACCTGCCTTGCCCATTGTTCTGCCTATAATCACACCAACGTCTTCTCCTACTAATGTGATATATCTTTCTTCCATGACCGAATCATATATTGTCCGTATATAAATTTTTCTCAAAATAAAAAATCCCCTCGCCAAGAATCGAACTTGAGTAACCCGGGTTCTGCTACTTTTCCAGTGAAAAGATTCTGCTCACGCTTCATTCTTGTCCCGAAGGAACGTCCGCGCTAATTTTCTACAGCCAGGTGCTCTACCATTGAGCTACGAGGGGATTAATATGGAAGAAAAATTAGTTATTTAAAGTTTATTAGAGTGCTAATATTTACGATATCTTTTGTAATCTCTATTAAACCTTCATACCTTATTCTCGCTTGTGCAGTATCTTCTCCTTTGGCGTTATGCAAATACCTATCAGTTGCTTCTAATCTTTTTTCTATCGCTCCATATTCCAATGCTGCAATTTCTTCCTCAAGCCGATTCATTTCTGCAATTGCCTTTTCCAAAAAACTTTTTGTCATCTTAAGTTGTCACAATCTTTTCTTTTTTTGTAATTATAATTGTGTGCTCGGCCTGTGCGACGGGTTTTCTCTCTTTCTCAATTAACTGCGGATATTGGTGGAGGATTCTTGCTTCTTCCAGTCTTTTCAGAGCGATTAATGCTCTTGACCCAAATTTTTTTACGAGCCAGCGTGAGCAGAAAGGAAGGGTTTGGTATTCTTTTAGGATATGCTTAAGGACTTCTCTGGCGAAAGAGTCACGGACTTGGCCTTCGTTTTCGACGACGTAAATTCCAGAGGGTTTTCCGTTGATTACTCTGCCTGCTCCTGTTGTTACAAACGGCTCAATTGCATAGGTGCCTTCTTCCAATTCATGGTCCTGACCGTTGTCGTAGTTTGGTATTGTTATTCCGGCGTGCAGGTCGTATCTGCCAATTGAGTGGCCGGAGAGGTTTATTATTGGCTGAAGGTTTCTTGATTTTATTTTTTTCTCGATTGCATTTCCTATTTCCGCCAGTTCTTTCCGGTAGTTTGTTACTTCCAGCGCGGATTTCAGAGCTTCTTCGGCAGTCTCGATTATTTTTTTATTTTCTTCGCTGTTTTCAAGGTCGATGGAGAATGCAGTGTCCGCTACATAGCCGTCTATGTGAACTCCGATGTCGATTTTTAACAATCCGTGTGCGAGAGTTTTGTCGTCGTGCGTTGGCGTTGCGTGCGCAGCTATTTCGTTTATAGAAAGGTTTACGGGAAACGCAGATTTTCCTCCGAGTTCTGTTATTTTTTCATCTATTTTGTTTGCTATTTCTAACAGCGGCGTTCCTTTTTTTGCTATTTCTCTTGCGAGCTCTTTTACTTTCTTTGCTATTTCTCCGGCTTGCTTAAGTTTTGAGATTTCTTCTTCTTTCATGTTTTTTCTAAATTAGCAAGGTTTAAATAAGGTTTGGTTTGATTAAAGATATGATAAGTCAAGGAAATTATAAATTCCCAAGAGATTCCGATAGAAGCAGGACTGCGAGAATTGCAGAAATGAGAAGAGAAAGGGATAGATTTATAGCGGCGAAAATAGATGAGGCTCAAGGTAGACCACGAATATATAATTCAAGAGGAGAGTCTGTTTATTATGAGAAGAACCAAGCAGATAGAGAAGTTTTAGACAGGACTTATACAGATGTGGCTGAGGAAATTGATGCAGTTGCGGAGAGAATTTTGGACTTTTTGGCGTTATAAAATAAATTCTTATCTAAAAATTTACAATAATATTTATATACTCAACTTGCTGGGAATTAGAATGGTGTTTGATTTTAAGAGGCTGTTGGGAAGAGAGTCTGGCGACGCTGATGATTATGTGGAAATTGATCTTGGTTCTGCCGAGCCAAAGGAGAAGAAAGTTGTTGTTAAGCCTTTTGTTCTGAAGAGCTTTGACAATATGAATGAAATTCTTGATTCTTTGAGAAACGGCTACACAATTGCTGTTATTGATATTAAGCCTTTGAAGAGCAAGGATATAATTGAACTAAAAAGGGCTATTTCAAAAATAAAGAAGACTGTTGACGCTTTGGAAGGAAGTATTGCCGGTTTTGGAGACAACATAGTTATTGCAACGCCGCAGTTCGCTCATATACATAAGCCCGTTGCTGATAAAAAAGTTGATAGGGCTGATTTTCTTAATTGAATCCGCAAGAAATCTATCCTACTTTAGATCGTAGTTGAATTGCGGCAACTGCAACCTTTTTCTATTAGTATTTGCAGTGTCTCGATTATGTAAGAATCAATAATCTAATGATACAATAATATCCTAAGGAAACTATGGGCTTTAGTCCATGGGGGAAGTTATTTAGTTCTCAATAATATTCACAACTTCATAGTTACAAATAAGAAATATTTATATACTCTTTGTCTTTGCAATTTTCATGGATCAAGAAGTAATTGTTTACAGAGAAAGAGAAGTTGTTAGAGGAGAAGGCGCTGAGAAAGAAAGGCAAAATGATGAAAGATTAAATGAGATAGAAGAGCGACCCCTTACAGAAGAAGAAATGATTTTAAGAGAGATGAATGTTGTAGAGATGCCAGTAAAAACAGAATTACAAACTGATGGAGATTATCGTGATGATTTTAGAACTGCAAAAAATGATAGAGCAAGTTTCGTGCGGGATTGCAAACCTCTTCCGAGCTTTTTGCAACCTACTTTTTTACAAAGATACAGAGCTGAAAGAGGATATAGGGGGAAAGAAATGACTCCTAAAGAATCCGCGGCGAGATTAAATGCAAAAGAAAAAGGTTTGGCAGAAGTGGAGGGAGCGAAATTAAATTCCCAAACACTTGAAGAAAAAGTTGAGGGCGTTTCTCTTGAAGTTGGCGTCGGAGAATACATTGGAGAAACAGCAAGAACAATAGGAAAAGTGGCTAAGGGTGTAGCAAAAGTTATTGGAAAAGGGGCGTATTATACTGGCTACATCGTGGCAGGAGCTTTAATGATTCCCACGATTATAAGAAAGGGCCATGATAGTGAAGAGCGTGAATTTCTTCAAAATCTGGCTTTAATAGTTGGTCTTCCGGGGAGTGCAGCAGGATATCTTTTTATGTTATCTGGAGGAGCTTATCCTTCTTTATATAACCCCGAACTCGCAGGAAAAATATTTCTCGCGCAGTTGGCGACAAATGCACTTTCTGGAGCATACGAAATAGTCCGGCACAGTGTAAGAAAAGTCAAGGAAAGAAAGCAAGCTGAATTTAATAAAAGAAAACGAGGAGTTTATAATAAAATATAGAGAAAGAGAAGATAAGCGTTGAAATTCGCTCATGCTGAATTATGTCTTGGCAATTGAGAAAACAACTTTCAACGCTACCACGACGGTTGCTGGTACGAAAAGGACTAGAAGGGCGCCCATGACTGATGAGACTATTCTTCCGATTGCGACGCCTCTGATTGCGGCATCGAGGACGAGGCCTTGTATTCCAGCGAAGCTTACAATTACTAACGAGACCGAAGCTAACAAGAATGTTTGGGAATTATTCTCCGAGACGAAATATCCCACGACTAAGCCTAAGATTGCGAGGACTCCTAATATCCACGGGCTTGTTCTGTTTCCCGCTACTATTCCGACGATTACAGCCAGCACGATTCCCACAAGGAACGCCCATGCACCTATAAGGTTCTCTCTAGATTTAATTGGCACTTTCTCACCTCTGACTTATTTATAGCTCAAGTTTATTTAAACATTGTTGTCGTGTGATACAGCACCTTATCTTAGCAAGATTGTTTCTCGTAGAATTTTTAGAGATGTAGGGCGGTTCATAATTGGATAATTATTGAAGCTACAGATTTTTTGTTATCTACGAAACTGGGAATTGAGCAAACATCGCGATTATCTGAAGTTGATTTTTAGTGCAACGATGCTGAAGGGAAAAATTTCGAGTTGCGTGACTTACAGATAAATATATAATTAACAATAATGATGGATAAAATCATGGTTAAAAAGATGAGTTTTCAAGAAGCGATTAAACTTGCTGAAGACATAATTGAGAGATTTGAGAAAATTGAAGGAAGAAAATGGGGAGCAGAGGGTTCATTAATAGAGCTTCAAAAACAGGTGGGTGAGCTTTCCAAACTAATTATGGTTCGTGAAAAATACTATTTTTCTGATAGAGATAAAATTGATGAACAATACGAAACTAATAAGGACAAAATTGCAGACGAATTAGCTGATATATTGTATGTAATAATTAGGTTGGCTAAACATTATAATATTGATTTAGAAAAAGGTCACCTTGATGCTAGGAAAGCAGAAGACGATTTTCTTAAATCAAAAGGTATCTAAGTCAGTCTGAGTAATTGGAGCAAACAGAACAAAGTTTCTGGACATCAATTAACATTATAATTGTAGGCATCGGTGTTTTTGGAACAATTGGGTTAATAGTTCTAATAATCTCTTGGTTTAGATAGCTTGGAACAGAAAAGCTTAAATACAAGTGTAACTTAATATAAACAAATAGTTACAATATGTAACGGGTGGAAAAATGGGCGTTGTAAGAATTGACGATAAATTGATAAAAGAAGTGCAGGAATGGTTGGATGAGAATGGAAACAAATACAAACATCCAACTTTATCATCGTTCGTGAATAATGCAGTATATGAAAAATTAAAAGAGGTCAAATCAAAAAAATAGGTGTTAAAATGAAGAAGCTAAAAGTAATGTCATTATTTGCAGGATGCGGCGGAATGGATTTAGGCTTCCTTCTCGCAAAACACCCAGAACTTGCTTATGAACTTGTATGGGCTAATGACTTTGATAAATGGGCTTGTGAAAGCTATAAGAAAAATTTTAAGCATGATATTGTTTGCGGTGATATTTGGAAAATTGATTTAGATAAAACTCCTAAAGCAGATGTTATTATTGGTGGCTTTCCATGCCAAGATTTCTCAATATTGAGAGGAGAAAAAAGAGTTGGATATAAATCAAAAAGAGGTCTGCTTTATACTCGCTTTGTAGAGGCGGTTTCTAAAAAATTGCCTCTTTTCTTTGTAGCTGAAAATGTCAAGGGATTATTAACAGCAAACAATGGTTGGGCTATTAAAAAAATAAAAGAGGATTTTGAGAAAGTTGATCATGTCGGCTATAAAGTCCAATACAAATTAATCAATTTTGCCGACTATGGAGTGCCGCAGAATAGGCAAAGAGTTATTATAATTGGAATTAGAAGCGATTTAGGAATAAATTTCGCTTTTCCAGAGCCAACACACAAAAACAAACCTATTACTGTTAAAGATGCTTTGAGAGATGTTGAAAAAGTTAAAGCCAACAATGAAAAAATAAAAACTCAGCCTTCAACGGTGGAGAAATTAAAACAAATTCCTCCCGGAGGAAATTATAAAAATTTGCCAGGATACGAAAATAAAAATTGGATGAGTTTAATCTATAAAAGAGTTCATCCAAACCAGCCTTCCCCTACAATCGTAGCTAATGGCGGCGGAGGAACATGGGGCTATCATCATATTGAACCAAGACCTTTAACGAATAGAGAAAGAGCAAGAATACAAACATTTCCAGATGATTTTGAATTTATCGGCTCAATTTCCGAAGTTAGAAAGCAATTGGGGAACGCAGTTCCGCCGCAGGGCATAAAACCAATTGCAGAGCAGTTGCTTAAAGCACTGAATAAAGAAATTGGATTAAGCAAGTTTCTTTAAAAAATTCTTCCAAGTTTCATCTTTATTTGGAACATTCCTTAACGGATAACCCCTATGTGCTATTCTCAACGGAGATAAATATTTATCAATTATCAAAAATATTTTTCCTTTATTCAGCTTATATTCTCCCAGATATTTATGGGAGATTGTTAAATCTGAAAGTGCTTTGATATACTTTGTTTCCGTTCCTCTTGACGAGCTTTTTACATAAAATTCGTATTGTCCGCTTATCTTGAATACTTCTGGAATTTTCTTTAAAGTGAATTCATTATTTTTTAATTGGGTTGCCGTCGCAGTTCCCATTATTCTTGGTCTTTCGTAAAATATTTCTGTTTCAAATACGCTGTCTCCTGCTTTGAATTGCCATGTATTGCTCTTAAACTCATCTCTCCAAACAATTCCTTTTATTCCTGCTTCAATTTCTCCAAAATCAGGAATGGCTTTTTCTAATTCTTTATCTTCCAAATGCAAACTATCTTTGAAGAATCTGATTATATGATCTAATGGCAGGTCTATAACTACCAGAATATAGACATCATATTCTCTTGAATTAAATTCATTGTCGCTTATCAACCACCAGCGAGATGATGGCTTTGTACCTTTTATCTCCACTTTAATTTTGGGAGATACTTTCTTTCCATCTGGAAAAATAACTTTCTCAATATCCCCAAGCATAAAATCTTCTGGAGAATCATATTTTTCAAAGCCAAGCTCCACATTAAGATTATACTTTTGTTTGAGAAATTTCTTGACAGCAATTTCAGCAAGTTTGCCGCCTATGTGGTCATGAACATATTTTCCAATATCTCTTTTTACGCCAGAAGAAGCAAAATCAATTGTAGCTCCGCCCCACAGATACCGCAGTTTGAGAATAAACTTTAAGCATTCCTCATAATCTTCTTTTGTAATCTTAACTTTTTCCATATTGTAATAGCACCTTTAACACCTTTTTAATGTTTCTTTTTGCCTCATGCTCCCATATCCTTACTACTTTAAAGCCCTCTTTTTTAAGTATTTTGTTGTTTTTTCGGTCTCTTTTAACATTAGCATCTATTTTCGGAAGCCAATATTTCTTATTTGTCTTTGGTTTTATATAACATTTTGGGCATTTATGCCAAAAGCAACCATGCAGAAAAACAGCAGTTTTTGAGTTTTCAAAAATTAAGTCTGGGCTTCCAGATATTTTCGGGTGCATTTTGTGTTTTATTTTATTACCTTTCAAATAGTTGTGTATCTTTTTTTCTTGTGTTGTCCATTTGCTCCTGATTCTTGACATTGTTTTACTTCTTTGTTCACTTGTCAAATTGTCAGCCATAAGTATAGAATATTTGATCTGCTTTATTAAAACTACGGAAAACAACGCCCCTCTTAAAGAATCTTCTTCTTCAGAAAAAGAAGCAAAAACACGCCCCGCCCCCTAACGACTAAACTATTGTCTGTCTTCGACAGTTATTTTATAGCAGTTAAGAAAAAACTACGGCAACAAAAAATTTTCGACGGCCTCTGGAATTACAGATAACAGATGTTAAATATAATATGTCTTGTCGTCTATTCTCGAAGTTTAAAATTAGACGAATGACAACGTGGAATCAGTTTATTGGCGCAATCATGGAAAAATGTCAAAAAGTTATGTTGAATTTCATCACAGAAATATTTAAATAGGGTCTTTGTAACTATAAAATTACAACATGACAAACAAAACAAAAGTTTTCGGTTTGGTTGCATTCGCGGTATTCGCATTAGTTTTAGTTGCCGCATTTGCTAGTGCTGAATTCAACATTACCGATTTCACCGTAAGCGAGAGCGAGGTTTTTGGTGATGAAGGAACATTCAGGATAAGCTTTAATTATGATAATGTAAACAATGCCACCAGTGTTTTAATTACTTCTGTGTCTAGTGGAGATTCTAAGCCTTTTGACATAGTTAGTAAGCAAGTGAATCTTAGTGCTGGAGTTAATAATATATTTATTGATGTTACTTTCCCATTTGTTGATAGCAATGGAAATATTAAAGGCAGTTTAAATGCTGAGGTTGACAATGGGGTTAAAGAGAAGATTAACGGGTCTGATTTTAATGTTAGAATAATTACGCCGTTCTGTGACGCTGGGGAGAAGGGCGGAAACCTTACGATAACAGACGTTGATATTAATAATCTTGACGGAGATGACACAGAGTGGGAACTTCTTGATGAAATTGAGATTAGCGTAGATATAGAAAATGACGGAAACGTTGATGTTGATGATGTTCAGGTTGAAATAGCAATATTTGATAGCGGATGGAACGATTTAACTGATGATTTTGATATTGATGAAGACAAGATGGACGCAGGAAATCTGGATACTGATGAAAAGGAAACTGTGACTTTCAGCTTCAAAGTTCCTGCTAATGTGGATGAAGACAGCAATTATCATGTTATGGTAAAAACTTATAGCGACGATTTAGGAGAAGAGCAGGAATGCACAGAAAGTGACGGCGACAGAAGGTTCCAGAATGTAGGCGTTAAAAGACAGGGAGAGGAAGAGAACTACATAACTTTTGACAATATTGTTTTGACTCCTGAACAGGCGACGTGCGGAGAAAGAGTAAGCTTAGAATTTGATGTTTTCAACGTTGGAGACGGAGGGGAACAGGACAGAGTTAAAGTTAACCTAATCAACACAGAACTTGGAATAAATCAGTTTGTTGAAGTCAGAAATTTAGATGAAGGCGATGACCAAAATGTTTTGTTTGACTTTGTGCTTCCTAATAATGCGGAAGAAAAAATTTATCAATTGAGATTATCCTCGGATTATGAGTTTGACAACGGAAACTATGAGCAGTCTTCAGGAGAAGATACATTGGTTCCTTTGGAAATTTTTGATTGCGGACCTTCAGTTCCTGAAAGAGTTGCAGATATAAATGTTCAGCTTGTTTCAACTGAGGTTATTCCAGGCGGAGAATTAATTGTCAGAGCTACAATCACTAACTTGGGAGATAAGAGAACCAGTTTTGCTGTTAGCGCTACAGGTTATCAGTCTTGGGCTGAATTGGATAATGTTTCACCACCAATAGTTGATTTGGATGCCGGACAAAGCACCGACGTAACTTTGACATTTGTAGTTGGTGAAGATGCCGGCGGAGCAGAATCTTTCTTCGTTGAAGTGAGAACAACTGAAGGTGTTGAGAACAGAGAAGTTATTGTAAACGTTAAGGAAGGCGGCGCTCAGGATAACGGCGGCGGATTTGACTTCAGCGGAAACTCAACACTTTGGATAATCGGAATTGTCAACGTGATTTTGATTGTACTTATAATTATTGTTGCTGTCAGAGTTTCTAGAAGATAATTTCGACGAGATAATTAAGACGTTATAGGGTTGTTGGAGTTCATGATTCTGGTAATGATGATAATAACCACTCAAATTTTGCTGAGAAAGTTCCTTCAAGGGCTTCTGTTGTCGTGGATTATAGATTTGTTTTGGCTCAACATGGTACTGGTTGTTTTTATATGCTTTCAGGAACTGCGTTGATTCCACGAGAAAAAGCAAGCAAGCCAAGAAAGTAATTTTTCTAACCGACTTAAAATCTATTAATCCTTTTTTCTCTTCTATAAAATAAGATCTATACTCTTATTAATCTAAATTATTGTTTTTTAAAATATCTCTTTGGCTAATCTTAGCAAGTCAATTTTCAACAGCCTTAAGAACTAATTTTCTAACCGACTTAAAAAACTAATTAATTAGTTTTTTAAACTTCTTTTTTCTTGTTGGACTATGAAAAAGAAAGAGATTTATGATTTGATTTTGCGTTATTTTGTCTTGCTGGTTTTGGGAGTTTTTAGCTCGACTTTATTTTATTTTATTTTTACGCCTCTGACAGTTTATCCGGTTTTTTGGTTTGTTTCTATTTTTGACTCTGGGGCTAAGTTGCTGGAGGGTAATGTATTTTTCTTTGAGGGAATTTATTTTGAGATAATTCCTGCGTGTGTTGCCGGAGCCGCTTATTATTTGCTTTTTATTCTTAATTTGACGACGCCGATGAATTATAAGAAGAGATTAAAGAGTCTTTTGTTTCTTGTTTTTGTTTTCTTGGCGGCTAATATTTTGAGAATAGTTTTATTTGCTAATCTGGCGGCTTCGGGCTTTCAGTATTTTGATGTGTCGCACATTATTGTTTGGTATTTTGGGAGCACTTTCTTAGTTGCTCTTGTGTGGTTTGCTAATGTGAGATTGTTTAAGATAGTCCATGTGCCTATTTATTCAGATTTTGTCAGAGTCATTAAAGACGTCAGGGGTGGAAAGAGGGGCCGCCGCAAAAGGAAAAAGTGATTGCAGAATTTTATAGCTCGGCTGTCGAATATTTGCTTGCGACTTCTTCTTCACTGGGTTACTTCGGTATTTTTCTTTTAATGGCCATAGAAAGTTCTTTCGTTCCTTTTCCCAGCGAGGTGGTTTTAATTCCTGCGGGGGTTTTGGTTCAGAGGGGAGAAATGGTTTTTCTTTTTGTGCTTTTTTTCGCGATTTTGGGCAGTTTAGTCGGAGCTTTAGTGAATTATTATCTGGCTCTTTATCTTGGGCGCGGATTGGTTAATGTTCTGGCTGAAAGATACGGGAAGTTTTTTTTAATTGGCAGGAGCAGTATTGAGAAGTCTGAGAAATATTTTGCAAAGAACGGCGAGGTTACAACTTTTTTGGGGAGATTAATTCCAGGAATAAGGCAGTTGATTTCTCTTCCTGCAGGCTTTGCTAAAATGAGAATGGACAAGTTTATTTTGTTCACTTTTTTAGGTGCAGGGATTTGGTCTTTTATTTTAATTTATCTCGGGTATATTTTCGGCGGAAACATGGCTTTGATAGAGGAAAATTTACACATAGTTACCGTCGTTATTGTTGTCGTTTCCTTGGTTATTGTTTCTTTTTATTTTCTTAGGAAGAAATCTAAATCGAGAAATATTTAGCTAAATAATTATTGAAGACAAATATCAATGTTTTATCTTGCATACAATGTTTGACGATTATTTTGTTACTAATTATCGTCTATAAGGTAGAGAAAATTGGCTATTTTTTGGTCCGTAAAAGAATCAATCACTTAATTCAGATGTAACTTAATATTATGTCGTATCCGATTATTATTTCCTAACGATGAATTAAATTTCTTTTCTCTACTATAAAACCAGAATTTTAGAAACTATTAGAATAGTCATTATAAAATTAAAATATCTCTTTGACTAATTTTGGCAAGTTAATTTTTAACAGCATTTTTTGGATAACACAATGACTTAATTACAAACCTTTCAATTTTTTAGTGATGATGACTTAAACATAGAAAGTTCCTCTGGCTCTTGCCTGAACAAGAGTTTCGACCATGAATTTTTCGAGTGCGGGAGTCATTTCCTCACAGTTTGCAATTTCAATTAGGTAGCAATTGTTTATTTGCGTTATTTTTGTTTCTTCTCCTTTTTGTATTTGCACGACTGTGCTACCGGGTCTGTTTTCACAATTAGCGTAAGCGACTTCTCTTTCTTCTGCTTTATTTCTGTTAGGTATGGCTGGAATTATGCTTATTTCGTTTCCTTGGAAAAATGAGGCGAGATTTGCCACTGCTGGTCTGCTCTGCTCGCATTGAATCAAGTCAGTTTCATCTATACTTAAGTAAACTGGTTTTAGTTGCTGGAATTTAATATCTGCGTTGAAAGAAACGTTGTTTTCTCGAGGGTCGGTTCTTATATTCATTGAATATGCTTTTGCCAGCCCGTTGGCGTCGGTAAATGTGTAATAGTAATTATAAAATGGAATTGTTCCGTATTTTTCTTTTGTAAATGTTAAACCTTGGTAATCGAATTTTTTTAATTCTTTGAATACTGCGGAGGCGATTAAGAAGAGTACTATTAGTCCAATCATGAAACCAACTATCCAGTAAATTTCTTTTTCTATTTTGGGTTTCTTGCCTTTTGCTTTGCTTTCCTTAGGACTTTTGGTTTCTTCTTCAGATTTCTTTTTTTCCTGTTCCTCTTCCATAATTAGATGTTCCTTTTATCCTTTAAAAACTTTGTTTTAATGAAGATTATATAAGGTTTAAGTGTTTTATTTACCGAAGACAAAACCTTGAATTTCTTTCATAATCTTCATTAATAATATCCTAATATTTTATACAGGAAGGCGTCCACTGCTTTTATGTCTCCTTCTATAAATATGCAATTTTCTTCCTGGTAAACTTTGTTTTCTGGGGAATCTTTGAATACTATGATTTCTTCTGAGCAGTCTTTTTCAGGGAGGTCCTGTTCGCAGGAGCCGTGGCAGACAAGCTGGATTCTTTGCGAGTAAATTCCGAGGGTCGAAGCTATTTCGTTTGTTGCTTCCTGATTTTCCGACGCTATGTAGAGAGTTTTTCCTATGAAGTCATTCAGTGTTTTATTTAATGTTACGGGTATTGTTTTTACAGAGTCAAGAGAATTTCTTAGATTGGGCTCTTGATTTTCCTGAGAATCTTCTGTATTTTGCGCCGAGTCGGAGAATCCTGAGAACCCGTAACCTACTGTTCCAAGCACCAGAACTGCCAGCATAAATAAGCCGATAATCATGTTGTTCCTTTTCTTTTTTTTAGCGGTCTCTTCAGGGCTTTGGATTTTTCTCATTGTCTACGGCGAGGGCTTCGTCCTTAAATTTAGTTTGATAATTATTGAATCTTGCTTTTTTGACGAGTTTTGTGTTTTTAACATTTTTATTCCTTTAGAGATTTGTAACTTAGTTTATTCTAGGAAAAATTGGTTTTTAAAATTTGCCTTACTGTTAAGTCCAGTATGCAATTTAATATCTCTTTAAACTTCTATCCTAAAAAATTACTTTATTATTAATTAACTTTGATATTATTATGAATTATTATTTATTCAAATTTGGGATTATCACAGTAAAATATGTTAAGTTAGAAGGTTTACTTTACACTTATCTTAAATTAAGAGACTAACGTCAAAATGATAAAAGAAAAAGAAAAAGAAAAAAAGAAAAAAATTGTTTTAGATTTATGCTTCTTCTTCGCCACCTGTCACAAGTTCAGCGCTTGTTGATGAAGTACCTATGTACTTGTCACCAGGCATTGTGCTGACTGTTTGGGTTGTCAAGTATTTAGCAGCGTTTACTGTATCAGCAGCGTTGTAACCTGCTACTAATGTAGCAACTTTGCTTTCTGACTTAGGGAAAGTCTCAATCATGAATTGGCCTGAGCCAACATTTGTTCGAGTCTCCCAATCAGAACCACATAATGGTTCTGCACTACCTAACAAGTCTGCAGCTACTGAGTTAACACAGCTTCCACCGACAACTACCCAATTTCTGCTTTCAACAGAACTTGCTTCTGTGTCAGAAACTGAGACGATGTTTGAAGGTGAACCTGGTCCTGAACCGCCGCCTCCTATTGAGGCAGATTCTTCAGCCATGTAGATTTGTGCAAACACTTGTTCATCTGGATAACTTATCGTAGCTGAATAAGAGTCTGTATCTGTTTGGTCTGTTGTTATAACAGTTCCCCAAAAGTCTGCACTCTTATATACAGAATTACTGCTCTTCACTTGAATTTCATCGAATTGAGCGTCATCACCCCAAGTAGTCTCTACATCAGAAACACCAGAGCTTGCAGAAGTTGTTCCTGCACCCTCTATGTTCACTATTAGTGCTTCATAAAGTTGCCCTGTTGAATCATCTTTTTCTTCAAAGATAACCAAGCCAGGACCAGTCATTGTAGCGTTAGCAACGTTCATTAACTGAACTACTATGGTATTGTTCAAACCTTTAGCAGCAGCAGTAATACCATTGGCAGCAGACATAGCACTTATGTTATATGTGAGCTGACCGATATCAACATAAACCGACTTAGAACCAAGAGTATCAGCACCGAGTGCGTGATCTGTCAAGTTCATGACATGTGAATTAATCAACCAAGTGTTGTTATTTTCGATACCATTGTTACTCGATGTGTTTAACTGAGTTATGGTCAAGGAAGTGTATCCATCTCCATCCGGGAATTTTAAAGTAGTTAAATTATTAACGTTCTGTCCAACTCCATCCCAGTTAGCTAAATTAATTGCAACTGGCTCATAGAAGAAGACTTTAGCCCCTTTAGACGTCTCGATTGTTGGGAAAATAACT
>Ga0209541_10010279_pt1 | contig 14956 bp, 11 predicted proteins | sample RifCSPlowO2_01_FD_184027 | JGI IMG/M metagenome (GOLD analysis project Ga0209541, IMG submission 184027) | Groundwater microbial communities from Rifle, Colorado - Rifle CSP2_plank lowO2_0.1 (SPAdes) (version 2) | ecosystem: Environmental > Aquatic > Deep subsurface > Groundwater | place... | reverse complement strand
GAAATTTGGAAAAGGTGTGTTTCATTTATAAAGTTTAAAAACTACCTATATACTGTAGAAGTGTCAATTAATTTCGGAATTATACACCTTCCTTAATTTTCACAATTTTTATATATAATCCGTAATTTCTTATTCATATGCAAAACGCACTTTACATGACAGATTCCTACTTAAAAGAGTTCGAAGCTACTGTTGAGTCTGTTAAGGATGATAAATATATAGTTTTGAGCCAGAGCGCTTTCTATCCTCAAGGAGGCGGCCAGCCATTTGACACTGGGGTGGTGCTGGCTGATGGCCAAGAATACCCCATTATCTTTGTAGGCAAGTTTGACGGCAAAATAAGCCATGAAGTCTCAAAGCCGGGGCTAAAAGTTGGAGACAAGGTAACGGGCAGAATTGACTGGGACAGGAGATACAGGCATATGAGGATGCACACTGCCGCACACATAATAGACGCAATATTGTACAATGAAGCAGGAGCTTTATGTACAGGCAACCAAATTGGGCTGGATAAGACCAGAATAGATTTTTCCCTGGATGTCCTGGACAGGGACAAGATCCAGCAGTATGTTGAGATGGCTAATGAATGGGTTAAGAAAGCAATAGACGTCAAGATTTACACTTTGCCAAGAGAAGAAGCTTTGAAGATTCCCGGTGTTGTCAAATTGGCTGCAGTCATGCCCCCTGAAGTGAGGGAACTAAGGATTGTTGAAATTCCTGGCATTGATCTGCAGGCAGACGGCGGAACGCAGGTAAAAAATACTTCTGAGATAGGAAAGATTTCTCTGGTTTCAGTTGAGAACAAGGGGAAGAATAATAGGAGAATGTATTATACGGTGGATTGATTCACTTCAGCTGGTTATAGAGCCGTCAAAAACCACCCGTCACAGATGGGTGGCATGATGGGCTAAAGCCCGTAAGCCATCCCGTACACAAACGGTGGTTTTTGAGCGTGCTCAAAAATACACCAAACTGTGCTAGCACATAGGACTTACGTCCATCAGTCACAGACATGATGGTGTATTTTTGACACATAAAGTTCAACCATGCGTATACCAAAATTTCAGCTTGTCCTTTTCCTTTGAATCTAATTTGCAGAACCCGAACCTCTGGAATTGAATTACATCACCAACTTTCAAATTCTTAACCATCGGCTCAGCAATCCCTTTTGCAACTTTCTTGTCCGGCATCAAAACCTCAACTTTGACCAAATCCTTCTGCACAGGCAACCAGTGTATGATTTTGTCCCCTGATTTCTTGTATTTTTCATAATCTTTTGAATCAAAGACAAGCTTATTTTTATGCTTCTTGAAGTTCAGGCAGTCCATCAGCCTGATTAGTTTTCCATCTTTGAATTCCCTGAAGTCCTTTTCAGCAACATAAAACTTATTTTTAGCCTTGAATTTTCTTGTTCCCCTGTCCTCGAATTCAGGATGCAGCTTCAGCTCTGCAGCCTGCTCCGTGGCATTTTCCACATTGATTTCTTTGGGATTTTCAACAAAGAAGTATCGGTTGCATTTTGCGTCCAAGTGCCTCCTGTTGTGCACAATCAGGTCATCCCATGTCAGGACAGCCTCTGTTTTTGTCAGGCCTGTTGACAAGACAAATTCCTTTATAGCCTCAGGCAAAAATCCCCTTCTTCTCAATGCCACAAGGGTAGTCAAGGATGGGTCGTCCCATCCGATAAGCTGCTTTTTCTGGACTTTTTCCCTTATTATCCTTCCGGAGCTTTCAACGCCTTCGAGGTTAAACCGCGCGAACTCGTAAATCTGTGTTTCAGGGAAGCCTGCCATTGTCTGCACCAGTCTTTGCAGCTCGTTTCTCAGCTCGAATTCCTTGCTCCTCAGCCTGTGAGTCACCCCTTCAATGCCGTCCATAATTGCGTTCTCAAAATCATAAGTAGGCCACACTCTATACTTTCTTTTTTGCCTTGGATGCGTGTCGTCAATTATCCTGAACATCACCGGGTCCCTGAGCGCGGTGTTCGGGCTTTGCATGTTGCCTTTCAGCCTCACAACATATTTGCCTGCCTTTGCCTTGAACATTTCCTGCCATAGCTCAAGGTTCTTTTCAGGCTGCCGGTACCTGTGCTCGCATTCTGCGCAGCTCTTCCTGTTTTCCTTGATTGTTTCCTGCCTGCACGAGCAAACATAGGCATGGTTGTCTTTTATTATTTTTTCAGCATGACTGTACATCTCCTTCATGAAGTCAGAAGCATGGTCAATCCTGTCAGACCTGATGCCAAGCCATCGGTAGTTGTCCAAATGAATCCTATAAAATTCTTCCTGCGCCAATTCCGGATTGGTGTCCTCAAACCTTAAAATGAACTGCCCATTATGCCTTTTCGCCAGCTCATAATTCATAATGATGGCTTTTGCATGCCCGATATGCGGGTATTTGCTTGGCTCCGGAGGGAATGCTGTAACTACTTTTTGGCCTTCTCTTATATTAAGAAATGCGAAAATGTCCTTTTCTTCTGGCTTTTCTTTCTTTTCAAGAAGTTCGGGAGCCAGCTCTTCCAGTTTCTTTTCCTGCTTTTCCATTCCTAACTTGTTCACTTCGCTTACAATCTTTGCAGCTTCCCTGCTCACTTCCTTGGCTTTTTCCTTCAATTCAGGCATTTCCGCAAAAACCTTGCCTATGACAGCGCCTGCATTGGATTTGCCATTAAACTTAACCGCATTTTGCAGTGCGTATTTTGTTATAGTCTGTTTTAGTGAAGATTCCATAGCTTAGCCACCTTTGTCCAGCATTCTCTGTTTTTCGTCTCTGTCTTTTTTCTTTGCGTCTATTTCTTTTCTGTAATAGCTAGCAAGCTCGATATTGTCGTCTTCTTCTGCTTTTTTTAATTTTTCTTCATGCAAATTTATTTGCTTGTCGAGTGATTCAATTCCTTTTTGCAGCCTCTTTTTCCTGTTAACCATTTATCTTTGCCTCTAAGCCGATTAGCTCTTTTTCCAGTATATTTAATAGTTTCTCTGCAATAGGGATATTGAGTTTTAGATTTTTTATTTTTTTGTTGTCTCTGATTGCCCTGTACACAGAATAAAACTGCTCAAATTCATCATTATTAATGCCTTCTCCAATCAACCATTTTTTAAAATTCTTATTTGAGAATTTTTTTTTGCCTAAAATACATTTAATAACGAAAATCCCCCTTAATCTTAAAATTTCTGAATACAAAACAGAGTATGATCCAACAAATTCGCCGTCCAATTTGTCAAGCTCTAAAAGCTCTTTGCTGCTGTGTATATGCTCTTTTGTTTCGTTTAAATAATTTTTAAAATTTTTGTTTTGAATTTTGATATTCTTCAATTCTTCTAAAACATTGGCATTTATCAAAGGCTCTCCTTCCTGCACAATTTGATAGTAAATAACTGGATGTTTTTCAATCGCTTTCTTGAATTTTTCCAGCCCAAAAACAGTTAATTCTAATTTTGGCTCTTTGGTATTTATTTTTAGGGGCTTTTCTGTTATAACCATTACATCTATGTCTGATTCTTTTGTTTCCTCATGCCTTGCATAAGAGCCGTAGATGAAAACAGCAGTTATATCTTTCAGATAAGGCTCAAGAAGGTGGATTATTCTTTCTTTTAATTCCAATTTTGGCTTTTGTGGAAGTATGACTACCACTTCCTGCCCCAGCCAGCCTTTTGGAACCCAGACAGCTCCGCCGTTGCCGGACTTGACTACGGTTTTTACAAGTTGTTCTCTTATAGATAACTTACTCAATTCCATGTATAGACAAAGTATAGACAATGCTATTTAAATGTTGCGGTGTTTAAAATGGTAAATCAAGAATAAGTTCAATTTTTTGGCACCTCCATGGGATAATCCCCAAAATCGAAAGTTATTTAAATAACTTATTTTATGTAAGTGGTAACACAAAGACTAAGGGGTTCTTTTTGGCTTTCCCCCCAACCTTTTGAAAAAAGCTTGACTAAAACCATGCAATGCGGTATTTCGCATTGCTCAATACCGCGGAACGATTTTAAGAGGTAATTTTGGCAAGCTGAAAAAATTGGGGGATTGTATGGGACGAAAAACTTCTACGATACCAAAGGCGAGCGTTGCGAGAATCCTTATGAATGCCGGGGCTAAAAGGGTTTCTGCCGATGCTGCCGAGGCGTTTTCAGACGCCCTTACCGATATTGCGGTGAAAATCTCCTCAAGGGCCGCGGAAATATCAAAGCATGCCGGCAGGAAGACGGTGCATGAAGGGGATGTAAAGCTGGCTGCTAAATGATAGTTTTTAAGCTATGATGTTCTAAGAGTGAAAAATAACATATTCTCAAATTGACTTCTTAAATCCAAACATTTATAAAGTAGGATAAGTAGGATTTTATAAAAATGCCGAAGAAAGGAATAACAAAAGCAAAAATAAGCATTACTGTAGATGCTGATGTGCTCCAGCTTCTCAATAAGGAATGCAATGAGAGGACCATGAAGCTTTCCGGCTATATCCAAAAACTGATAACAATAGGATTGAAAAATGAGAAAAAATAAAGCGCAAGTTTCGTATTTTATCATAATAGGGTTTGTGTTATTGATAGCGGCATCCTTTTTGGCCTACATAGGCATAAACAAGATTTCCCAGAATAAGGCACCGGAACTTTCATTTGAGGCAGCTCCTGTAAAAGGTTACATTCAAGCCTGCATTAAAGATGCAGCTATCCCGGGCATCTATCTCCTTGCCAGCAAGGGCGGCTACATATATTCTTATGATAGGACTCTCAACACCGAGCAGGAGCAAATAGCCTATCATCTGGAATTTGGAAAGGAATCATTCCCGCCAAAAGAGTTCATGGAGCAGGAGCTGTCAAAATTCATAAAAGAATCTTTAGAGCTGTGCATTAGAAATTTTGAGGGGGTCGGCCAGTACGGGCTTGAGACCGGGCAGAGCGACATAAAAGCAAGAATTTTCAAAAATGAGGTTTCAATTGATGTAGTATTTCCTGTAACAATTACTGCTGGCACTTCTAAAATCACCATTTCTGATTTTAAGGAGATTGTTCCAATCAGGCTTGGGCATATTGTGGATGTAAAAAACAGGATATTGCCAGACATTAAAAATAAGGATTTGGACTTGGGCTTGCTGTCCTCTTTTGGGGTTGAGATTCATGTTCTGCCTTACGACAGGAACAATATTGTTTATTCCATATATGACAATCAGTCAAGCATTGCCAATGCGCCGTTCTTTTTTAACTTTGCCACGAAGATTGAAGGCAATTCGGCGCCGGAGCTTGAGTTTATCCCTGATTTTGTGCTGACTGCGGGCAAGGAATTTTCTTATGACGTTAACGCCACAGATGCTGATAACGACCTGCTTTCATTCTCTTCAAATAAAAATTTTGCGGGCATTGATGAAAATACCGGGCTTATGGTTTTTACGCCCAAAAATTCAGGCCTGTATGAAACAGAAATCTGCGCTGCAGACAAGCATCTGGCAAAAGACTGCAGAACTGTAAAATTCATGGTGGAAGATGGATAAGACAAAATTGGCCATAATTTGGAGCATTATTTTAATAAGCTTATTGTCATTTGCTTTTGCACAGGCTGCTGGTTTTGACAGCAGCAATCCAAACAGCTGGAATTACAATGACCCAAATTTGTATAAACAAATCGATCCCAATGACCCAAGATTGGACTACAGCAGGATTCCGGCAGGCATATGGCCGACCATAATGAGCCGAATCGGGGGTCCAAGGGTTGCTGATATTCCGGCAAGCTATTTTGACCCAAATATTGTCCAGGAAAGCGAACTCAAATATGCAAAGGCCATTCAAATATCCCCTAAATTCGAGCAGTTCGCAAAAAATCTTGTCTTCTTTGACACAATTGAAATAAAAAAAGTTTTCTCTGAAAAATTTAATGCGGATCTGGACATATCCAAAGCAAAGACAGTAATTTACGATTCAAAAAGCGGGAAAATAACCGGAGAGTTCCCTTCCTATAATCCAAGACAGTATCCTGAATCACAGTTCAGGCAGGTAATAGTGGATAACACGGTAAAATTGATACCTATAAAAAAGGATGAAAAAACATCCAAGACCAAGGAAGATTCTGAAAAAGCCGTCACTATAAGCGGAGCTGAAGGCTTTGCAAGAAATAGTGATTCCAGCATTGAAGTAACGGCAAAGCAAGGGCAGGATGCAATAATAACAGGGCCTCAAAAAGGGGCAATGCCATTGCAGGACGGCGCAGTCATAAAATTCGACAGCAAAGGCTCTATAATGGCCAACTTAAACGGAAATGCTCAAGGAACAAACGCCCAAATCTCGATTGAAAAAGACAAAGTTATCCAAAAGACCATAAATGGAAAATTTACAAAAATAGATGATGCAGTCTTGATCGAGAGCTTTGACGGAAAACAATCCACTTTCGAGGATAAGGAAAACAAAATAAGAATCAGCTCTGTCGGCTATCCTCTGGTGATTGTACCGGAAGGCAAAACAATACATTCAGATTTTTCACAAGCAGAAAACATAGTTTCATATGGAAAAGGCAGCTTATTGGTGAAGGGAGCAGCTGATGTGAGAAGAGATGATTTGAAAGTTGTTTCAAAAGTCCATAATTCACTGCTCCAATTAAAAAACGGCATTACAACTGCAATAGGAAAAATAAGCTTCGAGGATGATGGAATTTACTACGAAGGCTTAAGCGACACTTCTCAGCTCATAAGAAGGTTTGAGGGAAATAATGAGTTGGTTAAAATTGACGGGACTAGTGAAGGATTGGTTGCCAAATTTACAAGAAAAGCCAGAGTCGGGGATATCTCGCAGGAAGGGTTTTTTTCCGGAAGGACAGGAATCAAAACAACTGTTTCGAACACGAACGGCAGGCTGAATATAGGGCTCAACAAGGAAAGCATTGCATTCTTGGCGAATGCACAAAACAGTCCGGATAAATTCGTTTTCATAGAAAAAGATCTTCTAATGCAGCTAGGGGAAGAAAAATCGTATTTCGGGATTGCTTCTGACTTAGGGATTAGATACGAGCCTTCTCAGGGGAATCCAGTTACTTTCCTAAGCCCAAAAGACGTTCATGCCTATTTAGGAGAAAAAGAGACAGGAGCCATGCTTGCGATGGCAGTCGCGGCATCCAAAAGCGAATATTCGCAAAAAGGCTACACCACTGGAGACGTAGTTGCAGTGTCAATAGAAGATAAGCAGGTCATTTCAAAAATAATTTCTGTTGATTCCGGCAGGATATCATTAGACTTGGATGATGACGGAAAGCCCGACAGGGAAATATTGGGAGACGGCAGCATACAGAGTGGAGTGCCTGCTGGGGTATTGTCAGAAAGGCTTGCAGCATTAAATAAACGGGCAGAAGAAGCTGTAAGATTATTGGGAAATGATGAAATAAATTATCAAGGGCAGAGGAAAGGAGCAGAAGCGGCTTTACAGAAGTTCTATTTGGCAAGGGAGTCTAATCTGCCCCTGATTGCGTCTGGCACAGGGTTGGCATCTTTGGAAACTCCGGGAGGGACTCCGCTTTATTATAGGACACGGGCGATCAACGGAAAAGAGGTGGTAACTGCCTGGTCTCCTGACAAAGAAAATTGGATGGATCTAAGCACTTTAACAGTAAGCGGAGGAAGATGGGCGGGGCAAAAGCCAACCGAGGCAAACCAGCAGATAATAAAAAGCCTGGCTGAAATGCTTGGGGATTACAGGGTTCTTCAGGAGGAAGCGCAAAAAAATCCTTCATATAGGCTTACAGGCTCTTCTCTGGAAACAGGAAAATATGATGACTGGCACAATAATTTCAAGGCTGATAATCCAAGGTATCCGGACATGGTCCAAAGGTCTGCGCTTCAAGTTGCAGAAACCTATCTTAAAGAAAACAACATAGACGGGGCTTTGAAATTCTATCAAAATGCGGTTGAGGCCGACCCAAATAGCGATTTAGGCAAGGCCGCCAAAAAGAACATGGAGATTATAGAATCGCAAAGAATGGTCGGAATGGCAAGATTGCTGGCATCCCAGCAGTATGCCCAGGAGTCGCAAAGGCACAGGCCAAGATCTGTAGCTTCCGGCGCAGAATATTACGAAACTCTGGTTGGGGAAGGCTTGGTTTCCAGAGGTTATGCCGGCTTGTCTTCTCTTTCACCATTTAACATAGCCAGAGACTTGGCAAAATCTGCGTCTATAGCAGAAACTGAGAGAAACAAGGAGATTGCAGTTACTTCCCTGCAGACTATAGACAGGCTGATTCAAAACGGGCACGCTTCAAATCTTAAGGAAGCTGTTGACTTAATGACAATAGCGACGAGCAGAATGGAGGACATTCGGGGAGAATATCTGCCGGAGTTAATAGGAAAAGCAGATGCATTAAAGGCAAAGGGCTTCATTCCCAACGTCATTAATCCGGATTATTCCAGATACCTTATGGAAGAGCCGTCAATCCAGGCAGGAATCCAGATGCAAGCTATTCCATTTAATGATCCCAAAAGAGGCTCAAAGATGCTGCAGATAGCCGAAGATTACAGGAAAAAAGGCAACTTTGAAGGAGCTGCCATGATTACAAGAGAGTTATCTCAAGCTTCAGGCGATCAAAGCGTAAGGGATAAGGCTTATGCCCTGTATAATGAGATTGTTGATCCTGATGGAGAATGGCTGAACTTCGCAGATGCAAGCCTGCACAGCTCAACCCAGTTGGATATAGTTGCTGAGCTTGCAAACCCATTTGCCTGGGTTACTTTTGGGGCTGCTGGCAAAGGAACGGGATTGCTTTTGTCAAAAGCGCCCGGAGGGGCAAGAGTTTTGTCAACTACTGGTAAAATAATCAACATGCCAACAAATGCCATAGCCGGCTCATCCGCTTCTGCATTAAAAGGCTTTGCAGGCCAAGTTGTTTCAATTGGAGTTGAGGAAGGGGCAGAATATGCCGCCGGGGTGATTGCGGGGCCTGCCGCAGAAACTTTTGTGATGGGCTTGACTGGCGGCGCTGATAGCCTTGACGTGGCGCAATTAGCAGCCAAAAATGCATTTAAGGACGCAAAAATTGAAGTCAGCCCTTTGGTAAACATCAGGTGCGCAAGTCCTTGCCGATTAGCGCAGGTTTACGAGTATGATGGAATTATAGATACTGCAAAACTGAAAGGATTAGGAAATATAGAAACGAAAGGAGGCACAATAGTTTTTACCAATCCAAAAACCGGAGAAGTGTCGGTATTTGCCAGAAAAGGAGCAACTCCTGAGCCTATTGAGGGAGATTTCGTTGATTCTGCCAAAATAAAAGAGACTGTGCAGGCTCAGGCGATGCTGGAGGAGGGCAATTCGCTTATGCAAGCTGCTCCAGTTGCCGAAATTTCAAAATTTAATCCTAATGACATTGGTACAGTCTCTAATTTTGACGATTTTTATGTTTACATCAGACACCAGGCAGAACGCAGCCCTCAAGGGCAAATCCATGGTTTTGGGCAATCTTATGATGCAGAGCGGGTTATAGAAGCGATTGAGCGTCTGCGAAAATATCATGAAGGAAAAGAGATTGACCCGGAAAGGTTAGAACTAGCATTAATATATAATGAAGTTCCAAGAGCTGCTGGAATCCAAAGAAAAGTTGAAGATTTGTTATTAGGCAGAGGATTGCCGGATATTCTTAAAAAAGTGGATTATGTAAGCAGTGCCCATAGCGGAGAAAGATTTGAAGAAGTGATTCCGGGCAAGCCGGTATTTGTTGGAGACAAGCCTTTGATAAATTCTCACACGTCATCCCAGGAGAATATGGTAATAGACATAAGTCCCGGTTCTAATCTTTGGAAGGCGCATCAATCTATAAAACTATTTTCAGAAAAAGTCGAGCCTAAAACTGAAGAAGAGCAATTAATGATTGTTTATGATTTTATGAGGGCTAACGTGCCTTACAGTTCTACTATGAATGAAGTTATGGATTCACCAAAATATCCTAGCTATAGTCTGGAGGCGCGTCTGGAAGAAGCCTTGTCTGCGAAATCTGTTGAAGATATTCCAGTAATAGATTACACAACAATGAAACAGACTGTTGATATTGGAGAAACCTGTTTGTATAGAGGCGGGGTTTGCAGGCACCAAGGATTCATGACTGCGCCGATACTTGGAAGAATGAGAATGGACGGCGTTCTTAAAGGCTACGGCACTTATAATACAGGGATTCGGCATGGGTGGTCTGAATACATAACACCTGACGGCAGAAGAGTAGTCATGGATATCGCCCAGGATTATATGGGGCCTGTGCGGCTTGCTCCAGGCGAAACCCCATTGAGAAACGGAGAAATAATTCCAGTCGACCGTCATGGGTATGTTTTGTATGTTGCAGATTTCGATGCCGATGGAAAACCCATATATTTTGGATATGCTAATTCTCAGATAGAAGGCGCGATAAACTTTCCGAATTTGCCGCGGTCAGAAGTCTTGGATGCCAAGCCTCGGCCACTTGTTGAAGTTGATGAGGACGAGCCTCCACCGCCGCTCGAATCAGGCCCGATTTTGCATTCTGGGCTTGAAAAAAGCAATCCGTACATAGATAGTGAAACTGCCGCTCAACTATCCCCGCAATTTAATACTTTAGATATAGCAAAAGTTGAGGATTTTGGCCAGCTTCAGGCATACATTAAAAGCATAGGGTACTTGGATCCCGAAGGGAAAGTAAGAAGCAATGTTGGGGATTTTGAGCCCGATGAGGTTATCAATATTATCAATCGGATAGCACTGGATTTTCGTGATGGCAGATTAACTCAGGAACAAGTAGGTGAAAGATTGAGGCGCGTCCCGCGGGCTCACGGGATAAGGGAAAAAGTCGGAGATTTATTAGTGGGGAGATCCACTTCAGAAGGAATCGTCTATTACAAAATCCCATTAAAAGACAGGTTGCTTGGCAAGACTTTTAATGAGATAAAAAGAGGAGAACCAATTTTTCCTGGGAAAAATCCATTAGTGCAAAAAGACCCATCAAGCCAAGAGCATATGGTGGTAGATATGAGCCCCGGCTCTAATCTTGATAGGGCTTTTAGGGAGATAGCTGAAGACGTAAACGAGCAAGGAAAATATACCGAAGAAGAACGATTAACACAGGTATATGATTACATCGGTAGGAATACTCCATACAGCCTTGCTTTGCATGAGTCAATGACTGCCCAAACTCTAGGTAAAAAAGAATTTATTGACATAGGAGAAACATGCTTGTATAGAGGCGGAGTTTGCAGGCATACTGGATTTGTTACTGCGCCAATACTTGGAAAAATGCGCATGACTGGCTTCTTAAAAGGTTATGGTGTGTATAATTCTGGTCCATTTCATGCTTGGTCAGAATACATAACTCCAGAAGGCAAACGCATAATAATGGATAATGCGCAGGGGTATATGGGCCCGATTAGAATCAAGTCTAATCAGGAAGCGATGAGGCTTCCTGCTAATGGTGTGCTAACTGACAAAGACGGATATGTATTATTCTATGGGGGAAATGACAAGGCAGGCAACAAATTGTATTACAGATATGCAGACCTTAAAATAAAAGGAGCAGTCAACGAATAATTTAAATATAATCAACATTTAGATAAAAAAATGGATAAACAAGAGCTTGCACTTGCCATATTCAGGCTGGACTTGCAACTAAAGGCTTACATTGAAATGCTCAATGGGGATGGGATTATGCACCAGCTATTCCCGCAGATGTGGGAAGAGCTTCAAGATCCGATGAAGCATAGGCCTCAAGGGGATATACGCACAAAATATCAAGATAGGCCCTTTGTTCAGAAATTGCTTGAGTTCTTTGAGAAGTATAACAAGCACCTAATAAAAGATGTCCGGGTAGAAAGGCATGACCATCATGGGCTTCACTTAATTCTTGAAGAAGCTGTAGAGCTTACCAGGCAGCTGTTAAGCACTCTAAGCTGACAAAATAAAATGCCAATGGGGAGACTTTCACGCTTTTTGCCATCGTTCCGCGGGATTGAAGCTTGCGGAAATCCCGCATTGCATGCTTTTCCCAAGGGTTTTGGCAAAACGCTTTTGAACTCCCGACGGACACTTCCCAGAGCCCCTTATTTCCCTAATAGCCATTTCCAAACAGGCTTGACATTAATCTTTTTGCCGTCAGCTTCAAGCTTGTCATCCTGGTCATAAGTCAAAATCAATCCTTCCTTTAAATTAAACTTGCTCAGCGCCTCTAGCAGCCCCTTTATTTCTCTATCTTTATTGTCTTCGTCTAATGAGTGGCAGACTTGTATTGCCTTAGTAATCTTTGTTCCTTCTTTCACAACAAAATCGCATTCATTTTTTTCTTGGAAATAAAAAATATCTCTGTATGCTTTTCTCAAATTGAGAAACGCCATATTCTCAAGCATCTTGCCTTTATCGTCAGAAAAAGAAGCAGAATTAACATTGGACATTCCATTGTCAATTGAGTAAACTTTTTTTGGATTTACCAGCTGTTTTTTTAATGAATAATCAAATTTTGGAAGAGTAAAAAGTAGATAGCTGTCTTCAAAATACGAGACAAATGCTATCGCGCTATTGGCAGAGCCCAATCCAAACGTTTTTTTGAGAGAGTTGTATGAAAATTCTTTTCCGACATTAGTTAACAGGTATAAAGCCATCTCTCTCAATGTTTTTATGATTCTGATCTTATGCCTTATCGCTATGTCCCTTGAAATTATGTCATTCAGCAGCTCCTGCAAAATTTCGGCTTTGCCAATCTTGAGATATTCGGGAAAACCCCCTTTAACAAAATACTCCTGAAATGATCTTGCACCAGCATCTTTTCCCGTTAATCTCAGAAATTCTCCAAACGAAAAGGGAAATAACTCGTATCTTATATACCTGCCAGTGAGCCTTGTCCCTAGATCCCTGCTAAGCAAAGACGCATTTGATCCTGTGACAGCAACATGATTTCTCTTATCGAGGATTGACCTCACAAAAATTTCCCACTTTTGAGCATTTTGGATTTCGTCAAAAAAGTAATATTTTTGCATTCCGTACTCTTCTTTGAAAATGTCATCAAGTTTTTGGAAGTCATCCAGCTCAAAATTTAATGCTCGCGGGTCTTCAAAATTAAAATAATAGAATTCTTTGGCTTGTTTCATAATTTGGCGCAGCAGCGTGCTCTTTCCGCATCTTCTGATGCCGGATATAACCAATGCCAAGGGCATTTCTAGCTCGATCTGGATTAATTTCTCCCTTTCTACGCTTTTATCGAATGAAAGCAAATCTTCTCTTTGAGATTTTACAATAGCCCTTAAAGTATCCTTAAGTATCATTTTAATATAGTTTGCTTTACTAATATATAAATCTTTTCATTACTAATGCACACTTTTGTTCATTACTATTGAACAATATGGAGGTAATAAAAATGCCGGTGAGGAGACTTTCACGCTTTTTGCCATCGTTCCGCGGGATTGAAGCTTGCGGAAATCCCGCATTGCATGCTTTTCCCAAGGGTTTTGGCAAAACGCTTTTGAACTCCCGACGGACACCTCACCCATTGCATTATGAGAGTGTCACTCTGTTGCCCAAATTTTTGGTTAAGCTTTTTTGCCTGCCAAAAAAGGTTACCAGGCTGAGTTACACCGGCTTATGGCTTTCAGAATAAGATGGTGTTTTATAAAAGTTACTAATGAAGAATTCAGATAAACTTCCTTATCTTCTCCGCATATTCCTTTATCTCGTCATTCTCATATTTCAAATGGCTCCATTTCAGCCTCAGCCTGTCCTTCTGGAATCTTGGAATCAGGTGGATATGGGCGTGGTTTACCAGCTGGCCGGCTTCCTTGCCGTTGTTCATCACCATGTTGAAGCCTGCGTTGCCGAAGCTCAATGACAAGGCTCTCGCTATCTTTTTGGCGGCCAGCATGGTTGCAGCCAGGTCCTTGTCTTCCATCTCGACTAAAGTGGCGGCATGTTTTTTAGGCACAATAAGGCAGTGCCCCTTGTTGGCGGGCATTATGTCAAGAAAGCCCATTACATAAGAGTCTTCGTATATTTTCGCTGAAGGTATCTTGCCGCCGACGATCCTGCAGAAAATGCATTCTTCCATTTTGTATTAGCCCCCAATATTGAAGGGTTTGTATTTATGCGGTGATATTTATTGCTTTTGATTTCGAACTCGGGCACAGAATGAATTAAACTTCAAAATATTCTGCGTTTAAGCTGCCGTCAATCAGGACGCAGTTCAGCCTGTCTTCCGGATAGCTGCTCCCGACATTGATGCATTTTGTTTTTCCTATTTTATCCTGCCATGAGCCGCTCATTTTGGGGCTTTCATGTATGTGGCCGTGCAATGTGAGCAAAGGCTTCTCTTTTTCTATAAATTGCCTTACTGCCCTGCTTCCGACATGGGACCTGCCAGTTATCATGTCCAGTTTGGTATTAAACGGCGGGGCATGAATCGCATAAATCGTGCTTTTTGGGCTTGATAATTTTTTAAAATTTTTCAAATCGTTCTCTATCGTTCCCTTTTCCCTTTCTGTGCTTGTTATTTCCTGCATAAACAGCCGGGATGGCATGCTATCTCCTCCAAAATCGGACTTTTCCCAGTCTTTTAGCCTGAACGGCGTTGGATTGACAAAGCTGTAGCCGGCAATATTGAAATTTTTGCTTGATTTTACGGATTTTTTGTGTATTGACTTCAATATTTTGTTTTTCTCCGCTTTTTCCAGAACTTCCAAATTTATTCTGAAGTCGTCGTTGCCCATTATGACATAGAATTCGATATTCCTGTTTTCTTTTTTAAAGTCTTTGAACAGCGGAATCATAAATTTTTCAAGAAACAATTTTTGATTTTCAATTTTTTCTTTTATTGTATTCCCATCCCTTCCGCACAAATCGCCGCCTATAACGACAGCATTGCAATCTGATTCCTCTGCCTTCTTCAGCAATTTCCTGTAGAATTCCTCGTTTCCGTGCAGGTCTGCGGTGTAGATTAGTTTGAAGGTCATTTTAATAAGGATGGACCGGCCGGGATTTTCAGGTCC
>Ga0209541_10010278_pt1 | contig 14958 bp, 15 predicted proteins | sample RifCSPlowO2_01_FD_184027 | JGI IMG/M metagenome (GOLD analysis project Ga0209541, IMG submission 184027) | Groundwater microbial communities from Rifle, Colorado - Rifle CSP2_plank lowO2_0.1 (SPAdes) (version 2) | ecosystem: Environmental > Aquatic > Deep subsurface > Groundwater | place... | reverse complement strand
AAACGTTTCCTACTCGAAAAGGGTCTCTAGAAGCGCCAGCAGTGCCGAAAGGGATGGCAGCAAATACTTCTGTAATTTGATCTCGAGAAGCATGGTTTGACGTCTCTATGAAGCTTAGCAGTACGGGATCCAGATTTGTGCCTAAAGTGTATTTCATAACTCTCACCTTTTTCAATTATTTTAATTACTTGATTGTGACAATAGATATATTAAATAACCGAATAATAGTTTTACCAAAATAGGAAAATTTATATATTACAGCCAATTTTAATAAATAATGAATGTAAAAATAGATGAAAAAGATAAGAAGGTTCTTCGACAATTAGAATTAAACTGCCGCCAGCCATATAGTATTCTCGGCCGTAAAGTGGGATTATCCAAAGAAGTTGTTCGCTATCGTATCAAACGGCTGGAAGAAGAGAAAGTAATTGATAGATATGTGACTTTATTGAATGCAACAAAGATTGGGCACGAGTCGTACAGGTGGTATCTGCAGCTGCAAAATGCAGATTCGGCTAAAATAAAGGAGATCATCACGTATCTTCAAAAAGATCCTCACTGCATCTGGGTTTCTACATGCACCGGAAGGTGGGACTTAATCGCGGTTTTTTCCGTCGCTTCAGCACTCCAATTTGAAGAAGTTGCTAAAGCATTTTCTTATAAGTACTACCCATATATTTTAGAAACCCAGTTTGCCGTGGCATTAAATGTATATTTCTTTAAAAGCAAGCAATTTGAAGGTGAAAAAACAGGAAATGTTGAAATTCCTCATTGGGGCGGCGAGCAGGCAATTCCAGCATTAGAGCAAGAAGAGATTCAGGTTTTAACGGAGTTATGTGAAAATCCACGACAGAATGTGGTAGACATTGCGAGATCACAACAGTTAACGGTTGATGTAGTTCGAACGCGTTTGGAGCGAATGGAGAAAAATGGATTGATTCAGGGAACTAGTATTACAATTAATTATGCTACTCTCGGTTTGCAAACTTATAAAGTTTTTTTAAATGTAAAACGGATTAATGCGGAGAAAGATAGGATGTTTCTAAGTTATCTTAGGAATCATAAAAATGTAGCAGATGTTATTTATTGTCTGGGAAACTGGAATTTAGAGGTTAATGTAGTAATGAACAACAGCGTGGACTATTATAACCTGATGATTGAATTTAAAGATAGATTCCCTGACCAAATCCAGAGTTATAGTTCCATCCAGGTGTTTGATAACTATAAGTTCAATCTATTTCCAATGGGAAGGATGTTGTTAAAACGAAAATAGTCACCCAATATACCCCACTTCCCTGCTTTTTGCTTTAGCACCAGCCGTTGATGTAGGAGATCCTTCGCTAGCCATGGCTTTTGTTTTCTTCATCAATTCCTTTTCAACTTCTACAATCTCCTTGCTCATCTTTTTTATGTCAACACCATACGAGAACTTATTCTCCAGCACTTTCAGAATCTCCTTGGCCCCTTTTATCCCCAGATACATGGGATGGCCAAACGTTTCTGCCAACAAGGAAACGGCTTTAACATCCCTTTTCTTCCCTAAGCCCAGAAGGATGCCGGAAACTCCAACAATTGGCCCGACAATACCAAAAATAGTCTTCTCTACCAGCATACCTGGCTTAGTATATTCTTTCAGCATCTTGGCATTATTGCTGGTGCAGAAAACACGAGGGTTCTCTGGAATGCTCTGCAAGCCTATTCCTCCCGTGGTGATGACTTCTGTACATTGGTATTGCTTGACGATCTTTAACACTTCTTCACAGAAGGTATAACAGCTTTCTTCATCGATCGGCTGAACATCTCCCGTCAACAGCAGCAAATCCTGCTTCTTGCCATTGAATTTTTTATAATACAGCTCTAATTTTGGCATCTCTACTAAATTATCTTCTCCCACAAAGACCGAATGAGGAAACTTGTAAGAAAAGAATGAACATAATTTCTGCGCCTGAAGTTCTTCGATCATGAAATCAACGGCGATCTTCCCCACATTCCCTATACCCGGCAAACCTTCGATGAACAGCGGCTTACTCAAAGAAATAGTCTCTTTGGTCTCCTTAATGATCTCCCATTGGCTCATGACATTAAAAAAGAAGATGGAATTTATTAATCTTTGGAAATATTCGGCAATGAGCTTTAGGAGTTATCCTGATCCTGACGGATGATCATCACTCCATTGTTTAAGCTGGCTTTGACTGTGATACGTTGAACCGCCCGAAGACCCTCCACCATGTCCACCAGTAGAGGCAGCATAAACTACGATTGCCAACATCACAGCAGTAAGAATTCCTTCACCAGCAGACTTGCATGAACATCCCGATAACAAAGCCAGACCACTATACTCCACCAATCTTCTTGTAGGCAATACTTCTTCAAAAACTCTTTCAGAAAGATACTCCCTGCTTCTAATTACAATATCCTGAAGATACATCGTTTTCCTTAAGAAGAAAGAACTATTTAAAGTGTACGATATTTTTTATGAAAAAAATATGCGAGGGACGTGATTCGAACACGCGAACCCACTAAGGGACTACCCCTTCTTGTCTGTTAGCAGAAGCCAACAAAGCTCAAGGTAGCGGATTTGACCGCTCTCCCACCCCCGCATGAAGTGGAAGATTTCTACCTTATTTAAAAAAGTAATGAAGAATTATTTCTTGCTCAAATTATAAAGACCTTGCAATATTAACATTAAGGAAAGGATAACCAATATGATACTACAAGCAATGAATATATATCCCGTAGCCCCCATGATTTCTCCCTGCAAGATAACATTACTTACGACTAAGCCCATTAGACCTATTTCTGTTCCGTTAATCTGTTGAGCTATCTCTCCCCAAGTAGAAGTTGTACTAGTCACTCCCTGAACAAGTTTACCAATATAAAATTCTTTAACTATGAAAATAGAAGAAGCTATCGTCAAGAAAAAGAGAATGAGCCCTGCCCACAACTGTATTTTTGCAATTGACCTCTTTTTTAACATGATAAGAAAAGAAAGATTTCTCCGTTATTAAACCTTACTCACAAATTTGTTCCCATCAATGAAAAATCTCCACTGCAAGTGCAACGCATCTTTTATCCCTATCCTGCTGCTTTTTCTAATTTTCCCCACCAAAAAACCATCATCAACAATCTTCATTTCTTTTCCCAGCGCTAAACCATTATGCCTCTTATCGATACCTAGCGCTTGACAGAGCTTTCCCGGACCGGAACACAGATTGTGCACATTTTTGGTTCCTCTTTTTTGTTTCATCATCTCCATACCCGACAAAGGCTCAACTGCACGAATCAAAACAGCTCCCGGCTTGCCAACATGTTCCGTCGTAAAATTCAGGCAATAATACATCCCATAGATCAGATAGACATAGACATAGCCATACGTCTCAAACATGATCTTGCTTCGTTCTGTTCTCTTGAATGCATGAGATGCGGGATCATCAGTATATGCTTCCGTTTCTATAATCCTAACTTTACAGCCATCCACCAGAATAATTTTTCCTAATAGCTCTTGCGCTACCTTCACTGTGTCTTGCGCAAAGAATGATCGTGGAACTATTTTCATCATGATCTTATCATTTACCTACTGGAATAAGAAGAATATAAACCTTCTCTCCATCTATTCAAAGGCATCGTAATCTTATAATCAATAATGGTTGGATTAGTATTGTCGCTCCCTGGCTCTCTTTCAGGATCCTTGTCTGGCTCTTTCTCTTTTGGAGGAATATCAACCGCATCTTCTAATGGCAATTCTAGAACATGCTCTCGTTCACGATCCCGTCGTCTCTGCTCATCTCTTTTCAGCCGATCTATAATAAAAGCATCCAGCATAGCAGTTGGAAGAACAATAAACTATTTAAAATATGGTGAAGAGAAAAATGGTTATCTTCTTCTTATACCTCTTACCCCTAGGGGATGTAGATCATACATTTCAGAAAGATAAGACCTCAAAGTGCACTATTTTTTAATGATTTCTTAAATTTTAGTGCACTATAGAACAATTAACCTGCCGTAATCAACGCTTGACACTCCCCTTCCACACATCGTATTTCCCCCTGACCGCAGTCAAGAGTATTTGGCTCACAATTCAACGTGCATATCGCCCCTTCACAATCCGGCGCAAAATCTGTATTCAGCGCATCCTTCGCATGACAGCATCCTGCCGGAACACAATCTTTGTCGATAGCACATTGCTTTTCCAGAGGAATTTTTTGCTCAAAAGAACAAGAGCTAAGAACTGTTGCCATCAGCAGAACAACCAGGAGAAGAATAATCCATTTCATTGATATTGCACATCGTGGATAGTTTTTCCGTAAGGCACTCCTCTCTTCCTTCCCCAGACATCAACGTTCACCCAGCGGTCTTTTAGTTTAATCATAGAGAAGAAGTGGATCCAGGGGTATTTTGGAATTTTTGTCACAAATTTAATCCTGATGTTCTTCCTCCCAATTTTTTTTTGCATGAACCTATTGAAAATCAATGCATACATGTGGCATGGCAAGCTTTTTGACTTAAACATGTTCCTATAAAAGAAATTCGTCCAGGGCTTTCGTAAATAACAATGAGAGATCATCTGATACCTTTCAGAGATGAGGTGATAACACTTCTCCATATACTCTTCTACGGATAAATCTTTCCAGGCGAAGGTACGCAATTCCCTATCTATTGCCTGATAGGTTGCCCTCCTGAAATAGACATTGATCCCAAGAAAGCTGACGATCGTTATTAAAAATAATGTTAACCCTCTCATGCCCTGTTCACAGGGAAGGAAGTATCCATAAATATTTAAATGTTGTTGCAAGAATTGCTTAGTAGAAAGTGTAGGTAGCACCAATATGTGAGCGTTGCTTTACAAATCCATTAGCTTGCGGAAGGGGATTGTCCCTCGGGGAAGGCGCCGCATTCCACAAAACACATCAGCAAAGCGAACAGGTGCTACCCGAGCAAAGCGAGACTTTCTACTTAGCCCGCAGGAAAGCTCCCATCCCAAACAAAGTCTATTCCTTCAAAAAATCATCAGTATACGCAGACTGCTCGCTGATCTCTCCACGAAGATTCTGCACCATCATCTTTTTTGCTTCTTCAGGAGAATAATTGCCTAACAGCCAGGAGAGTTTGATATAAGCAGTTTCAGGAAGCATATCTTCACAATAGATAGAGCCTATCTCCGACAGCCTTCTTAAGTTTGTATAAACAGAGGGATGAACTCTTCCGAACAGACACTGAGAGGTTATCGCTACGATCCCCCCTTTCGCTAAAAACGATTGGAGATACGCATAATTCTGAAGATTCTTTTCACCTAAGTTGGTTGGAGCATGCCCTAATCCCGTCCCTTCAATCATGATGGCCCGGTAATGAGACGTAAAAAAACGGAATAATTCCGGATCCATATTGGGATGGACCTTTAACCACCCTACCTTTTCCTCAAACTTGTCACGAAGAATGACCGCTTCCTTCGAACCTAGCCCTTTCCCCGTCGTGCCCTTAGGATAATCCTTCCATAAATATTCAATACCTACAGGCTTGACTAAAGCAATCGCAGTTGAATTTATCGCTTTAAAAGAATCTCTCCTGCTGGTGTGCATCTTTCTTACTTTTGTGGCAGGAAGGATAGCACAGTCATCATCATTGCTTGAGTGATGCATACAAACAGCCACTCCCACAAAATCCGTCTCAGCAATAAATTTTGCAGCACAAGTAAGATTTAAAGCAGCATCAGTACTTCCTCGGTCAGGACTGCGCTGAGACCCTACTAGGATGACGGGAAGATTGATTCGCTCAAACATAAAGCTTAAGGCAGCAGCAGTATAGGATAACGTATCGGTGCCATGACCGATGATGATTCCTTTCACTTTCTTTCCAGAAACACCCTCTAGAGCATATTTTTTTACAGCTCGGGCAATGGTTTGGTAATCAGAAAAACGGATATCTTCCGACATCAGGTTAGAGATAAGCTCAGTATGGACATTTGTTATTTTCCCAATCTTCGGAAACTTTTCCAATAAGTCTTCCGCAGTAAACTTCGCGGTGACGGCACCGGTAGTATAATCCACCTTGGAAGCTATTGTTCCGCCGGTATGAAGAACAACGATCGTTGGCAGCTTCTCATCTTTGGACATGAGCAATGATGTTTTCTGTTTTAACACTTCCCTTTCCACAAGCTGTATCTCCTTGACGTCTTTCTTTTCAAACCCTAGATTATAGCCGGTATTCAGCTTGATCATAACAATATCTTTGTGAGGAGATGGCATGAGGATCCCTTCTACTTGTTCTTTTGGCGTGATAACTTTGACGCTATCTCCGGGAGCTGCAGCATCCTTGACAGCATCTTGGAAAACAGGATTTGCCTTTCTTTTCATATCTTTCTCAACACTCATTCAATTTTAAAAATAAAGCTAGTTTATATACATTTGGATGAAGGTTAAGAGAAAATAAGCATCCTACCAACCAAGATTCAATAGTCCCGAAGAGAAAAGTATTTATACCAATTTACGCTCTTGAAAGGAGCTTCAATAAACAAGAAGCGCAGAATCCCCATAAAAACAGCGAAAAATAGTCGGCAGCAGCGCAAAAAAAAGGTGAGCATGATGGAAATACGAAAAACACGGACGTGTGAAAAGTGTAATGTCCAAGTTCCCCTTGGCAAAGTAAAATTCTACCCTCGAGATGATAGCAGAAACTGGCTCCTCTGTGAAGCCTGCGCCGAGAAGATGAAAACAAACAGGATGAAGCAAAGCGCTGCTCTTGCTCCTCAGCCAGCACCAAAAAAAGAAATGATTAAAAATGTTGTGCAGCCAAAGGCACAGAGCAAAAATATCATCGTCAGTACTGACCCTTCTTATGACACAAAGTACTGTAACAGATGCCATTATCAGTTCCAGATAGATCTTGACAGTAAAAATCGCGTGAAAAAGATGGTCTGCCCTTACTGTGGAAAAGATGATCGGCTGGGCTTTGCCGTAGGAAAGAGATAAAGATCAGAGGAACAATAAAAAATACACCAGGAGAAATATATGCTATATGTCCATAAACTAACGGATTTGACCATGCGCTCGGCAGAGACCGAAAGTGTCTACCTGCTGCGGGAGATCAAGCAGAAGTTTACGCTGCCCTTGGCATCATCTGCTTTTCAGGAATATCTTTCTGAAGCTAATGTTTCTGAGACTGATATTACCATGATGGATGCAGCTCTGGAGCTTATACCCATCACTCTTCATAAGCTCACGATCATCTATGAAAGTAAAAACCAGCATCTGGAGATGATCAATGTTGAGCGTTCTGCAAATATCCTTAAAGCAGCTACCAAAGATATACAGAAAAATAGGGAGTATGCCCAAGCGCTTAAAGAATCCTTGCCGCCGAATTTAAGCAAGATGATGGATATATTAAATGCCGTGCCAAAAGCAAGAAGCCAGGAAGATAAAGTTGCCCTGAACAATGAGATCAGCAGTGTGTTTGAATTTATCTTGCGCAACCAGCAATTTTTCTTTAATTGCACAGACATCGTTGAGGAAGGGACATTAAGCAGCATCAAAGGGCTTCATGAAAGCATGAGCCACGGCTATCTGTACCATTTAGGGATAGAAGAAGAGCTGAAGAAAATTGATCCTCAGGACATTCGAGTCAAAGTACCGGTAGAGATCAGCGAAGCGGTTACGGCAGTGAAAGGAAACGTAGCTTTCATTAAGGAAGCGGTGGAACGAGCATATAACATCAATAAAAGGATGGTCGATCTTGCTGTTTACCTCTATACGTTTGTCAAGTTGGCGAATGGGAAGTAGGTCAAGATAGAAAAAAATCTACAGCTTCTCATAACCTTATTTCCTAAATCTTTATATATCATCCATCTTCTCCACTGCAGAAAAGAAGAGAGGAGTACAACTATCATAGAGGGGTAAGATAATCATGAACGATTCCAGCAAGACAAATGATTTCAAAGTGAAAGACCTTTCCCTGGCAGACTGGGGCAGAAAAGAGATAACTATCGCTGAAAAAGAGATGCCTGGCCTTATGGCTTTACGGCAAAAATACCGTGCATCAAAACCATTGCACGGCGCTAATATAACCGGCAGCCTGCATATGACTATTCAAACGGCAGTCTTGATCGAAACCCTCGTGGAACTGGGAGCTAACGTACGCTGGTGTTCCTGCAATATCTTCTCAACACAAGACCATGCTGCTGCTGCTCTTGCTGCTAAAGGCATCCCTGTTTTTGCCTGGAAAGGCGAATCTCTGAAAGACTATTGGTGGTGTACCATCAAAGCTTTGGATTTCGGTAACTGGCAAGGCCCAGACTTGATCGTCGATGACGGGGGAGATGCAACGTTGATGATCCATAAAGGAGTAGAGATAGAAAAGAATCCTGCGGAACTGCAGAAGGATTATTCTGCTGAAGGCGAAGATTTCCAAGAATTGATGCAGGCTTTGAAAATTCTTCATGCTAAGAAAAAAGACTGCTGGTCAAACGTAGCTAAAAAGATAAAGGGCGTCTCGGAAGAGACGACAACGGGAGTCCATAGGTTATACCAAATGCTGGAACGAGGAACATTGCTCTTCCCGGCAATTAATGTCAATGATTCCGTAACGAAAAGCAAGTTTGATAATCTCTATGGCTGCCGAGAATCGCTAGTTGATGGCATCAAACGGGCTACAGATGTCATGTTGGCAGGAAAAGTTGCGGTTATTGCAGGATATGGAGATGTTGGCAAAGGCTGCGCCCAATCACTAAGAGGATATGGCTGCCGTGTTATTATCACAGAAATTGATCCTATCAACGCCTTGCAGGCAGCCATGGAAGGCTATGAAGTAAAGAAGATGGATGATGCCTGTAAAGAAGGAAATATCTTTATCACCACAACCGGGAATACAGATATCATCGTTGAGCGCCACTTCAAGAGCATGAAAGACCAGGCTATCGTCTGCAACATCGGTCATTTTGACAATGAGATTGATATGCAGTGGCTAGATAAGAAGTCTGGAGCGAAAAAACAGAATATCAAAGCACAATATGATAAATATATTTTCCCTAATGGCAGAGAGATCTACATCCTTGCTGAAGGTCGTCTGGTAAATTTAGGCTGTGCTACTGGCCATCCGTCTTTTGTCATGAGCAATTCTTTTACCAATCAAGTTCTCGCCCAGCTGGACTTATGGCAGCATCCAAGGAAGGTAGGAGTTACGGTCTTACCAAAAAGATTAGATGAAGAAGTAGCCCGATTGCATCTGAAGACCATTGGTGTAGAGATTGATGAATTGACGGAGAAGCAGGCGAAGTATCTAGGCCTGAAGAAAGAAGGGCCGTATAAGGCAGAACATTATAGGTATTGAGCGCTGGAAGAGCACTGAAGCACCATAATTCCATAACATTATTAATCACTCCTTCAAAATAGTGTTCTATGCTGGAAATATTCTATCTAGAAGGCCAGGCTATAAAGAAGGCTGAGCCTCAGGAACTTCTAAAGATACGCCGGAAAAAGCTCTGGATTAATGCTATAGCTATAACTCCGGAAGAAGCTGAACTTCTTAAGGCAGCCTTTGACCTTCACCCCTTGACTATTGAAGACCTCCAGCATACCTTAACCAGGGTAAAAGCGGAAGTATTTCCAAAATATCTTTTTTGCGTTTTCTATACTATCCGCCGCATGGCGCATCCAGAACTGCAGGAGATAGATTTTATTCTGGGAAATAATTTTATCATCACAAACCATCAGCAGGAGCTTGGCTCTACCGAAGAGCTGAAGACAAACTCAAAGAAACTGTTCTCTCTGCTCTCGCGAGGAGCCGACTTTGTCTTTTACCACATTATGGACAAGGAAACAGACCAATTCTTTTCCGTTATTGATTATCTTGAAGAAGAGATTGAAAAGATCGATACCCTGACCAAGCGCCCACAGCGAGGGTTATCATTACGTATCATCGAGATCAAAAGGAGCATTTCAGACATGCGAAAAACCGTAGCAGCGCATCGGGAAAAGATCACTTCCCTAGCTAAAGGAGAACGCCGTTTTATTTCCAAGAAAGCCCGGCCATACTTTCGAGACCTGCTGGACCATTCTATCCGTATCGCTGATGAGATGGAATATTATCGGGAAGCCATCAATGGAACGTCTGAAGCATATAGGTCCTCTGTTTCTCTCCACATGAGCGAAGTGATGAAAGTTCTTTCCGTCATCACTACATTAGCCATGCCTATCACTGTTATATCTAGCATCTATGGTACAAATTTCAAGATTCTACCTGGTGCAGAATCAACCTATGGCTTCTGGGTCATGATCATTATGATCATGCTGCTCATGCTAGGCTTGATCTATTTCTTTAAAAGACGAAGATGGTTTTAGGTGAGGAGATGGTTTTAGGAAGGATTTTAATCCACTAGTATCATCTCTCATTTCCCCCATACTCTCATGACCATTTCCTCAGAAACCATTAAAAACTCTCTTATAACAAGATAATTATGAAGCAACTTACCAAGCCACATTTCCTTCCCACAACGATAGAAGAAGGCAGAACGTACTATAAGAATTTCCAGCAATTTGATATCATTATCATCTCTGGAGACCCCTATTATGACCATCCCTTATCCGGCACAGCGATCATCGCCAGACTGCTAGACCAGAAAGGTTACCGAGTAGCAATCATCCCTCAGCCAGAGACAGAAGCAGATTTCAAAAGTTGCGGGGGACCAAAATACTTTTTCTGCGTTACCTCTGGACTGCTGGATTCCATGCTCGCTAATTATACACCTATGCTTCGGAAAAGGGAAAATGTTCTTGTTCCGGAACGAGCCTTGATTTCTTATACTCAAACCATCAAGAGGCTGTTTAAAGACAGCATCGTTGTATTGGGAGGAGTTGAAGCGACCATCAGAAGATTCACTCATTTTGATTATAAAGAAAATAAGCTCAGACGGGGAATTCTCCATGATGCAAAAGCAGATCTCTTGATCCATGGCAATGCGGAACGGCCGATCTTAACATTACTTTCACGGTTTGCTGCCCTTTCTGCTGAAGACAGAAAAAAATCTTGGGAAAAACTCAAAGAGCAGCTTGATCTCCAGAGGATAGAAGGGCTGACGTTCCGCGTCAAAGAGAAAGACCTGGCCAAGAAAGTAAGAAAACTTCCTTCTTATGAAGAGTGTGTTGAAGATAAAGCCAGATTCAGCCTTCTCACCAGAACACAATATCTTCTTCCAGATAATGCTTTTTTGGAACAGACGGGAAAAGGCTTCTTGCTTCACACACGCCCTGCCCATCTCTTAACACCAGAAGAGATGGATTTCATTTATTCTTCACCATTCACCAGAAAGATGCATCCGCAGACAAAGAATCTTGAATTTTGCATGGAAATGACTAGCAAGCTGGAAACTTCTGTCGTTATCGGCAGAGGCTGCTGGGGCAGCTGCAATTTCTGCAGCATTCCCTTAGTTCAAGGAAAGGAAGTGGCTATCAGAAGCCATGGGAATATCATTGCGGAAGTGGAGGAGCTGGGGAAGAATGGAGCAGAGATGATCAATGATCTTACGCTCCCTACGCTAAATATGTATGGCTCTTCCTGTTCCATCTATAACCAGGAAAGCGTGATGTTTTCACCGATCATTGAGAAAGATATTAAAGTCTATGACAAAAAAGAATATTGCAACCAGCAATGTGTCGGCTGTACAAATAGAAAGCTCAGCAACAAGCTGCTGCCTTTGCTTCAAGGAATTGAAAAAGTCCTAAAAAAATATGGGATGACGATGGAGTTAAGGTCTGCTTTACGGCATGACATTATCCTTCATCAGAAAGAGTTATTTAGAAAAGTGATGGAATTTACCTCTCGCTTAAAAATTGCCCCAGAACATATCTCCGACTCTGCTCTGGAGTCGATGAACAAAGCGACGGGAAAAGAATTTGAATTATTCCTTAAAGAATTTGAGAAAGTAAATCAGGAACAGGGAACGCATAAGCGCTTGGTCCCTTATTTTATTGCCGCTCATCCCGGAACGACGATGAAAGATATGCAGAACCTGAAAGAGTTTTGTGAACAGCATAAGCTCTTTGTCAAATTGACGCAGATCTTCACTCCAACACCTGGCACGGCATCAACAGCAACGTATTATTCCGGCATCGAAACAAGGACGAAGAAGAAAGTGTATGTTGCTAGAACATTTAGGGAAAGAAAAGACCAGAAGAATGTGCTGCTGGGAGAAACTGAGCAGCGATAATATCAACACCTTATGGCAAAACTAACCAAAAAAATAGTAGCAATTGGCGGGGGAGATATTAGAAGAGTTCCTGGAACGTTGGCTATTGATAAAGAAATAATTCGATTGGCGCAAAAAAAACGACCAAAGTTGCTTTTCATTCCAACGGCAAGTTCGGATAGTACAGAATATTGGAAGCACATAGAAAAATACTTTGGTAAGAGATTAAGGTGTAAAACGGATGTACTGTTCTTGCTCAGAGAGACTATAACCAAAAAAGAGATCAAAGAAAAAATTCTTAATGCAGAAATTATTTACGTTGGGGGAGGAAATACACTAGCCATGATCAAATGTTGGCGACGGCTTGGTGTTGACAAGCTCCTCAAGACCGCTTGGCAACGGGGAATTGTTCTTTGTGGTATTAGTGCAGGTTCAATCTGCTGGTTTGAATCAGGACATAGTGATTCTATATCATTTTACAACAAAAAAAAGTGGAGATATATCAAAGTTCATGGTCTGGGATTTCTTAAAGGAATTCACTGCCCTCACTATAACAGCCAAACGTTGGGTGTTCCACGTAAAACTCATTTCCACAAGATGATTAAGAAAATGGGCGGTGTTGGCATTGCCATAGATAACAATTGTGCCATCGAATTTATTGATGATAAATATCGGGTCATCACTTCAAAGCCTTACGCCAAAGCATTCAAAATCTTCAAAAATGATGCCAAAGTTATTTCTGAAATGATCCATCAAGTAAAAGAATTAACACCTATTACTTATTTATTGAAACGATGACAAAAAAAAACCTCTCTAGTTCCAAAAATCTTAAAAACTAATCTTGTTCACAGCAACTGATGAAAACAAACGATGTCATCGCTCTTGGCAATGCCTTGATGGACTTCTTGATCAGGATAGATGAAGATAAACTAGTAGAGATGAGCCTCAACAAGGGGGAGATGCATCTCGTCGATGAGCAGCAGGCAAAATCCTTGCTCAAAAAAATAAAGGAACAAAAGCTCTCGGTAGAATATGTTCCCGGCGGTTCTGCAGCAAATACGATAAGAGGCCTCGCTTTACTGGGAGCAAAAGTCATGCTCGTGGGCAAAGTAGGCCATGACTCTCATGGAGAGATGTACGTAGAACAAGTAGAAGAGCAAGGCGTTATCAGCAAGTTAAACAAGCATCAGAAGCCTACGGGACATGCCGTGACATTTATCACGCCAGACAGCGAAAGGACATTTTCGGTTCATTTAGGTGCAGCGGTAGAGCTCGTCAAAGAAGATATCGTTGAAGAAGACATTGCCAAAAGCAGGATCCTATATATCGAAGGATACCAATTGGAAGGGAATACCAGAGAGAGTATCCTTCACGCTATAGCCATTGCCAGAAAACATGGTACGATCATCGCTATAGATCTCGCTGATCCTGGAGTTGTCCGGAGAAACAAAGACGTTCTGAAAGATCTCATCGAAAAGAATGCTGATATTGTCTTCGCTAACGAAAATGAAGCGAAAGAATTGACAGGATTAGATGCGCATCAGGCAGCCATATCCTTAGGAAAATCTATTCCTATTGCCATCGTAAAATTGGGAGAGAAGGGATCATTGGTGTATGCTGACGGATCATTGATAGAAGTTCCACCCTTCCCTGCAAATGCTCTGGACACGACAGGCGCAGGAGATATTTATGCTGCCGGATTCTTATATGGCTATTGCCAAGGTTGGGAGTTAAAGAAAGCAGGAAAGCTAGGCTCTTTATTGGCAGCAAAAGTCGTGGAAAGGTATGGAGTAAAGCTGTTTAAGGAAGAGATGGAAGAGATAAGAAATTTTTTAGAAGATTCTTAGATCTCCTTGAATAGAAAAAAGGAAAACTCTCTTCCAAGAATATCTTCTCTTTGACTTCTTTTCTTTGAATATCTCCCTTGAATATTGTTTTCACATCCATAAGCCATATAAATTCAATTCTTCCACTCTTGAGTATGGTTAAAATAGGCATCATCGGAGGATCAGGATTAGATGATCCTGCTATCCTTCACGATGGAAGAGATAAAGAAGTGTATACTCCATACGGCAAGCCATCCTCCCCATTAAAAGTAGGTACGATAAAGGGTATTCCCATCGTCCTTATCGCACGGCATGGCCGGGAACATACCATTCCACCTACTTTCGTCAATAACCGGGCAAACATTCATGCCCTGCAGCAGGAAGGATGCACTCACATCTTAGCAACAACCGCCTGTGGCAGTCTGCGTGAAGAGATCAAGCGTGGCGATCTCGTCATTCTGGACCAGTTTATCGATTTCACAAGATTGAGGAAACTTTCTTTTCACGACACCTTTGAGCCACATCATGCCGTTCACACAGGAATGGCAGAGCCATTCCATAAAGAGTTGCGGCAACAGCTGATAAGATCCTGCCAAAACTTGGGATTAAGCTATCATCCCAAAGGAACAGTCATCACCATTGAAGGCCCAAGATTTTCTACGAAAGCAGAAAGCAAGATGTTTCGTTCCTGGGGAGCAGATGTCATCAATATGTCCATCGCTCCAGAATGTATCTTGGCAAATGAAGCAGGTATTCCTTATGCTGCCGTCGCCATGAGCACCGATTACGATTGCTGGAAAGAAGATGAAGCACCCGTTAGCTGGGAAGAGATCCTTAAGACCTTCCAGCTGAATGTTTCCAAAGTCATCAGCCTGCTCACGACAACTATCCCTCGATTGGCTGACCATAGATTAGCTGATCAGGTTGACTTGAGATCTATCATCAGGACAGTTCCCCATT
>Ga0209541_10010277_pt1 | contig 14960 bp, 17 predicted proteins | sample RifCSPlowO2_01_FD_184027 | JGI IMG/M metagenome (GOLD analysis project Ga0209541, IMG submission 184027) | Groundwater microbial communities from Rifle, Colorado - Rifle CSP2_plank lowO2_0.1 (SPAdes) (version 2) | ecosystem: Environmental > Aquatic > Deep subsurface > Groundwater | place... | reverse complement strand
GAGGCGTGCATCCGATTGTGAAAGAGAATGCGCAGCGATTGCATGAGTTGGGACAGCAAGCGCGATCTGGGTCGGGGGAAGAGTATATTCGTGAGAAAAAGGAGAAGATGCCGATGGCGGAGTATGAGCTGCTGACGCAGTTAAGTGAGGTAAAGAAGAAAATTGGAGCGAGGTTGGGATTGCGGCCGCATTTATTATTATCGGAAGAGCAGGCGAAAGATGTGGTGCTGCGCAAATCACTTGATGGATTGCGAGGGTGGCAGAAAGAGTTGTGGAAGAGTGAGGAGATTATGAAGAGGATTATTGGATGTTGATATTTAAATGTGTTAAAATAATTATATTCTTAGGAAATATTTATTAAGTTTGAGATTATTCTTTACTTATGAAACTTGATTTGATCAAAAAACAGTTTAGGAATGAATGGGTTTTAGTAGAGGTCTTAGAAGAGGATCAAATGGGTAGTATTATTGATGCAAAACTATTAGCTCATAGTCCGAATAGAGATGATACTTATACTGCAATGAAAAAGACAAATAAATATACTTATCATTTTTATAATGGGGAAATCCCAACAAAAGGGTATGCGGTAGCGTTTTATGGCAAGAATTGATTTTTCTTCTGATGCTGTTGTATTAATTGTTGATGTGTTTTTAGAACATAAAGCTGTGGCGAGGAAATTGCGTATGGCGGTGGACACAGGCGCAAGCTGCATTATGGTCCCTTGGGATGTTGCGTTGGCGTTGGGTCTTGCACCGGAATTATCTTCTGAAAAAATTGAAATAGTAACTGCTAGTGGAACGGAAGTTGCGCCGGTTGTTTATATTGGACTAGTTAGAGTAGGTGATAAAGAATGTTTTAATGTTCGTGCAGTGGTTCACGATCTTCCGCAAAAAGGATATGTTGATTGGTTACTTGGTTTAAGTTTCTTAAAAAATTTCAATTTAAATATTAATTTTAAAGAGGGGGTTATGATTTTAGATTAAATTATTTTTTATTTGAAATTTAATCACATTAAAATTATAAATGAGTGCGTTTAACAATTGATTGTGTTTAACAAGAATATAAAAATCTTACATTTAACATAATGATATTTGAATATAGGGATATATTATAATGGATACAACACAATTTTCAGCGGGAATTTTGGATTGGTATGTTATTCATAAGCGGGATTTGCCGTGGCGAGAAGTGGGGTTAGATCCGTATCGTGTGGTTGTGGCGGAGATTATGTTGCAGCAAACGCAGGTGCCAAGAGTTATTGAGAAGTATACAGAATTTTTAGGTTTATTTCCAACGATTTATGATTTGGCGCAGGCGTCGCGAGAGTCGGTGATACAGGCGTGGAGCGGATTGGGGTATAATCGGCGTGCGATTATGTTACAGCAGTTTGCACAAGAAGTGGTTAAGTTGTATGAGGGGAAGATTCCGCAGGTGCCGGAGGCGTTGATTAAGTTGTCGGGGATTGGGCCGTATGCGGCGGGGTCGATTGCTTCATTTGCATTCAATCGGCCAGAGCCGGCAATTGATGTGAATGTGCGGCGGATTTATATGCGATATTTTCATGGACGTGATGAAGGGTTGCCGATGGGACGGGAGGAGGAGAAGAAGTTGTATACGCTTGTGAAATTGAGTATTCCAGAGAATAAGAGTTGTGATTTACATAATGCGTTGATGGATTTTGGCTCGCTTGTGTGTTTGCGGGATGCGCCGAGATGTAGCAGTTGTGTGTTGCGGAAAAATTGTGGTTTTTTTCCGTTGTATACTGTTGAGAAAGAGAAAGTGTTATTTGTTGCGGAGAAGAAAGTGGAGAAGGGTGTGATGGAGAATGGTCGACATATTCCGAATCGGATTTTTCGCGGGCGGATTGTGGAATTTGTGCGCAAGCATGCAGGAGAAGAGGTTTCGCTTGAGGAACTTGGGTGTGCGGTGAAGAAGGATTATGTTGATGCGGATGAGGGTTGGTTGGTGGAATTGTGTTTGAAGTTGGAGAAAGAAGGGATGATTACGTTTGGGAGGATGGGTGTTAAAATGGAAGGAAAAGAGGATGGGAGGGTCGTGTTGGGGTTAGGAAAGTAAGGGTGTTATTCAATCTATAGTTTGAGTTATCAGAATGATTATATATTGGTTTATGTTTAATTGTGTTATGACTTCAGATATGACTTATATTTGTCCGATTGATAGGAGTACGATGAAATATGGTAATTTTGGGGATGGATATGAAAGTGAGTTTGGAGCGGTTTGTCATAGTTGTGGGTTTTTATATTCAAAACGTGATTCGGGAGGGCTTGAGGATCAGGCACGCGCATATGTTACGGGGGTTATTGGTGAATATCATTCTTTGAAGAGTAAGAAGAAAGATTTTTTACAAAAACTTGAACATGAAAGATCTGGTTTAGAACAAAAAATTCGTAAACTTAAAGGATGTGCGCAAGGAGAGTTTGAGAGTCCGCTAGCGCGAGTGATATTTTTTGATACGGTGTGATTAGTACTTCTCTTGCGATTGTTTTTTGAGTGTTTCTTGTGAGTGTTATAATTTCAGTTATATTTCTCTCTGGATTATGATAATGGTGAGAATATGTAGATTCTTTGGTGTATTCATCACTTTTTAGGCTAATTACTTCTTTATTAAAGAAAAGCATAAATAGGGTAGGGTTATTTTTAGGTATATGGAAGCATTTTACAAGTTTTTGGATCATACGGCGGATGTGATGTTTGTGGCGAAAGCGGGGACGTTGCCTGAATTATTTGAGCAGTGTGCGATGGCTACAGAAGAGACGATGGTTGATATTGCGCGGGTGAAGCAGAAAGTGTCGGAGAAGATTTTAGTTGAAGAGAAGTCAATTGAGCAGCTGTTATCGAGTTTTCTTGATGAGTTGGTGTTTTTTAAAGATTATAAGCAGTTGATGTTTAGCAAGTTTGAAATTGAGATTGCGGAGTTAGGTGGAGGGCGAGGGTTTGAGTTGAAGTGTATTGCGCATGGAGAAAAGTTGGATTTGACGCGGCATAATCCGAAAGTTGATGTGAAGGCTGTTACTATGCATTTATTTAAAGTTGAGCAGGTGAGTTCGGGGTGGAAAGCGCAGGTGATTTTGGATATTTGAGTGGAAAGTGGTTAATATAGGTTTTTAATTCAGATGAGGGTTTATTATGTTCGATTTAGGTAGAATTATTCGTACACTTTTATCAAGAAGAAAACAGAGAGGGATTGAATTACATATTCCTGATTCTGTTGATGATGAGGATGGTTGCGATGATGCTGTTAACAGAGATCCGTACTATGAAGCACCATTTAAGCCAGGTGAGTATGATGTGCCAAAAATTCTACATGATAATGGTTTTTATGCGATTCATTATTCTGCGGCAGATGCTCCAGATTTATGTTTTAATTTTTATGAGCATTATGTGTTATATGATCGCAAAGAGAAAATTTGTGTCAATGTTTCGGGTGATGTGATGGGCTATTCTTCTGTTCCTCCAATACTTTTTGTAAATGAGGGAGTAGATCTTATGGAATCTCTTTTAGTAGGTACAAATCGTCCACTCTATAGGTATGAGCCAGTGATAGAGGGTATGTTATTTTTTCGAGCATGGGAATTAGAGGGAAGTTATGATAGTTTATGCGGCAGGATGATGAAATTACGAGAGACGCGAAGGGAGTACGATGCAGCTGTGGCGAATTTACAAACAGAAGCGAAAATTTTGAGAAGAATGTATCTTGGGCAGGAATAGTATTTCGAATTATTTGTGTTTAATCGTTATCTTTATATATCTCTCTTATTTTCTAGTAGTATGGTTGTTGTGAGAGATGTTATTGTACGATTTATTTTGTTAAGCGCACTCTTATTGTTATTTAGTTGTTCTTCACCGGAAGGTGTGGGTGATGATTTGGTTGATTCAGTGAATGTGGAAGATGGTGGAGAGGTTATTGATGTTTCAGATAAAGAAAAGAAGGATGATTCAGATATTGTTCCTACGATTAATGTAACTGCAAGTACAAAAGTTGAATTACAAAATACAACATGTGTCTCTGAATGGATTTGTTTGAGTGCGAAGTCAAAGATTTATCGGGAAGCAAATTGTAGTTTTACGAAACGAGAGGATTGCAAGTTTGGCTGTAAGAATAATACGTGTGGTCAGGCTCCGGTGTGTACTGCGGGGTGGAATTGTGATGGGAATCATTATCGTGGGTATCGGCTTGAGAGTTGTGAATTTACTAAAAAGGAGAAGTGTGAGTTTGGCTGCAAAGATGCGGTGTGTTTGGCAGAGCCAGTTGTGAATACGACAGTGGATGATGAGAATGCGCAGACAAGTGGTGCGGGAAGTGCGGTGGCAACACCGGCGTGGTCTACAATTTCTTCGGGTGAAACGGTGGTTATTTCTAATCATAATGTGAGTATTTATACGATGAGTGATACAGTTGTGATGCTAATTGTGGATGGCAAGAAGAGTGATTGGCTTAAAGAAGGGGATACATTTAAGCGGAATGGTTTTTCTTTAGTGATTGAGGAGATTTTGTTTCAATCGTATAAGGATGGGCTCAAGCAGGTTAGTTATAGTGTGGGATGAGTGTGTTTGAGATGGTTTTTGGGTATTTTTCTTATATATATTATATAGAATGGGTTGGAAAGTGTATATTGGTATAGGGAAACGGGAACTATGGTTAAGTCATTATTTCTACTTTGAATGATTTTTCATCAAGTGCTTCTATTTTTACTTTTTTACCGGCGGTTAGGCCATATTCACGGAGCTTTTCGGGCAGGGTTATACCAATACTGTTGCCAATTTGGATGATTTGTTTTTCTTGATCGACAATTTTGTGAAAATCTATGCGTTTACGAAATTCAATGGCTTGATCTTTGGTTAAGGTTGTGAAGTGGCACTTAGGACAGACCATGGCGTTGGTTGTGATATGATCTATTTTGGTCTCTTGTTCTTGCAGATATGTTCCACAATCACATTTTATTTTTCGTGTGTTAGCCATACGGTTTTTACCTCAATAAATTCTTGATGAATGATTGCGATTACAATATATGAAACGCGTTCTTTGCCATGATATTTTTTAAAACAATATTTGTGTGGCGGCTGTGATTTTTCTTCAATAATTTTGCCTGTTCTTACTGTTTCTTCAACGAAATCAAGATTGAAATTTCGTTCAAGCTGTCTTGTGAAGACGTGAGGGTCAAATGTTATCTCTGTTGTTTTTCTATCAGGAGGTTGATCCTCATTCATTTGTAATCACTGTTATAACTAGTGTTATAATTAATATTTAAACTTTTCTGTTGTTTTGGTAAAAGAATATAAATCCCATCGTTTTTCTTTCTTTTTATGCCAGATACATTATTCTCATTAGCGGAAGAGATTAGGCGATGTACTTCTTGTCCGCTCTATAAAAATCGAATGTTAGCGGTGCCTGGTGAAGGTGGGTTTGCGAAGCGGGTGATGGTTGTGGGGGAAGCGCCGGGGGCGGAGGAGGATAGAATGGGGTTGCCATTTGTGGGGCGGTCGGGGAAGTTTCTTGATGCGATGCTTTTAGTTGCGGGGTTGAATCGAGGTGATGTGTTTGTGACGGGGGCGTGCAAGTGTCGGCCGCCGAAAAATAGAACACCGAGTACGCGTGAGATTACAACGTGTCATGATTTGTGGCTGGTGAAACAGATTGATATTTTGAAGCCGGAATTGATTGTGGTGTTAGGTGGTGTGGCGTTGAAGTCGCTATTAGGCGATTCTGAATATGGGGGTGAGGAGTTGAAGAAGCTGCATGGCAAATTGATTGCGTTTAACAATTTGAAGTATTTTGTGACGTATCATCCTAGTGCGGGGATGCGGTTTCCTTTGGTGCGTACGATGATGAAAGGAGATTTTGAGAAGTTGGGGAGGATGTTAAATGCAATTACCAAATAGATTACTTTAAATAGCTCTTACTTTTAATATTTTTTATGAACGAATTATTATTACAAATTATTGTGTTTGCGTATGCTTGTACTGCGGTTATTGCAACGATTGGATATATTCCTACAATCAAAGATTTATGGCTGGATAAAAAGAAGAGTGCAAATATTAGTTCGTATGTTATTTGGACTGTGTCTTCAGCTATTTCTTTTTTGTATGCGTTGTTTGTTCTTCCTGATTTATTATTTCAAATCGTTTCGGGATTGGGGTTCTTGTCGTGTGCGATCATTTTGGGGTTGAGTGTGATATTAAAGTATAGATAAGTTTAAATAAATTAAGTTTTATTTTTGTTTAGATGGAATATTATTCTATAACTGCTACAGGGTATAGTTCTTGTTCTAGTATGTATAATAAAAAAGAGGAGAAGAGTATGTATGTCCATACACCAAAGATGATTTGCTGCGGGTCGCATCTGCGGGGAATGAGGTGCGTAGGTTGTCCTGCGGGATGATTTTTTGTTTCCAAAGGTTTATATACTACTTGGAGATAGTTTTCTTATCATTTGGAGGTACTTATGGCAGAATATTATGTTTGTGTGGCGAGAAAGTTGGAGATTGATAATGGTGTGTTTTCTTCGTTAGGTTCAGAGCAGGTATTTATTTGTGATAAAGATGGGAAAACGTCTAATGATTATTCCACTAGCTTTATTTCTGCAGATGAACCAAATAATGATTATCAATTGGAAAAATTGCAGTTTGGGGAACAGGCTAAATTAGAAGAGTTGTTAAATCGATATGCTCCACGAAAGGAAGGGTATGTGGAGGGTTCAGAGTGGACTTTTCATAGAGGAGATTATGTTAATTTTGCAGATTTATATGGGCGAAGACAGCGTTGGGGGGAAATGCTCACACCACAGATTTTAACATCAGTTCAACAGATTTCGCAGAGTGATGTTGATACGATTTGTGATATATTATGCACTGAAAATCTTAAATTTAATTCAGCTCGTGATAAAATCAAAGGAAAATATCAAACTGAATTGGAAGAAGAAGAATTGAGATATCATGCACAGACTGGTTTTATTAATAATGCATTTCAAATTGACTTAGCAAAAATACAACAACCGCCTTCTCTGTTAGAAGTTGCGGCAAGTTTAGAACGTTAGTTTTTTCAATTTGTTTATCTTCTATATGGTTTAATTTGTTTTAGTGTAGATGGATTATTTGTATCGGCATTAATATATGCTTCAATGTGATTGACAAGGATGCGATAGACTTGTTCGCGTGAGGGATTTTTTTCTTGATAAATAAATTGAAGGAGCGGCTGGTGGTTTGGTTTTAGGATTAGGGCTTGGAGTAGAATTTGGGTTTTTTGGTCGAGTGTTTCTTCGATAAATATGGCTTTGGCAGCAAGAGTAGTTTTGGTGCCGTATTTGACTAAAGCTATAGTGTTATGGCTGCAGTAGGATGACCAGTGGTCTTGGATGAGAAGATCGAGTTGGTATTGTGTCCAGACTCTTTGGTGGAAGAGTGAGAGGTATTTTTTGGTGTTTTGTTTCATGGTGGGTTTAGGGATATTTTTGGTATTTTTACTTTTTAACACGTGCAGAAAACCACTTATTTATTGAAAAAGATAGCGGAGGGTGGATTTGAACCACCGATCTATGGGTTATGAGCCCATCGGGCACTCCGAGCTACCCTACTCCGCTATTATACAATTGAGAAAAGGCTGTTGTTTTAAAAAGGTTTGGTTTGGATTTGAGGTTTTGTGGATATAAATGTTTATATATTCTGATTATATTTTGTTGAGAATGGCAAGTCGAGATGTTTCTGTACCCAAAGAAAATTATTATTCACTGAAAGCGCAGTTAGAGGCGTTAGGGCAATTAAAAGGTTCGGGTTTAGAGTTGGTGATAAAAGATGCTGAGGGTGAGTGGCATGAAGGCAAGAAAGCGCAAAACCAAGTATTTGCACATTTTTATGAGGAAAATCCGTTAGCGTATGCGGTTGCGCAGGGGAAGGAGTCGTATGTGAAGCGGATTGAATTTATTGAAGAGAGATATGATGCAGTGTGGAAGAAGTTGAAGAGTCCAGCGCCAGATAGTGCATTTGATTCGAATGTTCATGAGGTTATCGGTTCATTGAATGGTGTGGGGGTTAAACCGATTTCGCCGTATTTGTTTGAGAGCGGGGGGTTGTTGAAAGGGTATTCTTATTTATATCCTCTTCCCTTTGCGGGGTTGGTTGCGGGATTTATGAGTATTAGCGCAGTGGAAATGAAAGGTGGTTTGTCTTTGGCTTTTGGAGTAGCTGCTTTGGGAGTTATGGGGGTTGGTTTAGATATGCCTTATAAACGTGTGCGTGGTATCAATCGTTTGTTAGGTGAGTTACATGATGCCGCACAACAAACGGATGATTTTTTACGGAGCAATTATGCGTTGAGGGAGATGTGATTATTTTTTCTTTTTAATTTAAACTGTCTTATTTAGTTTTTCCAGCGAAACATTTATATATTACATTAAAGTAATAGTTATATTATTAATTAGTAATAGTCTTGGTATCACTATGATTATATAACTCAACAAATCATATTTCCTAAAAAATGAATAATAACCTGAACGTGTTGAAGCTCTTTGTAGATAATAAAGATAAATCTTTCACTATTAAACATGCAGCGGCAACGCTCAATATCAATTACAGAATTGCCTATGAAGAGATTATGAAGCTGGAAGCGGAGAAATTAATCAACATAATCAAATACGGAAATGCGAACGTATGCAGGTTCAATTATAAATACTCTTCTAAAATAATTGAAATTGAAGAAGTAAGAAAAAATGAATTGTTTAAAAACAAAGATATCAAACTCATTTACAAACGGATTAGAGAAATCAAAAATTCATTTTACTGCTTAATTCTTTTTGGCTCTTATGCCAATAAAAAAAATAAAAAGAGTTCAGATATAGATATTTGTCTTGTTACGGATAATGAACAAATACATAAACAGGTCTCTTCTCTTATCGAAATAACTCCTCTTAATATTCATTTACAAGAATTTAATACTATTCAATTTATCTCCATGCTCAAGAGCAAAGAATTTAACGTTGGAAACGAAATAATTAAAAATAATATAGTTCTTCATGGAATTGAGAACTTTTATGAGATGGTAAACAATGTTACGCAATGAACGGATTAGTGAAGCGCAAAGTAGTGTACGATCATATCTTGCCGATGGCTTACTTACAAAAGAATGGTTTAGAAATATCGTTTTTGAAACGTATCTTAGAAATCATCGAGAATCTTTACTTGTTGCAAGAAAATTGTTTAATGAGAATTTATCTAACTTATGGGTGGTTGTTATAAGCTACTACTCTATGTTTTATATTGCGAATGCTCTGCTCTATAAACTAGGATATAAAGTAGGTTCAAAAGTAGCACATAAAGTGACTTCTGATGCGTTGATTGTCTTTGTACGAAACAAGCTTAAAGATTAGTTGATTGAAGACTATGAGCTTGCTAGTAGTGAAGCATTGATCATTTCCGATAATTTTTTGCAGAATTATGACTTTGAACGAGAAAAGCGTTCTATATTCCAATATGAAACAACTGAAGAAATTAAAATCAATAAAGCCAAAACTTCATTAGACCGTGCTGAATTATTTAGTAAAGAAATAGAAAAATTACTCCTGGATTAAGAACAAACCTTTATATATCCAATCTGATTTTGTGCTGATATGAAAAAAGTGGATCCGTTTGCCGGAGGTATGAGTGATACAACGAACAGTAGAAGTGCTGATACGCCGGTTAAAAAAACTAGGCCGCTGTGGATGACGATTGGGATTCTCTTTCTTGTGTTTTTTGTGGTGATTCCTTTGTTTTCTACGTTTTTGTTTGATGAGAAGAATATAGGGAATGTAGCAGTTATTCCGATTCATGGGGTAATTACAGCAGATGGAGAGGCGTCGTATATGTATGGAAGTACAGTTTCGTCATGGCAGATTGTGGATTATATTAAAGCGGCGGATAAGAATACAAATGTGAAAGTTATTTTACTTGAAATAAATTCTCCTGGAGGTAGTCCTGTGGCTAGTGACGAGATTGCAACAGCGGTGAAGCAAGCGCAAAAGCCAGTTGTAGCATTGATTCGAGAGACAGGAGCGTCAGGAGGGTATTGGATTGCGTCGGCGGCTGATCATATTATTGCGCATAAGATGTCGCTTACCGGAAGTATTGGGGTTGTGGCGTCGCATTTGGAGTTTAGCGGATTGATGGAGAAGTATGGGGTTGGCTATGAACGATTGATTGCGGGTGAAGTTAAAGATATGGGAACGCCGTTTAAGAAGATGAGTGCATATGAAACTGCAATCATGCAGAAGAAGTTAGATATTTTACATGATTATTTTATTGATGAAGTTGCAGCGAATAGAAAGCTTGCGCGTGAAAAAGTGAAGAAATTGGCAACAGGAGAAGTATATTTAGGTGTTGAAGCGAAACAGTTGGGATTAGTTGATGAGTTGGGTGATTATGCAGTGGCTGAAGAGTATGTGAAAAAGACGTATGCGTTAGATTCTGTTGAATATATGCGTTATGAGCCAGAGAAAGGTTTACTTGATGTGTTACTTGGTGTGATGAATGAGTTTTCGTTTCATGTAGGGCGAGGGTTTGGGGCGAGTGTTATATCGCAAGAGCAGAGTACGATTATGTTGAAATAAGTTTGAAATACGTTGGATTGTTGAAGTTTCGCGAGTAATTAAAAATCTTGAGGAAGGTTATGAAAAGGCGTGGTTTTATTTTAGTTGTGTTGTTGTTTGTTTTCTGCGTTAGTGTGGTTTCTGTTTCTCTTGTTGCTGATTCTGATGCAGCTGATGATGTACGAGTTGATGAAAAAATAGAGGAGATGTTGGATGAGCAGGAGAGTGTGGCGGTGATTGTGGTGCTGAAAAGCGAAGGTGTTGTTGCGAAAGAAATGGGTATAGCTGCGGTTGAAGAAAATGCAGAGAACGTTTTAGCTGAGAGGGGGAATGGCTTTGAAGAGGCAGAAGAGAGGCAAAAAGTGAGAGCGCGGGTGGTTGAGCAGCGAGTGCTTGAGGGAATGAAAGTTCGTGTTGCAGAGAGGGGTCGTGATGCAGATAGAGAGGCAGCGGAGGCTGAACGAGTGCGTTTAACTGGAGTGCGTTTAACGGATGATGTGGTGGTTATTGGAGAAGATGTGGTTACGAAAGAAGATACGGTTGCGGGAGAAGATGCGGTGATTACGGAAGAGGATACGGGCGAGCAATATGATTTTGAATTGGAGCGGGAGTTTTCTTTTTTTGCAGGGTTTAGCGGGAATATAACCAAAGTGGGCTTTGCGAAATTGCGGGAGAATCCAGATGTTGAGGGGATTTATGTTGATGAGATACGGCATATTTTTCTCACGGATTCGGTGCCGCAGATCAATGCGAATGATGTATGGAATTTTTCAGTTGGAGGATATAATATTACGGGGGTTAGTGAGACGGTGTGTGTGATTGATACGGGAATAAATTATAGTCATGCGGGTCTTGGAGGGGGGCTTGGAATTCGGGTAATTGATGGATATGATTTTGTGAATTCGGATACGGATCCACAAGATGATCATGGGCATGGGACGCATGTGGCAGGAATTATTGGTTCAAATGATTCGACATATAAAGGGGTGGCACCTGGCGTAAAATTTGTGGCGTTAAAAGCGTGTAATTCGGGTGGTTCGTGTAGTGATTCAAATGTGCTTTCAAGTATTAGTTGGTGTATTGATAATTCAACGTTGTATAATATTTCAGTTATCAGTATTAGTTTAGGTGGCGGACAATATACGGGGTATTGTGATAATGATGTGAATTCGCAGTATCATACGTTGATTAGTTCAGCGGTTGGCAAGAATATCAGTGTGGTTGTGGCAACGGGCAATACAGGTAGTACATATACAAATAAAACAGGGGGGATTGCGACTCCTGCGTGTATTGAGAATGCAACAAGGGTGACGGCGGTGGATAAGTCGGATGGGATGGCGAGTTATGCGTTTCGACATTTTAATTTTACAGATCTCATTGCGGCGCCTGGTTCGTCGATTACGTCGTTATCATATACGGGGGGAACGACGTCATCTTCGGGGACTTCGATGGCAACACCGCATGTATCTGGTGCAGTGGCATTGACGCGGCAGTATCATCGGGTAGCGTATGGTGGGGGAGTGCCGAGTGTGAGTTATATCATGACTAAGATTCGGATGGTTGGAGTGCAAATTAGTGATTTAGCGAGTGGGTCGGGGTTGATTATTCCGCGGGTGGATGTGCTTGCGCTGATGCAGCCGTTTATCAATTATACTTCTACAAGTGTTGCGAATGGGTCTACGGTTTTAGCAAATAATGTACTCATAAATATTAGTTCGGATGTGAATCTATCAGTAGCGTTGTTGGAATGGTATTATAATAATGGGACGGTACGAAATATTTCGATGAGTGCGTTTAACGCGACGAGTTATTATCTGACTATTGGAAATTTGGCTGATGGGAATGATTATTATTTGGTACATGGAAATGATACGGTGAATACGTTTGGGAAGACGTCGATTAGAAATATTACAATCGATGCGACGGTGCCTGCGGTTACGGTTGTAAATCCTGCAAATGGTACGAATATGAGCAGTGGTACGCAGGCGTTTAATGCGACGGTTTTGGAGAGGAGCATTGATTCGGTGTTGTTTAGTTTTGATAATGTATCCGGCAGCGGGATTGCGTTTAACGTGAGTGCGTCTAACAATAGCGGGAATTGGAATGCAAATGTTGATTTATTGAGATTGCAGGAAGGAAGGCATGTGATGAATGTGCTTGCGAATGATACGGCGGGGAATTATAATCGGACGTCGATTGTGCAGTTTGTGGTGGATAGGAGTGCGCCGTTGGTTGTGTTTGTGACGCCTGCGGTGGAGCGAAATTTTAGTGTAAGTTCAAGTAATCAGACGTTTAATGTTAGTGTGCGTGATACGTTTTTGACGGCTGAATCGGTGTTGTTTAGTTTTGATAATTCAAGTGGTGCGGGGTTTAATATTTCGGCGTTTAACAGTTCAGGGTATTGGAGTGTGTCGTATAATGTGTCGACGCTTGTGGAAGGGAATCATGCGGTCAATGTTATTGCTAATGATTCTGTTGGGAATTATAATCGGACGGTGAATGTTAGTTTTGCGATTGATTTTACAGCGCCAAGCGTGACCTTGAGTGCGCTTAACAATGGGCAGAATTTTACGATTATATCCAGTAATCAGACGTTTAATGCAACGATTCGGGATAGTGTGACGGGTTTGTATACTTTGCATGATGTGTTGTTTAGTTTTGATAATGCAACGGGTGCGGGGTTTAATGTGAGTGCGTTTAACAGTTCAGGGTATTGGATTGCGTCATATAATGTGTCGACGTTGGGGCATGGGAATCATACAGTAACAGTGCTTGCAAATGATTCGGCGGGAAATAGTAATTTTACACAATCGTTTGTGTTTACAGTTGATTTAGAGAATCCGGTTGTGGTGTTGAATAGTCCAACGAATAGGACTAATTCTTCTTTGGCCACGGTTACGTTTAATTGTAATTCGATTGATAATACGAGTTTGAGTAGTGTTGCGTTGTATGGGAATTGGAGCAGCGGCTGGCATGCGAATGTGACAAATAGTACGTTGAGTGGGAAGAGTAATGTGACGTTGTTTACGTTGACGCTTTTGGATGGAACGTATGTTTGGAATTGTTTGGCAACTGATGGTTCTGGGAATAGTGGATTTGGGGCAGGAAATTATACGATTACGGTTGATACGACATATCCTTTGATTACATCGGTGAGTTCAGGAAGTCCTAGTTCGACGGCGGCGACAATTACGTGGACGACAAGTGAAAGTGCAAATGCGAGTGTGGATTATGGGACGGATACATCGCTTGGGTCAAGGAGTTCGAGTTTGTCTAAAGGAACGTTACAGAGTATCTTGCTTTCATCATTAGCGGCATTAACGACGTATTATTATAATGTGACGTCGTGTGATTATGCGGGAAATTGCAATACGACAGGTACGAATAGTTTTACGACGGCATCTTCGAGTAGTAGTTCGAGTAGCAGTAGTTCTTCATCGAGTTCTTCCTCCAGCGGGGGGGGAGGAGGAGGTGGCGGAGGTGGTGGTGGAAGCAGCAAAGCGGCAGTGAGTGCGGTGAGTAGTGTACCTGTGGCGTCGGTTACTCCGACTGCGGCTGTTGCAGCGTCTGTGCCGGCGGAGAGTGCGGGTGGGGGTGCGGTTACGGATGTTGCAGGTGCTGGGGTGAGTGATTCGAGTGGGGGAGGAGTGCAGACTACACAAAGTGTTGGGGGGCTAGGAGAAGGACAAGTTGATAGTGCGGGAGAAGTAGGAGCGGGGAAAGGAATTAGTTCGCAAGAGGTTTCAGGATGGCGAAGTGCTTTGGCAGGGTTTGCGTTTTTTGAGAAAGGGAAGCAAGTGTTGCAAAACAAAAATATGTTGATTGGGATGAGTGTATTTTTAATGATGTTGATTGTGGTGAGTGTGTGGGTGTATTTTGGACGGCGAAGAGGAGGGATAGGGAAAAGTGGGGGTGTTGGTATTACATCAGTGAAGAAACAGGATTTTGGGTTTGGGAAGTGAATTGAGAAATTTATTTTTTCTTTGGAGAATATACTTGTTGTTTTTTTGGTTTTGGAGTGTAGTTTTGGTTTTTTGGTTGAGGTTGGGTATATTCTCGATCGATTTTCCAGTCTCGAGTAGGGTAGGAAATACTGACGACTTGCTGGTCATGGGGATGAGTTGGGGTGTATGAATGAGTGGGTGTATAGGGGATATGGTTTATTTTGGTTTCAAGTGACATTTGATTTGAGGTGAGAGGTGGGTTTATAAATGTATTTAAATGGTTTCATTATATTATTTATCTAAATATTTATAAAGGTGAATTGTTTACTTGTTCTCATATTTAAGTATATTTGGATTAATGAATAAACTTATGTATACGGTTTAAAAAAGAGTGATTGGGATGGATAGAAATATTATCAATAAGCATAATTTTGTATTAA
>Ga0209541_10010271_pt1 | contig 14965 bp, 14 predicted proteins | sample RifCSPlowO2_01_FD_184027 | JGI IMG/M metagenome (GOLD analysis project Ga0209541, IMG submission 184027) | Groundwater microbial communities from Rifle, Colorado - Rifle CSP2_plank lowO2_0.1 (SPAdes) (version 2) | ecosystem: Environmental > Aquatic > Deep subsurface > Groundwater | place... | reverse complement strand
TAGAAATGATCCTTTTTTGATAAGGCTATCTGCTTCTATTAATGCTGAAAAATTATTTCCAAATAAATTCAAAAAAACAAGAAAACATCCTAAGTATATTTTTGAAAAAGATTCTTTTTTTGCTATTCCTATAAAAGAGATAAAAACAATTGATTATAATGGGTATGTATACAATATAGAAGTAGAAAAGGATCATTCTTATTTAGCAAATGGTATAGCTGTAAAGAATTGTACGTATGGGGAATATGCTAGACAGATTGAAGAACTAACAATGGATGATGTTGGAGAAGAAGATCCTATGTGCATTGATTTTCCTTAAAATTTTTGTAATTAAAAATGCATAAATTTTTAAAAGTTTTAACTAATTCAATATAAAAATGTCCAAAAAATTAGATTTATTAATTATTAAACCTGGTGCACAAAAGGAAATTTATCAAGATTTAAGCAAAGCTCTTTCTGGACTTGAACCACCTTTATGGGCAGCATTACTTGCTGCATTTGTAAGAGAAAAGGGATTTAGTGTTAAGGTAGTAGATTCTGAAATAGAATCTGAAAAAGTAATGCCCAGTATAATAAATGAAAATCCAAAATTAATCTCTATAGTTGTATCAGGAACAAATCCGTCAGCTTCTACGATGAATATGATTGGTGCAAGAAAGCTTCTTCAGGAAATTAAAAAAAATAATTGTAATTCATCTATTATATTAATGGGACTTCATCCATCAGCATTACCTAAACAGACCTTGTTAGAAGAGCCTGTAGATATGGTTTGTGAAGGTGAGGGTTTTTACACCTTATTAGATTTACTTTCAGGTGTTGATTATAAAAATATTAAGGGATTGTGGTATAAAGAAAGGGATAAAATAATTTCTAATCCTATAGCTGAATTAATCGACCCAAATAATTTACCTATGGCTGCATGGGATTTATTGCCAATGGATAAATATAGAGCTCATAACTGGCATTGTTTTGGTCATTTGAATGAAAGAAAACCTTATGGGGTTATTTATACAAGTCTTGGGTGTCCTTTTAATTGCTCGTTTTGTTGTATAAATGCCATTTTTTTGGAACATAAAATAAGATATAGGGATCCTAAGAAAGTAATAGAAGAAATAGATTATCTTGTAAAGAATTATGGTATTAAGAATATTAAAATTATTGATGAAATGTTTGATTTAAATGAACAACATGTGATTGAAATATGTGATCTTATAATAGAAAGAGGATATGATTTAAATATTTGGGCTTATGCTAGAGTTGACACGCTTAATGATAGAAAACTTAAAAAAATGAAACAGGCAGGCATTAATTGGATTGGTATAGGATTTGAGTCGGGTAGTCAAAAAATAAGGGAGGGGGTTAGCAAGGGAAAATTTAATGATGAGAAAATAAAAGAAATTGTTAAAATGATAAAGGATAATGGCATATATATTGGTGGTAATTTTATATTTGGATTACCAAATGACACAGAAGAAACAATGCGAGAAACTCTTAATATGGCAAAAGAACTTAATTGTGAATATACAAATTTTTATGTTGCTATGCCTTATCCGGGTTCAAAACTTTATGAAGAAGCTGTAGCAAAAGGTATTCCTTTACCTGATTCTTGGTTGGGTTATTCACAATTTTCTTATGAAACACAAGCATTGCCAACTAAATATTTGACTGGAGCTGAAATTTTAAAATTTAGAGATGATGCTTTTAATGAATTTTATAACAGCGAAAAATATTTGAATATGATAGAAAAAAAATTTGGAATAGAAACAAGAGAGCATATAAAGGAAATGGTAAAAGTTAAACTCAAAAGAAAAATACTAGGAGATTAAAATGAAGATTGCTTTATTAATTCCCACATTAAATGAAATTGATGGTGTAAAGAAAATTATGCCAAGAATAAAAAGAGAATGGGTTGATGAAATTGTTTTTGTTGATGGAAATTCTACAGATGGTACAGTTGAGTATGTTAAAGAGCAAGGTTATACCTTATTTTTAGAGAATGGGAGGGGTTTAAGACCAACTATTCTAAAGGCTTTAAACAATATTGAAAGTGATGTGATTATTACTTTTAGCCCTGATGGAAATTGTATTCCTGAACTAATTCCATCTTTAATTGAAAAATTTAAAGAGGGTTATGATATGGTAATTGCTTCACGTTACTTGAACGGAGCAAAGAGCTATGATGATAACTTAGTAACTTCTTTTGGGAATTGGGTATTTACTAATTCAATAAATTTATTACATGGGGGAAGGTATACTGATGCAATGAATATTTTTCGAATATATAGGAAAAATCTTTATAAAGAATTAGATTTAGATAAAGAAATAACTTATTTGACACCTGAAAAATTATTTCATACAAAAATAGGTGTTGAACCAATATTATCTGTTCGAGCAGCTAAAAAAAAATTGAAAATTTGTGAGATTCCAGGGGATGAACCAGCAAGAATTGGTGGAGAAGCAAAATTAAAAGTAATTAGGTGGGGAGCAGCATATTATTTCCAAGTACTTAGAGAAAAATTTTGGTGGTCTTAGTAAAATGGATAAAAAATTATCTAACTCTGCATATAAAATAGAAGGTCAGCCTATGTTTAAGGTTTTAGATAAAGTTCAAAAGTTAGAACAGCAAGGAGAAAATATTATCCACTTTGAGCTTGGTGATCCTGATTTTAATACACCTAAAAATATTATAGAGGCAACTTATTCTTCTATGAAAAATGGAGAAACTCATTATGTAAATTCTATGGGATTATATGATATGAGAAAAACTGCAGCTGAATTTAATTTAAATTATAGAGGATTCAAACCTTCGATAAACCAAGTTCTTATTACACCTGGAGCAAATATTATTATATATCTTGCAATAAAATGTTTGTTGAATCCTGGAGAGGAAGTAATAGTACCAGACCCTGGATTTCCTACATATTATTCTGTAATTAAATTTTGTGATGTTATACCAAAAAGGATTTCTTTAAAAGAAGAAAATAAATTTAGAATGAATCCAAAAGATATTAAAAAAGCAATTACACCAAAGACAAAACTTATTATTATTAATTCTCCAAGTAACCCCACAGGTTCTGTAATGACTCCTAAAGAATTGGATGAAGTATATAAAATTGCTAAAGAAAATAATATTTATTTATTATGTGATGAAATTTATTCTAGGATGGTATATGGTGAAGTTAAATTTCACAGTCCTACTTCCAATGATGCATGCAAACATACAACTATTTTACTTGATGGTTTCAGCAAGGCTTTTGCAATGACTGGTTGGAGATTAGGGATAGCTATAGGGCCTGAAGAAATAATTGAAAAAATGGGATTATTAGTGCAAACTTTGTGTTCTTGTGTCCCTCCTTTTATCCAAAGAGGAGGTATAGCAGCTTTAAAAGATGATCAATCTGAAATTAGAAAAATGATAGAAATATATAAAGAAAGAAGAAATATACTTGTTGATGGTTTAAATAAAATACCTGGCATTAGTTGTCTTAAGAGTGAGGGATCAATTTATGTATTCCCAAATATAACCAAAACAAGTATGTCTAGTGAAGAATTTGCTAATTTTATTCTAGAAAAAGCAAAAGTTGCACTTTTACCAGGAACAAATTTTGGAGAATATGGAAAAGGTTATGTCAGATTAACTTATGCAACTAATGTTGATAATATAAAAGAAGGCTTAAGGAGAATAAAAGAAGCTTTAAAAGATTTAGAAAAAAAATAAAAGTGATAGAAAAAATATATCAGAAATTTTTCTCTTAAAATTATAAATTTTTTATTATATATTAAAGTATAGAAAAATTTATATTATTAACCTTTTTAAAAATTAAAGCATGAAAGTTGCAGATTTTATCATTAATTATTTAGCAGATAAAGGGATTAAGGATATCTTTATAGTATATGGTGGAGCAAATGGAGACTTAATAGATGCTTTCACAAGAACTGACAAAACAAGATATGTTTGTGTAATGCATGAACAAGCAGGAGGATTTGCAGCTGAAGCATATTCAAAAATAGGCGGAAACTTTGGAGTAGCAATTGCAACAAGTGGACCAGGTGGACAAAATTTTCTAACACCTATTTGTAATTGTTTTTATGATTCAGTTCCTTGCTTATTCATAACTGGTCAAGTTAAAACAGAATTTCTAAAAAATGATGAAAAATTAAGGCAGGTAGGATTTCAAGAAACAGATATAATAAGTATTGTTGATTCAGTTACAAAATATGCTAAATTAGTAACAGACCCACAATCTATTAAATATGAATTAGAAAAAGCAATATTTTTAGCTAAGGATAAACGTCCTGGTCCTGTTCTTTTAGATTTACCAATTGATGTACAAAAAGCAGAAATAGATGAAACAAAACTTATTGGATTTGATTCTGAAGTATGTAAACCTTCTTATGATATTGAATTAATTGATAAAAAGATAGATGAATTTCTAAATGATTTATCAAAATCAAAAAGGCCTATTATTTTAGTGGGTATGGGTGTAAGAATAGCAGGAGGTATAGATAAATTATTAGAATTAGGAAATAAACTTAAAATTCCAATGATACCAACTTGGAATGCAACAGATATAGTAACGTCTGATCTTCCTTATTATGCAGGAAGGATTGGAACTTTTGGGGGAAAAGGAAGAAATTTTAGTATTCAAAACTCAGATCTTCTTTTGGCAATTGGCAGTAGAATTTCAGGAAGAATAACTGGAAGCAGATTAGATTCTTTTGCAAGAGGAGCAAAAAAATATATAGTTGATGTTGACGAAGCTTTATTACAGAGAAAACTACAACAAATTCCATTTGATGAAAATATTTATTCTGATGCAAAATTATTTTTAGAAAGATTTTTGCTTAAACTTAAAAATTATCATATTCCTGATTTTTCTGAATGGACAAATAAAGTTGTTGAATGGAGAGACAAATATGATCCAGTTCTTAAAGAATATTATGAACAAAAGGAACCTGTTAATCCTTATGTTTTTTTCAGAATTCTTTCTCAAGAAATGAAAGGAAATGATATTCTTGTAGGTGATTGTGGAGGAAATATTATTATTAATAATCATGCATTTGAAACAAAAAAAGGTCAGAAGGTTATAACTAATAATGGTAATTCACCAATGGGTTATTCATTTGCAGCTTCGATAGGAGCTTATCTTGCTTCTGATAAAATTCAAAATGTTGTCTGCACAATAGGAGATGGTGGATTTAATATGAATATACAAGAACTGCAGACAGTTAAAAATTATTGCTTAAAATTTAAAACATTTATTATAAACAATCATTGTTATGGAATTACAAGAGCTTTTCAAAGAAATAATTTTGAAGGAAGAATGGAAGCATGTGGCCCTAAAGGTTATAATCCTCCTGATTTTATTAAAATAGCTGAAGCTTATGGTGTTAAAACATTTTCAATAAATAATCAAGATAAATTAAAAGAAAAAATAAGAGAAGTTCTTGAATATGATGGTCCTGTTATTTGTGATGTAAATTGCCATGATTGGGATGCTTATGAACCACGTATAGTTGGATGGAATACCCCTCTCGAGGATGTGACTCCATTATTATCTGAAGAAGAATTAAGAGCAAATATGTTTATTGAACCAATAATTGAAAGAGAGTAATATTATCTTTTTAGAATTTCTAAAACTTTAGGAGAATAAACTATTGATGGTTGCAAGAAACATCCATGAGTACAAAAACAGTTTTTAATTTGTTCTCTTGTTTCATTAGCTTTTTCTGAGTTCCAGAGTTTATAAAAATTATAATTATAATTAGTAAGGTTATCAAAGGACTTGAATAATTCACAAATTGAAACATCTCCATTAGGATAAACAACCCCTACTACAGAACCTGCTGAGCAATTTAATAATTTTTTATTTTTCTTTAACATTTCAATTGAATATTTCAAAGCTGTTAAATTAACACCGTAATCTTTTTTCAAGTTTTTAGTTTGTTTTTTATAGATTGTTTTTATTTTTTCATATAAAGAATCTAATTCATTTAATGGGGGTAATGTAAAATTTTTATTTTTTGGATTTCCACGAATTAATTCAAATGAATGTTTTACTTGTAAATTATTTCTAATAAAATCGGCTAATTCTTCAATTTGTTTGTAATTTTGATTTGAAATCACTGTTAATATTCCAATATTTACATTTAAAGATTTTAATAAATTAACTGTTTTTATAACCTGTTTAAAAGAATTTTTTTTATTTCTTATTTTATCATGCAATTTTTCTAAGCCATCTAAAGAAACCTGAATTGAAAGATTAGTTCCATGAATATCTTTAACTGTTTCATAAATCTTCTCTGATAAATAACCATTTGTTACTATATTAATGTTTTTTACTTTATTATGTTTAATATATAAATTACAGATTTCAGCTATATCATCTCTTAGAAATGGCTCTCCACCGCCTAACATTAATAAGTTTAATTTATTTTTTAAAGATTTAACTAAGATTTCTATTTGTTTTAAATTCATTTCAGAACCTTGGTTAAGTTCTTTCCAATAAAAACAGTGAGAGCACTGCATATTACAGTGATTTGTAACTAAATGAATTAAGTTTAAGGGGGTTTTTAGCCCTTTTAATACTTTTAAATAATTTATTCCATAATTAAGATATTTAGAGCTCATTTTTATAGAATAGTTTAGGATAGAAATATTTAAAAACATGTCTTTATAATGATTAGTAATGAAGAATAATAAAATAAGCATAGATAATAATGTTGATGTAGAATTAAGTGATGATCTTATAGATTTAATGCATTTCGTTCCTAAATTAACTGAAAAACAAGCTAATGAAACTTTAAATTTATTTCCAGAGTTAGAATATTGTATACCAATAGCTAATTATTTCTTTTCTCATAAAGAAGTAATGAAAGCATATTCAAGTTATTCTAATTATTTGAGTAGTGTTCATAGTGCGATGAATCCTAGTGAATCTATATTTGATGAAGAAGTAAGATGTAGGGCCTGTGGTTTACCTGATAAAGTATTTTTAGATCCATGTTTTAGTTCTGGGTATAGAGCAAGACCATCATCTAGTAAACATTATCGTGAACATATGATTAGTCAAGACCCTTCTCCTGAAGTAGGTGTAGATTTACAAAAATCATATTTAACAAGAAGATTTAGCACAGGTCTTTAAATTTTATATCTCACTTTATCATAATATGTTTTAAAATTTGTTGGCAATGAGTGATAAATTGGTTTCATTATATTTTCTCTAAAAGAATCATAAATTCCAACTAAGCTACCAATTAAATAAGTTAAAGATTTATGTCTTAAATTAAATCTAACTAAACCTTTTCTTAATAAAAAATTAATTAAAAAATTAGGTAGTATTCCAAATCTTGATTTTGTAACAACTCCACGCATTAAATTTAATATTAAAACTAAATACTCATTTTTTCTTTTAAGTTTTATATGTTTAAAACGATCCCAGTAATTTAAATCATAAGCAGAGTCTTTTTCTTTTTTTATTACATTATCATATTTAGCTTTGTTGTATAATTCAGAGCCTGTAAAAAAAACTAAGTTATTGACAGATAAGAAATAAGGCTTGGGAATTCTTTGCAATAATCTTATTTGATTAATAATATCTTCTGGACGCTCATAAGGATTACAGGTTATAATATCATACATAACTGTTAATTTGTTTTTGTATTTGTTAAGAATATATGCTGATTTTAGAACTTGCTCGTCTGTTTGGTATCTTTTGTAAATTTCTTTATTAGTCTTTTCTGAGCCTTGAATTCCAACAATTATATCTGTGCAACCAGCATTTACTAGCATTGAAATTTTTTCTTCATCTGCTGTGTGAGGATCGATTAATGCTTTAAAACGCATGTTAATTTTTTGCTTGTATTTTATACAAAAATCTCTTAATTGCTCTTTAGTTCTCATAAAAAATACATCATCTCTAAAATCAAAGAATTTTAATGACTTAAATTTTGTTTTCAAATAAAATAAACAATTAATTATGTAATCATTTGAATGAAATCTGATAAATTTATTTTTTCCTTGATATAAATTATCTAAAAATGCATTTGAGCAATAAGTGCAGGCATGAGGACAGCCACGACCTGTTAAAAAGAATATCTGACCATTTAAATGTCTCTCTTTAAATTTAATTATTTTATTTTTCTCTAAAATATAATGATTTTCTAATTCATAATCTGGAAATGGAAGAGAATCTAGATTTTGGATTAAAGGATGCAATTCATTTTTATAGAGCTTTCCAAATTTTTTAATCCAGAGATTTTTTATTTTTGTAATATCTTTATTTTTTTCTAGATTATTTGCTAATTCTAATATTATTTCTTCACCTTCACCAATTAAAACCATATCTGCATCTTGTATGCATAAATTTGGAGAGATTGTTGCGTGAATTCCACCATAGATTATTGGGATATTTAAATGCTTTAGATAATTAATAACTTGTCTAGCACGGATAGAGGTTGATGCATATGAAGAGATTCCTATTAATTGAGAATCAGAAACTAGTTTTGATAATTGTTTTAAAATTTTTATTGAATATTTTTTATTGTAATTTTCGTTTTCTGGAAGAAATATTAGTTTAACTTGATGATTATTCTTTTTCAAACTACTAGAAATGCTTCTTAAGCCTTGATCACTCGGATAAGTGCTTGTTGAAATCAGAGAAATTTTCATTTTGAAAAGAATTTTATTGTTTCTTTGATACCTTCTTCAATAGGAATTTTTGGTTCCCAGTTTAATAATTTTTTTGCTTTTGAAATATTAGCTAGGGTGTCTCTTGGTTCGATAACCGAGGGACTATAAATTGGTTTTATATTTTTATTTCCTATAATTAAGTTGATTAATTCATTTACTGATATATTTCTTCCATAACCAATGTTAAATACTTGACCAAATGCTTCTTTATTTGATGTATTCCCAGCTAAGATATTAGCTTCAATAACATCATTAACAAATGTAAAATCCCTTGTTTGATTGCCATCTCCATATATCTCTGGACTTTTTCCATTTAATATTAAATTAATAGCTTTGGGGATTAAATTAGCATAACCTTCATAAGGATCATGTCTTGGACCATACACATTAAAGTAACGAAGAGAAATTGTTTCAATACCATAAAGAAGATAATACAAGTTACAATAATGCTCGCAAACTAATTTTTGCAATGCATATGGTGATATTGGTTTTGGATGCATATTTTCAACTAAAGGTAGTGTATCTTGTTCGCCATAAGCAGATGAGCTAGATGAATAAACAAATCTTTTAATACCAATTTTTCTACATATTTCTAAAAGATTAAGGGTTCCATTAATATTTACTTCATTTGTTTGTTCTGGAAATTGAATTGAAAATTGTACACGAGGGAGGGCAGCAAGATGATAAATAATTTCTACATCTTTAAACAAATCTAAGATATCTTTATCACAAATGCTTTTTTTATAAATTTTTAAATTAGAATTATCTTTATGATGAATTAAATTTTCTTCTTTTCCTCTAGAAAAATCATCAATAATAGTAACTTTATTTCCATCTTTTAATAATCTGTCTATTAAGTTAGAACCTATAAATCCTGCTCCACCTGTAACTAGTATATTTTTCATCTTATTTTGCCAACCAAGCTTAAAATGTCCTCTATTTTAATAGCTTTCATACATTCTTTTTCTTTTTCTCCTTTGCGTGGACATTTGAGTTTCATACAGCTATTACAGACGTTATTTTTTATTATTGAAACTGCTTTTTTTGAATAGGGATGCCAAATTTCTGGATTACCAGCACCAAATAACGCAATTACAGGCGTTTTAAAGGCAGCTGCTATGTGCATTGGACCTGTATCAACACTTATTAATAAATCAGCGCTCTTAATTAATGCAAACAATTCTTGCAATGATATCTTGCCTGCTGTGTTAATTACTTTGTTTTTTGTTTGTGAGATTATAGTATTGATTAATTCATTTTCTTTTTCAGTGCCTATGAAGATTATTTTTGCTTTGTATTTTTCAATTAAAATATCTGATAATTGAGCAAATCTATCTGAGAACCATTCATGAGATGGGGCATGACGAACACCAGGGCAAATAACAACTAAAAATTTTGAATCTTTTTTTATTTCTTTATTTGTGTAAAGCTCTAATTCTTTATTATCTGTTTCTATACCAATTGTTTTTAGAACATCTAAATTATCATCAATCTTGTGCTGTAATTTAAATAAAGGCTTTGTTTTTCTATGCAAATAATATCCTTTTCCTTCTTTAAATAAGGGGCGAGTGCAACCTATTCTGAATTTTGCATGCTTCTTTAGCCATTTAGAAATTTTTTTAGAGCCGTAATGCAAAATAATTCCTAGATCATAATTATCTTGGATTATATTAAGATTTGTGTAAATTTTATTTATGTTTGGATTTTGCAAAAGAATATCTTCCATTCCTCTTGGAAGTAAGATATCAATTTTTGCTTCTGGAAATTTTTCTTTCAATGCCCTGATTGCTGGTGTAGCAACTATAATATCCCCAATAAACTTTTGTTCTATTATTAGAATTTTTTTAATTTCTAATGGGAGGGGTTTTTTTATTAAATGAAATAAATTAAATTTGTAATAATCTAGATAAAGCCTTAATCCTCGTAAATAATCTTCAAGCTTGTAACGGAATTTTTTCATAAATTATATAAAATAAAAATGTTTAAATAGGTTTTTAATGAATCAAATCTCTTAATTTTTCTTGCAAGGTATAAATATAATAAGTTTCATCATTTGTTATTAATGGTTCTTTGCTATTATAAATAGTATCAACCATTTTATTTATACAAATTTTTAAATGGTCTTCTGAATAAAAAGAAGAATTTTTAGTAGTATACTTAGTTCTAAGTTTCCCATCATTATTTTCTGTTGTTATTTCAACAACCGGATTATCATCAAGTTTTATTTGCATACTAGCAGGAGAATCTTCTTTTGTTTGCTGGAGTGTAATTTTATAAGATTTTTGAAGATAAGATCCTTTTATAGTTAAAGAGCTTGAATTTGAATTAAATTGCTTAGAAAATTGCTTAGAATAATCTTTTACATTTATTGATCTAAAATCAGTAAACCCGTATTTTACTAACAAACTTAATGGGTGTGCTATTAATAAATCAAATAAAAATTCATTAGTTTCTAAATTTTTTCCTTTTGAGCTAGCATTTAATTCTATATTGACACTTGAAGGTTGAGATGGTAAATTTAATTTTTCAGATAAATCATATACAGCTGCTGCTCTTTGACAATTTGTAGATAAAAATAATTTTTTCTTATTTGCTATATTCATTAAATCATGACTTCTTTTTACTCTTTCTTCAAATGGGATTTTTAAATTATGTATTAATGGTTTTTCTACTAAAACATGTTTATTTGCGGTTAATGCTTTTTTAATATAATCTTCGTGTGTTTCTTTTGGTGAGCATATTATCACTAAATCAATATTTTTAAGAAATTCATCAGCTTGATCTGTGACATAAGTCTTGCCATTAAATTTATTTAATACATCTTGCCTTTTATTTAAATCAGTTATTGCTTGTTGCACTGTTTCTGGAGTTGTACCCATTATTGCAACTAAATCAGCATTAGAATTATTTAGCACTTCTCTGGCTACAAACTGTCCAATGCCATATTTATTTCTTCTTGTACCAATTAAACCAACTCTAATTTTCATTTTAAATATTGGTTAAAATTCTTTTTAAATAATTTTTGTTCTTAATTAAGTGCTACTTATAAATAGTAAAAAACAAAACATTTAAAAAGGGTTTAGATGATTTAAGGTATATGATACCAAAATATGATGCTATTATAATTCCTCTTGGAGGAGTAAAAGATGGTATGCCTCAAGAATATGTAAAAGCAAGATTAAATAGAAGTATCGAACTAAAAATGAGGTATTCTTGATTCCTTCAACTGGTGGGACAGTTCACAAACCTCCTTTATTAGACCAAGAAGGTTTCCCGATTTATGAAGCAATTATTGCAGCAAACTATCTAAAGAAGAAAGGTGTGAATCCTAAAAAGATATTGCCAGAAATTATGTCTCTTGATACAATTGGAAATGCTTATTTTTCAAGAGTTATTCATACAGACCCTGCTGGCTTTAGAAATCTATTAATTATAACTTCTAAATTTCATATGCCTAGAACAAAAGAAGCCTTTAATTGGGTTTATAGTTTAGACTCTTCTAATGAAGGTTATTCGTTAGATTTCGAAGATGTACCAAATGAGGGTATTGATGAAGCAACATTGATATTAAGAGAAACAAAAGAAAGAGAAAGTTTAGAACAATTACTTAAAACAAAAAATAGAATATCTACATTAAAAGATTTACATACTTGGCTTTATACAGAACATGGAGCTTATGCAGTTTTTGTTGAACCTAAAAGAGGAAGCGGAGATATATTAGCAACTTATTAAATTTAAAAAATAATATTATTTTATATACCCATCTTCTTTAAGCATTTTTTTAATTTCTTGCGCTATTAATGGAGCAGAAACAAATTTTCCTTCAAGAAGAGCATAAAACCCAGGACTTGATTCGTATCTTTTTAATCTTGTTTTTCTAGACTGAACAACACTATCAACAGGTATTGGTCTTGAGCCAATTAAAGATTGCACAAATTCGAGTTTTTGCATAAAGGGAAAATATTTATTTCCTTTTTCAATCATTTCTTTAAATTTTGATGGATACTCTTTAGAATCATCATAAAGATATTTTTCTTCTTCATTAGCAATAGAGTTTTCTACATCGTAAATTAAATAATAATTATCGTAACCTGCATAAGGCATTACAGATATGAAAGGTCCATCCATTATAGTTAATGGGGGTATATTTAGATCACTTTTTACAACAGCCACTTCTGTTGTTTGAAGTTTGTATTTTGTCATATGTTTATCTAATCCAAAAATATTAAGAATATTGTTAGCATAGGCATATGTTGTATTAATAATAATATCAGCTTTATATTCTACTTCTTTATCTTGTTCTTTAGTTGTTACTTTATATATTCCATTTTCTATATCTGCTCTAACTACTTCTGATCCTTTTTTAATAGAAATTCTTTTTTCAACAGCTTCTTTTTCTAATGATTTAGATAAAATTTTTGTATTAAAAAGAGGTTCTGGGGATAAAAATGGAGCACTAATATGTTTTCTTGATAAAAATTCTGGAGAGGGCCATTTTATTTCATGGGGAATTTCATGTTGTTTACAAAATTCTATATATTCCTCTTTTGTTGTATTTGAATTTTTTTCGATTATATAATATCCTTCTTTTGGCCAGTATAATGCATTAGGATATTTGTTTTTAAAATAATTTAGACCTTCTAAACATTCACGAGCAGTTTCTATAGAACGAGGATAATGATAACCCATATGAGCACGATTATGTGTTGAGCCTGATGTTCCTTGGAAAATGTCTGGTTTTTTTTCCAATAGAGTTACATTAGCTTCACTTTCAGCTAAAGCTGTAGCTGTGGTAAGTCCATGAATTCCACCTCCTATAATAATAATCTTTTTTTTCATTATTCTATATAAGGAAAAATGAAAATGTTTATATATTTTTTTAATAGAAAAAATAAAATGAATATTTTACTTACAGCTTATAATTCATTAGGACATGGAGGAGCAGAGATAAGCACCAAATTATTGGCAGAAAAATTTAAGGAATTTGGGCATAAAGCCATTATTGCCTCTAGCCAAGAATATCCTGGAATAGATACAAAAATATTCAAAAGATTTAAGATTCCTTTTTATGAATATAATACATTTTACTTAACTAATTTTTTAAGGAAAGTTATCAAAGAGGAAAATATAGATATTGTTTATCCTCAAGACAGGTTAACTGCAATAGCTGCAATTAAGGCAGCTAAAAAAGAAAATATAAAAGTAATTCCTCATTTTAGGGATTTCTGGTTTGCCTGCCCAAGAAGTAGCTGTCTAGCTCCTGATAATAGTCTATATGATGTTTGTAGTTACAAAACTATTTTAAAAAAATTTCCTAGAAAGAGATTACTTTGGGATTTGTATAAATGGAATTATACAAAAAGAAATTGGAAAGTAATAGAAAAAGCTGATGCTAAATTTGTAAATATTAGACAAACAATAGAGAAATTAAATTTGTGTGGAATTAAAGAAAATATTCATATTATTCCCGTCGCTAGGGATTTGAGATTATTTGAAAATGTTGATGGTAGTTATCTTAAAAAAAATTATAATTTTAATAAGAATATTGTTACTTTTGTTGGTAAAATTTTGAAAAATAATGGTATTGATATTTTAATAAAAATTATTCCAATGGTTCTAAAAGAAAATAAAGAAATCACTTTTTTGATTATTGGTGATGGTGATATGATGGATAATTTAAAAAGTATGATTAGACTAAATAATTTAGAAAGTAATGTTATATTAACAGGAAGAGTTCCTCTGGAGAAAGTTGTAGATTTTTTAGATATATCTGATATGGTAATTCTACCCCAAATATGGAAAGACTCCTTTGCTGCAGTATTTTTAGAAGCAGGCGCAATGAGAAAACCAGTTATTATTTCAGATATTGGAGCTGTTCAAGATATGAAAGAAGAATTCAAATTATTAGTTAAACCTTTTGATTATAATGGGTGGAAAGAAGCTATATTAAAATTAGTGAATGATAAAAACCTAAGAAAAAGGCTTGGTAAAAATGGAAGAAAAATGGTTGAAGAAAAATATAGTATTGATATAGTTGCTAGAAAAATTGAAAAAGTGTTCAAAAAGGTTCTAAGTGAAAAAAATGGTGTTCAATTTGATAATTAGTTTACACTTTATTGATTTTAAGTGATTCTCCATTTGCGGTGATGCAAATGGAAAAATTAAGTGAAAAAAAAAGAAGATGGGTTGTAAACCAGTTTAGATTTGGCAGAAGTCCTACACAGATAGCTAAGATACAAAAGATTACTAGACAATGGGTATACAAGTTAGTTG
>Ga0209541_10010269_pt1 | contig 14966 bp, 16 predicted proteins | sample RifCSPlowO2_01_FD_184027 | JGI IMG/M metagenome (GOLD analysis project Ga0209541, IMG submission 184027) | Groundwater microbial communities from Rifle, Colorado - Rifle CSP2_plank lowO2_0.1 (SPAdes) (version 2) | ecosystem: Environmental > Aquatic > Deep subsurface > Groundwater | place... | reverse complement strand
ACCATCTCGCCCATAAACAGAGGGTATAATTTCGTGTGAGCGGCAAATACGGCTGATATCGGGTCTCCTTTCTCTATTGTAAATTGAACTTTGTCCAAAACTTCCTTGTAATATGAATTTTGAATGATATCTTTTGTCACCCCTATAGCAACCACTATATCAACGCCTGAAGAAAGAAGAGAGGAAAGGGTACGGGCTGTGCGGGCGCTGTTTATTTGTTTTACTATCCCTCCGATTATGGGCAGATGCAAAAGAAAACTGTCCAAAAATCGTTTGCCTCGCGCTGTGCGCAAAGCAAAAACGAAGAGAGCGGCAAGAAAAACTAGAGCGACAACGACAAAAATAAAATAACCTTTAAGAAAATTGCTGGTAGCGATTATAATTCTGGTGGATAAAGGAAGGTCAATGTTAAGCCCGGTGAAAGTCGCTGTCAAAGTCGGCACCAGATAAATCATCATCATAATTCCGATAACAGCCATGAGACAGACGACGACTATCGGGTAAATCATCGCTCCGCGGATTTTTCTATTAAGCTGGTAGGATTTCTCCATTTGGGCGCCGACAGCCCTGAGAGCTCCCGATAAATTACCGGATTCTTCCCCCGCTCGAACCATGGAAATAAACAGGGCGGAAAAAATATTCTGGAAATTTTTCATTGAATCAGAAAGGGTGTTGCCTTTATTCAAAGAGTTAGTGAGGCTTTTCAAAACATCTTTCAGTGCGCCACGGGCTTCCTTTTCCATGATAGAAAGCGAACGGGTCAAAGGAAGTCCCGCTTCAATCATCTTTGAAAGGTTTTTAGCAAAGGTAATCTTTTCATGCGTCGTTACGCCGGCCAAAGAAGGAAAATATTTGGCCAAGGAAAAGGCCCCCCTATCTTTGACTTCTTCCGTAAAAATAACCGTATTGCCGTCGCTTTTTACGGCATGATACAGAGCAAATCTGTCCTTTGCCTCCAAAGTCCCTTCCAATTCTTTGCCTGCGCCATCTAACGCTTTGTAATGAAATAATGCCATAATTTATTCTGAAGCAACCCGTAAAACTTCTTCTATAGTGGTAATGCCCTGCACCGCTTTGAAAATCCCGTCTTCAAACATGGTGAGCATGCCTTCGCTTTCGGCTTGCTTTTGAATTGCGTCCGAAGTGCCGTCTTTCAAAATAATATCTTTTATCGGCGGGGATACTTTCAATATTTCGTGAATGCCGATTCGGCCGGAAAAGCCCTCGTCTGGAGAAACATTCTTTTTTAGCCTCCAAAAAGGGACTTGTTCCCAAGTTTCTCTGCTCCCTACAATTTTTTCTTCTTTCAGGGCCTCTAAAACTTTGCCAAGGTTAACCCTCTTGCCTATCGTTACAATCTCCGCTTTTGTCAAAAAATATTTTTCTTTTCCATCACCAAGTTTGCGAACAAGCCGCTGAGCTATAATAACATTGACAGTGGAAACAATGAGGAATGGTTCCACCTTCATATCTATGAGACGAGGGATAGCTCCCGCGGCGGAGTTTGTATGAAGTGTAGATAAAACAAGATGCCCGGTGAGGGAAGCGTTTATGGCAAGCGAAGCCGTTTCGTTGTCACGAATTTCACCGACCATAATAATGTCAGGGTCCTGACGGACAAGGGTGCGCAGTCCGTTTGCAAACGAGAGGCCGATTTCCGGGCGGACCTGGGTCTGATTTATGCGCTTCATTTGATATTCTATCGGGTCTTCAATGGTGGAAATATTGACGTCCGTGGTATTTAAGATATCCAAAATAGTATACAAAGTGGTAGTCTTTCCGGAACCGGTCGGACCGGTAGCCAGTATCATGCCGGTGGTGGATAAAACCGCCTTGTGAATGCGCTCTAAGCCAACACCATGGAAACCAAGAGATTCCAAAGTAAATCCTGAAACATTTTCGCGCAAAAGGCGCATCACTATTTTCTCGCCGTAATACGTAGGCAAACTGGATACGCGGAAAGAAACTTTTTCGCCGTTCATATCTATTTTGAAACGCCCGTCCTGTGGCAAGCGCTTTTCGTCAAGTTTCAAACTGGCAAGAACTTTGATGCGGGCAGCTATGCTCGAGCCCACATTTTTCGGCAAAGTCATAGCGTCGTGTAAAAGACCGTCAATTCTATAGCGCACCAAAAGTTCAGTTTCTTGCGGTTCTATGTGTATGTCGGACGCGTTTTGCAAAATAGCATGCTTCAAGAGTGTGTCCACTATGCGCACTATCGGCACATCATCCGCCAGTTTTTTTAAATCCTCGCCAGACACCTCCCCTTCCGCTCCACCCTCGGGAAAACTTTTAAGGGCAACGGCTTCTTTTGCGATAATGTCGCCGAACTCCGCCTTGAGAGACTTTTGGTATTGGAGGATAGCGCTTTTCATTGATTCTGCGTCAGTCAAACGCGGCAGAATTTTCAGCCCCGTTTTCTTTTTGACAAAATCAATGGCAGTTAAGTCCTCAGTATCAAGCATGGCAACTTCCAAACTGGATTCTGTTTTCTTAAAAGCCACTATGTTGTGACTGCGGGCAATCGGTTCGGGAATAATGGAAAGGACGTCAAATGGCAGTTTCTCCCCTTTTATATCCACAAAAGGGATGCCCAGAATGTAAGCTTGCATACGGCGCAAATCATCTTCGGAAAGTTTTCCTTTATTGACTAAAACTTTCCCAAGGTTTATTCTATTTTTCATGGCCTCAGTTTCTGCCACTCTCAAGTCTGCCCGAGAAACAAGCCCAGAGTCCGTGATAAAATCTTTTAATTGTTTTTCTTCAATGTGCATCCCAGTAGTAGAATTTAGTTAATTAAATTTTTTCGACCTTTGTTTTGCAAATAATCATGTATTCTTATCTTCAAGAAGCGCTTACCTTGAGTGGTTTTCAGGTACATCTCTCTACGCTTTGCGTCACTCTTGCTCATACACGCCTCGTAGTAAATAATTTTCCACGGTCCGTAGTGTTTCGTCGAAAAATTTAATCTCTGATTATGTTCTTTGAAACGTTTCTTGAGGTCAGCAGTATACCCAGTATATAGCCGACCCCCATCGTTTTGTAATAAATATACATAGAACATAATCAAACTAAATTCACTACGGGATAGCCCTGTAGTGAACCCGTAGCGAGGCAAAGCCTCTCATCGGGTTCTACTACCGGGGCATTACGTACTTATTATACCAAAATGAATTGTCTTTGGCATAAAGTGTGTGAATAAGAAAGTAATTTTTTCTATTTGACAAAAATAACACTTCCATGATAGTATGTAAGCATTGAAGTTCGCCCGTCCGGGCGAACCTTTTTATAAAAATAATAAAAATATTGTGATAGACCTAAAAGTAATAAATTCTGTCCTAGCTCAGCTTGAAGAAGAACGAGGAATTCCGAAAGAAAAAGTCATAGAAGCCATTGAGCTGGCTTTGGCTACCGCCTACAGAAAACAGTTCGGCAAAAAAGGCCAGATTGTTCGGGCAAAATTTGACATAAACAGCGGGAAAACTGAAATGTTTCAGATTAAAATCGTCGTGGACGAAACCACTGTAGCCATGGACGAAGAGGACATTGTTGTTGCAAAAGAAGGTGAAACCGCCGTGGAAAAAGACCTATACAACCCTGAGCACCATATTATGATAAACGATGCCCGCCGAATCAAAAAAGACGCGGCTCTTGGCGAGGAAATGGTATTCCCGCTAGAATCCCAAGAAGACTACGGGCGCATCGCCGCCCAAACGGCAAAGCAAGTTATCATGCAAAAAATAAGGGAAGCGGAAAAGGTATCCGTCATGGCAGAGTATGGTAAGCGAGAAGGCGAAATCGTTTCAGGAACAGTCCAGCGAGTAGAACGCGGAAATATTTTTCTGGAAATGGGGAGAGCGACGGGACTTTTGCCTTATGAAGAACAAATCCCAGGAGAAAGATTTGGCCAAGGCGAACGCGTCAGGGCTTATCTTTATCGCGTGGAAGATTCTGGTAAGGGTGTATTTCTCCGATTATCGCGCTCGCATCCGAAATTTTTGGAAAAACTTTTTGAAACCGAAACTCCGGAAATCGCAAATGGCACAGTTATCGTAAAATCCATCGCGCGCGAAGCCGGCTCCCGCACAAAAATAGCGGTGGCTTCAAAGGACGCCCACATTGACCCTGTCGGGTCCATGGTGGGCCAGCGCGGGGTGCGTGTTTCTACGGTTATGTCAGAGCTTGGCGGAGAAAAAATAGATATAATTGAATGGTCGGAAGACCCGAAGAAATTCATAGAAGACGCCCTTTCTCCGGCAAAAGCTCTTTCGGTTGCCATAGATGAAACAGAAAAGCAGGCAACGGTCATTGTTTCAGAAGACCAGCAGTCGCTTGCAATCGGCAAGGGAGGACAAAATGTGCGCCTGGCTGCAAAGCTGACAGGATGGAAAATAGATATACAGTCTACAAATCCTCGCGGAGAAGTGAAGAATTCGTCCGTTGAGGAAACGCCGCCAGCAGAATAACTTTTAGTTTTTAATTTTGTAATTTTTAAAAAATTTTTAATGCCTTAATTTTTAAACATTAGAAATTTGAACATTATTTACAAAATTAAAAATTTAAAAATTAAAAATTGTATAGTATAATATAATTTAACAAACAAACATCATGAATCTGATCAAAGATATCGACCCGGGAACAGCGGAAGAGATGAACGTCATCATAGAAATTCCCAAGGGTTCAAAAAACAAATACGAGATAGATAAAGAAACAGGGCTTATTGCTTTAGACAGAGCAATGCACACCTCGCAAGACTACCCGTACGACTATGGTTTTGTTCCACAGACTTTGTGGGACGACAATGACCCTCTGGATGTGATAGTTCTAACCACATACCCTTTGGCTTCCGGGATTTTAGCCCGGGTCAGGCCTATAGGCATCATGGACATGATAGACGGAGGCGATAGTGATGTAAAAATCATAGCTGTTCCGACTTCCGACCCGCGTTGGGACGATGTAAAAGACTTGGAAGACGTGAACAAGCACACATTGAAAGAAATGGAACACTTTTTCAGCACATATAAAGGCTTACAGAACAAAAAGGTGGAGATAAAAGGTTTTGCCGGAAAGGATAAGGCGATTGAAGCCTTTAACAAATCTCTTCAGTTATACAAAAATAACTCAAAATAAGGTTTTTGTTGCACTTTTTCAATAAAACGGGTTTTCTGTTGTAAGACTGAGGATTTTTGTTGTATACTTAAAATATTATAAAATATGCCATAATATAATAATGAAACACAAAATTGCACATATATTGATTCCTGTTCTCCTCATGGGCGGTGCGTCTCTGGCGTATGCACAGACCGAGGCGACAGAAAATACAAACGTGAACTCAGAGAGTTCTGTAAACACAACACAGGAAACTCAAAAAGGGCCGGCGCTAAAATTTTTGCCTAGGCTTAAGGCGTTTTTGGAAGGAAAGAAAGAAATTCGCACCGAAACGAAAACGGATATAAAAACGATAAAAATAGAGGCTAAAGGTGAAATAAAAAACAAGAGAGAAGAAGCTAAAACTCAAATACAGGAGAAAAGGGCGGATATGGCCAAGAAGCGGGTAGAAAATCGTTTTGAAAAAATGAACGATAGATTCCAAGCCACCATTGAAAGGCTGGGGGGGATCACGTCCAAAATTCAGAGCAGAATTGAAAAAATAAAAAATGCCGGAGGAAAGACTGAACCTGCGGAAAAATTCATGGCTGAAGCCAAGGTTCATCTGGACCTAGCAAAAGCATCTCTCGTTTCCCTAAAAGCCGCAGCTGAAACTGAAATTTCCCTTGAAGCTGACTCTACCGGCGCAGCAAAAGCTAAGGATACCCTTGCTGTTATGCGAAAAATTGCAAAAGAGCTTGAAACTCACTTGAGAGAAACTCGCGTGGCATTGGAAAAGGCGGTTGGAAGTTTAAAAGGAGTTTCCACTACCCTGAAAACAGACGCAAACGCTAACAGCACAGTTAATACAAATAATTAAAAATTAATATGGAAGAAAACAAATCATCAATTGGCGGAATTATAGGAACAATCGTTATTATCGCCATCATAATACTTGGCGCATTGTACTTTTGGGGCAAGCGCATTGAGGAGTCAAGGAACACGCAGAGTTTGGTGACAGATACCGTTCAACCGGCTGTTGAAACAATATCCGAAGCTGCTGCTATAAAAAGCATCGGCTCGGGAGATGACTTGGGTTCGATAGAAGCCGACTTGAACAACACCAACACTGAGAACCTCGGCATAGAACTATAGGAGCAAAACAAACAAAACTGTAAAGTAAAAACTTCCGAATTCGGAAGTTTTTACTTTACAAAAATAATTCAAAAATATAGACTGGGATGCATTATGCCCCAGTAGTAGAAGTTGGCATTGCGCAAAGCGCATAAAACAGATGCCAACTACACTACAGGGCTATCCCGTAGTGAAAATGGCGTTGCAAGCTCACTACGTATTTATAAAATAATCTTAAATAATTTAAGAAAATGGTTTTGCCACTAAAGTAAGCCGTTTTCTACTACCGGGATGGCAAAAAACTACACGAGTATCGCTCTTAATTTCCTTCCGGAAAGGGAGTTGGAAATTATTGGAGCTATTACCGCAGAAAAAATGAGCCTGATGCGGGAAAAAGCTTTGGCAAAACTCAAGGAATCGGCAGAAATAGACGGATTCCGCAAGGGTAACGCGCCGGAATCCATGATTGTCCGAAAAGTCGGAGAAATGAGGCTTTTGGAAGAAGCGGCGGAAATTGCATTATCCGAAGAGTATCCGAATATTTTAGAAGAGCACAATATAGATGCTATCGGCAGGCCGGAAATCGCCATTACCAAAATGGCTCCGGGAAATCCTTTGGAATTCAAAATTAAAACTTCCCTTATGCCTGAAGTAAAACTGGCGGACTACAAGAAAATCGCAAGCAAAGCGAAGCCCCGTAGTGACTCACCAGAGTCTACTACTGGAGCAACCGACGCCGAAGTAGACGAGGTTATTAAAAACATTCGCAGAAATGTCGCTCACGAAAAAATACACAGGGAAAGCGGGACAGAAGCCAGCTCCCACAACCATCCGGAGATAAAAGACGAGGATTTACCGATTGTAGATGATACTTTCATTAAAATGCTCGGGGATTTCAAGGATGTAGAAGATTTCAAATCAAAAATTAAAGAAAATATTATTGAGGGTAAGGCGAAAGCTACGACAGATAAAATGCGCACAGAGATTTTGGAGAAAATTATGGAAGAATCAAAAATAGAATTACCAAAAATAATCGTTGAAGGCGAGATGGAAAAAATGATTGCCCAATTCAAGGACGACATCGGTAAATCCGGCATACCATTTGAAGAATATTTGAAACATATTAAGAAAACGGAGGATGATTTGAAGTTGGAGTGGAAAGACACGGCAGTCAAACGGGCAAAGTCCCAAGTTATCTTAAACACCATTGCCAAAGATGAAGGGATTGCAGCAAAAGAGGAAGATATAAAGAAAGGAATGGAAAATATCCTTGCTCACCACAAAGATGCTGATCGCTTCCGTGTACGCATGCATGTTGAAACATTTCTGACAAATGAGTTAGTTTTTCAGTATTTGGAAAACCAAAAATAATTGCGTAAAAAATCAAAATTTGCTAAGGTTAAAAACGGAAAGAGAGGGTTAATGAAAATTTCAACTGATGTTCGACGACAACTAATTATCAGCGGCATGGTGATAATTATCAGTTTACTTTCAATGTCATATCTAATGTCACAAGGTATGATAAAAACACACGAGGACGTGGATCTGGCTATAATAAGTATTGGGACAACATCCGTTCTTGTTTACATCATTTTACGCTTTTTACTAACATGGAAACCCAAGTGGTTCAGATAAAATAATGGCTCGTAGCGCATACCGTTACGAGCCTGTTTGTTTTATAAAAGTAGTAAACTTGCCACAGCAATGGCAGCGGTTTCGGCACGGAGTATTTGGGTGCCCAGGGAAACAATCGGCATATTATAGGATTTGAAAAGAGCAATCTCTTTTTCGCCAAAGCCACCCTCCGGACCAACAAAAGTGGCTATGGACGCGGCATTTGTGCTATCCCTGTATTGTTTGAAAGGAATTCCGCTAGGATGCATGGCTATTTTTTCTTGCGGTAAAACTCCGCTTGCAAACAAGTCTGGAATTATCGTGACTTCATGAACAACTGGAATATCTCCCCTGCCCGACTGCTCGGAGGCTTCTATGGCAATTTTTTTCATCCTGTCTAATCTTAATTTTCTTTTCTCTGAATGTTCGCAGACTATGGGTACAATATGATTTACTCCGAGTTCCACCGCCTTTTGGACAGCGAGTTCAAAATTGTCTTTTTTGATAAGAGCCAAACACAGCCAGATATTTTTTCGCAAAGAAGTATCGGCTGTTTTTACTTTTTTTATCACGGAAACAGTCCCTCCTAAATTTCGTAGAGAGGTAATCACGCAGAGATAATCAACTCCGGAACCGTCAAAAAGTACAACCTGACTGCCAACATTATAGCGGAAAATACTTCTCCATTGGTGAATAAGCTCCCGGTCGGTAATATCAAACGTTTCTTGAGCAATCGGCTTGTCTATGTAGAATCGATGAAGTCTCATGGGGCAAACTATACCACATTTTGCCTATTTTGGTCTTTCTGATATACTCATGCCATGTTAATACCAACCGTTATAGAAAAATCCCAGTTCGGCGAGCGGGCATATGATATTTACTCGCGCCTTTTACGCGAGAATATTATTTTCCTCGGAGGACCGATAGACGACGACACGGCAAATATTGTTATAGCCCAAATGCTTTTTCTTGAATCGGAAGACCCAAAAAAAGATATTTCTCTATATATAAACTCTCCCGGAGGCTACATTCACTCCGGATTGGCTATCTTGGATACGATGGGTCATATCAAAAACAACATATCTACGGTCTGCGTTGGCATCGCCGCTTCCATGGCCTCTGTCATATTGTCAGCCGGGACAAAAGGCAAAAGGTACATCCTGCCGAACGCCGAAGTGATGATTCACCAGCCCCATGGCGGAGCGGAAGGCCAAGCATCGGACATTGAAATAAGCGCCAAGCACATCATTAAATCGCGCGAAACACTCAATAAAATTTTGGCGAAAAACACCGGTCAGCCACTTTCAAAAGTTGAAAAGGATGTTGACCGCGACTTCTTTATGTCCGCCGAGGAAGCCAAGAAATACGGGATTATTGATAAGATATTGTAAGATTTTAAGGCAATTTTGACTTTTTTCTATCTTTCTTATATATTGTAGGTATTATTGATTTTAATTAATAACCGGTAGTTTTTGTTCATTCTGTTGATTTTTCTGATTTTTTACCGAAATTCCCGATACATATATTGTTTAAAATGATTCTTCCCTATAAAAATCTCATAAATTTCTTACTGTAGAGTAGCAAAGGCGAAAGTTATTCGCATATCATGTCATTAAAAATAGTTGCGGTCTTGCTTGGAGCAGTGTCCGCTGTGTCTGTAGCAGTCGGATATTATCTGCGCTTTATTGTAGCGCTTGGGAAAAGAAGGTCTATCGAAATAGACTTGAGACAAATAGAACTTGCCGCCAAAGAACGCGAACAGAAAATAATAGAGGAGGCCGAAAAGAAAGCCGAGGAAATATTAAACACCGCCAAAATAGAAATAAAGGAAAAAGAAGAAAATAATAAAAAGACAGAAGAAAGGCTTATCAAAAAGGACCAACTTTTAGATAACAGGCAGGCGGACATAGATAAAGAAGTTGAAGAAATAAAGAAGCGAATTGAAGAAATCAGGGCTATTAGGGAAAATACAGAAAAGCTAGAGCATACAAAGAAAGAGGAGCTGCAGAAAATTAGCAGACTTTCTCCCGAACAAGCAAAAGAGGAGATTTTGAAGACAGTGGAACGGGAAGCGGAGGAAGACATAATGGTGCGCATACGTAAATTCGAGGCGACCGCCGAGGAAAAGCTGGACAGAAAAGCCAAAGATATTCTGGCAACATCCATTCATCGCCTTGCACAGTCGGTTTCTTCTGACATGCTCACAACCCATGTTTCCATTCCAAGCGACGAAATAAAAGGCAAGATTATCGGCAAAGAAGGCAGAAATATAAAAGCCTTTGAGAGGGCTACGGGTGTAGAGGTTATTATTGATGACACACCGGGCTCTATTACTATTTCATCTTTTGATCCTGTCCGCAGACAAGTGGCACGCATCGCTTTGGAAAAACTTATCGCGGACGGACGCATTCAGCCGGCAAAAATAGAGGAAATCGTCCAAAAAACAGAAGAAGAGCTGGTAAAAATAATGAAAGAAAAGGGTGAGGAGGCAGTTTTTGAAACCGGAGTTATAGGCCTTGACCCTCGTGTTGTGTCTATTATTGGTCGGCTTCATTTTAGAACAAGCTATGGACAAAACGTTTTGGCACACTCAGTTGAAATGGCACATATCTCCGGAATGATTGCCGAGGAACTTGGAGCAAATGTAAATGTGGCAAAAGCGGGAGCTTTGGTCCACGATATCGGGAAAGCCCTTGACCATGAAGTAGTGGGCACGCATGTTGAGATAGGTCGAAGAATTCTGCAAAAATTCGGCACAGATGAAGAAATTATCAAGGCAATGCAAGCCCATCACGAAGAATACCCTTATGAAACTGTTGAATCCATGATTGTCCAAGCATCCGACGCTATCTCCGGGGGACGACCTGGAGCTAGGCGCGATAGTGTGGAGAACTACCTAAAACGGCTGAAGGACTTGGAAGCAGTAGCAAATTCATTTAAAGGTGTTGAGAAATCATACGCCTTGCAAGCCGGACGTGAAATCAGAGTTTTTGTTACTCCGGCGGAAGTAACAGACCTGGAAGCCAGAAAAATGGCTAGAGACATAGCCTTGCGCATAGAATCAGAGCTGAAATATCCTGGAGAAATTAAAGTAGCTGTTATCCGCGAGTCGCGAACCATAGAATTTGCACGATAGTCTTAGCATTAAGTCAATATATTGCAGGAAAAAACTCATATAGTACAATGTCCATATAGTAGATAGTGGTCGAACGATTATTATATAGTATTAAATTTTTAAGAACACACAAGAATCATGAATAAAGCATCAATAGTAGAAGCAGTGCACGGAAAACTCGGTGGAACAAAAGTTCAAGCCGAAGAAGTGGTAGATATGATGATCGATTCGATCGTCGACACGCTAAAAAAAGGTGGTGAAGTTTCAATAGCCGGACTGGGAATCTTTTCAACAAAGACCCGCGCCGCCAGACAAGCCCGTAACCCAAGAACAGGAGAATCTATTTCGGTGCCTTCAATGAAGGTTCCAAAATTCCGCGCAGCAAAAGCGTTAAAGGAGGCGGTAAAGTAGTCGCTCAGGTCTTTTTCGCGAAAAATCCTCTGAGCTTATAAATTGTTTTGCAAAATAAATCAAAAAACACCCGCTCGGGTGTTTTTTGATTTAAGGATTTTTTATTTTATTATAGTGCTCTTCACTTGAATAGAATAATTTATCGTCCGAGTTATAATACCACTGCCCCTCAAATGCTTCTGGTCCAAATGACTCATCGTCAGGTTCAATTCCATAGATTTGCCTCATTTCTTCTATTGTATAAGTTGGTGACCAAGTAAGTGGTTGTTTGGAAAACTTATGAGCCAGACTTTCAGCGTATGTTTTTATTTCCTCTATTGTACTTTCTTCTGTAACAGGAATTGGAATGAATAATTGATTGATATTGTCACTAAAATCAACCCTGCCTAATTGTTTGCCAATTTCCTTATTTTGCTCGGAAAGAGAATCAAAATCTATCGAGATTCCATTATATTCATATCCGATATCATTTTTATTGGCTGAGGTGCTTAAAGTTCGTATATTTTTGTCGTACAACTCTTCACACGTAGCCAGAAGAGGAATCTCGACGAGATTTTTTAATTCTTCTCTTGTACGCACATGCCGTCCCCTTCCCTCTGCAATAGGTTCTACTTCAGAAATTTTTTCTGGCAGTTTTTCAGGTGGATTTAAGTCCTCAATACTCATGTTTTAATTATACAGGAGAATCGAAGCCACAGATAATTTGTTCGCCGTCGCGAACAAATTTCCGCCGGCCCCGCCTCGATTGTTTTGCTTGGTAGCAAAACATATCTCCGGCCAGTTCGACTCTACGCAAGAGCATGCCGATACTCTTGCTCCCGTCCCGCACGAAAAATATTCTATTTTTCTGTGCGGGACGGGAGAGTCGAACTCCCCACTACAGTTTGGAAAACTGTCGTTTTACCGATAAACTAGTCCCGCAAATACTTTAATGAAGCTATGGTATCAGAAAAATTTGCTCACGGCAAAGCCCTGATGCGCAAGGTCAACTCTCCGATTGTAACCTCAGAGTTTATTCTGTTATAATCCGATAAATATGCTACAGAGAATTTTATTATCCCTATCTGTATTAATAATTCTGGCTTCCGTAAGTCTGTTGAAATACGATAAACTCCCATCATTTACCCTGCAACCAACGGCGCAAGAGCCACAAGAAACAGCTGACGTAACGGGAACAACCACTACCCAATCTCTTTCTATTTCAGCAACAACTTCCATCCCCGCAAAAACAACAAGTACTTCCGCCACGAAGGCAAAACCTTTGAAAAAACTGGCTACAGAACCAAAACCTATTGCAACAGCAAGTCCCGTAACGGAGGTCCTCACTTTTCCGATAAAACCGCCGACTGACTTTGAAACAATAAACACGAACGCCCAAAAAGCAATAGTTAACATTCTCTGCACCACCGGAGGAAATTCGCTATCCCCTATTTCCGGCACGGGAATTATTGTAAACCCTGGCGGAGTAATTCTGACCAATGCCCATGTGGCGGAATACTTTCTTTTGCGAAATTTTTACCAAAAAGATTTTGTGCAGTGTATAATCCGAACAGGTTCTCCGGCGCAACCTCGCTACCATGCGGAACTTGTTTATATTTCACCGACATGGGTACAAAATAACAAAGATGTCGCCAAACAGTCAAACCCGACTGGTACAGGCGAAAATGATTTTGCTTTTTTGAGAATAACCGACTCCATAAACGGCTCCCTGCCACCAGAATTCAACTATGTGTTACTCAATACGCGCGAAAATACAGACAAGGGCGAAACTGTCGTTTTGATATCGTATCCTGCGGGGTTTCTGGGCGGGATAGCCATACAGCAAAATTTAAACGTTGCCAGTGCTATCACAACAATACAAGATTTTTTTACATTTAATGAAAACACAATAGACCTGCTTTCTTTGGGCGGTACTGTGGTGTCACAGAAGGGCGCATCCGGCGGCGCGGTAGTGGATGAAAGTTCTTCTGTCATAGGACTGATTTCCATAAGTTCCAGCGGAGCAACTACGGGTGATAGAAAACTGTATGCCATTACACCATCCCATATAAGCAGAACTCTGCAATCCGAAATCGGCATGAACCTAAATAAATTTCTCTCTCAAGATATGGCAATTTTCGCCAAAAAGTTTCAAAGTATCACTGCACCAATACTAACTAAAATCATTACTGACGAGTTAACCAAAAACCAATAAGTGTACTTCCTTAAGACCTTGGGTGTACAATAAACAGAGAACGTTTCAGAGAGGAGTCCTATATGAAAAACATTGACGGTTCTCCCTCAAGCTACAGCGATGATAGATGGAGGCGCTACATAGCCCCGCAAAAAAGCTGGCCCAAACACGATAAGTACGTCTGTAATAGATGTAATGAGCCGGCATGCGTCAACCCATATGATTCGGAGATTATTGGCTGCCTTAAATGCCAAACGACTATCCGGCCGGCAGGATACGAAAAGTTCTTCAAACAATCGGTTTAGAAGGTTTCATGTGCGTGAACCTCACAATGGGAGACTAACAGAGTCTCCCGTTATTTTTTATATGGATTTTAGACAGGTTCCGCGGATATCTGAACTAGCATTTGGAAATTATCCTCTTTGACTGCTTTATTTGGTTTTATATGTCCGCATTTTGTGCATTTGTGAATAATGGTATATTCTTTATTTTTCACTTCCACTCCAATCGGGTCCATCATTCCTCTGCACCCCCCCTTCCTGTCACCTGGGAAAACATCAACATGCTTTGACCACAAACACTCCGGGCAATGATTGGTATAGCCGTTCCCTTTTACGAAAAACTCACACTTCTCACAGGTAAAATCTTCTTTTGTGCGAATAAAGGATGAGGACATTTATTTTTTAGTGATAACTATTACGTTTAATTGCTCCGAAAAAATTATGAAGCACAAGTTTGTCATTGTGGCTTAACTTACTTTCGTTTATAACATCATTTTCTCTAAAAAATTTACCGTACTGCCCTTCTAATATCTTAACTGTGTCAGAGAAGTTTTTGTCTACAAGCATTGTAAATACTTCAAGTATGCTTCCATAAAATTCATAATGATTAAAATACTTGTAATCGGAAACATCAATATTTAATTCTTCTTTCGCTTCCCTTTTCATTGCTTCCTCTGAAGACTCACCGCTCTCAATTCCTCCGCCAAAAAACCCGAAAAAGTCTGGCAGTCTTTTTGCATCTTTATCTCTTTTTTGAAGAAAAACGAATACTTCCCCATCGGATTGACAGTAAGGAATCAAAACTGAAACTTTTCTTTTTTCACCCATAGTAACTATTCTACCATAAGAGCGAAAAAATTGTGATTTCTGAAAATTATGTTAGACTTCTTAAGTATCTTTTCGGGGTGTGGTGTAACGGCTAACATTCTTGATTTGGGATCAAGCGACTCAGGGTTCGAATCCCTGCACCCCGACAATAAATTCTAAAGGACAACATCTTCTAGCAAAAAGACATTGGACAATTTTTTATTCATATCCAGATAAACCGTCACCACGTCAAACTGCCAGTCCACCTCATCCGGGATATCTCTATCTAAAAGATATGACTGTATTGCGCGGCCCAATCTTTGCAGTTTCCATGGATGAATAT
>Ga0209541_10010267_pt1 | contig 14968 bp, 17 predicted proteins | sample RifCSPlowO2_01_FD_184027 | JGI IMG/M metagenome (GOLD analysis project Ga0209541, IMG submission 184027) | Groundwater microbial communities from Rifle, Colorado - Rifle CSP2_plank lowO2_0.1 (SPAdes) (version 2) | ecosystem: Environmental > Aquatic > Deep subsurface > Groundwater | place... | reverse complement strand
AAATAGCCAAAGGGCTAAATGTTGGCGTTGAAGAACTTATAAAATAAACACATGGAATTACAACAATTTACAAAACAAGAACGCCGGGAACTGCGGCAAGAAGAAAAGATTAAGGAGCAACGGCAGAGGAAATTAAAACGGTTATATCGCCATATTGCCCTATGGCTATTAGTCGCGCTAGTTGTTGGCGGCGGCATATTTGGCATGGTAAAACTCGCTTCTCGTCCAGCGAGCGAGACAGGCCCCGCCATTACTGTTAATGCTGTAAACTCCGAGGATTGGATAAAAGGTAATCGAGACGCAAAAGTCGTTCTTATTGAATACAGCGATTTTCAATGTCCCGCGTGCGCTTTTTACTACCCGCTCTTGGAAAAATTCTCAGAGGAGTTTGGGGATAAACTCGCCATTGCCTATCGTCATTTTCCACTCCCAAATCATCAGAACGCGAAATCAGCGGCTTATGCCGCTGAAGCGGCTGGCCGGCAAGAAAAGTTTTGGGAAATGCATGATCTCATTTTTGATAATCAGAAAGACTGGAAAGATAAGCAAAGCACGGACGAGGTTTTTATAAATTATGCTCAAACGCTAAATCTTAATTTAGATCAATTCAAGATGGATTTTGCCTCAAAAGAAATAAGAAAAAAGGTTGAGGGCACGTATCAAAACGGCATCAGCTTGGGACTTAATTCCACTCCAACTTTTTTTCTGAACGGCAAGAAAATTTCTAACCCAAGAAATTATGAAGAATTTAGAAATGTTATTCTTCAAGCAATCAATGAAAATCCCTAATTGGCTTATATTCACATTCCTTGCAGTGAGTTTCCTCGGTTTTCTTGACGCAACCTACCTTACTGCCCAGCATTATCTTGGCACGATCCCGCCTTGCGTCATCACCACCGGTTGCGAAACCGTGCTGACAAGCGAACATAGTATTATTTTTGGCATTCCGACAGCATTGCTCGGCTCTTTTTATTACCTTCTGCTTTTTCTCCTTGCGGTTTTCTCTCTTGATATGAAACGTGGAATTATTCGTTTTGCGGCCTTTCTTACGCCGATGGGATTTTTAGCCTCTCTCTATTTTGTTTATCTTCAGCTTTTTATCATAGAGGAGATTTGCACCTACTGCATGGTTTCAGCCGCCACCTCAACAATCTTGTTTGTTCTTGGTTTATTTATTATAATTAATTTGTTTCAGTCGAAAACAAGTTTTCAAAATATTAACAATCAATAAATTATGAATCAATTTATAAAGATAATCATTATATCCGCCGTCATCGGAGCAGTAGTTGGAAGCGGGGCTACTTTTACGCTTCAATCTCTTCAAAAACCGCAAGAGCCAAGCGAGGAAGAGCTGATCAAAGAATTTTATTTGGCTGAAAATGCGGCTCATGTCAGCCCGCATGGCTTGCGTCGACACATGGATAAAGGAGATCAAAACTATGTTTTAGTCGACACCCGAAGTCCCCAAGAATACGAACGAGAACACATTATTGGAGCAATCAGCATCCCAGCATATACTGACCCCAACACCTCCGCCTATGAGGAGAGAGATCGAATCGTGGGACAATTTCGTGAACTGATAGCGAAAAATCCCGAAAAGGAAATCATAACCTATTGCTACAGCATTCCCTGCATGACGGGAAGAAAAGTCGGGAAGATGCTCGCCGAAAATGGCATCTATGTGAAAACGCTTGGCATTGGCTGGAACGAGTGGCGGCATTTCTGGACGCTTTGGAATCATGAGCACGAATGGAAGACAACCAAGCCGGAAGATTATATCTGGAAAGGCAAAGAGCCGGGAGTTCCAGTGCAACGCGAGGCACCATCGCCCTGCGGCGAGGGAGAATTCGCTTGCTAAATGTTTTACAAAGGCGGTGTACGAGGAAAGAATATAAGTGGATGTTGACTTAAATCCACCGCCAAAAAATCCGTCCGAGCCGAAGCGTAGCCCCGCCGCCTGCTCTATCAGAGCAGAGCACCGCAAAAAAGTTTTCGTTTCCTTTTAGAAGAAAAAACTGGTGGCGCGCGCAAAACCAAAATCGTAACGAAAATTTTTTTGCGGGGTGGCGAGCGTCAGCGAGCGGCGGCGGGGCGGAGCGTCAGTTTCGTTCAAAGAAGGTTCGCGCATTTTCAAACAAAGGGCACCAGAATCCAACTGAAAGATTTTTTACCAGCCAAACAATGGGCTTCCGCAATGGAAGCCCATTGTTTTTCCGCAACGCCGCGCGCTTCGCGCGCCAACAGTTCCGTTCAAAGAAGGTTCGCGCATTTTCAAACAAAGGGCACCAGAATACAACTCAATTCTGCCTCTGGAGGAAGCGAACGATTTTCTCTATTTCTTCCGACGTAGAAACTTCCACGATTTTTTCCCCACAAACACTGTGAGATCGCGGGGGCCGCGAATGCGATGTTCGTGAAGGAAATCATGTACGGCGCTTAATACGTAAAATCCTACAAACCCGCCCAGAAACCAAAACAGGACGTCAACAATCGTATCAATAAAATACCCCTTATTTATCGTCCCCGCACGATAGTGGCCGGTAAGGTCAACGAATTCTTTCAAAAGTCCTACAGTAAGCCCCGCGGTCGGTTGGGAAAATATGAATCCGGCAACGGCGCCGGATAAAAAGTGCGTTCCCTGCTGGGCGTTGTTCATGCTGACGACAACACGGTGAATGTCGTTCTCTAATGCATCAACATCAACGCCAATCCTCTCTAAGCGCAGGGCGTCAAGCTCAACGCGTGGAGGATCGGCAATATAGTTAAATAAACCAATAGCAACAAAAAATTGAGAGTACAGCCCCACGAATACAATTATTAAAACAGCAAGCGCGAGTGTAAATTTTGTTCTGTAGTGCTTCGGTTGGAGGCGCTCAATGTTCTTTTCTGTGTTTTTAGGAGTATTCTGAACATTCATAAGTATATTTATACAACCACACTCAAACCTATTTTAGCAAGAGTTATTGACAGTAGTAACTATATTGGCTCTACTCAAAATTAGAGTTTTCTGCTAAAGTAAGTCCAACCGGTGTTGTAAACAGTCACATGTAGATCTGCCGCCCCGCCACCTTAGCTCAGCGGCAGAGCAACTCTTTTGTAAAGAGAAGGTCCCCGGTTCAAATCCGGGAGGTGGCTCCAAGATACGAGTTATACATCATAATAGACTTACTCTTCTGATTATGGTATAGTTCGGCAGGTGATTAGCGAAAAAGAACTTAAATACTTATATATCAGTAGTGGAAAGTCCATGCAAGAAATTGCCGACTTATTGCACTGCTCTTTGAGTAAAGTGAAATATTGGATAGATAGATACGAGATAGATACGAGATCACGTAGCGAAGCAACATATCTAAAGAACAATCCAACTGGCGACCCATTCAATTTTACTTTACCAAAGACACTAAAGGATGCCCAATTATTAGGTATCGGGTTGGGACTTTACTGGGGCGAGGGTACTAAAGCTGATAAAGTTTCAGTGAGGCTCGGAAATACAGATCCAGCTCTTATTAGAAAGTTTATAGAGTGTTTAGTGGAAGTGTTTAGTGTTAAAAAAGAAGATATGCGATTTGGTCTACAGCTATTTACTGACACCACTATAAGTGAAGCTATGGACTTTTGGTTAAAAAAGCTTAAAATCAGAAGGAGCCAATTCTATAAGGTAACGATTACCCAATCAAGAGCTCGTGGGACGTATAGAAAAAAGAGTAGATATGGAGTACTAACAGTGTACTACCACAATAAGAAGTTAAGAGATTTATTGGTAAATATGTTGCCGATGTAGCTCAGTTGGCAGAGCACGATCATGGTAAGATCGGGGTCGCCGGTTCGATTCCGGCCATCGGCTCCAAGATAAATTTATGGCACAGTCAAAATTTTCGGAAAATTTAATAAGAATGAAGTGTTCCGTCTGCCGCCGGATGAATTATTACACCCGCAAGAATAAAAAGACGGTAGAGAGGAAACTCGACTATAAAAAGTATTGCCCTTGGTGCCGGAAGCATACCGCGCACAAAGAGGCAAAGCTTAGATGAGTAAAGATGGTCTTATCCACGCGCTTATTCGCGGTAAATACTTAGAGACGCCGCGCATTATTGAGGCTTTTAAGTCAATAGACCGCAAAGATTTTATCCCACAGGATTTGTTGGATAGTGCTTACGTTGATGAGCCGTTGCCGATTGGTTTCGGACAGACGATCTCCCAGCCGCTTACCGTTGCTTTTATGTTGGAACACTTATCTCCGGAGCCGGGCGACAAGATTTTAGACGTTGGAGCCGGTTCCGGATGGCAAAGCGCGCTCCTCGCCGAAGTTGTGGGAGATAAGGGCAAGGTAATATCTATAGAGCGGATCCCGGAACTTGTAGAGATGGCAAAAGAAAATATCGCCAAATATAACTTTATCGGCAAAAATATCGTTGAAGTAATTGAAGGCGATGGTTCAGAAGGTTGCGAAAAGTTTGCCACTTACGACAAAATAATCGCAGCCGCCTCTGCTCGTGAATTACCCCCAGTTTGGAAAGAACAATTAAAAGTCGGCGGCAAAATTGTAGCGCCCGTTGAACACAGCGTTATCGTCGTTAATAAAGTAAGCGATAATAAGTTCGACACTAAAGAGTATTTCGGTTTCAGTTTCGTGCCGTTGGTTAAGGATGTGGGTTGACCCCGTAGCACAACTGCGATTGCAAGTTATTGATTAACTCCTTATCTGATTGTTTATTTTTATTACTTAGTTTAAGTGTCGCTTGATTGGTCAAACTACGATAACTTGAGTTAATCTTATCGCAGTTGTTATACGGGGTTGACAAAGAAGACGGTATCAATGTATACTTAACACAATATCCGCAGACAGCCGGCATCCGTTCCAAAAAGGAATAAGTCCGGTCGAGGAGTGAACTCTAAAGTTACTTAATTCTGCGGATTACCGCAGTTTTTATTTCATGAAATGCCAAAAACCAGAGCGCAAAAATCAAAAATAATAGAGAAAGGGACAGGGGAGATAAAAGAGGCTAAGAACCTTATCTTTGTTGATTTTGGGGGCACCAAAACCCAGGACCTGAGAGAACTTCGCTTGTCTTTGAAAGAAGCGCAGTCAAAATTCCAAGTTATTAAGAAAAGGCTCTTGAGGATTGTCTTAAAAGAAAAAGGGGTGGATTTTGACCCCAAATCTTTTGAAGCCCAAGTTGGCACGGTCTTTGTAAACGACGATATTTCCGATGCCGCCGGTAGGGTTTACAGATTTTCCAAAGACAAAGAGAACTTTAAGATTTTAGGCGGTTTTGACTTGAATAAGGGCGAAAAATTAGAAGCGGACTTCCTAAAGCGTATTGGGCAATTGCCGGGGAGAGAAGTTTTGTTAGGTCAAGTTCTTGGAACCATGGTGGCTCCTTTGAGAGCTTTCATGTGGATATTAAGCCAGAAAGGCCTGCCTCACGGCAGGCAGGTCGAGGAAGTTAAGTAACTAATCAAAATGAACAAAGACGAATTAATTTCGCAAATTGAAAAGATGACCGTAGTAGAGCTTGCCGATCTTGTGAAAGCTATGGAAGAGAAGTTCGGCATAAGCGCTGCTGCCCCGGTAGCCGCCGCGGGAGGAGCGGGAGCCGTAGCCGAAGAGGTCAAAGACAGTTTCGCCGTAGTCTTGAAAGCTTCCGGAGACCAGAAAATCAATGTCATCAAAGTAGTGAGGGAAGCCACCGGCTTGGGACTCAAAGAGTCTAAGGATTTGGTGGAAGGCGCTCCGAAACCGGTAAAGGACGGTCTAAAGAAAGAAGAAGCGGAAGAACTTAAGAAAAAACTTGAAGGAGCCGGCGCTACCGTAGAACTCCAATAAAAACGCATTTGTGAAAAGACGCTCAATTGAAAAGAGCGTCGCGCCCTTAGCTCAGTGGTAGAGCGCTTGTATCACACACAAGAGGCCGGAAGTTCGATCCTTCCAGGGCGCACCGTTTATTTGTGGATAACTAACGGCGTTTATAAAGTAAGAGTCGGAAATTCCTTATAGAATCTATACTTTAACCCCGTGTCACGTTTTCTTGACGCGGGGTTTACTATTGGTGACTTGTGGACTATTCTTAAATAGAAGTGGGGGATTGTGGATAAGTATGTGGATAACTACCCATTTCTGTGGATAACTCAAAGAAAGCCAATGTTTATAGGAGAATTCAGACATAGCATAGACCAAAAAGGTAGGATAGCTATCCCAGCTAAATTCAGAGCAAAACTCTCTGGTGGGGCGATTATTACAAAAGGCTTAGATAACAGCCGTTGTCTGTACGTTCTTACTACGAAAGATTGGGAGGTTTTTGCTCAAAAGATAGTAAGTGCTTCTGTCGGCAAAGCCGATTCCCGCGCTCTCGCTCGCCATATACTCTCTGGCGCTTCAGATGTGGTGTTGGATAGTCAGGGGAGAATTCTTATTCCCGACACCTTGAGAAGATACGCCGGGTTAGGTAAGGAAGCTGTGGTAGTAGGCGTTTACAACAGGATGGAAATTTGGGACGTGAAAGCGTGGAATGATTATAAGGCGAAGACCGAAAGCCAGTCAGAAGAGATAGCCGAGAAGCTAAGCGAGCTGGGCATTTAATGAAGCATGTTCCCGTTCTTTTAAACAAGGTTTTAGAAATACTAGACGCCAGTCCCAGAAAATTTATTATTGACGGGACGGTCGATGGCGGAGGGCACGCCGTAGAAATTATAAAGCGCTTAAGTCCTAATGGAGTGTTTTTGGGAATAGATTGGGATAAGAGTATGCTTGCCGAAGCAAAATCGAGAGTTACTTCTCCAAACAGTGGAGTAAGGGTTTTCCTCATAGAGGATAACTACGCTAACCTGCCGGCAATCTTGAAAGATAAAAAATTAGGTAAGGCTGACGGCTTGCTGTTAGATCTGGGATTTTCTTCCGACCAGTTAGAAAGTTCAGGTAGGGGATTCAGTTTCTTGAAGGACGAGCCGCTCATTATGAGATACGCGTCGAAAGGAATTTCGGCCGCGGAAGTAATTAACGGCAGAGGAGAGGCGGACCTCGCGGATATTTTTTGGAAATACGGTGAAGAAAGAATGTCGAGAAGAATAGCCAAGAAAATCGTTGAGGCAAGAAAAAGAAAAAAGATTCTTACTACCTTTGATCTTATAGAAGCAGTAAAAAGCGCAGTCCCAGGAAATTACGAAAAAGGGAGAATCCATCCGGCTACAAGAGTCTTCCAAGCTTTAAGAATTTATGTAAACGGAGAATTGGACAATCTGGAAGGAATTTTAAAAAACTTGTCGAGTATTCTAAAACCCCAGGGAATAATAACAATAATTTCTTTTCATTCCTTAGAAGATCGTTTGGTAAAAAACTACTTTAAGGGAATGGAGAAGAACGGACTTCTGACTATTTTGACTAAAAAACCGATTGTTCCGGAAAAAGAAGAAATTATCGCGAATCCCAAAAGTCGTTCCGCTAAACTCCGCGCCGCATCTATCAAAATTCCTATATTCTAAATTTTAAATTTAAATGACAGTTATTCAACCAAACAGAAAAGAAAATTTAATACACCTTCTCTTTATTTTTGGAGCCGTGCTTGTGGCTATAGCTTCTCTTTACGTACTCGTTTACTCGAGAACCGTAAGCTTGAAGCACGATATAGAAAAGACGAAGGCTGAACTCGAAACCGTGCGAGTACAGAACGCCGAACTCAAAAACGGATTTTATACCGCAGTTGATTCAAGGAAGTTAGACGAATTGGCTCAAGAAAAAGGACTAATCTACGACAAAAATCCGCAATGGGAGTTCGCATCACAGTTATAATAGCTGTCTTCAGCCTCCTTTATTCATCATTAGTTTTCAAGCTTTATACCGTCCAGGTAGAAGGAAGAGAACGCTATGAGGCGGAGGCTTTCAGTTTCCACATGAAGAATGGATATTTAAATCCGCTCCGGGGCGGGATTTACTTCACCGATAAAAGCGGCGCGGTGCTCCCCGCGGCTATTAATAAAGAATATCCGACCATTTACGCGGTGCCAAAAGACGTGAAGGATGCTGTCTATACCGCCGAAATTTTGAGCGATATAAGTATGAGGGATAAGGAAGAACTCGTGACCATTTTAAATAAAAAGGATGACCTTTACGAGCCTGTCATTAAAAAAGCCACCGACGAAGAGGTAACCAAAGTATTGGAAAACAATTTTGGATGTTTAGAAGGCAAAAAAGGATGCGTTGATATTGAATACAAGCGTTCGAGACTTTATCCGCTGGGTACGTTAGCGGCTCATCTTTTGGGCTTCGTCTCCGCTGACGAATCGGTTGGCGGCGCCTACGGCGTTGAATTTTACTACAACGGTGAGTTGAAGGGCGTAGCGGGCGTTCCGGAAGGTGATAGAATAGTTCAGTCCGCGAAGGCGGGCGACGACCTTAGATTGACAATAGATTTGAATATTCAAAAGGAAGCAGAGAAAATATTGTCGGTCTTAGTCGAGAAGTACAAGGCGGAGAAAGGTACGGTAATAGTTCAGGATCCCAAAACGGGAAAGATCTTGGCTATGGGAAGTACGCCAACCTTCGACCTTAATTCGTATAACAAATACGAACTGAAAAATTTTCTGAACCCTGCTGTGCAAGCCGTATATGAACCAGGTTCCATCTTTAAAATTATTACTATGGCCTCCGCCCTGGATGCAGGAGCAATTACTCCTCAAACGACTTACGTAGACACCGGCTCTTTGACTTTAAACGGCAAGACTATTAGAAACTGGGACCTTAAAGCCCACGGCAAACTGACTATGACTCAGGTTATCGAGGGGTCTGTGAACACCGGCGCTGCCTTTGCCGAAAACACTTTGGGGCATGATAATTTTTATAAGTATCTCGTAAAGTTTGGATTTAAAGACAAAACCGGCATCGACTTGCCGGAAGAAATTTTGGGCAGCTTAAGACCTCTTGAAGTGGACAGGCGTGATATCAACTTCGCCACCGCTTCTTTTGGGCAGGGCGTGTCGATGACGCCGGTATCCCTTCTTCGGGCGATGTCGGCTATCGCCAATCATGGAGTTATGATGAAACCCTACTTAAATGCCGATTTGGATCCGGTTGTTGTAGGGCGGGTTGTTTCCGAAGAAGCCAGCCGCGAGGTCGTGGGCATGATGGTTAGCGCCGTAAATAAAGCTGAGATAGCGAGAATTAAGAGTTATACTGTTGCCGGTAAGACTGGCACGGCGCAAGTTTCCGACTTCACGCGAGGCGGCTACACCGACGAGGTGATAAATACTTACATTGGTTTTGCGCCAGCCTACGACCCCAAGTTTGTCATCCTTATCAAAATAGATAAACCGGCCGGGGCTCCGCTCGCGGGTCTTACGGTTGTGCCGGCTTTTCGCGATTTGGCGCAATTTATATTAAATTACTATAATGTTCCGCCGGATGATTTAGTAAATAACCAATGAAGAACTACTTACTTAAAAATTTACAACTAATTTTAAAGTTGTTGGCCAAGCTGACCTTGAAGAAATACAAGCCTTTTATTATTGGAGTCACTGGAAGTGTCGGCAAAACCTCTACTAAATCGGCTATTTATACGATTCTTAAATTAAGTTCTACCGTAAGAATGGCTGGCGGCAATCTTAATAACGAGTTGGGCATGCCTTTGGCTATCTTGGGTGACTACGAAACCTCTTCGGGCAAAACAATGTTTTGGTTAGGGGTTGTTTTTAAATCTTTGTGGGGGTTGCTCTTCAGGGCAAACTACCCCAGAACTCTTATTTTAGAATACGCGGCGGACCGTCCGGGGGATATAAATTATTTGCTTACCATAGTGAAACCGCACATAGCTATAGTGACGGCAGTAGGGGCGATTCCGGTTCACGTTGAGTTTTACAAGGACGCGGAAGCGGTGGCTAAAGAAAAGTCAAAACTTGTCCAAGCGCTCCGTTTGAATGATATTGCGGTACTGAACTTTGACGACCCTTTAGTAATGGAGATGAAAGAGCGATTTGCGGGCAAAACGATTACCTATGGTTTTGGAGAGGGAGCCGACCTCAAAATTACAAGCTTTATGAATAGGAGCGAATTCGGCAAGCCGTTGGGTATATCTTTTAAACTTGAGACCAGTGACAACTTCGTGCCTATGAAAATCGATGGGATATTTGGAAGTGCCCAAGCCTACGCTGTTGCCGCCGCCGCCGCAGTTGGTTTGATTAAGGGTGTCAATTTAGTTAAAATCTCGGAAGCTCTTCTAGAATATAAAGGCGAACCTGGCAGATGCCGTCTTATAGAGGGCATCAAAAATAGTTATATCCTTGACGATACCTACAATTCTTCGCCGCTCGCGACCGAATCTGCGCTAGGCATCCTCAAAGATTTGCCGGCGCCGCGTAAAGTTGCCGTTTTGGGTGATATGGCTGAGCTTGGTAAATACGCGACTTATGCTCACGAAGAAATAGGCCGTAAGGTTTACGGCGCGGCAGATGTGCTTGTGACCGTTGGCGCCAAGGCTAGGTTTATCGCCGAAGGCGCCAGGCGTGCCGGCTTTCATAAGAAAAATATTTATAGCTTCAATGATGCCGATGAAGCTAAAATAGAAATCCAGAAGATGCTCGAGAGCCGCGACCTCCTCTTAATAAAGGGTTCGCAGTCCGTAAGGACCGAGAAAATTGTCTTAGAAATTATGGCTCACCCGGAACTTGCGCCGCAACTCTTAATTCGTCAATATGGTAAGTGGCTAACAAGCTGATTAGTTAGATAGTTTGTTAGCTAGTGAGCTTGCTAGCTAAACGGCGAAGCCGCTATCAAGCTATCATGGCCCTATCGTCTAGCGGCTAGGACACCGCCTTCTCAAGGCGGGAACAGGGGTTCGATTCCCCTTGGGGCTGCACGAATGTTAAGAAATCCAATTATTAGTACGCTTTTTGGCTTAAGTATAGTTTTGACTTTTATAGCTGCTCTTGTGGCTTCTTTAGGGCTCTACGGGATAGAGGGCCCGTTTATAATTCACTTTAACTACTTGGGCGAAGTAGACCTCATAGGTGGGAGCGAGAACGCGCGAAATATTATTATCACAACCGGTGTTATTATCTTTATTAACCTTATTTTGGCTTTTCGACTTTACAACCGTGAAAGGTTTTTAGCTTATGCCTTGTCCGGAGCGTCGCTTTTGATCTCAACTTTCGCCCTAACCGCGGCTTACTTGATTTCATCAGTTAATTAAATTATCATGAAACCTATGTTTGCCGTTATAGAAACCGGCGGGAAACAATATAAAGTATCTGCCGGGGATAAAGTCAGAATAGAAAAATTGCCTGTGATCACAGACGCTAATTTTGTTTTTGATAAGGTGCTTCTCGTCTCCGACGGCGACAGTTTAAAACTTGGGCATCCTTATCTTGCGGGCGCCAAGGTTGAGGCTAAAATCTTATGTCAGGCGAGGGAAAGGAAAAAGATTGTTTTTAAATATCACTCTAAAACCAGATACAGGAAAAAGAAAGGGCATCGTCAATATTTCACAGAAGCGGAAGTAACAAAAATAAGCGGCTAACTAGTTAGCCGCTTATTAGTGTCTCTATGTTATAATTTTTCTAATGTTTCTATACAACTATTTGTCCGGTAAAGAAGAGAAGCTTACTTCTTCTAAAGGCAAGACTATTCGTCTCTACACTTGCGGCCCTACCGTATACGATTACGTCCACATCGGCAATTTGAGGACGTTTCTCTTTGAAGACCTTCTGCGAAGGTCGCTTAAGTTTAGCGGTTTTAAGGTGAAACAGGTTATGAACCTGACTGATGTTGATGACAAAATCATTAAACGAGCCAGTCTCGAGAAGAAGAATATAAAGGAAATTACTTCGAAATATTCCAAGGCTTTTTTTGACGACATCAAGGAATTAAATATTCAAGAAGTTGAGATTTACCCGAGAGCTACGGAACATATAAAAGAAATGCTGTCTATCATAGGTAAACTTTTAAAGAAAGATTTGGCTTACAAGGGTAAAGACGGGTCTATTTATTTTGACATCTCTAAGTTTAAGAAATACGGCAGGCTTTCACGTTTGAAGAAAAGAGAGATCAAAATAGGCGCGAGAGTTGAAGCGGACGAGTACGCGAAAACCGAAGCGCAAGACTTCGTTTTATGGAAGTCGAGGAAACCGGGCGAGCCATTCTGGAAAAGCCCGTATGGCGACGGCCGTCCGGGCTGGCATATCGAATGCTCGGCTATGAGCATGAAGTATCTGGGCGAGTCATTTGAGATACATACGGGAGCGGTAGATTTGCTTTTCCCCCACCATGAAAATGAGATTGCCCAATCAGAAGGCGCGACCGGCAAAAAGTTTGCCAAATTCTGGCTTGAAGGTGAACATATCCTCGTCGACGGCGCAAAGATGTCCAAATCTTTGAAGAATTTTTTCACTCTGCGCGATTTAAAAAATAAAGGATTCGACCCTTTAAGTTTTCGCTACCTTATTTTGAGTACGCATTACCGTAAGAAGCTGAATTTTCGGTGGGAAAGTTTGGCTTCAGCCGAACGCGCCTTAAATAATTTAAGAAAGGTTTTTCAAGATGTTAGAGAACAGAAAGGAAAGTCTGTTGCTGATAATAAGAAGCTGAAAGAAACGTATCGAAAAAAGTTCGCAGCCTCTGTATCTCACGATTTAAATATGCCTAAAGCACTAAGCGTTCTCTGGGATTCGCTTAGAGACAAGAAACTGTCTCACAAAGTAAAGCGCGAGCTTGCGCTAGAGTTTGATGAGGTTTTAAGCCTTAGTCTGGGGGGAATTAAGAAAATTAAGCCTAAAAGGGTTTCCGTGCCGGCGAAAGTTAAGGAATTAGTGGCAAAAAGGGAGAAATTTAGAGTTAATAAACAGTTTATTCATGGAGACGCTTTGAGAAAGAAAGTGGAAGCGTTAGGATATAGGTTAGAGGACACTAAAAGTGGCCCTAAAGTTTCTAAAAGTTGAAAAATCAAGATCTGAAACTTCCTCCGCAGGACTTGGACGCCGAGGCTTCTGTGCTTGGCGCCTTGATGATAGATAAAGACGCTATTTTCTCCGTGGCTGATATTTTGTTACCCGCCGATTTTTATAAAAAAGCCCATTCTCTTATTTACGAATCAATCTTAAAACTTTGGGAGAGACATGAACCGATAGATATTTTAAGCGTAACGGCGGAACTTAGAAAAAGTGACAACCTAAAAGAAGTAGGCGGTTCGGCTTATCTTACGGAGCTCGTGAATTCCGTGCCGACATCGTCTCATGTTTTGCATTACGGTAAAATTGTGAAGGAGAAGAGAATCCTAAGAGAGCTTATTAACGCTTCGGCGGAAATCACCGAAAACGCGTTTCACCCGGAAGATAACTTGGAGGACATTCTGGATGTGGTAGAACAAAAGATATTTTCCATTTCTCAGCAAGGTATTCTAAAAAATTTCGTGCCTATTAAAGAAGAGCTTAAAGGCGCCTACGAGAGAATAGAAAAATTGCATCACGGTGAAGACGGGAAATTGCGCGGCGTTCCCACTGGTTTTACGCAACTGGACTCCATGCTTTCCGGTCTCCAGAAATCAGATCTTATCATAGTTGGCGCGAGACCCTCTTACGGCAAGACAGCTTTCGTCTTGGATATTGCTCGTCACGCGGCGGCTAAATACGGCGAAACGGTAGGAATCTTTTCTTTGGAAATGAGCCGCGAACAGGTTGTCGATAGGCTTATCGCCGCCGAGGCGCAGGTTGATCTTTGGAAGCTCCGAACAGGCAGATTAAAAGACGAGCTGGAGTTCGAGATGATTCAAGCGGCTTTGGATAGGCTCTCGAAGGGACACTTATTTATTGATGACACTCCTTCTCCTAATATAGTACAGATGCGTTCCATGGCGCGGCGCTTGCAGGCGGAGCATAAATCTTTAGGGCTCTTGGTTGTGGATTACCTCCAGCTTATTCAGCCCAGAAGTAATTATGAGTCCGTCGTTCAGCAGGTTACCGAGATATCGAGAGGTCTTAAGGGCTTGGCGAGAGAATTAAGTGTGCCGATAATCGCCGTTTCCCAACTATCCCGCGCCGTTGACCAGCGTGAGGGAAAAATGCCGCGGCTTTCCGATCTCCGCGAATCCGGGTCAATTGAACAAGACGCGGATGTAGTTATTTTCATCCATCCTAAAGATATGAACCGCAATGACGTTTCAGTTGAAGAACAAAACTTAGTTGATATTATCATAGCCAAGCACAGAAACGGTCCGACCGGTTCGATCAGTCTTTATTTCGACAAACAAAAAGTCAGTTTCTTTAACGTGGATAAAAGAGATGAAAATTCCGGAGGCCATTAAAAAATTCGTTGATATTTTCTCGGAGTTGCCCGGTATCGGTCCCCGTCAGGCTGTTCGGCTGGCTTTTTACTTTATTCACGAAGGAACCGCCTTTGACACCGAAGCTTCCAAGATAATAGCCAACCTTAAGAACATAAAGATTTGCCGTGACTGTTTTTATATTCATGAAAACGCAAGCGGTTTATGCGATATCTGTGGCGACCCGAAACGTGACCGCAAACTTATCGCGATAGTGGAAAGAGAAACCGACCTTCTCTCTATAGAGAACACGGGCAAATTTAACGGTCGCTATCTCGTCTTGGGTGACCTAAGAAAGAACGGTATTTTGGAAACTTCTCAAAAACTTAGGATCCAAAGCTTAAAGGCATGGATTAATGATAATCTGGGAGGCAAGGCGAATGAGATTATTATTGCCGTAAATCCGACCACTTACGGCGACCTGAACGCTTCTATTATCGGCAAGGAACTTCAGGGGTCGGCGGCGAAAATTACGAGGTTGGGGAGAGGAATCCCGACTGGCGGCGAAATCGAGTTTGCCGACGAGGATACATTGAGGAGCGCCTTAGAAAGGAGGTCTTAGGTAGAAAGAGGGATATGCTCTGTTCCTAAGCTACCATTCGGCCGCCCAGCGTGCGGCCTCATTCTAGTTTCGTCGCTCGCTCGAGAGAACCTCCTACTGTCGTGCG
>Ga0209541_10010266_pt1 | contig 14969 bp, 20 predicted proteins | sample RifCSPlowO2_01_FD_184027 | JGI IMG/M metagenome (GOLD analysis project Ga0209541, IMG submission 184027) | Groundwater microbial communities from Rifle, Colorado - Rifle CSP2_plank lowO2_0.1 (SPAdes) (version 2) | ecosystem: Environmental > Aquatic > Deep subsurface > Groundwater | place... | reverse complement strand
TGAACATATTTCAATAACCTTGTATGGAATTTCCAATGATTCAAAGAATTTCTCACTTATCTTCTGCATTTCATTTAGAATTTTGTAAGAATCTTCGGGAGCAGAAACACAGAACTGCTCTACTTTGTTGAATTGGTGCATCCTAAACAGGCCTTTCATATCAACACCATGGCCCCCTATCTCCTTCCTAAAGCATGGGGTTAATGCGCACAATTTAATAGGCATGTCTTTTTTATTCAAAGTCTTATCTTTAAAGAATGCAACAAGGGAATGCTCTGCACTTCCTATAAGATAAAGATCTTCATTATCTATCTTGTAAACTACATCCTTGAAATCATCAAAGTTTATTGCAGAGCTTATTGAATTTTTATTTAGCATTATCGGCGGGACAACAAGTTTAAATCCATTTTTCAGTGCAAAGTCTATTCCATACCTCTGCAGAGCGTCATCCAATCTTGCAACTTTATCCAACAAATAATTAAAGCCCGCTCCTGATGTTTTTCTTGCGGTTTCAAAATCAGCATAATTCAAGGATTCTATCAATTCAGAATGGCTTTTCAATTTAAAACTGAATTTTTTTATTTTTCCCCATTTTTTTAGTTCCTTATTATCATTGCTATCCTTTCCAATAGGCACATTCTTTTCCAGAATATTTGGCAGTTGGTATAGATAGCAATCAAGTTCTTCCTTAATCTTTAACTGCTTTTCTTCAAGCACAATTATTTTTCTTGGAAGTTCCTGAGCTTCTTTAATTTCTTTTGCTGCTGGCTTTTTTTGTTTCTTTAATTCATTTATTCTTATAGAAATTTCATTCTTTTTATGCCTTAAACTTTCTATTTCTCTTTTTAGATTAAGGAATTCCTTGTCTTTTTTTAGAATCTCATCCAGAATTTTTATTCTATTGTCTTGAAATCTTTTTTTTAAATTCTCCTTCACAACTTCAGGATTTTTTCTTATAAAGTTTATGTCCAGCATATGTTTTTAAAAGAGTTATTGCATTATAAACCTTATTATAACAAAATTTGAAGTATTCTATTAAATATATATTTTCAAAAGAAACCTTTAAATATGTATTGGTTGTTAATAGGTTTTGTGAGAGGGGTGGGAATACATTAATAGGGGGTTTAAACATGGCAAAAAAGAAAGAAGATATTTTTGAAGTATTTTTCAGAAGAAAGCCAGCCATGATATTGATGGCATTAAGAAAGAATACAAGGAACAGATACGGCAGTGTTCTGGCAAAAGAAGTTGATTGCACTTATTCTCACGCTGTAAAGATTCTGCAGGAGATGGAAAAAGCCAAGTTAGTCAATTTTGAGAAGCATGGAAGAATAAAATCAATAGAATTGACAGACAGCGGCAACAGGATTGCAGAACATATTGAAAAAATAAAGGATTTGCTTTAATCTTTTTATTTTAGTGATTCTATGTGAGATATTCTGTTTTCAAACAAGAATTCCCTAAATTTGTTGTTTATTTTTATCTTGTTTTTTTGAAACTGCTTGCTTAGATAGGAGTATAGCTTTTTTCCTTCATGATCTAAATCTGTAAGTAAAATAATCTCTTCTTCATTTTCAAAGACCTCAATGATTTTATACAATGGCTTTCCATTAAGAGAAAAAACATTATTAATTTCAAGAGATTCCAATGCTTTTTTGTCTTTTTTTCCTTCTACAATCTTTACGGAATTGTTTTTTCTTAATTTGCTATAAAACTCTTCAAATGACTGCATTGTAATTAATGTATCCTAAATGTATTTAAAATTAATTAGTTTAATGCGGGCTCGGAGGGATTTGGACCCCCGACCAACAGATTAAGAGTCTGCTGCGCTACCAAGCTGCGCTACGAGCCCATCATTTTAACCAGATATTATTGGTTTTTAAGGCTTACTTTTTTATTTGTCAATGCTTAAATATTTTAAGCAGTTAAATTTTAATATTAATTTATTGTATAACCTATATATTGTATGTACAATAGATATATTTATAAGATTAAAATCTTTAAGCAAAGATTAAAATGAAAATTCCTAAATATATTGATGTAAAAGGGTTCTTGAGGTTTCATATTCTTAATTTATTATCTAAGAGAAAGTTATGCGGTGATGATCTTGCTGATATAATAGGCAATAGAAAATATGGAAAATTGACTCCAGGAACCATATATCCTGCATTAAAATATCTTCGAGGAAACAAACTAATTGTATTCAAGCAAAAAGGAAGGAAGAAAATTTATTCATTGACTAAAAAAGGAACTGGTGAATATAAAATAACAAAAAGAATATTCAAAAAAATAATAAAAGAGATAAAATAATTATCTCTTCTTTTTTTTAGCGGTCTTTTTCTTTTTTCCGCCTCTAGCCATTTTAGCTTCACAGACATTACCTTTTCCATCCACTTTACCACATTATTAACTTATTGAAAGCTAAAAAATGAATAGTATAGATAGCCAGGTTTTCTGTTAACTATATTTTTTGCAATTATCGATCCCATCTAATCACCTCCCGATTGTGATGGTCATTTTGGTGATAATTATATTAAATATAAAAACCACCTGTGTAATTGTATTCGTCGGAGTTTTTATATCTTTCTATTATATCAAGTACTACTTCACGACGGTTTTTTATATCTGCTTTTGAGAGATAATCATCCATTATTCTTATAAAATTCCATCCTTTCCTTTGAGATATGCCATAGTAATGTGGTGAATTTGTAATAACTTTCCTGTTTCATTTTCCAATTTGCATTTCTGACAAGTAAAATCATCTCTTTCTAACACTTTCTTCCTTAAATGCCAATTAATGCCTTTATTCATATTTTTATTTTTAGAGAATCAAATGGATTTTTGACATCTTTTAATGTTTTTGTTGATACATCAACATAGTGTTCTGTGGTATCTATCCTGGAATGCCCTAAGAAAACCTGAATTAATCTTATATCCACACCTTCTTCATGCAAATGGGTCGCATAACTTCTTCTTAATGTGTGAGGAGATACCTTTTTTGTTATTTTTGCTTTTATTTTTAGTCTGTTTAGTAAATTCTGCACATTTCTTGGGTGCATTTTGTTACCTTTCCATCCAGGGAAAACAAAATCTCCTTGTACTGTTTTTAGATATTTGCTTAATGGTTCAACTAATTCCTTAGAAAAGAACAACAGTCTATCCTTCTTTCCTTTTCCTTTTTTAACAATGCCTTGATGCCTTTCTAAGTTTAAATCTTGCTTGTTTAAAGAAACTAATTCAGATATCCTTAACCCTGTTGAATAAAGCATACTTATTATTAACTTTGATTTATAATTTGGAGCTATTTCAATTAAACTTTTGACTTCTTCTTGAGTTAGAACATCTTTAATTTCTTTTTCTATCTTTGGAGTTCTAATATCTATCATTGCATTACTTTTAATTATATGCTTAAAAAAGAACCTTAATGAAGAGAGCAATAATGCGTAAGATTTTGTGCTGTAATTATCAATGTTCTTTGCCAAAAAGGCTTTAACATCATATTCTGTTGCTTTCTCTGGTAGTTTATCTAAATTTAATAAAAACTTTTTAACAAAGTAAGTATAAACAAATTTAGTTTTTTCAGAAGCCTTATTAAGTTTGAGTTCAATATTTAATTTATTAATATATTGCTCAATCAAGCCAAATTCCATATTAAGAATTGAGTATCTGCATATAAAAAGAAGCGTAAAAACTATAGAATAGTACTAAAACGAACATTCGTTTAATGCTGATTAAGTAAACATTTTGTTCTATAATCTTAGTTCAAGAGAAAGTTTCCTTCCTTTTGATTAAATTAAGGTGGGTTATATAAAAGGATTCTGATAAGGTGTATTATGTAAACCTTTTAAGTTATTTTAAATAAAAAAATTAATTAGGTGTTCCACCACTTAAATTGGTTTCACAATTATCTTTAGATTCCTGCACAGCTTTTTCTAAATTTTCATCCGTTCCATAACCACGAGCCATACTAATACCCCTAAAACAAGTAAAAGTACATTTCCATCCTTCCTCTACCGTTTCACAAGACATAAAATCAAATGGTTTATTAGCCCCCCCTTATCAGCAACATTTCTATTTATTCTTGCTCCAACCTCGCTCTGGCATGCACTCAAAAACACAGCACCAGCAAGAAGAACAAATACAAACAAAATTCCATACTTTTTATTCATTCATTATCACCTCTTTTTTTATTTACCTTTCATTTTTTGAATATTCATTTCCAATCTTGCAATTAGTAAATTTAAAATTTCAAAAGGAGGGGTTCCATGCCAATTATATTTGTACATATTTGCCTCACGATGCTTTTTAAAGAATTTCTGCTCTTTCTTAACTGATTTACAGAAAGAATTTAATTGTTTTCTTGCTAATAAAATATCTTTTATCATCTCATCCATGGCAGAAATCTCCGACTCAGTACTTCCTATTATGGCTTCATAATTAATTCTATTATCCTTTCCTATAAAATTACGATTACGCCAGTCAAGCATGAAAAACTTAATATATTTTGATATATATATCGGTTTTAGAAAATATAAAAAATTATATAAAACTACTGCTATTTCAAATTAACCTCAAATGTTAATATAAGAACTCGTTTATATACTTGGCGCGCGCGGTTGTCCACAATGTCCGCAGTTAATGACCCTAATTAATCTATTATATCATAGATTGGGTATATTCTTCTTCCTGCTATTTTAGATAAACATTATCGTGATGATCGAAATCAACAAACTTAATTTTGTTCTCTTCTTTTATAAATTTAAAGATTAATACAAAATGACCAACCTGAACTCTCTTTCTATCACTCATATCATGCCTAAGATTTTTATAGTGTTCAACGTCTCTTGAAGTAATTACTTCTTCTACCTTATTTAGAACTCTTTCATAAAGGACTTTATCTTTTTTTGACAATTTATTGAGAATTTGTTGTAAATAAGGAATAATCTCATAAGAATACATTTTATTCCTCAATTATTTTTCTAAGTTCGTGAATGTTTCTAAAGGGAATTCCTTTTTGTTTTTCAATTTTTTTTAGCTTTTCAACATATTCTGGTCTTAGCTCTTGTTCAAGAAAGTTCTCTTCATATTCAGTTACAACTAAGTTTATAGCTTCAGACTTATCTTTAAGACCATACTTAGCTTTAACTATGTTCAATACCCTGTTTACATTTTCTTCCACATTTATCATAGCTTGTACCATTTACATCACATATATATTTGTATACTTCTTATATATAAAGGTTTTGATTAGAGATTCTGTTAAGCTGTCCTATCGGCACTTTTTTAAGTTTTTCTTTATTATTCAAATTATGAAAACAAGGGCTTTGGTGGAGAATGGAACCAATGAGGAAGTTTCCTTAATATCTATTGAAATTCCTTTAATAGCTAAAAATAGAGATAGTTTAATATTAAAAAGGAATTCTCTCTTAACATTAGTTGGAATATTACAAGATAATGGAGGTTTTATAAGCAGGGTGTATATAAAAACATTGAACCCGAAAGAAATTCCTAAATATTTATTAGAATTAAACCCAAGAATTTTAATTCTTGAAGATGGAAGAGTTTTCTATGATTTAACAAGATCTGATCCTGAAGCACCGGGCGAGATTTATGAAATTAATTTATTTTTAGGAGAAAATTTCAGAGCTTATGGTGTTTTTGAAGAAAGATTTAACAGGCTATATGAAGATTTCAAGAGAGTTAATTAAACAATTCTTTCACTTAAATCAGACAGGCTCTTTATTGATTCTGCATGGCATGATGCTGCTTTTTCAATCAAAAATTTAGGTATCCACGCTGCTGCAACATTTCCTTCATATCAATGATAATCAAAATGTTCAACTACACCAAAACCCAAACTCATTAAAGCATATAACCTAAGGTGGCCATTGGCTATTATCAATCTTCCGTCAATTTCCCATATTTTGGATATTTATTTGGAATACCTGCTTTTTTAAGAAAATCCAGAATTTCCTTAGTTAAATATGACTGCGTAGAGCATCAATTATTCTATTTTTACTTTGCGTATTTCCACCAAAAAAATGAAAAAATTGAATTTATAAAATTAATGATTAAAATATTTAGTCAATGCTTAATTGTTTTTAGGTATAATTCATTAACCTTTTCCCAATTTATTATATTAAAAAAATTGCTTACATAGTCCGCTCTTTTGTTTTGATATTTCAAATAATAGGCATGTTCCCATACATCCAGGCATAAAATTGGTGTTTTTCCTTCTGTTAATGGGCTGTCTTGATTGGGTGTTTTCATTATTTCTAACTGCCCTTTATTGACAACTAACCATGCCCAGCCACTTCCAAACTGCGTCATAGCGGCATTGCTAAATTCTTCCTTAAACTTGTCAAAACTCCCAAATTTTTTAATTATAGCTTTTTCAATTTCTCCATCAATCTTAACATCTTTTTTTAATATCTGCCAGAATAATGCATGATTCACATAGCCACCCCCATTATTCCTTACAGCTATTCTTATGCTTTCTGGAACTTTATTCAGCTCTTTTATTATTTCTTCTACATTCTTGTCCTCTAAAATAGTACCTTGAACGGCTTTATTGAGGTTATCTGTATATACTTGATGGTGTTTTGTATAGTGAATCCTCATTGTCTGCTCATCTATATAAGGCTCCAAAGCACCATATTCATATTCTAATTTTGGCAATTCAAACATTTTTATCCCCTTAAGAATAGATTATCTAATTAAATCAAAATTTAAATAATGATAAACTATCTTTTTTTCTTTGCTGATTTTTTAACTGTTTTGATTCTGTTTTTATTCTCTTTTTTGAAATCTTAGACAACTTCTTTTCCTTTTTCATATAGTAATTCTCTTTCTTTAACTCATCTTCATAAGATTCCTTTTTATTATAATACTTTTCCTTGTCACCATTGTCACTGCAATAATAACAGTAGTCACTATTTATATTATTATTTGCGAAATCTTCAGGCCTTTCCATAGGCATACCGCAGGATTTACAAAACTTTTCCATTGTATTACCAGCCTCTTATTTTAATGATTTCATTATTTAAATATTTTTTTATAAGAAAAATTAATAAATAAAAGGATATATGTTTTTGTATGGTTTTTTGGCTTTTTAGGAAAAAAAGAGATGATTCTGAGATTAAGAATATCCATAGTATTATGGAGAATTCATTTTCTAATATCAAAATGGATATGAAAAGTATATCCACATGGATTGATCATTTTAAGAACAAGCATGAAACACATGATAATTCCTTTGACAAGGTTGTTAAAGATATTGAGATGATAAAGAAAATGTTTGAGCAACATATGCAAGATCATCATTTTGAACGTTCAATCGGTCGTTCAATCGCGATTGAACGCGTTCAATCGTTCAAACGTTCAGATCAATCGTTCATGAACGTTCAAGATTTAGGGGAAATAAACAAAAATAAAGAAGATAAAGATAGCAATCTTACGCCGTCGCAAAAGAGGGTTTTAGGACTACTAAATAGATCAAGCATCCCCTTGGATTATAAGACAATGGCAAATGAGCTTAAATTGAACATAGTTACAGTTAGAAGGTATATAAATGATATAAAAAAAGTATTTGATATAAATGAAATGATGAATATTGATAGTGGTAGAAAAGTATTTTATATAGGAAAAGAGGCTAAAATGAGCTTAAAACATAAGAAATGAATGTTATCTTTTAAAATCTTCCAAGAGAGTTTGATTCTCAAAAGATCTTCTGAAAGTGAGAATTTTATCTCCTATTTTTAATGCTTTAAAATCTCTTTTTATTGAGAATCCGACGATAGAATTATGCATTTTTTGCTTGATTATTGGTGCTTTTTTCTTCAATAATTCCCCCATAGCATTCCTCAATGAAAAGGATGACAAATTTATTTTCTCAAATAGATCATTATATGTTATTGGCCTACCAAATTCCTCCCCAAGATGATATATAGAAATAAATATCAAGAATTCCCTGTCAGATAAGGAAGCAATAAAATTTTTTATATTATTATCTAATATTTCTAAATCTTCATTGACTTTTTTTGGACTCATTTCATGCTTGGATGTCATAACGTTGTCATAACGATGATATAACGATGTCATAACGACCCCATCATTTCTATTGGAACTTTTATTTTTTAAGGCTATTTCTTCTTTTATTTTCAATAATTCTGTCTTTATAAACTTTAATTCATCTTTTAAAATCATAATATCGTTTTTTATATTAAAAAAAGCTATTTTAATCTTATTTTCATCAAAATCTTTTTGAACCATATAACGACCTCATAACGATGATATAACGATGTCATAACACATACAAAAATATTTAAGAGTTGCCGTGTTTTATTATCCAAAAGTATTTATATAAGAAGAATGTATTATTTTAGAGGTGATTAAATGAGCAAAGTGCATTTTCCTGTAAATTTTAGTTTTTTGATTATATTAATTTCTGTGCTGGTTTTGGCCATCATTCAAGGAAATAGTATCACAAATGCATTATTGGGAAGAAGCGGGGTAGAAGTTAATGAGGTTCAGGAGATAGCTTTTATCATACTTACCTTATTCATTTTAATAACTGCAACACTACATCCAGACAAACTTTATTTAAGTGCATATTCATCAATGACTCTTGGATTAATTGTAATTATAGGAGCATTTTACAATATGTTCACCGGGGCTAATGGATTTAACATTATACAGTTTTTAGTTGGAGTTGTATTGATAGTTTCTGGTGCTTTGCTGTTCAAGCACAGCAGGTTGTCATCAGAAGAAAAGAATGTTGTCAGCGAAGGTATAAAAAATTATAAGAGATAATCATTTTGAAATGATTATGCTTATAAGTTTAATTTTAATCTTTTATTTATTTTGAAAAAAGCATGATTAAAACTACGAATCTATATAAATAAAATTAATTTTGTTCTTCTATGAGCAAGGAACTTCAAATACTTTCTATAATGAGAAAATTGAAATGTAGCTGGGGTGAAGCTGAAAAAAGATTATTAGAAGAAAAAAAATTAAAAGAATTCATTTAACCTATATAATCCCCCTCCACTTTTTTTGATTCGGATGGAACAACTTTTGGAAGCTGTATCTGCGGGGGCAAATTTACCTCCTGCGATAGCATTAATGCCTTTATATTTGATTTGAGCAAAATTGTATTTGCGACCAGACTTGTTATTCCAATAGAAAGATTCTTGCTTTTTTTCCATTGGGCAAGGAGCTTTGTTATCTCCTCTTCCTTGTCAAAATAGACTAAATTTCCATTCATGCTTATATTTCCTATATTCGGCTCATAATTTACGTTAAAGTCAAAGGATAGCTTCAATGCCGGCTTTTTGCCTTCAATAACCACTTCTGTTTTTTCGACATTTGTTATATTAAAATTATGATTTATATCCACCTTGTCTGTTATTCTGCCTGTCTTTTCAGCAGACATCTTTTCAAAAACAAAACTTACTATTCCCATAATATCATTCCTCCCGGACTTTAAAAAATATAAATAAATTTAAAGGTTTCTACATGGATTCTGGGGCTTCTATACCTAAAATATTTAATCCAATAGACAGAACAAGAATTACTTTCGATGCCAGGAATAATCTTTCTTTTGAAGACTTAATTTCATATTTTGAATAGTAATTGTTGAACAACTGGCATAACTTAATTAGGTAATTGCATACTAGATTTGGCTTGTACCTTAGAGCTGATTCTTTGATTATTTCTGGAAATTCTGACAATTTTTTTGCTATAATGAATTCTGTGTCATTAAACAAGGAATAGTCAATTTTGTCACTTAATCTTGATTTTTTTAAGATAGATCTGATTCTTGCATAAGTATACTGTATATAAGGCCCTGTTTCTCCTTCAAAGGATATTATCCTATTCCAATCAAAATTTATATTCCTTGTCCTATCATTGCTCAAATCTGCAAATATTATGGCTCCAATGCCAACTGCTTTTGAGATCTTTTCCTTGTTTTTTACCGCCGAATTCTTTTCTTCCATCACCTTTTCTGCAAGATTTATGGATTCATTAAGAACATCCTCAAGAAAGATTATATTTCCTTTTCTTGTAGACATCTTGCCTTCAGGGAATCTGAATAATCCAAAATCTACATGGATAAATCTTTCAGTATTTTCCCCCATTAATTCCAAAGCCCTGAATAATTGCTTAAAATGAAGATTCTGCTCAGAACCCACAACATAAATTATCTTTTCTGGCTTGTATGTTTTCAAACGATATAATGCCGCTGCAATATCCCTTGTATGATATGAGGTTGATTCATTTGATTTTTTAAGTATTAATGGAGGCATGCCATATTCTTGCATATTTATTATTAAAGCATTATCAGAATACTCTGTTTTTACTTTTTTCTTTACATAACTTATTGTATCCTCAAGCATGTCTTTGTAGAACGCCTCCCCATTGTAAGAGTCAAACCTTATATCAAGAAGATTGTATATTTTTTCAAATTCTTTCAGGCTTAGATCCTTGAACTTCTTCCATAATTTTAATGCATTCTTATCATTCTGTTCAAGCTTCCTGAATTCTGCTCTTGCTTCATCCTCCAATGACTTGTTTGATTCTGCTTCTTTATGAAATTTGACATACAAGCCCAGAAGATATTTTATTGGGTCTTTTTCAAGCTCTTTTTCATTCCCCCATTTTTTATATGCAACTATTAACTTGCCGAACTGAGTCCCCCAGTCTCCTATATGGTTCACTCCAACCACCTTGTATCCTATTTTTGAATAAAGATTATATAATGCATTTCCAATAACTGTGCTTCTCAAATGGCCCACGCTAAATGGCTTTGCTATATTTGGAGACGAAAAGTCTATGACTATTGTCTTGTTTTTTCCAATATTTGAATTTCCATAATCCCTGTTTATTTCATTTAAAGTTTCTTCTATAAATTTTGATTTTTTTATGAAGATATTAAGGTATGCGCCTTTTATTTCTATTTTTTCTATTAAATTGGATTTAATTTTATTCTTAAATTCTTCCGGATTTGAATTAAAACAAGGCAAAGAATAATCACCTAGATCTATTGAAGGCGTATCTCTTAGCATGATTTCTTGATTCAATGATTTAGATATCTCTTTTGCAAGTTTTTCTTTAAATTTCATTTTTTATCAATTCCGGCTTTATCACCCATCTGCTTCTTTTTATGTATTCTTTTCCTTTATTATTCTTTTTGATTTCTGACAATATTCCCTGCTGCTTTAACTCTTTTAGCAATGCTTTTGTAAATTCCTTGTCTCTTCTTAATTCAAGAGCTATTTCCTTTGTTAATAATGGTTTTAACTGGTTTTCATATAATATTGAGATTATGTCATCTTTTAATAAGCTTAGAGTCTTACTTGATAATTTAACCATTAACTTAAAGATTTTGATGGTATTTAAGTTAGGCGGTGAAGGTGATTAAGTTGATTTTTAGTATATATATCGGTTTTAGAAAATATAGAAAACTTCTCTTTATTTCAACTTCTTAGCCAAATCCTTATGCTCAGACCAATCAAGAGCTATCTTAAGAACTTCCTCTATTCTTTCCACAGGAATTATATTTATCTCTTTCATCTGCTCTCTTGTAAGATTAACATCTTTTTCATTTGATTTTGGAATTATGACATTTTTAATTCCAGCCTCTATTGCAGCCTCAATTTTTGCAGTAACACCCCCAATTGCAAGAACTTCCCCTCTTACAGACAATGATCCCGTCATTGCATAATCCTGCCTTACTGGAGCCTTTGTCAATGCAGATACTATTGCAGTTGCAACTGCTATTGATGCAGAGTCCCCCTCAACACCATTATCTGAAGTCTGGACAAACTGGACAAAAATATCATATTTTTCTTTAATATCCTCCCCAAAATATTTCAAGATTATGGCGGAAACATTTTTTACTGCTTCTTTTGCTATCTTTCCTAACTGACCTGTTGCAATGAATTCTGCCTTCTTACCACCGAGAGCTATTTCTGATTCTATTGGAAGAACAATGCCTGAATAATAATTATCAGAGCCAAGAACAGCCAATCCATTAACCTTTCCAATAATTTTTCCTTTAGTTGTTATCACTTGATATTCTTTTTTCTGTTCAATATACTTGTCTGCTATCTGCTGCTCTAATGTTCTTGCGAGCAATTTTGCTTGAGTAATATGCTTTGGAAGGACAAACTTTGAGTTTTCTTCAATAGCTAAATCCCCCGCAGCCCTTATCAAACCACCCAATTCCCTTAATCTTAAGGTTAGTCTATTTGCCTTTCCAGCCCTTTTCTTTGCTTCGTATATTATCTCAATCACAGCTTCCTTTGTGAAATGAGGAATTTTTCCATCCTTGACAACTTCTTGTGCAATGAATCTTGCAATCTCAAACCTATTCTCTTCATTATCTTCTATGTCATTGTCCATATAAACTTCATAACCATATCCTCTTATTCTTGATCTTAATGCAGGATGCATGTGTTTTATTGTCTCTAAATTACCTGAGGCAACTAATATAAATTCAGCTGGCACCGGCTCTGATCTTGTCATTGCTCCTGATGATCTCTCGCTCTGGCCAGTTATTGGAAATTTTTTTTCCTGCAAAACAGTAAGTAAATCCTGCTGTGATTGTGGCTTTAAATTAGCAATCTCATCTAAAAATAAAACCCCTTTATTAGCTCTATGAATCATTCCTGGAATTAATCTTTCATGTGGGGGGGTCCCTAGACCACCTGAATTGCTTATTAAAATATCATTGGTGAAAATGTTACGAGATTCAGTAGTTAGGTTGTAAATATACCCTTTAAAATTAATTTTTTTATCATTTAAGTTTATTTCTTTAATCTCTTGAAGTTCTGCAAATCCTTGATTTATTCTCAATGTGGAGTTTATATACTTAATTGATTTTCCCTTCAATAATAATTCTTTTTGCTTGTTATTTTTCCATACAATTTGCTCTCGGAGGGAACTATTTATCCTTTCCACTTTTGCATTGGAATATCTAATTAAAATAAGGTTTTTGAATCTTAACAAATTTTCAAATTCTTTTGAAATGCACAATCTCCATGAATATCTCCCCTGCCTAAATTCATTTTCATATATATTATCAGAACATTTTATACCATAACCGTATAGATATAATCTTAACTCTTCTAATAAACCAAGCCTATTTTCTTTTAAATTAAGGGGCCCGCATAATGCAAAATCTAAAGAGTTTATATAATGCCTATGCTCTGAAAATTTTGGACTGCAAAGCTCATTTCCAAGCAATGCCCCAAAAAACTCTTTTTTTGTTTCTTCATTTGGTTTAACCCAAATAGGAAACTTTAATTCTTTATTTTTTCTTCCAATTGGAGATCCTAATGCCATAAAAAACCTAATAATTTTACGATTTGTATTCGACAAGCATTTGCCGGTATTATTTATTCCACTTATTCTTAAAACAAAATTTTTGCTGATTTCTGGTCCGAAAATAGATACTAAATCCTTTTCATAAGATTTAAGTGAATTAATCTCGGAAGAAGATAAATATATTGCATTTAAATTACCAAAAATTCCACCATCCCCAAAAGTTGTTCCTAATATCCTTGCTATTTCTAGAATGTTTTTGTTATCATATCTCAAAGGAATTAAATTTTTGTCCTTTAAGGCTTCCAATATCTTTATTGAATATGGCTTTGAATTATTATGGTGCCACCATCTTAATTGGCCTTCTTTTATTTTTAATAATTTTGCTAATCTTTTATAACCATATCCTTTGTTTTGATTCTTTAATCCCAAATATCTTTTATAATTTATTGCGGATTCTTTTTCCTTTTCTGAGAATGTATTCAATATATCTTCCTCATCAATTATAATGTGATTATCTATTCTCATTAAAATTGATTCTTTGGTATCTTTTGCCTCAATCCAGCCTTTATCTGTAAAAACTTTATGCTCGGGTGTTAAAACTACCTTGAAACCATTCTCTTTTACAGAATACATCTCCCCATCATAAAACCTCTTATTTACAGCAATTAGCTTTACTGGCCCTATTTTTCCATGATTATAACCCAATAAATAAAATTCTTTTTCTTTTGGAATCATTGCTCCTTCATACCCTTCATAATTTCTCTCTATTAAACCTTTATTTTCTTCAAGTATTTCATCGACAAAATGTGATAATTGAATTGGTTTTATATTTCCTTCATTAACCAAATAAACTATTGTATCTGGAAAAATGGTCTGAAGCGGATCATGAAGACAATCGCCAAGTAATGCCCCTGAGTGAGCGCCCGATGCATCAATAAATGGCGCCTTATCTGCATTTGAGTTATCTATCAGCATTTTTGGAATTCCTTCTTTGTTATTTAAGTTCATCCTTCTGTTGATATTTATGAATAAAGCAAGTCCTATCAAAAAAACCATTGAGCTTATTAAGGATGCAGCAGCCATTATATCTCCATATTCTTTTCTTATCCACCAAGGAGACATAACTGCAAGTATGGCCAATCCAAAAAATAATACAGACTGCCATTTCAGTGAAGATATGGATTGAATTCTGTGCTTATTAATCAATTCAGAGCCTTTACCTTTAGAGTATACTTTTATCAAAGGAATATTTTCATCTATGGGATTCTTGAAGGCAAGAATATCCTGAAGCTTTTCCTTTGGCAATAATTCCGCTAATGTCTGTCCTATTAATGATTTCCCTGTTCCCGGGGCACCAATCAATAACAAATGCCTTCTCTGCTTTGCTATTTTCTTTAAAATCTTGACTGCCTGCTTTTGGCCTATAATTTGATCTATTAAAGATTTAGGTATCTTAATATCTTTTGTTGTCTTGAAATTTAATTTTCTCATATTATAAATTAATAAAAGATATTAATTTAAAAAAGTTTAGATTATATCCTCTTCTGCAACTACAATGAAATCACCAGTAGCAACCACTGAAGAAAATGGTATCAATATCTGATTTCCTTTGTTTCTCTCCAATTCAAGACCTTCAGCAT
>Ga0209541_10010265_pt1 | contig 14972 bp, 24 predicted proteins | sample RifCSPlowO2_01_FD_184027 | JGI IMG/M metagenome (GOLD analysis project Ga0209541, IMG submission 184027) | Groundwater microbial communities from Rifle, Colorado - Rifle CSP2_plank lowO2_0.1 (SPAdes) (version 2) | ecosystem: Environmental > Aquatic > Deep subsurface > Groundwater | place... | reverse complement strand
ACGGAAAAAATGATGAGAAAACTTCGGAAAAGAAAACGGAAAAAATGATTGAAAAAATCCTGGAAGAGAAGGAAAATCTACAAAGAAGCGACGAGACAAAAGTTCGAAAAGAAAATGGATTAGAAACTAATGCTGAAATTTTAGCTTTAATTAAACAAAAAAATTCTATTCAAGATCTTAAACTGATGGATGAAGATATTAAAGATATAAAAGTTGTTTTAATTCCTTGTGCTTATTTAACATGCAAATCAGAACATGAATTTTATTTATTAGTCAATTTAAGCAATAGTGAAATAATTACAGATTTTGAGAATGGAAAAGGAGCAAAACTAGAATTTAGTTTACAACAATTAAGCCCAACACAGAACAAGGTTTTTAGAACTGCCTTAGGATTAAAACAATTTAGTGCAGCTGAATTATTTTCAAAATCTGGAGTTCAATTTTCTGAAATTTATGACATTATAAATATTTTAGTTAACAAGGGGTTTTTTACAAGAAATGGGTCTAATTTTATGTTAAATGAGAAATTTAATTTTGATTATAAAAAATTAAGCTGTTATGAAAGAGTTGAATATGGCAGAGTTAACTATGACTTAAAGATAGATAAAAAAATTAGTGCTGATGATGCAAGAAAATTATTGATGAATTTTTTTAATGTAATAAACTTAAGAGAATGCTTTTTAGTTGTTTATGATATAAAAAAGTAATTATTAGAAATTTATTAATTAGATTTATATAGAAAATCTAGTGTTCATAATTATGAATAAATTTGAGGTGTATACAACAGGTGAATTTGATAAAGATTTTGAAAAACTTGACAAATCATTAAAAGAGCAGATTGATACAGAAATTGAACAATTAAAAACTAACCCCTATGTTGGAAAGCCATTAGGTTATAAATTTTTCAGAGAAAAAAGAGTTAAAGGCGGACATAGATTTTATTTTCTTATTTATGATGAATATGTTGTTGTTTTTATAGTTGCAATTAGTGGCAAGAAAGATCAGCAAGATGTAATTGATACAATTAAAGCCTTAATACCTTTTTACAGGGAAGAAATTAAAAAGAAACTTAGTTTGTAGATTTCTTCCAGAGCTTTATTCTGCCTGCTCTTATATCTTCTAAACCCCTAACTAGTTTAGTTAATAGGTCTGCGCTTAATTCAGCTTTTTTCTTTAAATCTTTATATTCTTCTTTTGGAATTGTAATTGTTTCTGACATATTTATTTAATAGATTTCAATATTTTTAATAGTTTTGGTTGATATAAAATTTACAAAAATTCAGGTGGCTTTTTACATTTTAAATATAAAGAGATAGTTTCTTTAGTTCTTTTCATTAATTCATCTAATGATTTTGCTTGAGTATGGCATCTGGAAGTTCCAATACTTCTGATATTAAATAACCATCTTCTCCTTGTTCAATTACTACATTAAATTTTTGTTCCATAATAATACTAAAGGATAAGGTTATATAAAATTATCGGCAATTTAATATGGCAGTGTCAAGTAGAAGGATATTTATTTTTTGGATATTTTCCATAATAAATTAAATATAATTTTTTGTTGTTCTAAAACTTCTTTATTTCTAATAATTATTCCAACAGGATTATCACTGCAAGTTAAAAAAGCTATTCTATTTCCATAAATAAATACATCAGCAGAGATTTGATTTAATTCTTTTAAGAATCTTATATCGGATAATTTGAATATTTTTTTATCTTTGTAAACTGGGTCATTACTATCTTCTTCTGCTAACACAGCTTTCAATTTAATATTTTTATCTGCTCTTTTTTGAATAAAATTTTCAGGATAGTGTTTAAAAGCGTTTAAAGCCATTTTTCTTGAACCATAAAACCAAAATTCTTTTTCAACATCAAGAACATCATTTAATAAAGTAAGAACTCCTTTTTTACCTTCAAAAAAAGTTACTCCTGTTTTTTCAATAAAGTTTTCCCTTAAATTTTGAAGTTCTGGAATTATTTTTTCTATTTTTTGTTTTTTCTCTTCCAATAGAGAAACTATTTTTTTGGGGTCTACTGCTTCATAGAAATGCACTTTATCTTTTATAACTGTAGATACTATCCCTTTGTTTATGAGTAAATTTAGATTGTCGTAAGTAGTTCCTCTTTTTACGCCTGTAATCTCAGCAACTCTATTAGCTGTGGAACTTCCTGTTTTCAATAAGGTTAAATAAATAGTAGCTTCATTATCTGAAAGTCCAAATTCTTTTAGTTCATCTTTCATAAATTTTCTATTACTTTTAATTATTTAAACCTTTTTATTAGTCGTCGCTTTCCAACAGCTTATATTTATAATATAATAATTACTATTAATTAGTAACTAAAATGAAAAGGAAACAAGCGGAATTTGATGGTGAAAGAGCAAATCTTTATGAGTTAGCCATAGCTAAATTTCCAGATTCCAGAAAGAATGATATAGAAGCTATGCTGAAAACTCTTGAACCTAAACAAGGAGAGAGAATTATAGGACTAGGCGAAGGAAATGGCTACTTTTCTAAAGCTATATCTGAAGCAATCGGAGTTAAAGGTTATTACCTTGTAACAGACCCATCAAAAGACCAATTGGAAAATCTGGTAAGAAGAATTAATTTACCACAAATGCACGTACAGGTTGCAGGAGCAGAAGAAATAGAAGTTCCTGAAAGTTCATTTGATAAGGTATGGTGCTTTGGAGGATTTCATCACGTTCACAATCAAACAGAAGCTATGAAAAGAATTTATAACGCCTTAATAAATGGAGGTAAAGCTATTATTTGTGAAGTTTTTCAAGGAAGTAATTTAGCTAGACACTTTGATAGTTTTGTTGCAAGATATTGTGTGACTGGACATGAAGTTAAATTTTTGTCTGAAGAATTTGCCAGAACTCTTTGTTATCTTGCTGGATTTGATGAAACAAAAATAAGAACAGAAGAATTGCCCCAAAAATGGATATTTGATTCAGAAAAAGATTTAGGTGAATTTATTTATAATCTTCATGCAATAACACTTTTGACTGGAACCGAAGAAGAAAAAATTCAACAAACTTTAGAAAGCTGTAAAAAAATTTTAGGTGTGAATTATAATAATAGAAAATACGAATTAAACTGGCCAATGAAAGCACTTATTATAGAGAAATAAATTTAATCTTTTACCTAATCTTTTCTTTAAATTGCAAATATCATTTGTAAATATTTCTTTCCATAAAAACTTTCTTAGTTTTTGCAATCAGTCCTTTATCTTTTTGTAATATATTCTCTGAATTTATTTCTGCTTCAGCCAAGCAAATTAATTCATCTTTTAAAGTCATTATTGCAATTAATTCATCTGGGTTAATATTATTGTGCAGTTTAGAAACGCCTGGAGCAAATAAATCAGAACCATGACACAAATTATTAATTGTTTTATCTGTTACCCAGATTTTGTTTAAATGATCTACTGCTTTTTCCATTGGCAAAATTATTTTTCTTATTTTTTCTTCATTATGTTCGTTTTTATATAAAGTAAATGTGTCTTTTAAGTCGTGCAAAGTAAATGAATCTTCAATCTTGAATGGACCTGCTTTAGTTCGAATAAGCTCAGCCATGTGTGCCCCAATACCTAATTTATGACCAAGATCATCACAGATTTTTCTAATATAAACACCTGCCTGGCATCCAATTTTAAAAAGAATATCTTTGGATTCATTTTCTAAAATATTAAAATAATAAACTTCTCTTTGCCTTATCTGCCTTTTTACAGCACTCTTTCTTGGAGGCAATTGTTTAATTTTCCCTATAAATTCATTAATTGCTTTTTGTAATTCTTCTACTGGTATTTCTTTATGCAAGTGCATTATTCCAATATATTCTTTACCAGCAATTAATAGAGTTTGAACTATTCTTGTTGCTTTGTCTAAGGCTATTGGCAAACAACCAGTCACTCCAGGATATCCTTGGTTATTTTTTAACCGCTAAGGTTCCAGAATGGCCACTTTTATCAATACCTAATATTTTTTGAACGTAATCTGAGACTTGGTGTGAAGTAGGACCACTTGGTTTGTTGATATTAACTATTCCATATTTAATTAATTGTTCAACAGGCCTTTCTTCAGGTTTACATCCGAATTCAGGATTAGTTGTTGCTTCTTTTTTTACCATAATTTCTTTCTTTAGTTTTTCAAAAGGCAGTAATTCTCCCATTTGACCTCCTTATAAAAGTTATTTATTAGTTTAATTTTACTATCTTCCATACTTCTTCAAATATAGATTTTTGTAATTTAGCTACATTTTCTTCTTTTATATAAACTCCCAATTGTTCTTTTTCATTAGCTTTAATTATAATTATAGATTCATTTTGAATGTAAACTGCAACATCCATTCCCTTAATTATTGAGTCATTGAATTTAATTTCACGCAATTCTTCTTTATCTTTCTTTTTCAGTTCCTCTGTTAGTTTACTTTTCTCAGTTATAACTTTAATAAATATCTTATTTTCTTTTCTTTTTTTTCTAAATTGGAGACTAAAAATTGGAAGTAAATCAATAATTTTTTCAGGCACATAACCAAAAATAGTTTGATTTTTATTTTGCACAAGCAAAGAAAGAACAGTTTTTAATCCAGCTAACCCTTCATAAACTTCTATTTTTGGTCTTGTTAAAGCAATATTTTGTAAAGACTCTAAATCTGGCAATATCTCTTTGATAAACTCTGTTTTCTGTTGTTTCTCTTCTTCAATAATCTCAAGAATTCTTTTGGGCTGAACTGCATTGTAATATTTAACTCCTGATTTTATTACTTCGCTTATAAAACCTTTTTCCTGAAGAGTTTTCAAAATATAATAAGAAGCTTCTCTTTTTATATCAGATTTTTGAGCAATTTCACTAGCTTTGGCTATACCCAATTTTAAAGTATTTATGTAAACTTTTGCTTCTTGTCTGCTTAATCCTATTTTTTCAAGATGTAATTCAAAGTCCATTAATTTTTGTTATTTTTATCTATTTTAAATATTTCTATTTTGTAGTAATATATTTTACACCATAAGTATAAATAATAATTACAAGTGTCATTACTTATTAATTAATACAATAAAATGAGAGTTAAAAATATGAAAAAAAATTCAAGAAAAAATGCTGAAGAAGCTGTAGATTTACTTAAAACATTTTGTGAAGATGTACACATATCACATAAAGACAGATGTTTGGAAAGTTACATTTTTATCAAATCTAATAAAGATGACGAATTAAAAGTTAAAAGAACTCTTGATAATTTAGCTAAATTCTTTGATTGTAAATATTCTTCACGTATGGCTTTTTCTGAAACTCCTTGTTCTGAAGATAGAGCTATTGGAATTGAAGGTTGTACTATTTACGAACACGAATTTTTGCCTAAAAGAATTACAGATTATAAAATCTGCATCAAAGTTAAGCAAAGTTATAAGGTAATTTAAATGAAATATTCAGAATTACGTGAAAAAGTGAGAAAGCACCTAAAATATCCTAGATGTGTTGAGTTAGAGAGAAGCCCATTAATTAATCCTGGTTTTCCTGGAACTTTTAATTTAAGTTTAACAGAGGATTTTTGGTTAAAGGAATATGGAAGATTTGTTGACTTTGACCACGATTTTATTTTTTCTACAGTTCAAAGTTGTATTAGACCTCAAGACATAGATTTGTTAAGAACAGAACATTCTTGGAAATACTTGGGTGTTTTTGAAATGGCTGATTTAACAGGAACTATTAATTTAGCAAAAAAACCGGATTATAGTAAATTACAAAAATGGCAAATTAAAGAGCTAATTAAATTTTTAGAACAAATAGGCATTTCTAAAGAAAGAATACATCCTAGTTATTGTATTGGTGGAAAAGTCAAAGAATTAACAAAAGGAAAATATAATTTTGATTTTGAAATACCAGAAGATAGAATTTCTAAAGAAGCATTTTTAGAAGCAGGAGTTCCTGAAGAAAATTTGATTCAAGATAGAAGCAGAGATACTTTATTATCATTACACATTCATAGACCTACTGGCTGGGGTTATAGAAATGAAGTAAATGTAAATGTTGGTGAGAAGGAAAACCCTGTTTTGGTTGATGTTGCAACTCTTCAATATCTTCTTTGGAAACCTAAATTTAATGGAATAGAAATAGCAAAAAATATTTGTGGTTTAGAAGAAGCGACAGATGGAGTTTTAGTTTCAGGTTTAGGATTAGAAAGATTGTGTATGGTTGTAAATGATTTACCAAGTGTAAGAGATGTTGATTATATTTCTCCAGTTTATGAAGCATATAATATTATTGATGAATCAGAAGATGAATTAATTATAGAAAGTTTAAGGGCTTTGCACAGAGTATATTCAGATATAACTAAATTTGATATTACATCTAGTCGTCATCAAAAAATAAAAATTAGAAAAATTCTTCAAAATATTCCAAAAGAATTAACAGAAGAGCAATTAAAAGAATTATTGAAAGTCCATTCAGAAACCCAACCTTGGCATAGTAATTTAGAAGATGGTATTGAACCAACTATTGAAAGAATTAAAGTTTACAGAGATTCATAAAGTGCTTTTCAAATGGCAGTAAATCTTCCATAATATACTTTTTAGAAAATAAACTTAATTAAATACACTTTCTAATTGATAATAGCATCTCAAAAGCCCAGAATTTAGGTCTTACAAATAATTATAGAACTTAAGTAGTATAATCCTAAAACAATAAAATTTGGTAATTTCTTTTGGATAAATTAAAAATACATTTTTTTACTTGAATGTGTAATTAAAAAAAGTCTTATGGATTTAGTATGCAATAAAACTCAGGCAATTTATCTTAAATTAACGTTATCATTTGTTTTTATATTTAATTCTTTTATTAATCCTGAATTTATCTCAAGAACATATTTTGCCTTTTTATCAGGAGTAATTTTGCTGCAATTTTCTTTACAAGGCAAGGCATTTTGCTTAATATAAACTATTTCTTTATTTTCATTAATCCATATAATATCTAATGGGATTAATGTGTTTTTCATCCAAAATTGGTAAATATCCTGTTTTTCAAAAATGAACAACATCCCTTTGTTTATTTCTAAATTTTGCCTAAACATTAATCCATTTGCTTTTTCTTGGTTTGTCATAGCTAGCTCTACTTTAAAACAAGTCTTTTCAAAACAAACTTCTTTTATTTTGTTATTATAACAACTGTTAATTAGAAATAGTGATAAAATTAAAAATATTAAATAAATTTTTTTCATATTTTGATGAAACTTTTTCTTAAAAAGTTTCTTATTTAGATATCATTTCTTTTTTATCTTTTCTTTTTGGCATTTCTTTTTTTCTTATTTCTAATTCTCTTTCTTTTGACAATTCTTTTTTTTCAGAAACTTGTTTTTCTTTTTCAGTCAAAGGATTTTCCAATATTTTCTTCTTTTCTAGTTCTTCTTTTTCTTTTTTAACTGATTCCTGGTCAATTTTATCTTCTGTTGGTTTTGCTATTTCTTCTTTTTTAATTTCTTTTACAGAAACTTGTTTTTCTTCTGGTGCACCTACTAATTCTGCCCTTACAATATTATTTTCGTCTTTTACGACTTTTACAAGAACATGATGAGGTGGTTTTTTTCTACCTCTTTCAAGAATCTTTTGATTTAAGTATTTGCCAATTTTTATATTATCAGATTTCGTATGGCGCTCTAGAAATTCTCTTAAGAATTTAGTTGCTTTAACTGCTCTTACATATGTAGGTGCTTTAAATGCTTCTTTTCTTAAAGGTATATTATATATTCTTTCTAGTTGTTCTGCCATTTTATTTGATGAAACTTTTTTTAATAAATCTATTTTCAGTGAACGCTTTTTCTAAAAGGCTTCTCGTAGTTTTTTCCAGAGGCTTTTTCATAAAAAGGCTCTTATGCTTTTGTTTTTACCCTTCTCCAATGTCTTTTTATTTCTGTATGCCTTCCTGGATGAACCCTTCTTTTAGGACCATATATTTTTAGGACTGTCCAAAAAGGAGCCCATTTAGTTTGAGATATATATTTCATTAATCGTTTTTTCTTTGCTGCTGGTTTTATTCTTGACATTTTATTTGATAATTTTGAATTCTTTTTTAGGGCCTTGGATTTTTTTTAATAATTCTTTAAATTCTGAGTCTGTTAATTTATTCTTTATATAGTTTTGGTTTACTGATTGATATATAAATAAAGCTACTTGTATGGCAAATTCAGGATTTGTTGATTTAATTGTAAAATACCTAGATATAGCCTCTTTTGAGAGATAATTTTTTATAGTATTTTCTAAAACTTCAATTTGCTTCTGAAGCTCAATTCTTTTGGATTCATCTTCATTTATTGGCATTTTGAGCTATTTTATCAAGAAAACTTTTACCTTTTGGAGTCAAAGTACGGCCTTTTCTGCTTTTTATTTCTGTTTTCTTTATAAACTCTACTTTTTCCAGCTGCTGAAGAATTGTTCTTATTATCTTTCCTGAGGCTTTATAGGTTTTTTCTGGCTTATGGCCCCGATTTTTTCTAGAACTATATTTTACTCTTAACCTGTTTACGCCAATTAGATTGTAAATATATAATTTTCTTAAAATAGATGCTGCCCTTTTATACCACCAATCATTTTCTATTGGGGAGCGCTCTTTTGCAGTACCTGTTTTTACAAAATTTGCCCAATTGGGCATTTTTAAGGCTTCTATTTTTTTTAGTTCTTCTGCAGCTTTTACAATTAATTTTGAAGGATCTACATTATTTATACGTGTCATTGAGATGTTTTAGAATTTAAACAATATTTAAAGGTTTTGGATTTATTTTTTTAAAAAAGTAAGATTTAAAAATCAGCTCTTTTTTTATATTGAAAATGGCAGAAATAAAAATAGCTAATAAAAATGAGATTAAAGATGGGCAAGGAACTGTTGTTTTAGTTAATGAAAAAGAAATTGCTTTATTTAATATTCAAGGCAATTTTTATGCTATTGACAATAACTGCTGTCATAGGGGTGGTCCTTTAGCAGAGGGAGAGATTGAAGATAAAATAGTTACTTGCCCTTGGCATGGGTGGAAATTTGATGTAAAAACAGGAGAATGTATAATGCCTGGCAGTGCAAAATTAAATTCTTATAATATAAATATTAAGGGAGAAGAGATTTTTATAAGTATTGGAGAATAAAATGCAAATAGAAAAACCTGTTTTAGTAGCTGCTTATATTACTATTGGCAGTTTATCTTTTTATTCTATTTGGAAATCTTTCTGGAATGAAAGAGCTAGTTTATTACGAGAAAGAGAAAAACTTGAAAAAATATTGGAATTAAAGGAAGGGTTTGTGAATAAAAATGATATTGCGGATAAGTTTTATATGATAGATGGTAGCCCAGCTGCTGTTGAAATAGATGGAAGACCTTTAAGTGAAATTCCAACAATTGCAGAGAAAAGGTATAAATAAATTTATAATTTTTTTATATTATAACCAAAATCTTTATCTTCAATTAAGTAGCCTTTTTCTTTTATTAAATTTCTTAATCTATCTGATTCTCCAAAATTCTTGTTTTTTCTTGCTTGTTCTCTTTTTTTAATTAATTCCTTTATTTCTTTAGGTATATTTAATTCTTCGAGATCTAAAAATCCAAAAAAATAATTTATATCTTCTAAAAATTCTAAAACTTTTTTTCCACCAGAATTGCTCTTATTTAAATCACGAATTAAATTAAATATAACTGATAATGATTTTGGTGTGTCTAGGTCATCATCCATATAATTTTCAAATTCTTTTTTAGCCAAAGATAAAACCATGCCAGATTCTTTTGTGTCTTTTCCATTTTTTAGTTTTAGAATAAAATCATTAATTCTCTGAAGGGCATTTTTTGAATTTTCAATTAAATCTTCTGAAAATTCTATTGATGTCCTGTAATGTTGTGATAAAAAGAAATACCTGATCAATTTTGGGCTATATTTTTTTAATAATTCTTTTATTGTTATGAAATTCCCCAATGATTTTGACATTTTTTCTTTGTTAATGTTTAAGAAGGATGTATGCACCCAGTATTTTACTAATGGTTTATTTGACAGAGACTCCATTTGTGCTATTTCTGCTTCGTGATGCGGAAATATTAGGTCTATTGCACCACCATGCAGGTCATATTGATGGCCAAAAAAACTTTCAGTTATTGCTGTATCCTCTATGTGCCAACCTGGACGGCCATCGTTTATTTCAACTTCCCAAAATGGTTCTTTTTCTTTTTTGAATTTCCATAAGCAAAAATCTCCTTTATTTCTTTTTTCCTTATTTTCATCTATTCTAGAAATAGAATCTTCTGTTTCCTGAGTTGTTCTTTTTGCTAATTTACCATATTCTTTAAATTTAGAGATGTCAAAATAATAACCATCTGAAATTTTATATGCATAATTTTTTTCTATTAATCTTTTTACTTGAGAAACTATTTGTGGAATATAATCTGTTGCCCGAGAGAATTTATTTATACTGTTAATTTCTAATCTCTTTATATCTTCTAAATATTCTTTTTCAAATTTTAGTGCAATATTTTTTGGTGTTTCTCCAGATTCTTTTGCTTTATTAATTATTTTGTCGTCAATATCTGTTATGTTTTGCAGATAAAAAACATCAAAACCTTTCCATCTTAAATATTTTGCAAGCAAATCAAACTGAAGATATGTTTTTGCATGACCAATATGGGCATAGTTATAGACAGTTGGACCGCAAACAAACATATTTACTTTCTTGTTTTTTAATGGCTTAAAGACTTCTTTTTTTCTTGTTAATGTGTTATATAATTTTAAAACCATAAGAATTAATTGAAATTAAATAGTTTATAATTTTATCCAAATATGCTTTTTTTTTGCATTACTGTTATTATTAAAGAATCTGTATTGTCATTTTGCAAAGCAGGCACTTCAAAATTGCATACTTTAACTCCTAATGGCCCATCTTTTTCTTCAACAATAATTTTTAATTTTACTTGCTTTCCAGACTGCAAATTATACTCTTTTGATTCTGTTTTTTGTGTATCTGCAAAACTACATTTAATAGTTTGGTCTTGGGGAGTTATTTTTGCTTTTACTTTAATTGGAGTTTGTTCAAAGTTAGTAATTGTAAAATCTACTTTTCTTGCTTCTCCTTGCTGGAGCTCCAGAGATGGTGGGGAAACATAAACTGGCTTGTCTACTTCTTTAAATATATTTGAAATCTCTCCATCAGCTTGCTCAAAAGCACCTCTTGAGAGCCTAGTAATATCTCCAAAAGTACCTTTAACCCAGATTAAACCAAGACTTAAAAGAGTTATACCTAATATTATGACTATTATAGTAGTCATAGAAAGTTCAATTGCACCTTTTTTTTGAAAACTCTTTTTTTGCATTAATTTTTATTAATTTAATTCTTTATAAGTTTTTTTAAAAGAAAAAATGGGCTTGGGCGGATTTGAACCGCCGACATCTACGGCTTCAGCGTAGTGCTCTCCATAGCCGAAACTTTTTAAGAAAAAGTTTCATTAAAAATTTCTCAGGCTGAGCTACAAGCCCATTAAAAAAAATTAGCAGAAGGTATTTAAAAGTTTCTACAATTTTTCTTTTTTACCTTAAGGGTTGGTAGGGTTCTGTCAACAAATCCGTCAGTTTAATTTAGCTGTCGCATTCGTCAGTTTTATAATTAAAATTCTAAAATCTAATGGATAATATTAATCCTTTTGGCTTAACTAAAGAAATAATTCTTGAAATAATGCAAGAAGTTACTAGAAAACTAGAATATTTCAAGATTGAAGTAATTGATGGTTTTGGGTTATCTTTGAGTAATAAAAATATGTCTGAAATAGTAAGTAAGATTATGGAAAAATCTGCTTCAGAAGTTTTAACTGAAAAAATGGGTTTTGAAGTTAAAAGTGCTAAAAGCGATAAAGAACCAGACTTATTTTTTACTAAATTAAATAAACCTTTAGAAATTAAAGTAACTTCTACAACTTCTAGTTGGACTGGTGGCGAATTTAGTAAAAGACCTTTTGATTATTTACTGATTTCTTGGGACTCTGAGACTTTTAATAAATTTTTTGTCTGTTTAGTTCATTTAAAGAAAGAAGATTGGAAATCGAATTTTTCAAACAACTATTATGGTCCTTCTTATAATAAAAATAGTTTATTAAACAGAAAAGATAAAATGATATTCTTAGGAGATTTAGTTCAGAAAGGTAGAGCAATTCAAATGATAAGAGAAAATCCTAATCAAAATATTTTAGTGTAGTTAAATTAGATAATCTTTTTTTACCTATATCACAAAATTTAGGATTTAATTCTATACTTATTGAATTTCTTTCTAATTTTTTAGCTACCACGCTTGTTGTAAAACTCCCACCAAAAGGATCAAGAACTATATCATATTTTTGACTTGATGCTTTAATAAAAATTTCAATTAATTTTTCTGGTAATTGACAAGGATGTTCTGTTTTAGATTTACTTACATTCTTTACAATATTAAACTGAAAAACATCATAGGGTGTTTTACCATTACTTCCATTTTTAATCAATTCCTTAATCCTTTTATCTGTAGGATTTCTGTAAGGTTCTGCAATTTCTTTTTTGTTAAATAATTTAGGTTTTTCTCCTTTAATATAAAATAAAATTGAATGTTGACTTCTTGTAAAATTAGTTGGCGACATCCCAGTATTAACTGGATAATGCCATGTCATCCATCTTCTAAAATTTAGATATTCATCTAAGAAAGGCATCAAATAGGCATTATTTTCTGGATAATTAAATAAATATAACGCCCCCCCGTCTTTCAAAACTCGTATGCACTCTTTCAGCCATTGCTTACACCACTCTATATATTGCTCTTTTTTCATTCTATCTTTAAATCCATTACCATAATTTTTACCTATGTTAAATGGCGGATCTGTTACGATTAAATCTACACTATTAACAGATATATTTTTTAATTCATTAACACAATCCCCGCAGATTATTTTATGTTCTGTTTTCATTGTTTCACACTCTCTTTTAACAAACTAAGCCACCTATTTTTATCTAACTTTAAATCTATATTAGCTTTTTGGCTTGGAGTTAAACCATTTAAACTTTGGTGTTGTTTTATGAAATTATGATATAATTTCATGCCTGTAAGCCATTCTTCTGCTGTTTCTTTAGTTTTAAATCCTCTTCTCACTTTATCAAAATCACGAAATTCTCCGTGCAATCTTTCTATAATATTATTATTTACTGGTTTTTTAATTCCTGCATTTCCTATATGCAAAACACTATTTTCTCTCGGTCTTCCCATAATGTCTTTATGTGTTGTAAATTCTTTCTTGATTGCTTTTTTGTAAGATTGTAAACCATCAGTAATTAATGTTTCTGGATTTTGTTCATTAGCTACTTGTTTTACTTTTTTGAATTGCTGTCTTGCTTCTTCTAAACTTCTTCCTTTTGTAACATTATTAGCTATCCAAAATTTAGTGTCGTTATCAATAGTATTCCAAGACCATAACAATTTTCCCTTAACTTTAATATTTTGTTCATCAGTATGCCATTGTTTTCCAAGTTCTGGAGTTTTAGTTTCTACATATTCATTAATCTTTTTTGTAAATTTCATAATCCATCTTCTTATTGTCTCATGATGTAAATTTAAATTATAAAATTGCTTGAATGTATCTTGAATATCTCTTAATGAAAGTCCTTTGTAATATAAATCCATAGTCATGCAAACTAATTTAGCATTCCCTTTAATATGTTTTACTGGTTCATTTACGAAAAACTTTCGGCAATCTTCACATCTAAACTTCTGTTTCTTTCCAGACTTATTTATTCTATATCCCTGCTTAGTTATTTTTTCCGAACTACAATAAATACAATTTTCTCCATCTTTTGTAATTTGTAAAACATCAAAATCTTCTACTTTTGTATTTCCCCTTAATTTTAAAAATAATTGCAATGCTTTAATATGTTTGCAGTAAATTCCTAATTTCTGGCATCTGTTCTTGAAGTCTGGACATTCACAACTCCAAGAATCCAAATGTATGACTTTGTAATTATGTTTTCCATCAGAAGCAGGAACTATAAATTCTTCTTCTGAAAGCAGTTGTGGTTTTCCAACAATCAAAACTTCTTTAGCCCTTAAATCTCTTTCTTGAGAAAGTTTTTTAAGGTTCTTTATTCTATCCTCATCTTGAGGACTATTTTGTGCTTGACCGTGCATTTTAGTTCTCCTGGGACCCTTCGGGGTCTCTGTTTATTTATTTTCTAAATCTCTTTTGAGCAAAATAGCAATACGTGAGCTTAAATTCATTCCTTCTTCTTTACAAAATTTTTGGTATTTCTCTACTAAATTTTTAGGTAAAGTTATTGTTACTCTTTTATAATACTGTTTACTCATACATATTAGTTAGTATTAGTAATTTATATACTTTTCTATGTTATAAATTATCTATTTTTTCTTTATTATTATATTTTCTAATAAAATAAGACTAAAATTCTAACCTACAATTTTAATATTTATTTTACAATATCAAAATACTTAATATACTAAAGATTATTTCATTAATAATGGAGAGTGGTGAATTAAGAGAAAAGATTGAGAATTCACTTTACTTTTGTTTAGGCAGATTAGTCAAGATAGTTCTTGAATCAAAATTTACTATTAAGGTTGATAAAGAAAATCATGTTGTTGATATTGAAGGATTGGAAAATTGTTGTAATTACAATGCTGTTTTATTAGGTGTTTTAGAAAGTTATGATAATGTCAATAATAGAGATGATCCTGTCTTAAGTTTTTGGGGTGATGCTAAATTTTTTGATATTCAAGGCGGTTGTTTTTATAAATTAAAAGTTAGTAATTTAAAAGAATATGAAGTAGCTAAATAATATAATTTTTATTAAGAACTTTTTTTGTTCTGAAATTAGATTTTGGTCTTGAATTAAGAATTTCATCTTGTTCTTTTATTTTTTCAGAATTCCATTTCCATATGTCTTCATTTTTTATAAAGATTATAACTCTGCTTATCTTGTCTTTT
>Ga0209541_10010262_pt1 | contig 14976 bp, 12 predicted proteins | sample RifCSPlowO2_01_FD_184027 | JGI IMG/M metagenome (GOLD analysis project Ga0209541, IMG submission 184027) | Groundwater microbial communities from Rifle, Colorado - Rifle CSP2_plank lowO2_0.1 (SPAdes) (version 2) | ecosystem: Environmental > Aquatic > Deep subsurface > Groundwater | place... | reverse complement strand
TTAAAAAAAGCGGTAAAAATCTCTCCGAAGCGACAAGAAGTTTATTATCATTTAGCGTTCAATCTCGCTAATCAAAAACATTTCAACGAATCAATCGTTATTGCTCAATATGCCATTAGCCTTAGTTCCGAAGTTTCCCGCGCTCATTATCATTTAGCTTTTATGTATTATTTAGCAGACAAGAGCAAAGAATCGCTTGATGAATTAGCGTTAGTTGAAAAAATCGACTCTAATTTTAATAATTTGATTTATAGTGATATCAATAATCTTTTATTTATTTATAATAAATATAACAAACAAGGAAAAGTCGCCGAAACAGTGAAAAAACTACTTGGTGGCGATAAGCCGATAAAACGTCCTTTTATTCTAATGTCTTTGGAATATTATGCTGGTATTAAAGATAAAAATAATTTTATCAAAATTGCCGAATATCTTAAAAAACATTCTGAATATAAAGATGCAATGCTTATTTTCATAGAATTCGCCGAAAAAGGATTATGGGAAACCATTAACGCCAGTTTTTAGATTCTGTGGCAATTTCTTAATTTTTATGCCATTATATGGGTATTGTCGTATTCGTATATTCATAAAAGATTCGTAATTCGTAGATCTATGTATTTCTCTCTCGCAAAATTTTTTCTATTCATTATCCCGTTGAATATTGTTATTGTTTCCAGTTCCACTATTTTCCCTTTTATTGTCGGTAAATATGTTTGGTTCAGAACAAATATTGATTTAGCTCTTATTTTTTTACTTCTCGGATTAATGTTCGGTAAAGAAAGTCAATTTTATGAGAATCGTCTCCGACAAATAATTAAAAAACCGCTTGTCATCGCAGTATTAGCTTTCGTTATTATTTTCAATTTAGCCGGACTTTTTGGTTTTGACCCTGCTAGTTCTTTTTGGTCCAACTTTGAAAGAGGCGAAGGAGGATTTCAGATTTTGCATCTCGGATTATTTTTTCTTTTATTACTAACTCTCTTTAAAAATGAATCTGATTGGCGAAAAATATTTTACTTTTCTGTCGTAGGAGCATTATTAATGATTCTCTATGGGATTTTAGCTATGAATCAAGTAAAAGGTTTTGTCGGTGATCCGATTAATAATATGGGTTTTTTTGAAATATTGAGCCAGGGAGCTTTTCGGTTTTTGGGGTCGGTGGGGAACCCCGCTTATGTCGCTTCTTATTTGATTTTTACAATGTTTTACACCGTTTATATATTTATAAGCAAACGGGACAAAAAAATATTTTCCCTGCGCAATATTATATTTGCTGTCTTTTTTCTCATTTTTCTTGTGTTTTTCTTTTTAACAGGAACCCGTGGCGCTTTTTTGGGGGCTATTGCTGCAGTTGTCTCGCTTCTTTTTTATATTGCTCTTTCCAATCAAAAATGGCGCCGATTATTACTCTCATCTATATTAACGCTTCTTGTTTTAGTGACTACTATGATTTTTTTGAAAGATGAACCCTTTATCAAAAAAATACCCGCTTTTAGGGTTTTTGACATATCTTTTTCAGCAACAACATTTCGTCATAGATTGATAATGTGGGAGATTGCTCTTAGGGGCTTTAAAGAGCGGCCGATTTTCGGCTGGGGACCAGAAAATTATTATCAAGTTTTTGATAGACATTTTAACATAAAATATTTCAACCCAAATCAGGGATTTGGCGCATGGTTTGATCGAGCGCATAATGTTTTTTTTGATTATCTTGTTGAAACTGGTATTATCGGTTTGTTGAGTTATATTGGTATGTTTGTTGTTTTCTATTGGCAACTGTTCAAGACGCGTAATCACGCGAAAAATGACGCGGAAAAAAACGGGGACAAGGAAAATTTAATGATTAATAGTCAATGGTCAATAGTTTCAAAAGCCTTGCTTTTTGCTATGCCGATCGCTTACCTTGTCCAAGGTATGATGCTGTTTGAAGTTCTCTCAATTTATCTGCAATTATTTTTGTTTCTTGCGTTTGCGTCGTATTATTTGTATTTCAGAGAAACCAATGAATATGTTTAAACAAATTGTCATTATCATAGTCATAGTTTTAGCCGCATTGTCTATCTATTTTGGTTCGTATCTGCCGTTTGTGAAAGCACGGGCGTATATTAGTGCCTTGCAAAACACAAGGAATGTCCGGTCTGTTCAGGAATTCAAGGATAATTTCGATAAAGCATTGAATCTCTATTCGCCTATTGGCCAGGAAGAAATAGTGAAATTTTTCAGTACTGATTTAGGCAGTCAATTGACGCAACCGGGACAACCGGAAGAAATATTGCGCGCGCTCATAAATTATATCGAACCGCATATTTTTCAAAACAATGTTCGTCATCTTATTGCGATGGGTAGAATGTACGAATCAATGTGGACACATTACAAACACGACGAAGACTATAAAAAAGCCGAGGAATATTATCGCAAAGCTTATATTATCGGCCCAAAACTACCACCGGTTCTTTTCGGGATGATTAATCTCTATAAAAACAAAGGTGACGACGCTAGGGTGCAGGAAATCGCTATAATCATTTTACAATATTGGCCTGATACGTTTCCTCCAGCGAATACATCAACTATCAATACTGTAACTGGGTCAAAAAGCGAATGACAATGGATTACATAAAAATTGTATCGCAAAATAGAAGAATTTTTCTGCTAGCAATAGCGAGCGCTATTGTAGTTTCTACGGTTATTATTTATACAACACCGCCGAAATATTTGGCGAAAACAGTATTATTCATTGAGGCTTCAAAAGCAAAAATGGCAAAAACCGCTCTAGAGAGTGAACTTATTGTTAGTGATATTACTACGCCGGAGATTTTGAGTAAGTTGAACATAAAAGATCGGGATTATGCTATTGAACAAATTATAAAAAACAGACAAGTGGTATTGAACGCGAATTTTCATACTATTGAAGTAAGGATGACATGGAATGATCCTCAAAACGCCGCTTTGTTGGCTAATCAACTCGTTTCCGCGATAGATGACATTATCTATCCATTAGACTCATCAGCATTCTGGAATAATAAGACAGTAAGATACGAAAAAGAAATGAACCAAATTGAGGCAATATTGCGTCAAGCGGGGGATAAAATTAAAAATAAAGAAATTTTGGATCATATATCAAATTTTTTTGAAACAGAGGAGAAAATTTTGGAAAATAAATCATATATGTACATTGTGCAGGAAGCCGTTCCGCCAACCAAGCCAATCGATATAAATGAAATTTCGATTATTTTCATTGTTGCAATACTCGCAACAATAGGCGGTATTATTGTCGCAATAATGCAAAAATGAGCTTCACTTTTTTCTACTTATGATAAGCGCAATAATTGTGGATGGTAGAATGTAAGGTAACCATTTAAGTATGGCAATTGTCGGCATTTGAGCTAGGTAAGTAATCATATTTGGGAGCATTACCGCGTAAATCACCGCTACACTGAAATTGCCTTTATTTTGGCTTACATATTCATATATTGTTCTCCAAAAAATACCAGAAAAGATTGTGCCAATAATCACAGCGGTTATCCCCCATTGCGCGTAAAAATCGCCGAGCATTGTTTCCGAGGATCCTATGTATATATTCATTTTTGAGATCAAATTATCCCATTGACTATTGAGGAAAGCAGGTTTCGTTGGCCAAAGAAGTCGCGGTATCGGATGAACGATCAGTCTTAAATAAAGATTAAAGTAATCATAAGGAACTATTTCTGGCACTAACGCGGTTTCTGCCAGATAAACATTAAATTCATCGCTTGCGCCTCCCCCAAAAGGCTTCAAAAGAACATCGCGCAAATAGTTTTCAAAAAACTTTGAAAATGTCATATTACTGCCAAGATAAAGAAAGGCGCGAGTTGTAGGAACAAGCGCTACCACGAAATAAAGAACAAGTATCATAATGATCAATGTTTTCAAACGCGGCCTCGTTTGTTTTATTAAAAAATAAATAGTTACCATAAAAATTAATACCCACGAATACATTGTTCTGCTCGCCCATAAGATTGTATAAATACCAACTCCTCCGATACTAGCGGCTATCAAAATCAATGTGTTTTTTATGGTAAAAAACTTCATTTTTCGGCAAAACTTTTTATATATCAACGCCGCGAAAACCAAGAAAAATCCAGAAACCATCAATTCCGGCAGTTGGTATATATACGCGGTTGTGTTGATGGCTAATCCGCCATAACCATGCGGTTTTGACCAAAATTTCAACCACCCACCAGATGTCTGTATGTAATCGTTTAAACCCCAAAATCCTATTGCGATAAAAACAAAAGCTGTCAGTATCAATTTTCTTGTTGATATTTCTTTTTTAATAACCGGAATGTGTTTCGCGATACGCGTTCCGATATCCCAATAATAGCCAAGATAAAAACAGATTAATCCCAATATCGCTATAAGCAACGCTCGATTTAGAAATTCGTTGCCTAATGTAAAAGTTTCATTTTTTGATATTAATGCTATTGGTCTTGCGAAATATAAAAAACCATACATCGCGATCCAAAGCATTATCGGCGCCAATGGGTCAAATTTTTTGAGCGCGATAGAGATAATAATCGGAGCGGCTAAGAGAATCGCAAACACAAGAAATATCAACCATGTATATGGATGCGTTGGATCGCCGTGTATTATCCATGTCGTAACCACATAACTTACAACTATAACAAGAAATAGTAACAAGATTACAGGAAACAATTTTGCTCCATTAAATGCGTCAGCGATAGTATTATATTTTCTTAGCCAAGACATAGATATTGAGATAATCTTTTTCTTTGTGCGAGAATAAACCATCAAAAAATGTAAAAGGATAAAAGATTAAGAATAATAATAAATGCGTGAAGTCCTTTTGTCTATCGGTTTTGCTAGGCATTATTTGAATATCTGCCCAATTCATCAGATTTATTAATTTTTGAGAAAAAATTCCAACCGCCTTATCCTTTTTTATTATTTCAAAACCAGCAACATTTAACATTTTTTCAAATTGTTCGTAAGTATATCCCAAACGGATATGACTGCCGTCCTCTTTTTCTGAAATAATCTCGCCGTAGTATGGTTTACGATTCGCGTATGGCGTGCACAAATGCAGTAATCCGCCCGATTCTAGAATTTTTGAAAAAATATCAATAACTTTCCAATCATCTTTCATATGTTCCAAAGTCTCAAAACAAACAATCTGATCGAAAGTCTTATTAAGTGACACCAAATCATAAATATTCCAAACGATAAACTTACACCTTGAATTATTAATGTTGAGATAATCGCGAAATTCTTCCGTTCGTTTCAATTTTTCTTTATCAAAATCAATTCCCAAAACTTTATTTCCTAGTCTATAAGCCGCGAAACTGAATGCGCCGTTGCCGCATCCGACATCCAATGTTTCAATATCGCCGGTTTTGAAATGTTTTGTGAATTTCATTCTCTTTCTAATCCCGATATTAAGGCCGGGGAACAAAAATTTTTTAATCAATAAGAATAATTTATGCATTTTTGATTGCGCAGATAAGAATATGAGACGAACTCAAAAGCGGACTGAACCAGCTTTTTTCTTGATGTTGCGCAGTAGGAATGAGAATAATACGATCCGCCCACTTTGCCAAAATTTTATAGGAATCAAAAACACTGTAGGAATAAGCGATGCCGTCGCCTTCCGAAATCGCATATTCCCGCCCCATTGTTTTAATGAAATTCACGAGCGGCCACAACCCGATTTTATACAATATTAACTTCAGCCACCGCGTCGCCATAAGCCCTTGTCCGAAACGATTACTATCAGAAATGAAAATGGCTTTTTGAGCGACGCGCGTCATTTCTTTTATTACAACATTCGGATATTTAGTGTGGTGCATAACACCGAGGGCGCATACCGCATCAAAACTATTATTTTCAAAAGGCAAATGTTCTCCATTGGCACATACGAATAATTCCTTCGGAATTTTATTTTTTTCTATTGCTTGCGTAATTAAATTTTCAACCGGTTCAATGCCCATAATTTTCACCAACGGTTCATTTTTAAGAAAAAATTGAATCGCGCGCCCCGTGCCGCTTCCCACATCTAATAGGTTTTTAATTTCCAACGTGCGCACAAAATGAAGTATGTAGAGTAGGGCAGTATCATGTTCAATTTCTTGTATATGCATCGCATCATATAAGGACGCTGTTTTTGTGTAATATTCTTGTTGAGAATGTTTTTCGTTTTTCATTAGTTTATACAAGTAATCAATGCGGTGACTTTTTGATAATAAGTTTCCCAGGTATACTGTTCCGCTTTTTTTCTTGCCGCAGGGGACATTTGACGCAATAGCACCGGATTATTGCATAATAATCGCACTTTTTCTTTTATTGTAGCGATATTTCGTATCGGTATTATAAAACCATCTTTGCCATTTTCAACAACAGAGCCGCTATTTGATGTAGTAATAATGGGAAGCCCGCAGGCTAATGCTTCGTAAATAGATAACGCCGACCCTTCAAAGAGAGAAGGATAAATATAAATATCCGCTTCTTGAAAATATTTTGGCAATATTTCTCTATTCACCCATGGAATCCATTCAAAATAATCGCCATATTTATCTTTGAAATATTTGTCTTCCATCGTTCCGATCATTAAAAGTTTCAATTTCATCCCCTCTTCTTTTAATTGTTTCACTGCTTCTAGTAAATAATAACATCCTTTCCTGATACTTATGTTTCCCACAAATAATAAATTTATTATATCGTCGCGAACAAATCGTCGTTCGGTAGGAATGAAATGTGCGATATCAACCCCATACGGGATTACCTCTACTTTTTCTTTTAATACATTGTGTTCCAACAATGTATTTTTCGCGAATTCTGAACCAACCACGATTTTATCAGCTAGTTCAATCTCTTGGATTAATTTTTTCATCTTTTTTTCCGTTATCCAATCCTTGATAATATCTTTTAAGAATGAATTTATTTTTGTTTCCTCGTCCAAAACTTTATTCAAGGACATTGGGTGACCTATAAACTGGTCTAAAACGCAAATGGCGCCATTTTTTTTAGCAGAAACGAAAGCAGTTCCTGAAGAATCCATTCCGCTCCATAAAATTTCTCCGTTTTTAGCTATTCCTCCAACATATTTTGAAAACGATTCATTCCTCTTTTTAATAAAATAAAAAGATAAATCGTGATTTTTTAGAAATTTTGTTGTCGCGTAAAACCATTCATAAAATCCGAATGTTTTGATTTTGTGAGCATCCAATTCTTTATAACTTCTGCTTTTAAATTTTTCCCGCAACTTTTTTCCTATTTTTCCCGGCAATAATTTAATCAGAAAATAAGGGAATTGATTTTCCTGATAAAATACGCTAGTCAAATAATATTTTAAAAACCTTGCTTTTTGGAGCGCTAACGCCGTTCGCCAAAGATGATGTGACCCTGGATTTGCCACAATTACTTGTGGTCGTTTAATGTAACGCAATGCCAATACGATGCCATTTACCGCTTTTTCGTAATTCCATTCCTTAATAGTCGCAAACGCCTCATCGCCCATCTTTCGTCTTAATTCTTCATTTATTGCAAGTTCCTGTATATATTTTGCAAGTTGTTCCACATCGCCAGTTTTATACACAAAACCATTTATGCCATGTTTTATAATATCATACGATGTGCCAGTCATATCCGTCGTAATCACCGGCAAAGCAAAATTCATCGCTTCATTTGTCACATAACCCCATTGGTCATAACCCGAAGTCATAATATGACAGTCCGTCATAGCATAAAAATCAGAAATTTTATCTTGCGTAATAAAACCAAAAAAATAAACATCGGTTATTTTATTGTCAATCACATATTTTTCTAACATTGTTTTCAAAGAACCGTCGCCAACAAGCTCTAATTGCGCTTTAATTCCCTTGCGTTGCAATAACGCAAAAGCTTTTATAAGGTCTATTATTCTTTTACGGGGAATAAGTTTAGAAGTTGAAAGAATTGTAAATAAATCAGGATTAAGTTCGTATTTTTCTCGCAAAATATTTTTTTGCGTTATGAGCGTTCGCGCTTTTTTTTGAAAAAAATTGTTATTAATCGTATATGGCACAAAAAAAATTTTTTCATCGGGCACGCCATAATATTTATAATATTCTATGTTAGTAGTAGAATGGCCCAAAAAACCGTCTACTCTCCGAAATAAAAATTTAAGTATAATATTTTTTAGAAATAATTTAAACGACGATCGTTGATTCAAAAGATATGCATCACCCTTCATAATAATAGGAGTATGAGTTATCCACGCGCCTAAAATAGCAAACCAGGCGGTGCAATTTGTGTAGCCTTGCACTTCAATCGCGTCGTAATGATTTTCAAAAAGTTCAATAATTATATGAGGATTAATAACATCCCAAAACCCACCGATAGATTTTTTGAAAGAATAATTAGGCAGGAATTTGTGCGGCAGTTCTTTAAGAATTAATTCGTCATACCATTTAATAACTTTATCGCAAGTGCTATCATAAATCGGACGCAAACTTTTGTCGGAACAGAAATAAACCGTCAGGTCGATTTGTTCGTTCTTCGCAACTTCCTTATATAAATCCACGAAATAATGAATCGGATGTATCATTAAAACCGCTAAACGATATTTTTTGCGTTGAGTTAGCATACGAGAACTTTACGATATAATATGTTTTTTATCAAAAAATAAAATAATAAATAATTATAGTGAACATCCTCAATGTTACAAGAAAGATATTGCTGATTTTTGGAGGACTTCTCTTGTCTTTTCTTACCGTTGAATCGTTAACGAGAATTTTAATTCCTCAGTCGGTTGATCCGCCGCGATTTGCGTATAATAAAAAATTGGGTTATATCCCAACGCCTAATCAACGCGGTCGAAATATTCTCTTCGGCACTTACGACTATTCTTATACTCATAATACTCAAGGATTAAGAAGCAATAAGGAATATTCTTACGAAAAAACAACGCCACGAGTTCTTTTTCTTGGTGATTCTTTTACATACGGAGTTGGTGTAAACGACGACGAAACTTTTCCTAATTTAGTCCAAAACTACTCCAAAAATAAAATTGAGACAATCAATGCCGGCAATCCTGGCAAAGGCACTGATTACGCGTTAAAATTTTTCCAAGTAATGGGTAATCAGCTTAAGCCTGACATTGTGGCGGTTATATTCTTTCACAACGATTTCGTTGATAATGGACGCGAAGAATATTTTTCTGTTAATTCAAATGGTAATTTAGAACCAAAATCAATAACCGAACATAAAAATTTCGTCAGTTGGTTACCTGGTTACGATTGGTTTATTTCATGGTCCCAATTCATTAACTTTGTTAAAAAAGAAATCGTATTATTTGTGTTTCCATCGTCATCTTTCCCTTTGTTGTCTATTGCGTCTTCCACTACTGCGATTTCTTACACAAAGAAAGATTCTACGGAGTATTGGATAACTATTACTGAAAAATATATTAAATCTCTTAAAGATAAAGTGGAAAACAGTAAGGCAAAATTGATATTTTTTTATGTTCCAGATAGATTAGATGTTGAACAATATAGAAATAATAATCAATATTCAATTGAGGAGCAATCAATCAGCGGTTTATTAAAATCTCTCAACATCGCATTTTTCTCTTTAACGCCGATTATATCCGAAAGTGATAATCACATTGATAAGTTATATTTATCAGATAGACATTGGACAGCCGTTAGTCATCGTCTTGCCGCCCAATATATATTCCAACATTTAGTTAATCTTCTGCCTCACAATGTTAAGTAATAAACTATTTTTACATTAAATTGATTATCGTTTACTATATATCTATGTCGGTTTTGTGGAATTCAATTAAAATAAGGTTCGCCATTATCGGGAGATTATTTAATTTTTTATGGCAAAACAAGATGTGGTGGATGATGCCGATGATTTTTGTGCTAGTAATATTTTTTCTGCTCATAATTTTCGCTCAAAGTTCGCCACTCGGACCATTTATTTATACTCTTTTTTAAGGGTTCTCATCATTCGCTATGTTAAAAATTATTTGGAAAAAATGGCTGACCGTCGGATTTTTTATGGGCAATTTCGTCAGTTCAGTCATTCTTTTTATTTTTTATTTTACGATTTTCGCTATTCCGGCTCTAGTCTTCAAAATAATGCGAAAGTCTTTTCTAGGGTCGTTCTTTCACGATTCTAATTGGCGTAAAGTCAATAAAATTTTTAGTAAAATAGAAACTTTTCAAAATGAGTTCTAATTCGCCTTTCAGGTTGTTAATAGTCAAAAGTTAATCCTCAATAGTCAATTATCAAGCATTAGTTGTTTAAAATCATTATTATGAAAATTCTCGGTCTTTCTTTTTTTTATCACGATTCCGCCGCCGCATTAGTTATTGACGGCGTTCCTGTCGCGATGGCGGAAGAAGAAAGATTTTCCAGGAAGAAACACGATTCTAATTTTCCAAAACGCGCTATTAATTTCGTGCTTGATTACTCCTGCGTCAAATTCCCCGAATTAGACTATATAGTTTTCTACGAAAAACCATTCATTAAACTGGACAGAATTTTTAAAACTTCTTTCTCTACTTTTCCTTTTACGCCTCTTGTTTTCGCCAAAGCTATCAAAAGTCTTTTTTTGGATAAATTATGGATTCATTCGCTTATTTTTAAGGAGACTGGCATAAGTTCCGAAAAAATTCTGTTTTCCGAGCATCACCTTTCACACGCCGCTTCGTCTTTTTTTTGTTCGCCGTATGAAAAAGCGGCGATTCTCACCGTTGACGGTGTAGGCGAATGGGCTTGCACGACTATCGGTATTGGAGAAAAAAATAAAATAAAAATTATCAAAGAAATTCATTTTCCTCATTCACTGGGGCTTCTCTATTCCGTATTCACCGCGTTTTTGGGGTTTGAAGTGAATGATGGCGAATACAAAGTGATGGGAATGGCGCCCTACGGCAAACCGATTTACATCGATAAAGTGCGAAAATTAATTAATTTTTTTACCGATGGTTCGTATGCGTTGAATTTGGAATATTTTGATTTTTATCGTTCAACCGAGCAGACTTTTTCTAAAAAATTCGTTTCTCTCTTTGGTAAACCGCGTGATCCAAAATCTAAATTTTTTACCAGAAATACTGGTTGGCCGTCTTATTTTGGCGAAAAACCTAAAAATGAAGAATATGAAAAAATTGCGAAAGAACAAGAATATTACGCCGATATCGCCGCGTCCGTCCAAATAGTATTAGAAGAAGCGGTTATTAAATTAGCAAAAGAGGCTTACGCGATTACTAAATGCGATAAACTTTGCGTCGCTGGCGGCGTTGGTCTAAATTCAGTTGCTAATTGGAAGATATTGCAAAACGCCGGTTTCAAAGAAATTTTTATCCAACCAGCCTCTGGTGATAGCGGCGGTTCTCTCGGTGCCGCGCTCGCCATTTATCATAATGCGTTAAATCAACCAAGAAAATACATTATGAAACACGGCTACTATGGCGCGGAATATAACAACAAAGAAATAGAAAAATTTTTAAAAGAAAATAATATCGTTTACGAAAAATATGACAACGAACAAGACTTATTGAATGTTGTCGCAAATAACATTATCGCAGGAAAAGTCATTGGTTGGTTTCAGGGTCGTTTTGAATGGGGTCCGCGCGCTCTGGGTAACCGTTCTATTATCGCTGATGCTCGCCGCGCCGATATGAAAGATATTGTGAATACAAAAATCAAATTCAGAGAGCCATATCGGCCGTTTGCGCCATCTGTTCTTGTAGAATACGCCTCCGATTGGTTTGAAATTTCGGAAGCCGAAAAACATTATCCGGCCAGATTTATGCTTTATGTTGTGGATATAAAAAAAGACAAACAAAAACTTATTCCTGCCATCACTCATATTGACGGCACTGGTCGTTTGCAAACTGTTTTCAAAGAAGAAAACCCGCGGTATTGGAATCTGATTAATAATTTCTATCAAAAAACTGGTGTTCCGCTCATTCTCAACACTTCTTTTAATTTAAAAGGCGAACCGATTGTCACCAGCCCCATCGACGCTTATTCTACTTTCGTAAGAAGCGGCATAGATATTTTAGTTTTGGGGAATTATATTATTATCAAATAAAATATTCTATGAAAAATTTATTTCGGCAAAGAATCAAAAATAAAAACCTATTCCTCAATTTTAATGAAATAGGTTTTGTATTGTAGATTTGAATATATAAGGCGGCAATTTTCCAAATTGTCCCATAGAATGTTCATAACGAATTGCCGGCGCGCTGGAAGCGAAAGGTATATCAAGAATGCGACGAACTTCTCGTTCCATATTGTCTCTCGCTTGAATTAAGTTTTCGGCGGAAAGCTCATTGGTATAAACATAAGCTTTATATCCGCCGTCAGGATCGCCTTTATAATAATCCGCTACCTCCGTGTAATCCACTTCCAATTGATAAAGTTTGTCGCCAGTTTTTTCATAAGTATAAACCCACACCCCGTTTTTCCTCGCGTCAGGCACAGCGTAATCATAATAAGGACTGCCCGGATAGCAAGTGATAATCGTCACATCAAAATCCTCCGGTTTTACTTCTAAAAGCCAATTAAAAGTATCTTTTATAGTTTCTTGTGTTTCTCCGGGATGCCCGATAGACATCAGCGCTTTCACTTTCAATCCGTGCCTTTTGGCAATTTCCATACATCGGGTATTTTCTTCGCGAGTCGCTTGCTTATTAATATTTTGCAAAATTTTCGGAGCGCCCGATTCAAAACCAACCAATATCCATCGGAAACCGGCGCGATATATCGCTTCCGCTTGCGCGTCGTTAAAAAGTTGCGCTTTGATAAATCCGCGCAAACGCCATTCCACATTTAATTCTTTCTGCTTGTCAGAAATTAAATTCATCAGTTCAATCATTTGTTTATTCACATTCAATTCGTCATCGTAAAACATAAAACCTCTCACTCCGTAATTTTTATAAATATGAATTAATTCTTCAACAATATTTTCCGATGTTCGCATTCTGATTCTTCGGAGCATCGGCGATTCTCTGCCACCGCAAAAACCGCAAGCGAATGGACAACCAAGTTGCGCGATAATGGAAGTTGCTCTGATTCCTTCCAAAGAATAATGATAGCTGTTAAAATCCACCAGATGTCGGGCAGGAAAAGGCAATTCGGTTAATTTTTTATCAGTTAAAAAAAGCGGCGTCTTTGGATCATCGGCATCAATTAATTTCGGAGATTGTGAATCGCAAGCAAGAAAAATCGCTTCCTCGCCGTCGCCAGCGACTAGCGTATCAAATAAATTTTCCAGTTTTTTCATAGCGACTGTCGCCCGACCGTCAATCCCCAAAAGTTTTTCCCGTTTATAAGCGGCGTTCACAAGCGTAATATGCGGTCCGCCCAGAATAATTTTTGCGTCGGGTTTAACGCTCCTAATCGCGTCAGTGATATTTTTTGCCGCCGGCATTTGCGGCGTTGTCGCGGTGATTCCAAAAATATCGGTATCCGAATTTTTCCCGTAATCTTTTATCGCCTCCGCGTAATTTTCTATTCCGGATAAATCCATCATCTCCACTTTCACTCCCGTCTGCTCCAAAACCGCGGCCACTTTCAAAATACCCAAACTCATAAACACTCTCTCGTCAAGTAGAAAAGAAGACGGAGAAATAATCAGACAAATTTTTTTCGGATTCAAAATCTATTTTCATTTTTCAAAATTGCTTTCTAGAGCCAATATAACATAATAATTTTAGAAAAGAACTTGCGTGATTATTTGATATATTGGCTAGTTTTTGTGTTAAATGAATTCTTTTATTATTTCAATAAGTTGTTTACCGATGAAATCCAGTGAATATTGACTCTTAAAAAGATTATATCCATTTTCAGCTATACGGATTCGTAAATTGTTATCATTTTTGAGAGATAATATTGCTTCGGCGATAGCCAATGGATCGGCAAACGAACAAAAAATAACATTTTCCTTATCGGTTAATATCTGTTTTATCGCCATTCCATTGCCAGTGATGACTGGTTTTTTCATTGCTAAAGCGTCATATACTTTTGCCGGTATGACTAATTGAGCGTGTTGAGTATTCCCAAATTGCCCAAGACAGACACTGGCTTGCGACATTAATTCTGGCAATAGATAAGAAGGAGTAATGCCTTTAATAATTACATTTTTCACTTCCAGTTTTTCTTTTAATGATTCTATATAAGGGCGAGTCATTCCGTCTCCGACAATCAAAAATTTTATATTCTGCTCATTCTCTAATAATTTTGCCGCTTTTATAACATATTCAACGCCGTGAACAGGGAAAAAACTAGTTACCAGGAAAACATTAAAATTTTTTTTTGAAATATTCTCTTGTGTTGGGGAAAACCATTCATCATCGGAACCGACTGGTAAAATTCTAAATTTATTTAAGGATATATTAAAAGTTTTATGGAAATATTCCGCATGTTCTTGTGTGTCCAATAAAACAATATCTGCCAACAAACAGCTTATTTTGTCTAAATAATAAAAATATTTACCTTTTAAAGAATTAGTCGGGACTGATTTAGTATCAACAACTTTCACGTGATAATACGACAAAAAAGCGTCAAATATTAATGGTTTTCTTGTGATTAATGACAATATTTTCGCCAGAGGAACATACGCATGACCGGCCTCTGACACGATTAGCGCATCTACTTTATAAGCAATTAAAAGATATTTAATTGCGATAATCGCGAGACGCAAGAGTTTATAAGGATTTTTATTTCTGCATTCAATTACATTAACGCCCTGTTTACGCAACCCTTTTAGAACTGTGCGAACTCTTGTATATAAGGGGTCGTAACTGCCGACATACGCCACATTCAATTGTATTTTTTCCATCATAAAATTTTTATAATAAACCAAGCAAGAAAAAAACACAAAAAAATATGGTAATTAGTGGGAAACGTAACCAAAATAGATGTTGATAAATAACTTGAACAAATTGTCTTTCCGGTGGTTGAATCGATATTCCACCTCTTTAAGAT
>Ga0209541_10010261_pt1 | contig 14977 bp, 16 predicted proteins | sample RifCSPlowO2_01_FD_184027 | JGI IMG/M metagenome (GOLD analysis project Ga0209541, IMG submission 184027) | Groundwater microbial communities from Rifle, Colorado - Rifle CSP2_plank lowO2_0.1 (SPAdes) (version 2) | ecosystem: Environmental > Aquatic > Deep subsurface > Groundwater | place... | reverse complement strand
TTCGTCCCTTACTAAACGTCTCTCACGAAGACGCGCCATCGGAAAGCGAAGCCGTCATACAGCATCGTGCGTCAAGTTGCTCGTGGCGGGTAGTTTACATCTTATCTTTTCATGATGCCGTAGTTTCTGAAATATGAGAATTTCAAAGATTTTTCAAAAACTACAGTAGAAATTGATTTTAAGCTACTGGCAATACACCGATTTTATCTTTTCAATGATACTCGTCGTGGACTTGCCTTTGACGGCGGGAATAAGCACAACGCGGCCGCCGTTCTTTTCCACCACGCCCTGCTCAATGAGCGGCATCTTGTAGTCGCCTCCCTTGACATGCACGGCGGGCTTTATTTTCTCAAGCCACGCACACGGGTCGCGCTCGCCGAAAGAAAAAACATAGTCCACGCATTCCAGTGCCGCCAGTACAGTCATCCTGTCTTCCAGCGGATTTATCGGGCGCTTGTCGCCTTTGTTTATTTTTACGGAATCGTCGCTGTTGACGGCGACGAAAAGGGCGTCGCCCAGCGCTTTCGCGCGCTTCAGATAATCAACGTGACCTGCGTGGAGAATGTCAAAAACGCCGTTAGTGGTGACGACTTTCTCGTTCCGCGCGCGCATTTCTACCGCCATGCGCGCGGCTTCATATATGCTCGTTGCCTTTCCCATCATGGTTCACCGTACAGCTCTTTTTCCAACAACTCGCAGACCACGTGTATTATTGCCGTATGGCATTCCTGTATTCTTGGAGTATTATCGGAGGGCACCTTTATAGCCAAGTCCGCGAGAACCGCAACCTTGCCGCCGCTCCCGCCCGTGAGGCACGCAGTCCTTATACACATCTCCTTTGCTTTCGCGATGGCACGCACTACATTTTCAGAATTGCCGCTTGTGGTTATGCCTATCACAAGGTCGCCTGGACTGGCTAACGCTTCGACTTGCCGTTCAAATACACTGGGATATCCGTAGTCATTGCTTATCGCCGTGAGTATCGTAGTATCGGAATTGAGAGATATCGCGGGCAGGCCCGCCCTTTCGCGCTTGAATCGCCCGACGAGTTCGCCTACGAAGTGTTGCGCGTCAGAAGCGGAGCCGCCGTTGCCGAAAACCAATATTTTCTTCCGGTTGACGTACGTTTCTCGTATGGCGTCAGCCAGCTTCTCTATGGACGGCATCTCTTTCTCGGCCAGCAATTTCATTGCAGTTATGGTTTCCTGCAGGAATCCGTATATGTCAGAACCTACTGTGTTCTGCAACTCGTCAATCGTAAGCGTGGCTGTGCCGGCTTTTCCGACCACGATGCCCGCGGCGCGATTGGCGATGCGCGCCGCATCTTCTACATCAGCGCCTGCGGCGAGCACGAGGGAAAGCACGGCCACCACAGTATCGCCCGCTCCCGAAACGTCAAATACCTGCCTCGCTTCCGTGGGAATAACAACGCGTTTTCCGTTCTCTGTGTGAAGATACATGCCCTTTTCGCCGCGGGTTATGAGAACGTTTGATGCGATGCCCGAGAACTTTGCAGCCATATCCTCTATATTAGCAGCGCCTGTAATCTCCGCGGCTTCTTTCTCGTTGGGCGTTATCAGAAACGCGCGATAAAAGCCCGAGTTGCGCGGCTTGGGGTCGATTATAATCCTTTTTCCGTTCCGTTCGCACGCCTCATAAAGAAAGTGAAGCAAGTTTTCGGTGACCACACCCTTGCCGTAATCGGAAACGACGACTATATCGGTGTCAGAAACGCTGCGTTCTATATTCTTTATCAGGTTACTTTCCATGTCGCTGTTGAGATATTCGGACTTCTCGTAGTCTATCCTTATCATTTGCTGGGACTGGCCGACAATGCGGGTTTTCTCTATCGTGGGCCGGGTGTTATCGCGAAGCACGCCGGATGTGTCTATTCCCAGTGATTCCATTTCTCTCAGAAGCAGCGAACCGGAGGCGTCGGCGCCCACGACGCCGACAAGTTTCGGCTTTCCGCCGAGGGATGCAATATTATTGGCCGTGTTGCCCGCACCGCCCGGCACAAACTTTTCACCGGAAACGCGTACCACGGGCACAGGGGCTTCCGGAGAAATACGCAGAACCTCCCCATACATGTAGCGGTCAAGCATGACGTCGCCTATCACAAGCACACGTTTTCCCGCCAGAGAGGGCAGATTCATCTGCTTAATGCGCAGGAAACGCTTAAATCCTTTTCATACTTTTGCATACCTTTTAAACATCGAATTCCAGAGAATTCGATGAATCCGGAAATTTTATCACAGGAATGCCTGTTCATGTGAAATATCTTCAGGGTAATTCAAGCAAAGCTTTCCTGAATTTCTCAAAGGATAATATGGCATCGACTTGGATGGTGATAGACGCACGCAGTGCGTCAGTCTGGTACAGCAAAAAGGGGATATGTAAGCGGCGCGTAATCGTATAATATGGCATCGACTTTTTGCCACAGCAAAAAGGGGATATTTATACCATACCGCCTGCATATCTATAGCATGATTCGCCATGCGATACGGGCTATAAATGATACGTTTTCTTTCAGAAAGGTGCGCGTTTCGCTTGGCGGGCAAACCTGCGCCATAGTGGACGGGGACGAGCTTTCGCTTACCCTTAATAGCAGCGACCCGTTTGTTTCCGATGTGCGTTACGTAGCTATGCTGGCGGTTCGGGAGACGTACATGGCGCTTTACGGCTATGACGGCGTCGCCGCGGAAGTGGCTGCGAACAAGAGCGTGATACGAAGCGGGATGGGCGACGCCCTTGCGGAATACTATTATTTTCTTCTCACGGAGAGAAAAGAGAAGAGTGTGCAGGACATGGAAGGGCTTCTTTTCGTGTGGGTGCCGCAACTGAGCTTTTACGGGCTGGACTCTGGACGGGCAGAGATGTTCGGGCAATTGGCAGGCATGTTCACCTTCAACGAAGGACTGCTGGAAAATGCCGGGCGGGCGCTTGCCCTGCTGCGGAAGCCGCACGGGAATTTTGAAGAGATAAAGAAGGAACTGGGATTGCGGGCATGCGGAATGAAATGAGACGGCTTCCTTTCTTAAGATTTGCTTAGATAGTCTTTTTCATGGAAATTCTGAAAGGCGTGGACGTGCTGGCAGGGGCAGGGAATGACTCGAACAGCTATATCATAGATGGGCAACTGCTTGTGGATTCAGGCAGCGGGGAGTGGTTCGCACGCGCGAAAGAGTACATTGCTGGAAGGTACGACACTTCGCGGCTGAAGACGATCGTCGTGACGCATTCGCATTATAACCATGCAGGCGGCGCCAAGAAGTTCCGGGACTGGCTGAAGGCGACGGTGTGCGTGCACGAGAAGGAAGCCGAATGGTTGGAGACGGGCAACGGCACCTGTGCGGAGATGTCCGGCGCCGTCGCGCGCTCCATGACCGCGGACAAAAGACTGCGCGAGGGCATCGGGATAAAAACGGATAATTTCACTTTTCGTGTCATCCACACGCCTGGGCACAGTCCTGGCTCGCTGTGCCTTTTCGACGAAGAAAGCGGGATGCTGATTTCCGGCGATACCGTGTTCTGGCAGGGGCCCGGACGCACGGACATGCCTTCCGGTAGTGACACAGAAATGCAGGAGTCGCTGAAGAAACTGGCGCAACTGCAGATAAAGCATCTTCTTCCCGGACACGGGATGCCCAAAACCGGCAGCATAAACTTCTACATCAAGCAGTTGCTGGCGCAAAATAGGAGCAATAAGATTTAATTGCTTTGCTGTGCAAGGAATAACTATGAAACGCGACAAGAATCTGGTTTATTACTGGGATTTGCAGCAAGAGCCTCCGGCAAAAGGCGAGCGTTCCGAGATGCCGGTCAATATAGACGAAAGCGAGGACGAGATAACAGTGACTGCGGAACTCGTGGGATTCGGCAGGAGCGAGATAGACTTTGACATAACCGAGGACACTATAGACATAGTCGCGCAGAAGCTGATGGACGAAGATGAGGAGATGTTCACAGACTCCATACGCCGATTCTTCGCGCTGCCGCAGAAGGTGAACCGCAAGTCTGCGAAGGCGAAGCTGAAAGGCGGAACGCTCACGATAAAGATGAAGAAACTTTCAAGGTTGTGATTTTTCCGCTTTTATTATGTTTTCTTTGATGCTGAAGGGCACTTTTAAAAACTGGTTTATCACATTCATGTTAACAATGCAATGTTCCGTTATGCGCGGAACGCGAACCGCGCCGCCCGCTACGGCGAGAAAAGGCAGAATCTGGTCTGCCATGTGCTCGTCCACTGCGGCGTTGCTTTCTATTGCTTCCTGCAACAGCGATGCAGCTTCTTTTCCCACGCTTTCCGCGCTTTTGTCGCGCTCTGCCAGTACAGACACGCCCAGTACGGAATATTCGCACTGCGCGAACATGTCAATGATGCCGCCGGTCGAAAGGGTTTCAGTATATTCAGCTTTTATGTTCGCGCCCTCAATCGTTGCCGTCTTCGCCATACGCTCGGCAACTTTTCCTTTTTTTAAGTCCGATGACGCAAGAGCAGTTCCAAGCACGCGCGTCACGCCGCCGCGTTCCGTGAGATTTACCGGTTTTAGCGTGCGCGGCTTTATTATGGCTTCAACGATGCCGCCGCCTTTCGGATAGAACCCGTGCTTTATGACGTTCACAGTGGCATCGTATCCCATTTTTTTCAGTATCGGAAGAGTGACGTTTTGCAGATATGACAGAGACGGCGCCCACTTGTTGACAGTGCCGCCTGTTATTTTTACGCGCACCACTTCTTTTGCGGCGAGCGCGGCGATCATAATAGCCTGAAGCACAAGCGCGATGGAGCCGGCTGTTCCCATGGCGAGTTCAAACGTTCGTCCTTTCATTTCTTTGGGCGTAAATTCAAGCCCGGAAGAACCGACGAAGCATCCTGTCACGGACGCATCACACATAGTAGCCACAGCTTTCACGGCAGCAATGTGCTGCGCCTGCATTCCGGGGTTGGCGCGCTTCTCGCGAATATGGGTTATTTTGCACGGCTTTTGCGTCATCGCGGAAAGCGCAACGGCGATGCGCACGACCGAGCCGCCTCCCGCACTGCCGTTTATTTCGAGCATATCTTCTCAGAACCTGACTTCTTCTCCAGGACGGGGCGCGTGTGCATCGTAACCCATCTCGCACAGCTCTTTGGCAAACGCTTCAGTCGAGTCGCCGTGGACGCACACGATATGCTCGGGCTTCACGGATTTTATTATGCGATGGAGACCTTCGTGCGTGGCGTGGCCCGAAAGCTCGAACTGGTCAATGCGGCATTTGATGGGGAACTTCTCGCCTTCATGGTCATACATCTTTTCGTTCATCACGCCCCAGCCGGCCGATTCGTCTACGAGATAACCGGTGAACAAAACGCGTGCTTCCTTTTTCTGCGCGATGGAACGCAGGTAGGAAACAGCCGGGCCGCCGCCGAGCATTCCGGCGGACGAAATGATTAGTGGGCGCTTCTCCATTATGTTCTGCCGTTGCTTGGCAGTCTTCACCCAGAACGCCTTGTTCGCCGCTTCCCGCAGCGTACCCGCGTCTTTTATCGAGCCGGGATGAGATGTCACAATGCGCGTGGCGTCTTTCACCATTCCGTCAATGGCGATATATTTAGCATATTTTTCCAGGAGCATCAGCACTTCCTGGGCTCTACCGATAGCGAAAACGGGCATGAGAGCCGGCGTGTTGTTCGCGATGCATTCCTCCACCGCTTCTATCAGGCGCCTTTCTTCCTTTTTGCGGGGCGCGCGCGATTTGCCGGCATAAGTGCTTTCAATTATAAGCGTGTCAGCCTTCTTCGGCAGTCGCGCACCGCGCAGCAGCGTCGTTTCTTCATCCTGTATATCGCCTGTGTATAATATGCGCTTTGAGCCGGACAGGAGCACGGAAGAAGAGCCTGGTATGTGCCCGGCATCGTAGAGTGAGCAGGAAAGATTCTTTATCCTGAAAGGCTCGCCGTACTTTTTCACTATTGTTCTTTTCATGGCAGTGTGGAACTCATGTTCGTCATACGGAACGTTGTAGCCTTCGGCGTTGGCTATCTTCATGGAATCCTTTATCAGAAGCTGGGAGAGCTCTTTCGTGAGCTGCGTCATGAACGCGGGCGGGCTCCACTTATGGTAAAGTTGCGGCAGCGCGCCCGAATGGTCAAGATGGGCATGGCTTATCACGACTCCATCCGGCGCGCTGTCAGGAAGAGGCGCGTAGGAAGGCGGCTCGGGATTTATCTTCATCCCAGCGTCCATTATGACGCGCGTGCCGTCCGCCTCCACTTCGATGCAGCTTTTGCCTATGTCCCTGCCTGCTCCGAGAACCCGTATTTTCATTATTCGCAAACCTTCATAATACCCCGCGATGCTGTATGACGCACGATTCTGTATGACGGCTTTGCCCAGCCGTGCGTCTGACAGCTTCCAAGCCGATGCCATATTATACTTGATGCCTTATTTATAATCTGTTAATGTCCTCTATTAATCTTTTCTTCTCTATGTCAAGCTCCTTTAAGAATTTATAACCTTTGGAATTCAGCTCAGCGCCTTTAGTGGTAGGCTCGAGAAAGCCCCTTTGTTGGAGCACGCGTAGCGAGTAGCGGACCTGTTGCGGCGGCAACTGGGTCATCTTGGATAGTTTTATTATGCCCAGCGGCCCCTGCTCGTCAAGAAGACGTGCTATCCGGATATGACGCGCCGCCAGCATAAGTTCATTATTGAGAGCGAAAACCATGTTACTATGTTACATAGTAGCACATATTTAAAGATTGCCGATTGAAAGAAATGGGGGTAAGATGACGAAAGAATTGTTGGCGGAGAAAACTATAGTAATGGAACTTCCATGGGAACCGGATAAAAAGCCGAGCTGGCCCAATGCAGGTGTATTCAGTAGGACGCGTGCCGTATATATGGGCATGAATGAGACCGGAAATTATGTGGGGTTTCTTACTGCATATGTACACGGCATCAGAAATCCATGCGGATTATATTCAGATATAGAAGCTACATGGAGCGGTCCGCAGGGCAATTCCGGGAAGATGACGATCGAAGAGTACATGTCCGCGTCAGGAGAGGAATTAATGATGGCGGCGACCCCAGGGGACGGGATGTCTGCAAGAAGCCGCAAGCTAGCAAAGTTGGTAAAAGCAGGAGAAGACACTTATAGGCACGAAATTATCCAAGATGAGAGTCACTGAATATGCATATATACTAAATGTTGGTCTAAAACATTCTTTAATATTCGGACGGTATGGTATATGACTATGGATATTGAATCACGGCTTTCGTTGGTCAGGGAAGTCGGCGAAGAAATCATAACGGAAGGAGAACTTCGCCAACTTCTGGAAACGAAGAAGAATCCCGTTGCTTATGATGGTTTTGAACCGAGCGGAATCTTGCATATCGCGCAGGGCATACTTCGCGTCATAAACGTCAACAGGATGACGCAGGCTGGCGTCAAGTTCAAGATGTACGCCGCGGACTGGCACGGATGGGCGAACAACAAGCTTGGAGGAGACTTGGAAAAAATAAATAAGTGCGGCGACTATCTTGTTGAAGCTTGGAAAGCCGCGGGCATGGAGACCAAGAATGTGGAGTTTGTGCGCGCCAGCGACGTAGTGAGCAAGAGTGGATACTGGAAGAAGGTGCTGCAGATATCGCGCCATTCTACGATACAACGGATAATACGGACGGGCCAGATAATGGGGCGGAAGGACGCAGAAGTGCAGCAGGCGTCGCAGATTATCTATCCGTGCATGCAGGCTGCGGATATTTTTGAGTTGGAAGCGGACATATGCCAGTTAGGCATGGACCAGCGAAAAGTGAACATTCTGGCGCGTGAGCTGGGCCCGAAGCTCGGGTGGTGGAAGCCTGTTATAGTCAGTCATCACATGCTTCTCGGATTGCAGCACGTTCCGTCCACGGCTACTGATGCAGTGGAGCGTTCGATAGACTTAAAGATGTCCAAATCAAAGCCGGACAGCGCGATATTCATGACCGATACGGCCGAGGAGATAAAGCGCAAGATAGCGAAAGCGTACTGCCCGATGGCGGAAGAAGAGAATCCGATACTGGAATACTGCAGGTACATTATATTCCCTTCATTCAAGAAAGTGAAAATTGTGAGGAAGTTCGGGGGAGATTTGGAATTTTCGTCATACGGAGATTTGGCAGCCGCGTTCAAATCAGGGGACATTCATCCGGCGGACCTGAAAGCCTCCACCGCTTCTTATGTGGACAAACTGGTGAATCCCGTGCGAAAACATTTCTCCAAAGGCAATGCACGCACGCTCGCCGAGGAAGTGAAGAGCTTCGCGGTCACGCGTTAACTTTATTTCCCAGAAACGTGATTTCTTGGTATGGACTACGGGACAATTGACAGGGAAGGCATCCTGAAACGTGCGCGGAATGAAACCGGAAATGAAGAATTGCGCTATCTCGTTATGCATTCAGGCGGCGTGGACGTGTATCAGAATACGGCAAGCCGCGAACGAGAGGAACGCGCCGCGTCGTATTCATGGGAGAGGCTGTGTGCGCTTGGGATGCAGATTTTTAGGGAAGCGCCACAAGCAGTCGGCGTTCACGCGCCCGTTCGCGAATCCTGCACCGTCCTTACGTAACAGGAAAATCTTTTGTCGTATCGCCGCGCCCTGCGTCTTTCCCATGAACCCGCCTGCAGAGAGATCGGAGCGCACGACCTTGTAGCACGGGCACAAATCGGGGCGCGGATTGTTTCGCAGAATCCGGCCGACGGCGCGCGGCGATGTGCCCGAAGAGCGCGCAAGCTCTTTATAAGTCACTACTTTGCCTTTCGGTATCGCGCGAAGCAGTAGAAGAGCTTTGTGCAAATGATTTAAGGGTTGTTTCACAGTCTTGTTAGCATGAGGAGCGCTTTAAACATAGAATTCCAGAGAATTCGATGTGCCGGTAGAAAAAGCAGTGGATTTTTAAGCATTTTGATTGTTATTCTGATAGCAGGCTGCATAACAGGCGGTGCGACGGGTGATGACATGGTTGTAGCAAACGGAGACAAAGTCTACGCTGATTACACGGGAATGCTGGATGACGGGACGGTTTTCGATTCTTCCCAGGGCAGGGAGCCTCTGGCGTTCACCGTGGGCGATGGGACCATGATAAAGGGCTTTGACGTAGGCGTTTTCGGCATGAAAGTCGGGCAGGAAAAAACGGTCAAGATACCCGCAAGCGAGGCTTACGGTGAATGGACGGAAGACAAGGTCATAAGTGTTTCACTGAAAACTTTGAATGATGCAGGAATAACTCCGAAGGTTGACGACACTCTTTACATGCAGGGACAGCCCGTAAAAGTCACGGAACTATCGGGAAATATTGTCCGGATAGACGCAAACCATCCGTTGGCTGGCAAGAACTTAACTTTCAAGATAAAGCTCGTGAAGATAGAGAAGTGATTTTATGATTGACATCAAGCTTATACGCGAAAGCCCGGAAGCCGTGAGGGAAAACCTGAAAAAAAGAAACGAGCCCGCGTTGCTCAAGTTGCTAGACAGCGCGATAAAGCTTGACGCAACGAGGAGAGCGTTGATAAAGGAGACGGAAGCTCTGAAGCAGAAAAAGAACGAAATAACCCGCGAGATAGCGGCAAAGAAAAGCAAGGCGGCGCTGCAGAAAGCCGGAAGGATTGGGGCGGAGATAAAAAAGAAGGATGAAGAACTGGCGGAAGTGGACGAGAAAACGCGGCTGGCGCTGATGAACATACCGAACATGCTCCATGAATCCGTGCCGCGGGGCAAGGATGACACGGATAACGTCGTGGTAAGAAGCGAGGGGAAACTGAAATTCTCCTTTGAGCCGAAGAATCATGCGGATATCACAACGGCTCTGGAGATGCTGGACGAGGAACGGGCGGCAAAAGTTGCCGGAAGCGGATTCTATTATCTGACGGGCAAGCTCGCGTTGCTTGATATGGCGTTGCAGCGCTATGCACTGGGCATGCTGGTAAAGCGCGGGTTCACGCCCGTTCAGCCGCCGCTGATGATGAGGAGAAAGCCTTACGAAGGGGCGGTCTCTCTTGGCGAGTTTGAGAGCGTAATGTACAAGATTGACAGCGATGACCTTTACATGATAGCGACATCAGAGCATTCGATGGCGGCGATGCGTATGGATGAAATAATCAACGAGAGCGAATTGCCGATAAAACTCGCGGGCGTTTCGCCGTGCTTCCGGCGTGAGATAGGCGCACACGGAAAATATACACGTGGCATATTCCGCGTTCATAATTTCAACAAAGTTGAGCAGTTCGTTTTCTGCGCGCCGGAAGACTCGTGGAAAATGCACGAAGAGTTGCAGAAAAATTCGGAAGAAATTTTACGAAATCTTGGAATAGCGTTCCGCGTCGTGAACGTATGCACAGGCGACATAGGAAGCATCGCAGCGAAGAAATACGATATAGAATTTCTGATGGCAGACGGCCAGTACCGCGAGATAGGCTCGAACTCAAACTGCACGGATTATCAAGCCAGGCGATTAAGCATACGCTACCGCGAAAAAGAAGGCACTGCGGTGAAGGGCTTTGTGCACACGCTGAACAACACGGCGCTGGCAACGAGTAGGGCGATGGTCGCGATACTGGAACAGTTCCAGCAGGGCGACGGTTCTGTGCGCATACCGAAGGCGCTGCACGGATATTGCGGTTTCACGAAAATTGAGAAAGAATGAAATAAAAAGTTTTCGTTTTCTAATAGAATACGCAGAGAACGGCTAAATACCCGGCAATTGCGGATACACTTCGCCAAGAGATAGCTGCAGGCGAATATCGCGTTGGCGATAGGATGTCAATGAAGGCGCTTGCGCGTAGATTTCTTTAATAAATGTTGCAAGCGGCAGGAAGAGAGGAAGCGTGAAGAAAAAATCACCGCGCGCATTGAATCTTTAAATATATCCGCTATATTATAAACGTTGAGTTCTATGGTGTACACTCTGATAATATGCGAGAAGCCGACCGCGTCAAAAAGCATCGCCGAAGCGTTGTCGGATGGAAAGCATGTGAAGCGCGGGGAGGAGGGAAGCAAAGCTTCGTGGTATGAATTTGAACGGGACGGCCACAAGTTCGTGACCGTGCCAGCTGTGGGACATTTATTCAACCTGAAGCAGACGAGCAAGGGATGGGACTATCCAAACTTCGACGTGGAATGGGTGCCATCGTTCAGGGCAAGCGTTGCCGCAGCGTTCTCAGAGCCGTACTTCAGGAACATAGAGAAGCTGGCGAAGGACGCGGGTGATGTTATCATAGCGACGGACTATGACGACGAAGGCGAAGTCATAGGCTTCAACATATTGCGTTTCATTCTTGGGCGCAAGGATGCGGCGCGTATGCGCTTCTCAACGATGACGAAGACGGAATTGATTGAAAGTTATTTACACGCGGAAAAAACGCTAAACAAGAACCTGATAGAAGCAGGAATGGCGCGACATTATCTTGACTGGTACTATGGCATTAATCTTACGCGGGCGTTGACAAACGCGATAAAAAGAAGTGCCAAGAGGTTCAGGATACTTTCCACGGGGCGCGTGCAGGGGCCGACGCTTCATATGCTTGCAAAACATGAACGAAAGATAAGGGCGTTCAAGTCAGAGCCTTTCTGGGAAATCACGCTCAAAGTGAAGAAAGGGAAGGAAGCGCTCACGGCCGAGTACTGCAAAGATAAGGTATGGGATGGGGGCGAAGCCGCGAAGATATCCAAAAAGGCGGGAAGCGGCAACGCGCTCGTTATCAGTGTGGAGAAGAAATCGATGAGCCAGGGTCCGCCGAAACCGTACAATACGACATCGTTCCTCGTGGATATATACCGTTATTTTGGCTACTCGCCGCAACAGGGGCTTAACATAGCCGAGTCTCTTTACCAGGCAGGATACATTTCTTATCCAAGAACCTCTTCAGAGAAGCTGCCGCCTGACATAAACTACAAGAAAATCATAGGCATGATTTCGAAGCAGCGTGAATACGTGAAAGATTCAACGATGCTTTTAACGAAAGAGCTGAAGCCGGCGGAAGGAGTGAGGACGGACACTGCGCACCCGGCTATATACCCGACGGGCGAAGCGCCGTCAAGGGCGGGCGATAAGCAACGTAAAGTTTATGACTTGCTTGTTCGCCGTTTCCTTTCGTGCTTTGGCGAACCGGCAAAACGCGAGAGCCAGAAAGTCATTCTGGACGCGAGCGGCGAAAGATTCATACTGCACGGCAAGCGCACTATAGAATCCGGATGGCTCGCCATATACGGAAAATACGCGCAACGCGAAGACACGGCGCTGCCGGAAATGAGTAAGGGCGACGCGCTAACCGTTGTGAAAGCTGAAAGCCTCGCCAAAGAGACGCAACCGCCGGCGCGATATTCGCAAGGTTCTGTCTTGAAGGAGATGGAAGAGAAGAGCCTCGGGACAAAAGCCACGCGTGCACAGATTCTACAAATATTATATAACCGCGGCTATCTTATCGGCAAGAGCATAGAAGTCACGGAGCTTGGGCAACAGTTGGCGGATATACTGGAGAAAAACGTGCCTGATGTAGTTTCGGAGAAGCTCACGAAAAAGTTTGAGGAGATGACGGAAGGGATAGAGCTGGGCAGGGAAAAGAGAGAGACCGTACTCAGCGAGGCGCGGAAGGAGCTGGAAAAACTTTCGGCGTCTTTCAAGAAAAAGGAAGAGAAAATAGGCGACGAGTTGACGAAGGCCGTGATAGCGACGCAGGACAGGCAATCAATACTCGGGACGTGCAAGCAGTGCGGCGGCACGTTGAAAGTCCACAAGCTATGGCGCACGGGCAAGCGCTTCGTCGGATGCTCCGGTTACAAAAAGGGATGCAGGACGGGCTTCCCGTTGCCGCGTGAGGGCACTATAGTAAGCACAGGCAAAGAGTGCGGCGAATGCAAGACTCCGATAATACAAGTATATACCCAAGGACGACGCCCTTTCAGGATGTGCCTAGACATGAACTGCGTGACCAAGAAGGACTGGTTGGACAAAAGCCGCCTGAAACAAGCGAAGCAGGAGAGCATTGCCGCTTCGAAAGAGGCGGAGAAGCTCAGATGCACGTGTGAGAAGAACTTCAAGAGCCAGAGGGCATTATCGATGCATAAGAAGAAGGAGGGGCATAAATGAAAAATGTTTTTTTGCTCCTAGCGATATTGTTTTTTGCGGGGTGCGTCCAGCAGGGCTTTGTTCATGACGGAATAAGCGTGTCACGCGTAGGCGATTCCTTTTCCATTACTGTAAATGGCACAAATATCTATCTTGAGCCTTCCGGCATCCCGGCGGGCGCTCCCGTAGCAGACTACATATTCTTGAGCTATGACGACTGCGATCGTGAAAGTATGTTGAGGATAACGGACGAGAACACGACCATAGTCGGCACGTACGAGTGCGTCAGAAGCATGCAGGGACGTATTTACTCCATGGGGCAGGCAGAATACCTGTCCTTCGGCAACGGGATAGTGAAGGTAAGCTCGGTTCCCGTGGAAAGGGGGGAGGGTGACAAGGGCAATGGCTATTACATATCCGCCGGAAACAGAACACTGTATTTCATCCCGGACACGAATTCCGTTCCGCTCATAAAACAGGGAATAGACGTGGCGTTCCTGCCGGAACCCGGCTCGGCGGCGTTGCTGAAGCCGAAAGTGGTCGTGCCTACTATGGGAAGCAGTGACGTATTTTCCAAGGCGCTGGACGGTTCGGGTATACAAGTGAAGGCTATTTGAAGCTTCCCGCGAAGTCATAGCCATGTGGGACAGGAAAACCCTGCTTTCTGCGTCGCAATTCTCCCGTGCTGACGTGGAAGAAATAATTTCTCGCGCAGCGCGGTTCAAGCAAAAGACGGAAAGGCTTTGTAACGGCAAAATACTGGCAAACATATTTTTCGAGCCGTCGACGAGGACCGAGAAAAGTTTCCAGGCGGCGATGTACCGACTCGGCGGCAACGTTATAAGTCACAAGGATGCTGGCTCTTCCAGGGAAAAGGGCGAGACAAAAAATGACACTATAAGGATACTCTCAAGCTATGCAGACATCGCGGTAATAAGAGATAGCGAAGAAGGCAAGACGCAGGAATATGCAGACATAGCGGGCATTCCGGTGATAAATGCCGGCGACGGAGGCAACGAGCATCCAAGTCAGATGCTGCTTGACGCGTTTACGATAAAGGAAAACGTCGGGCGGCTTGACGATCTGAAAGTTTTATTTGTAGGAGACATGAGACATTCAAGAACTATACGTTCTCTGATAAAAATATTGTCCAAATTCCGCAACAATGCCATGTATGGCGTGCATATAGGGGATTCGGGCATCTCGGGTGACATAGAAAAGCTTGTGAAAAAGGTGTCGCCCGTTTCCAGCTTGCGCGGGATGATAGAAGAACTGTCGCCCGACGTGGTGTACTGCAACAGAATCCAGAAAGAGCGCCTAAAGGGCGAAACTGCCAGCAGTTACATGATAGACGGCGGCGTAGTGGAAATCATGCCCGAGAACTGCATACTCATGGATCCTCTGCCCCGCGTGGGGAACATGGATCCGCGGATAGATTCTGATTCGAGAGCGGCGTATTTCAAACAGGCCGCCAACGGCGTGCCCATGCGGATGGCGATAATCGCCGAGATGCTGAAGGCTAAGTGAGCAACAGCAAAAAGAATCCGCTTATCAGTATGGACATTCCGATAAGCAGAGCAATCGCGCCCAGTATTATGAATGCGTTCATGTATTCGCGCATAGAAAGAGAAATATACCAGCATCTTTTTAAGTGGATTCTTAACCTTTCCACGGATAGCTTAACTATGAGGATTGCGACAAACACGCCTATAGACAAAATCCTGTCCGGCGGGGTGGAGGATGACGCCATAACGAATTTCTACGGACCCGCGGGCTCCGGGAAGACGAACGTGGCGATATGTTCGGCCATTGCCGCAGTGAAAGCGGGCAAGCGTGTCATATACGTGGATACGGAAGGCTCTTTTTCAGGCGAACGGTTCGTGCAACTG
>Ga0209541_10010260_pt1 | contig 14977 bp, 11 predicted proteins | sample RifCSPlowO2_01_FD_184027 | JGI IMG/M metagenome (GOLD analysis project Ga0209541, IMG submission 184027) | Groundwater microbial communities from Rifle, Colorado - Rifle CSP2_plank lowO2_0.1 (SPAdes) (version 2) | ecosystem: Environmental > Aquatic > Deep subsurface > Groundwater | place... | reverse complement strand
AGCGGCTAAGGGCCGCGCGAATCTGATTGTTCTTCATTACTATTTCACGCGGCAAACCGCTTGCTAAGTCGCGTCCACGGATAGGAATCTCAAGTTTTTCATCAAGCGGTAGCGCGGAACCAATGGCGATTTTTATCTCTTCCGCTGTCGGTTCACCGATTACCAGTTTAAACTCTTCGCGGATAAAATTAATGATGTCTTGATTAAATTGATCGCCTGCCACTTTAAGACTCTTTGAGACTACTGCACCACCCATGGAGATGATAGCAATGTCGGTAGTTCCACCGCCAATATCAATAATCATATTTGAAGTTGGTTCGTGAATCGGGAGACCAGCGCCCAGAGTCGCTGCTACCGCCTCATCGATAATAAAGGCATTATTGGCTCCCGCCCCCATCGCGGCGTCCTCTACAGACTTCCGCTCGACTTCCGTGAGATTACTTGGCACACCTACCACCGCCACGCGATAATTTAAAAATTTCCTGCCCCCGCCCGCCAGACGCAAAAACTGACGCAGTATCTCTTCGGTTACTTCGAAATCAGAAATGACGCCGTTGATCAAAGGACGTACTACATTAATATGCGGCGGCGTGCGAGAGAGCATTTTTTTGGCCTCTTGGCCTATAGCCGTTATCTGGCCGGTCTTTACATGTACAGCCGCAACCGTCGGTTCATTAATAACAATCCCCTTGCCCTTCAAGTAAATAAGAGAATTAGCCGTACCTAAATCAATACCGACATCTTTTGAAAAATAATCAAAAAGTTTCATAGACGAAATACGTAAATAAAATGACAGAAGCAATAAGAAAAGATTATCCAAGTTCCTTCAAAAACTCCGAAAGAGAGACAACTTTTGAAATTTCCTCGGCCCGAGTTTTTACCTCAAGTTTATCTCCATTGCGAGCGCTTATAACTACCCTGTAAGGCATACCGATTAAATCCGCCTCGGCAAACTTTTCCCCCGCAGACATATCGTTTCTGTCATCATAAAGTACCTCAACGCCGTTTTTTTGCAACTCCGCGTAGCTCTTCTCTGAAAGAGCCAGAGTTTCATCGTCTTCTTTCCCCAAAAGCGCAATCAAGTGCACTTTAAACGGTGCCAAAGTTTCCGGCCAGATAATGCCATATTTATCATGCGAAACTTCAACTATCGTTCCCATTAACCGGCTTACGCCTATGCCATACGAACCCATGATAACATCCCGGCGCTTGCCTTCGGCATCCAAAAACTGCAAGTTGAAGCTCTTGGAATACTTGGTGCCGAGCGGGAAAATATTGCCAACTTCGATTGCTTTTTCTTCCCTCACTTTCTCTCCGCACTTGGGACAGTTATCGCCGTTTTTTAGTTTTGAAATCTCCTTATTCTCCGCATGGCCACAAGTAAGGCAGACAAAAATCGTATCTTCGCCGACCGAAGAAAGCACCTGGAATTCATGCGTGTAATTAGCCGTAAAATCGCCTCCGGCCGCGAGCGTGTAATATGTCTTCAGTCCACATCGCTTAAAAACTCTATGGTATGCCTCCGCCGCCATATCATAGTACTTATGAAAATCTTCCTCGTCCGCGTGAAAACTATAAAGATCTTTCATGATAAACTCACGCCCGCGCAGCAAGCCGGACTTTGCCCGCGGTTCGTTTCTAAATTTAGTCTGAATCTGATAAGCCGCAAACGGCAAGTCGCGGTAGGAGTTTATGTATTTTGAGACAATATCGGTCAAAACCTCCTCGTGCGTCCAGCCCAGCACAAATGATGCTTTGGTTTCGTTTTTGACTTTCGCCTCAAAGCCCACAGGCACATCCCACCGGCCCGACACATCCAGATATTTCTTTTCGACTAAAGCGGGCATGAGCAGTTCTTCGCCACCAATCGCGTTCATTTCTTCGCGGATAATGTTGGAAATCTTTTGAATAACACGCCAGCCCAGCGGTAAATAAGTAAAAACACCGGCGGAATTTTTGTAGGCGAACCCGCCGCGGAGCAAGAGCTCGGCGTTCAGTGACTCCTCGTCGCGAGGTTTTTCTTTGAGAACTTTAGTAAATAATTTTGATTGTCGCATGATTGCTTAATTATAGAGGTTTTTTAAAAGAAAACAAATAAAAACCAGCCGCGGCCTTAATTCTAAAACAAGCGTAAACAGCGTAGAGCTTACAAAAGTTTCACCACATCCCGCACCGAAATCGCGATCATGAGAAATATAAGCAACGCAAAACCAAGGCCGTTTGCCACTCGTTCGGTTTTTACCGATAAAGGCGAACCTTTTATTTTTTCCAATATGATAAAGAGAAATCTGCCGCCATCAAGCGCCGGAAAAGGAATGGAATTTATGACACCTAGGTTGATTGAAATCAGAGCCAGCAGTTGCAAAAGATAAACCATACCCAAACCGCCTGCCTTTTCTGCCTGGCCAAAAATACCGATGGGACCCATTACCCCGCGAAGATCCGGCTGTCCCATAAAAATGCCCTTCAAAAGCTCGTAGAGCCCCGTAAATGTAGCCACGACGATATTGCCGGTAATAATAAGCCCCTGCCAAAGTCCTTCTAAAAATCCGGCCTGGCCGCCGCCCTCAACCAAGACAACTCCCAAGGAGCCTTCTTGCGACGGCGGATTTACTCGAGGCATTATTTTTTTCTGAAGCGTCTCCTTGCCACGCTGAAACGTAAGATCGGTCGCAACACCACTATGACCTTTTATAAATTGTATAAAATCATCGCTGGATTTGAATCCAACTACCCGATCCCCTGCCTCCAGTCCCGCTATGGCCGCGGGCGAGCCGTCCTTAACGTCGGTAATAATAACGCCCTGTGGAGTGCCGATAATCAGCACCGCGGCAACTAAAAGCCAACCCAAAATAAAATTCATAGTGACACCAGCGAGAATAACCGCAGAGCGTTTCCAGGCCCGTTCGGCGTTAAAACCGATTTGACTTGAACTTGTGGGCTTTTCCCACATCGTCACGTTTTCCCCGCCTTCTTCTCCATATAATTTCACGTAGCCGCCGAAGGGCAGCCAATTCAAGCTGTAGATTGTTTCCCCGATTTTTTTGCCCCAGGCGCGGGGCGGCAGACCAAAACCGAATTCGTCCACTTTCATTTTGAAAAGCTTGGCAACAAAAAAATGTCCGAATTCATGGACAACTATAAGCACCGACAGCCCCAAAAAAATTATAAGAAATGACAGCATATATTAAGACGGTTCTAAAAACCGAAGCTTATCGCCGAACCAATAAAACTAATAAGCATTATAATCACAACCGTCCAGGCAAAAGCTTTTTTGGCAAATATTTTATTCATCAATAAAGTGTAACATGACTTTCTTAACTGACAAAACGAATAACAGTGAGAAGTAGTTATTATACAGAACATCTCGAAGGTAAATTAAGCTTGATTTCAATTTCCATGGAATCAATGTACTGAAAGCCAGCGGTCATCCTTATGGCTATTGGGACGAACCGCAAGTTCTGGTAGATAACTATTTCGAGTCTTTATAGATGTTTCTTAATCTTCCCCCAAGCGCCTTTTGCTTCCTTGATTAACTGCTTCTTTTCGGCCGACGAAAGTTTTTTGGCGGAGGCGAACTTCGAGGCCGCTACGCTCATAAACTTCTCAAACTCGGCCTGACCGACATTTCTCATTTTCTTAAGCTTGGGCACGGCTTCCCGATAAAGTTGCCCCGCAGTCTTCTTGATGTCTTTCCGAAGTTTTTTGCCCGATTCCGGCGCCAAGAGCATGCCTGCAACTGCGCCCAAAGCCGCGGCTACGGCTGCACCAGCCACTAATTTTTTTATATTTGATTTTGTCATAATACTTAATACTAGATTTTTACCGACCTTTTTTCTTGTGTTCAGCTTTGTTTTTTCTTTTAAAGAAATAGGAAATGAATGGCAGTCCCTCCAGAGCTTCCATAATACTCTCAATCTGTTCGCGCACTTTTTCGCTCGCGTGATCAACCCTTTCGCTTACTTTCCTTAAATGCCGTGCAATACCAATCAGGTAATACGCGACTATACAAAGCAAAATTGAAAGCACAAAAATCGCTAGAGAAAAAACTCCGTAAAAAACCGTCTGCGCGAGAATTAAAAAGTCCATAGGATTATTATAGCATAACCAAGATAGTAGTTAGCCACTAGCGACTGGTTTTAAAAAAAATAAAAATGTGGTTCCGTACGAAAACAATTTTTGACTGAAGTAGCTTAACTGAGACTGTTAACTGAGACTACATGGCCTGTCTGTCGGCGGGGAGGCAATTCAACTTTATATAAGTCGGGATGTCAGGACTGTTATCGCCTCTTCTTGAGAACTCGCTTCTTAAACTCTGAAAGGGTCATCAGACTCGTCATATCAGTAATCAAATCCACATACACGTTCCCATTAAGGTGATCAATTTCGTGCTGAAAAATCCTGGCCCAAAGCCCCGAAGCATTATCTGTAACCATTACTCCATCCAGATTGCAATATTGAACGATGATTTTATCAGACCTTGGCACAAGACCACACACGTTTTTAAAACTAAGGCAACCTTCCCAATCGCTGACCTTTTTCTTTGAGTACTTTATAATTCTTGGATTAACGATGATGATTGGGCCCTTGCGTTTAAGAGTGGGATGCGTCGTCGTTGGTCGGACTTCCATGACCGAAATACTTAACGGTATTCCAACTTGAGGAGCAGCCAGTCCAACGCCACCAACTCGTCGCATCGTATAGATCATGCGTTGAACCAGTTTTTTGAACTTTGCAGTCTTAAGAAACTTGTGGGGTATCTCTTTCGCTTCGCGTCTCAAGATTGGATTACCAAATTCAGTACGTAATAAAACTTTCATATATCTTCAGCTGGCCGTATTAATTTAGATCTTTTAAAAACTACTTCGCCGCTTCCACTTTCAAAAGTTCTATCTCAAAAATTAACGTTGAATTGGCCGGAATTTGGGGACTGGGGGATTGCGCGCCATAGGCCAAGTCCGGTGGAATCGTTAATTTTCTTTTGCCGCCTACTTTCATGCCTAGAAGTCCCTGATCCCAGCCCTTAATCACCTGACCAGCACCGAGAGTAAAGGTGAAAGGAGTGCCTCGGTCGTAAGAGCTGTCAAACTTTGTGCCGTCTAAAAGGGCTCCAAGATAGTTTACCGTAATTGAATCCCTCGCTTTTGCCTCCGCGCCGTCACCAACTTTTTCGTCTTCGATTTTCAAGTCGCCTTGTGATGTTGTTGTCATGGGATTTTTATTGAATAAAGAGCCGATATCCGCGCTTGTACTCGCCTCCGTCTGCACAGTCGTGCTGTTTTCCGTTTCGGCGAAGCTTGCTGAATATTTTGAAAGATCGGTATGAGTTTCAAAATAATACGCACCATAAAAAAGAGCGGTTACGACCACCACTGCTACAACAAGTGTTAAGAAATACGATCTGTCCATGGCAGTAATAATAGCGAAAAAATTAAAAAAGGCAAACTTTTAAAAAAAAGTTATTTCTTTTTTATCAGTTGCTTGAATTCTTCCACCATCGGCACTTGTTCGGGCTCTACGCCGTAAGAAAGCGCAGTGTAATACGCCGCCCAGTCGGCGATGAGAAGCGAGGCAAATATTTTTTTATAAGGATTTTTATCGCTAAGCTCACTAATCTCCACCGAAAAATCACGCGCTTTCAAGAGTTTCGCTAAAACTGACATACGTTTTTGTACCTGCAAGCTATCGTTTTTATCCTTTAGTAAAATAAAATAAAAGTTTTTTGACAGCGTGTGTGTGCGTGGTACCACATCGAAGCCAGTCATTTCGTTGTGATTTAGCTCCGGCAGAACATTAAAAAAAGCCGGAATTTTCCCTGTTTCATTGAATTTTATCTTCCAGTTATAGGCCAAGGCACGGTTGCGGGCGGAAGTATAAATCACAGGCACTTTGCCAAAGAGTTTTTCGGACAGCAATTTTCCCGTTCCGGCATACGCTTCGGGAGAAAGCAGTAATGCAAGCATGGACAAATCCCGCGTCATTTTCTCCTCGTGAAGCAGCTTCGCGATAGCTAGCACATTAAAGCCCAGCGCCATGCGCGGCTGAATATTCGTGTTCGGTAGCTCCACGTAAGACACGCCTGCCTTTTTCGCCAAGTCCAGAAGCTTGCCGCCGGTAGAAACTGCCGCCACGGACAATTTCGATTGCCGCGCCACGCTCCACGCATCAAGCACCTCTTCGGTATTGCCGGAATAGGAACTGAACATCACCAAAGTCTTCTTACGATCGGCGCTGCTTATATGCGGTAACCCGTAATCAGAATGAACCATAATCTCCAGCTCCGGCTTTAGGAGCTTTGCAATATCAGCTCCCAAGTGCGAACCGCCCATGCCAATGATAATCGCGCGTTCATGCTTTCTAAGCCGCCGCGCGTTTTGCACCAGTGGCTTAAAGGCAAATTGCTTCGCAAAATCTTTTATAGATTTATACATATCCTGCTCCATATCGGTTTATTGTATCACCAAAAATCAAATCAGCCCACAAATTTATTCCACGGTAACGCTCTTAGCCAAGTTACGCGGCTTATCCACGTCGCAACCGCGAGCCACGGCAAAATGGTAAGCAAAAAGCTGGAGCGCCACTGTTGCTAAAATAGGCGTAAATGGCTCAAGCGTTCTCGGGATAATTATTACGTCGTCGGCAATAGCAGCCACTTGTTTATCGCCTTCGCTTATAACAGCAATTACCGGTCCGCCACGAGCTTTAATTTCCTCCAGATTCGAGATTACTTTCTCATAAACAGAATCATGCGGAACAATTACAACTGACGGAAAATTTTTAGAAATCAGAGCTATCGAACCGTGTTTCATCTCCCCGGCGCTTATGCCTTCCGCGTGCACGTACGAAATTTCCTTAAGCTTCAATGCGCCCTCCAGCGCAGTCGGCAAATTGTATTTTCGGCCGAGATAAAGAAAGTTTTCGAACTTTAAATATTTTTTGGCGATTTTTTTAATACTGGCATCTTCAGCTAATACTTCTTGAATAAGTTTTGGAAGTTTACGTAATTCTTGAGTAAGTAGTTTGGCATTTTTAGGAGACAACCCTCTCATTCTTCCCAAAAGAACTGCAATAAGCATAAAAATCGAAACCTGTGAAGTAAAAGCTTTGGTCGAAGCAACCGCGATTTCAGGACCAATATGCTGATAGACACCGGCGTTTGTATCACGGGCGATGGTTGAGCCAACCACGTTAACAATCCCCAGAGTAAGAACACCGTGCCTTTTCGCCTCCTCGAGCGCCGCAAAAGTATCCGCCGTTTCACCCGATTGGGAAATTACAAACATAATATCTCCTGGAAGAAAAACTGGCTTCCGATATCGAAACTCGGAAGCAAGATCAACTTTTACCGGGATGCTGGCAAATTCTTCGAGTAGATATTCGCCTACGCGCCCCGCTAAATAAGCCGTACCGCAAGCGACGATTAAAATTCGCTTAGCTTTTTTTAATTCTTCTTGCACGTTAGCAAGTCCGCCCAATACTACTTCATGGGTTTTCGGGTTAATGCGCCCGCGAATAGAATTGGCAATCGCTTCCGGCTGCTCATAAATTTCTTTAAGCATAAAATGCGGGTAGCCGTTTTTCTTGATTGCTTTTATGTTAAAATCCAGTTCTTCGGTAGCTCTAGCGACTCGTTTCTGCTTAGTATCGAAAATTTTTACTGATTTAGGAGTCAAGACTGCCATTTCGCCGTCCTTGAGATACATCACCTTACGCGTGTGAGATAAAACTGCCGAAGCGTCGGAGGCAATAAGATTTTCTCCTTTGCCTACGCCTACTAAAAGTGGACTGAAATTCCTCGCCGCTATAATCCTTCCCGGTTCCCGACTGGAAAAGATCGCGAGTCCATACGTGCCCCGTACACGTTGAAGCGCCTTTCTAACTGCCACCTCTAGCGGCACTTTCTTTTTAGCGTTATAGAAAAATTCAATTAAGTGTGCCAAAACTTCCGTGTCGGTTTCCGAAGTGAAAATATGGCCTTTCTTTTCGAGTTCATTTTTTAACTCTTTATAGTTTTCAATAATGCCGTTATGTACGAGAAAAACTTCTTTTTTACAATCCGTGTGCGGATGAGCGTTTGGCTCCGTAACGCCACCATGTGTCGCCCATCTTGAGTGCACAATGCCGAGTGTACCTAAAATTTTCCTATCGCCCAATTTACGCACCAAGTTTTCTACTCTGCCCACGGCTTTCTCTAAACTCGCATGAGAATTTAAAACTGCCAAACCAGCCGAATCATAGCCGCGGTATTCAAGCTTTTTAATGCCTGCTAAAAGAATGGGTAATGCTTTTGATTTTCCAATATAGCCAACAATGCCGCACATAGATTTGTTGTTATATTACGATATTTATAAGCCGGCCGGGTACAAAAACAATACGTTTGGGTTCTTGACCATTAAGATGCTTTTTAATACCATCTCGTTTCAGAGCCGATTTTTCCGCCTCTTTTTGAGTTATACTTTTAGATACCTCAAATGAATCACGTACTTTGCCGTTGATTTGTACGACCAGCGTAAATGTTTCGTCTTTAATAAGCTTCGGATCGTATTTCGGCCACGGCTGCAAATGAATTGAATTATGAATAACGAATTTTGAATTATGGGCTTTTTTCTTACCCTTATTAATTATTCCAGATTTATTATTCATTGTCTGCCACAGTTCTTCTGCAACATGCGGCGCGAAAGGAGCAAGAATTTTTAAAAAAAGCTCTTTGTCCTGGGACGCAAACACGTTGGTTGGTTTTTCCGCTTCATTTATAAAAATCATCATTGCTGAAATTGCAGTATTAAAAGACATTGATTCGATATCTTCCGAAACTTTTTTTACGGTCTTATGCAGTAGTTTTCGTAACTCTAAATTTTTCTGTTCTTCTGTATTGCTTGTCACTCGTCGTTTATTATCACTTGTCGCAGTGTAAATTCTCCAGACTCTCTCCAAAAATCTATAAGTGCCTAAAATCCCCCGCCTATCCCAGGCAATCGCCTGATTAAACGGCCCCATAAACATTTCATAAAGACGCAGAGCGTCCGCGCCGAATTCTTTTACTATCGGATCGGGGTTTACGACGTTGCCTTTTGATTTGGACATTTTAACCCCGCCTTCGGCCAAAATAATGCCATGCGCGGTGCGTTTCTTATATGGCTCGGCAACCGGTACTAAACCCAGGTCATACAAAAAACGATTCCAGAAACGCGAATAAAGAAGGTGTAACGTCACGTGCTCCATACCGCCGTTGTACCAATCGACAGGCATAAAGTATTTTAATTTTTTTGGATCGGCAAACGCTTTTTTGTTTTTGGAACCAATATACCGCAAAAAATACCACGAGGAACCAGCCCAATTAGGCATGGTATCCGTCTCACGCTTAGCCGGACTCTTGCATTTTGGGCATTTCACGTTTACCCATTTTGCGACTGATGCCAGCGGCGATTCGCCGTCATCACGCGGCTTGTAATTTTTGACCAACGGTAATTTAACCGGCAAATCTTTTTCTGGCACGGCCACATAACCGCATTTTTTGCAATCAATAATCGGAATGGGCTCGCCCCAATATCTCTGGCGAGAAAATACCCAATCGCGCAGTTTGTATTTCACTGCTGTTTTGCCGTGAACAAAGTCGGTGATTTTCTTTTTGGCTTCTTCAATTCCCAATCCGTTGAACTTTCCTGAATTAACTAAAATTCCGCTATTGCTACAACCCAATAAAATATCTCCGTCGCTAGTGTAATAAAAATTTCCTTTCACTCTCTGCCAAATAATTTGCATATCAGCATGAGTTATAAATTTTTCAAATTCGGATCGGTTTAACCATTTAAATTCATGCAATGCTTTTTCTTCTTCCGCAATTTCCACCATTTCACCGTTCTTTAGCTTAAATAACAGCGGTTCAAAGTGGGCCAAACGATTTTGGTTTTTAACTCTCTGGAAAAATCGGGCGTGGATAATACCGGGAAGATGTTTTATGAATTCAACATTTTTATAGCCGGTCTCTTCGGTTATTTCTCGAAGTCCAGCCGTCTTCGCATCCTCGTCTCCTTCAATGCCTCCAATAACAAAACCTCTCCAGCCCGTTTTTTTCCATTCGACTCCGAGATATTTGTCTTCCGACCAATGTTTTATAATTGCCACGACCGCCTTTCTTTCGCTTATCGGCTGATTTTTTATGAAAGCGTCTTCGCCAATCTCTCTTGTCACTAAGGGTTCTATGACTTCTCTAATTTCAATATTATATTTTTTGGCGAAAGCAAAATCCCGTTCGTCATGCGCCGGTACGGCCATGATGGCGCCCGTGCCATAAGAAGCCATAACGTAATCAGCAACAAAAATGGGAATTTCTTCTTGGTTGGCAGGATTTATCGCTTTTATATCTTTTAGCTCCACACCAGTTTTTGCAAGTGCTGAGCCAGTCGAAGCATCTTTATCTTCGCCAGTGCGCTCCATTTCGGTTCTTGCCGCAGCTTTTTTTATATATTTTTTAACCTCTTCCAGATTTTTGACCCGCCCGACCAAATGGTTATTCGGGCTGGTTCTAGATTCTAGATTCGTGAGTAGTGGATGTTCTGGTGCTAAGACCATATAGGTCGCACCAAAGAGCGTGTCGGGTCGTGTGGTAAAAACTTTTATTTTTTCACTCGCGCCTTTAACCGTAAATTCTATTTCCGCTCCTTCCGAGCGCCCGATCCAATTTTCCTGCTGGGCTTTGATCTCGGGCAGATAATCCACATCCTTCAAACCCTCAAGCAATTTATCGGCGTAAGCGGTGATCTTTATCATCCACTGTGCCTTATTTCTTTTCTCGACTGGCGCGCCGCAGCGCTCGCACTTCCCGCCCACCACCTCTTCATTCGCGAGACCGCATTTATCTCTTGGACACCAATTGATTAGCATCGCCGTTTTGTACGCCAAGCCGCGTTCAAAGAATTTTAAAAACATCCACTGCGTCCATTTGTAGTAATTAGGATCAGCGGTGTTAATCTCTCTTGACCAATCAAAAGAAAAGCCAAGTGATTTTAATTGCTTCCTAAAAGTATCGGCATTTTGCTTAGTCGCAACCTGCGGCGCAATGCCGGTTTTAATGGCGTAATTTTCCGTGGGCAAACCGAAGGCGTCCCAGCCGATGGGATAAAGCACGTTATAACCCTCCATGCGGCGTTTACGCGAAATAATGTCCATCGCGGTATTGCTTCTGATATGCCCCGCATGCAATCCAGCGCCAGAGGGGTATGGAAACTCAATAAGCGAATACCATTTAGGTTTTACCCGTCCTGAGCTTGCCGAAGGATCCTTCGCTTGATAGATCCCTGATTTTTCCCAGGCCGCCTGCCAAACACGTTCGATTTTTCTAAAGTCGTATTTCACGGAATATACGCTTTAAGTGTAGCCGCAAAGCTGACTTTTTTCAATCAAGAAAAATGGCCCCGGCGGGCCAAGCGAAATAACATAGCGTAAATTATTTATGGAGCGAAATTCTTTCTATGTTTTCAAGTCTGTTAAATATTTCCCATGCTTCGGTTCGCTCCCGTATGTCAATGGCTCTTCGGTTGATAATATCCATAGCAAGTTGCGCGCCGTACATCATGAATTCCGGCTTGTAATGCGGCCGATCGCTTACCCACCAGGTATGGCAGCTGTTCGCGATTTTCAATCCGTTGTCTTCCATATCGGGAGAATCCGTATGGCGGAAAGCGATTTCAAGAAGGCGGGCGTAAAGGCGATGCGCGAAGTTCTTCGGCGAATGCCATAAAGGATACGGATCTTCAGCATCTAAGTCGTAGGCAGTTGTGGACCAGCTATGTCTGGATAAGATCTCACCGTCTCGTTTGGGAAAAATCTCGAGCAAACGCTTAAAGGGAAGCAGATTACCATCTCCTCCCCACGCGCTAAGAGCCGGCATAAGAAATGATTTCAAAAGATAACTGACATGATGGCCGAACGTCTCCGCGTCCATGGCAAACACCAGATACGCCTGATCTTTTCCCATCCAAGGCGGGAGTTCGTGTTTCATGCGCATCCGAATTTCCTCAAAACTCATATGTTGATCCCAGACACGCCGATTCCAGTGGGACGAGCGCAGAAAAACAGCCATACCTTCAACTTCCGGAATAAAATTAAACGGCTTTTCGCGCGCAACAAAAGCGCTGTCTTCAAGCACCGTCCATTGGTAGCCGTTGGCTTTGATAAGTCCGAAATCGCGCAGAGAATAAGCCATTTCTGGAAAGAAAAAGCCATGTGCATAAGGAAAACCCAGAACTTTTTTGGACTTTCTGTCAGCCGCAATTTGTTTTACGGCTTCTTTTTCCGTCAAAAGCGGAAGAATGGGGTGCTCCTTGGCAGTACCGGTGAGTTCAATTTTTCCGGCATCAACCGCGTTGATTAAATTACCAAAAAAGATCGGATGTAAATCTGCCCAATAAGACAAAAGATGCTGATGGATGTTCGCCGTAAATGCGAAACGGAGATTGCCTTCAAATACAAAATTTAAAATTGGCTCATATGTAGCTCGATGAATGTCAGCCATCACCCGCGGGAATTGCCACCACGGTTGGAAGAAATGCAGTAAAAGGCCAATTTGTGGCATCGGCATTCTCCTTCCGAAATAAAATTGTTAAACTTCTATTCCCAGTATAACAAACAGCCGTTAGATACGAAAAAGCGTCTTAGTATTCGTGAGGGTCGCAAACGCTACCTTTTCATAACTGACATTTTTAAGTTCGGCAACTTTTTCCGCGATTTTGACCGCATAAGCTGGCTCGTTTTTCCGGCCTCGGTACGGAACCGGCGCCACGTAAGGAGCGTCGGTCTCAAGGAGAATTCGGTCAAGAGGTACAAACTTTATTACTTCTTCATAGTCTCTCGCAAAAGTAATCACTCCACCGAAACTCATATAAAAGCCCAAATCCAAAAGACGGCGCGCGTCTTCTTCTGTTCCGGAAAAGAAATGTATGACGCCAGGCATAGTAGTTAGTAAATAGCGACTAGTCACTAGCATGTCAATTAAGTCAGAAAAAGCATGGCGGCAGTGAATCACGAGCGGTTTTTTTAATTCGTGCGCAATTTTTATTTGTTCGCTAAATACTTCAGTTTGCCTGATTTTTATACCCGCGGCCATTTTATCGTCATGTGGCAAACGAAAGTAGTCCAGCCCGCACTCGCCTATCGCGAGCACCCGTTTGCTCTCCGCAACTTGCCGAAGAAGGCCTGCGTCAAATTTTTCTTTAATATCGGCGCGAAATTCACTGGTGTCAATATATTTATCCGTGCTCAAGTGACCCGGATGAAATCCGGCTGTGGCACCGAGCACGTCTTCCGGATATTCTTCGGCCACTTTTATGCCGTCTTGCGAGGTCGAAATTTGTGTGCCGATCGCGAGCATTTTTACGCCCGCCTCACGTGCGCGCGTGATTACTTCGGCGCGGTCTTCGTCATAGGCCGGAAACTGGATATGAGAATGTGAATCAATAATAAATTGCATATTGCGCTTGTTATTTATTAGAAAACAAAAATGGTTTAAATACAATTAATCCCTTTAAAAATATCTTGTGATAGACGTGTTTTCAGCCCCGACATAACGTCGTAACTTTTCTTTAACGTAATTGACATAACGTGGCTTATATCAGAAACTTAGCCTAGAACCAACCAAGTAAAAAAGGAGTCGCCATGAGAAAAATTGTTTTGGCTCAAGTTGGTGAAAAAGGAGCTGGTAAAGAAACAGTATTTTCTATTTTTAGGCATTGTCTTCCGCCGGGCATTACCATGGGCATACATCATCTTTCTGATCCTTTGGGAGAAACTTTACAACTTCTTGGACTTCCCCTGTGTCGCAACAACTATCAGCTTTTATCACAGATAATAAACAAGCCGTTAAATATTACTCCCAATTCATCCACTTGGATAGGAACAGTGCGCGAAGATTTGCTGCAAATGATGAATTTGAGACCAATTGGATTGATACTTAAAAAGTTTTGTATTCCGTTAACTATTCACAATACCGCCCTGTTTATAAATTATCTTACTAATCCTGCCGATCCAGAACGATTGACATGGGAAGATCTAACCAAAACAGAAACAGAGAATATTCTCGCTAATACCGTGAAACGCCGCGCGCTAGCCGATCCGAACTCAATCACTGGATTAGACGGTGTTCGCTGGCGTGAAGACGAAACAATGGTTCGTTCCTTTCCGTCCGATGTTTTAAGCATCCTGATTTACACGACCGCCGATGCCGATATTCGCTATAAACGGCTCAAAAAGAGAAAAGAAAAAACAGGCGAAGATGAATTAAACCGCGAACAGTTTGACCGTGAAGAAAAGACACACACCGAAATATTTATCCCTCAAATCGGCAGCAGAGCAGACTGGCGGATTGATAATAACGGCACTGAAGCAGAACTTACGGATAAAGTGGATGAATTCTTCAGGTCACAAATTAAACCTATTCTTCCTCTCCTTCGGCTAAAAACAACTATTTCATGAGGCGCGGAAACAAATTCGCGCCTTTTTTGATACGAAAAACTTTGGTTTTTTTGTCAAAGACAATCTGTTCCCGGATTTTTTGGGTAGTTTCGGGGAGAAATGGCTCGAGCAGTTTGGCGATAATCGCAACTTCAATCAGACTGTCGCCCAGCGCTTTTTTTCTTTTTTCTTCGTCTTCAATCTTCCACGGCTCGCGCGTATTCAGTTTTCGGTCGGCATTAGCAATAAGTTTCCAAATCGAGGCTAGTGCATCGCTAAATTGAAATTTATGAAGAGCATTATTGACGTCTTTGCTTCCGTTCTTTGTGAAGTCATTAAGACTATGAGTAAGATTGGAATACGGAATCGTACCGAATTTTTCCGCCAAAGTGGTTATTCGCGCCACCAGATTCCCCAGCCCGTTCGCCAGATCGCCGTTGTATCGATCTAAAAATTTTTCTTCCGAAAAATCACCATCGCTGCCGAAGGGAATTTCCCGAAAAAGAAAATAACGCAAAGCGTCATTGCC
>Ga0209541_10010259_pt1 | contig 14978 bp, 15 predicted proteins | sample RifCSPlowO2_01_FD_184027 | JGI IMG/M metagenome (GOLD analysis project Ga0209541, IMG submission 184027) | Groundwater microbial communities from Rifle, Colorado - Rifle CSP2_plank lowO2_0.1 (SPAdes) (version 2) | ecosystem: Environmental > Aquatic > Deep subsurface > Groundwater | place... | reverse complement strand
AACATCTGCTCCTTCTCTTAAAAACTCCTGATTCCGGGAAACATTAAACACAATATCCATCTCACCAAATCTCATTTTGGTGCCATTATCCACCCCTTGAGGAACTTTGATTTTTAATCTTTTTCTAGATAGTCTTCCCTGCTGGTTTCTTTCTTCTATCTCCACTTCTTTAGTAACTCCATGTACAGCTTCATCAAAAGTTAAACTTAGCTGATAAGTAGGTCTTCTTCTAAAAGATTGTCCAAAAGGAGAGCTGCCACCAAAAATTTGCTCAAATAATTCAAATGGGTCTTCAAACCCGCCAAAATCAAACTGCACATTAGGGTTACCACCTGAACTAGACCAGGAATATGCTCCTCCAAAGGGATTTGCTCCACCAAAAGGGTTGGGGCTAGCATGACCGAACTGATCATACTGTTGTTTCTTCTTAGGATCAGATAAGACCTGATAAGCTTCAGAAAGTTCTTTAAACTTCTCCGGAGCTCCTGCAGACTTATCTATATCAGGATGATGTGTCCGGGCTAATTTTCTATAAGCAGATTTAATCTCACTATCTGAGGCAGACTTAGAAACACCTAAAATCTCGTAGTAATCTCGTTTAGTCATAATATTAGTCATAATATATGTATTTCACCTTAGGAATGGATCACTTCTTTTGTACTACCCGGGACAACATACAGGATCTTTCCTGAAGAATCTCTACTGACTTCAGCAGATATACTTTTATTTCCTTTATTGCCTTGCAAAGAGAAAAGTTCACTCTTAGGGGGAAACCGTGACTTAATCTGTTCAAGAGTTAGGAATCTTGATACCTCTATCATTCTATCCTTCTTTTTTCTCTTCCTCTACTACTTCCCCCTCAACAGCCTCTTCTGTTTTAGGTGCTTCCTCAGTTTTAGGCTGTTCTTCGGTTTGCCCTGCTGTACCCTGATCTTTATACATAGCTGAGCCTATTTTTTGAGCTGATTCTGCCAGCGTATCTGCTTTTGTTTTTATATCCTCTGTTGATCCGCTTTTTAGAGCTTCTTTTAGCTCATTTACTTTTTGTTCAACATCAGTCCTTATCTCAGCTGAAACTTTATCTCCTGCATCTTTTAAAGTCCGCTCAGTTGAATAAACCAAACTATCAGCAGTATTTCTTATCTCAATTTCTTCTTTCCTCTTTTTGTCTTCCTCAGCATGAGCTTCTGCTTCTTTGGTCATTTTCTCCACTTCTTCTTTGGATAAACCTGTAGAGCCGGTAATAGTAATTTTCTGTTCTTTACTGGTGGCTTTATCTTTGGCAGAAACATTCAAAATTCCATTAGCATCAATGTCAAAAGCAACCTCCACTTGTGGTACACCTCTTGGTGCCGGAGGAATACCATCAAGTACAAACCTACCCAATGATTTGTTATCAGCTGCCATTTCTCTTTCTCCCTGCAAAACATTAATTTCTACAGCAGGTTGGTTATCTGCAGCTGTGGAGAAAACCTCTGATTTGGAAGTAGGAATTGTGGTATTTCTGGGAATTAAAGGAGTCCTAACTCCACCTAATGTCTCTATGCCCAAAGTTAGGGGAGTCACATCCAAAAGTAAGACATCCTTAACCTCCCCACCTAACACTCCACCTTGAATAGCTGCCCCAACAGCCACTACCTCGTCTGGATTAATGCCTTTGTGAGGCTCTTTGCCAAAAAAATCAGATACTGCTTTTTGGACAGCCGGCATTCTGGTCATTCCACCAACCAAAACTACTTCATCAATATCTTTTGAATCAGTCTTGGCATCTTTTAAGCAAGATTTAACTGCCTCAAAGGATTTATCAATTAAAGGCTTCACCATCTCCTCCAGCTTTGCTCTTGAAAGCTTCATCTCCAAATGTTTTGGTCCGGATGCATCTGCAGTTACAAAAGGAATGGAGATTGCTGCTTCCATTGAGGAGGAAAGCTCAATTTTAGCTTTTTCTGCTGCATCTCTTAAGCGCTGAAGTGCTTGTTTGTCGCCTTTTAAATCTATCCCTTGTTCTTTTTTAAATTCCTCAGCCAGATAATCTAAAATCACCTGATCAAAATCATCCCCGCCTAAATGTGTATCACCATTAGTTGCTTTAACTTCAAAAACTCCTTCGCCCAAATCTAAAACAGAGATATCAAAAGTACCTCCTCCAAGATCATAAACAGCAATAGTATGAGCCTTAGCTTTATCAAGTCCATAAGCCAAAGCTGCAGCTGTTGGCTCATTGATAATTCTTTGAACATTTAAACCGGCAATTTCTCCTGCCTGTTTGGTAGCTTGTCTTTGAGCATCATCAAAATAAGCAGGTACTGTAATAACAGCATCTGTCACTTTTTCTCCTAAATAAGACTCTGCATCTGCTTTTATTTTTTGTAAAATCTGCGCAGAAATTTCCTGGGGAGTATATTCATGTCCTTCAACTTCTACAACAGCCATGTTGTTTTTACCAGACTTGATCGTGTAAGGAAGCCACTCTTTATCTCTTTTAACCTCCGGGTCATCAAATTTTCTACCCATCAGACGCTTTACAGAGAAAATGGTTTCTTTGGGGTTAACAACAGCCTGCCTTTTAGCCACCCTTCCCACAATATTTTTAGTAGGATTAACAACAGAAGGGATAATATTTTCCCCCTCAGCACTGTGGATAACTTTGGGCTTGCCCCCCTCCATTACTGCTACACAGCTATTAGTTGTACCTAAATCAATTCCAACAATCTTAGCCATTTGTAGAATCCTCCTTTACTGATTCTGTTTTACGACCGACCACTACTCCTGCAGGTCTAATTACTTTTCCGTTTAAATTATAACCTTTTCTGACAACTTTTAATATTTTATTATCTTCCCCCTCCTGTATGTCAACTGCCTCATGAAAGGATGGATCAAATAGTCCGTCTGCTGCTATTTCATCCAAGCCCTCTTGGGCAAGTATTTGATTAAATTCTTTTACTGCCAGCTCTACCCCTTTAACCCAACCACTTTGTTTCTCCTGCTCAGATATCCCACTTAATGCTTGTTCCAGATGATCCAAAACCGGTAGTAATCGTTTCACCAACTCTGCTCCGACAAAACTAGTTAATTCCGACCTTCCTGTACTTACTCTTTGTTCCAAATTCCGATAATCAGCCACTGCCCGTTTTAACTGGGCCTCAAGATCATTAACTCTATTTTGTAATTGTTCTAATTCTTTGTTTTTCTTTTTACTCATTTCCTTTTTACTTATCCCCTCAACATTGCTTCTGATACCATATCCTTAACATATTTAACATATGGCAACACCAGCGCAAAATTCATCCTGGCCGGACCAATTACTCCTAATACTCCATCCTTATCATCAATTGTACTGTATTTGGTAAAGACAAAGCTGGTGGTCCGAAGATTTTCAAACTCCATATCTTCTCCAAACAAAACATGGATTGGATCAGACCCCTGTGCCCTGCCAATAATATCTTGTAACCTTGGCAGCTCATCAAATAAACTCAACACAAAACGGGTTACATCAATATCATAAAACTCCGGCCAATCCAATATATTAGCTGCTCCTGCATAATACATCTGTTCATCAGAGTCCACAGCCAGACCTAACATATCACACTGCTTTGCCAAAGCTTTGACTGCTTCTTTCAAGAGTCTTTCCTGTTTTGATCGTTGTGACATTAGTTGCTGCTTGATTGATACCTCAGCTGTTACTGGCAGCTGTTTTTCCTTCATTAACTCGGAAATATACAGCCTAAAACCCATTGAGGTAGGTACTCTCCCCGCAGAAGTGTGTGGTTGCTTTAAAAATCCACCTTCCGTTAAACGCACCATCTCAATTCTAATCGTGGCAGGGGATACACCCAAATCATACTTTCTCTCAATCACCTCAGACCCAACCGGCTCAGCAGCCTCAATATATTCTTCAATAATGATTTTTAAAAGTGCTTTTTGTCTGTCAGATAAATCTGTCATATTTACCCTGAGTATAATCAAAGGGCTAGCAGTAAGATACCACGAGTGCTAATTTCTGTCAAGCCCCGATTCAATCGGTCAAGAGGTTAAAGCATTACTTCTGTTCCCTGATACTCTCTTAAGCTTTTATTTTTCCAAAAGACCAGAGAACTGATAACAATAACTCCTATACCTCCTGCTACCACAGAAATTGGCCCTCCTATGATTTTAGCCAAAAATCCGGCTTCTATCTCTCCAAGCTGGGGTCCACCCTGGAAGAAAATTCTTGTCACCGAGGCCATCCTGCCTCTTAAATGATCAGGTGTAACCATCTGCCTAATGGTATTTCTGATAATGGTAGAGACCATATCCCCAAATCCTACTATTACTAAAAAAAATATAGACAATGAGAAAACTTTTGATAATCCAAATCCAATAGTTGCCAGTCCGTACAAAATAACTGAGATTAAAATAATTCTACCTTGATTTTTGATTTTGTGATGTATAGTAGCAATAAGAATTCCTGCCAATACCCCGCCCATGGCCGGAGCAGAATATAAAAAGCCCAGTCCAAAAGAGCTGACATGTAAAATTTCTTTGGCAAAAACAGGCATTAAATTAGTAGCTTCCCCAAAAAAGGTGGCTAAAAAATCCAATATCATGGTGGTATATAAAATAGGGGTAGTTACGACAAATTTAATTCCTTCCGAAATTGAACCAAAACTAAATTCTACTTCCCTAAAATCATGTTTTTGCAAAGGAATATTAATAGAAAAAATAGCAGCAATGAAAAATAGAAATGAAAAAGCATTGAAAAAGTAAACCCCATGTACACCAAATCCTCCAATTAAAAAACCGGCAATAGCAGGTCCCAACATTGTGGCCACCTGAAATTGCAAGCTGCCTAAAGAAACTGCATTCATAAAAAAATTCTTTGGCACTAAGTATGGCAACACAGCTTGTCTGGCAGGCACAGTGAAAGACTGGGCAATAGCCACAAGTACTAAGATTAGATAAATAATCCAGGTATTAATTAAATGATATATCGTGAGTATAAAAAGTACTAAGGCTAAAATAAGCTGAACAGATTGACCAAGCAGTAATAATTTCCTTCTGTCAGCTCTGTCTACAACCAATCCTCCTGGCAAAGAAAACAGCAGGATCGGGATTAAATTAGCCAGCCCGATCAGTCCTAAAGAAACAGGATTTCTGGTTAGCTCATATACTTGCCAGGCCACAGCTACTGTTTGCATTTGATTACCAATTTCCGATAAGAATGCACCTATCAGGTAATTTCTATAATGGGTAATTCTTAAAACTGAAAAAGCAGAAAGTTTAGGTTTCACTAGTAACCTGATATTATACAAAATATGAAAGTATTGTTGTATGGCAAAACTTCAAAAAGTATTGAAGAAATGGTCAAAAAATTTGGCTTTGAGCTAGTCTCTTCTAATCCAGATGTGGTGATCAGTTATGGCGGAGATGGGACTTTACTGTCCACAGAGAGAAAATTTCCTCACATTCCTAAGTTGCCCATCAGAAGCAGCCAGCTTTACCATAAATGCCCAAAGCACACTGATGAGTTGATGCTGAAAAAATTATTAGAGGGCAAGCTACATCTTAAAGAATATAAAAAGCTGGTAACTACAATCTTGTACAAAAACTTTTATGCTTTAAATGATTTTGTTATCAGAAATTCTGATACCACTCACTCTATTAGATTCAAAACTTCTGAAACAAATGACAAGTTACTTATTGGGGATGGGGTAGTTATTGCCACTCCTTTGGCATCAACAGCTTACTTTAAAAGTATTACAAATAAATCTTTTAAAGCGGGGTTTGGTTTGGCTTTTAATAATATCACTGAAAAAATTCCACCACTGATTTTTAAAGATAATGACCAAGTCACTATTAACTTAATCAGAGGCAAAGCCACCTTATCTTTTGATAATAATCCTGATATTTTTGTACTGGATGAAAAGTCAGAATTAATCTTTAGTTTATCTGATCAAACTGCCCAAATCTATGACCCAGAATCCTTAAGGTGCCCCAAATGTCAGGTAATCAGAGATTAAGACTCTTCATTATCTAAACCATACTGCTCAGCTACTTTGTCAGTATCAAGTCCACTCCATGGCTTTGATACCAGAGTATCTACACCTGATCTTGCTTTAACTGCTTGTTTAATGTAATCAACAGCTCGTCTGGCTTTATCAGTTGCCTGTGGCCAAGTAACTCTCGCTGCTGCTAATTCATAAGGTACAGCTGGGTTTTTACAAAATGCTGCGGTTTGTTGCAAGAGTACTCTTAAAAACTCATTGAATTCATACCCCATTGCTTTATATGGTTTTTCATTGTAAGGATGGCGTCCTAAGGACTCGTCATTTGACGGATCTCTGGTTGCATCAAAAGAAACAAACCCCTCTTTATTTACATTTAAGTGAACTGGATCTTGAGCTGGACCTCGCATGTGTACACCCGCTTCTTTGGCAAGTTTTAGGAGTAAAGCTTTATCTTTAACTCCACTGTGGTAATAGAAGACTGCTCTTTCAGCAGCGAAATTATATTTTCCACCATTAGGATGAAGCCCATGTTTTTGTAAAGACAAAAGAAACTGCTCAACATTACCCCAAGTTAGAAGCTGTCGACCATCAATATAAATTTTGGCATTTTTAGAAACAAAGTCAATCATATCTAAAAATCCATCTGGACCCCTTTCTCTAAACTGAGGAAACTTAAAATACACTTGTCCGCGGTGTGTATCTTTTTTCTCTACCCCAAACTTTTCTCCATACCTTAAGAAATTCATCTCAATCTGTTGATGCTCTGATGCTTTAAAGTTAGCATTTAACTGTTTATTTGAAGCCATCATTGGTTTATGTAACCACTGCGGTAAACAAGGGGCAGCATAGTTAAATCTGTTCAATAATCTTCTACTATCTGCATAAATCCTGTTTATAAATCCAGCTGTGGCATATTGCCAAACAAATTGATCAACGTCTGGATCGTCAAAATGACCTGCTTTATCAGGCATAACAATGCCATGGTCAATTTTAGAGATTATCTTAGCAGCTTTTACCCCCCCCTCTTGGAATACAGGTAAGTCAGGATGAAACTGAGCAATAATCTCTCTAGTTTTGGGAGTAAAAGTAACTTCGTTATTCCCTGGTTGAGGTTCACCTACTAGGCTCATTCTCAAACCATCTTATCATACCACTGCTGATTCTAGAAAGTTTAGCTTTTTCTTAGAAGTATCAAAGGAAACTTTAATACCAATTGGCATAGGAATATTAACTGTAAAATGGCCAAAATCCATATTGGCCATAATCGGGAAATCATAGTCTTTCAAAACTTCCAGAATTAATTCTTTAGATTCTGGAACAACAATTTCTTTTTCCCTCATCGCTTTTATGTAAGTAATTTTGCCAATTAACATACCTGATATTTTGTCTAATGCTCCAGCATATTTTAGGTGAGTTAAAAATCTAGCAATGTTATGTAAAGGCTCTCCTACCTCCTCCCAAAACAATATTGCTCCATCAAAAAAATCTATTGAAGGGAAATATGGGGTACCAATTAGGTTAGTTAAGAGATGTAAATTCCCCCCAATTAAATGTCCCTTTGCTTCCCCCTTTTTCCACTGCTCCCACTGCGTCAAAGGGTTAATAATTCCAGCAGGTTCAGTTTTGGTTAAAAACTTTAAGAAAAACTGCTGATTTATATGAATTACATCATCCATATGAAATCCTACTAGTCCACATTTTGTTAGCATCGCCATATGAAAATTAGTCACATCAGACATACCTATGAATGGTTTAGAGTTACTGGTTATTAGTTCATAGTCAAGATGTTCTAAAACAGAAATAGCAGAATATCCACCTGTTTGAGCCATAATTGCCTTAATATTTTTATCAGCAAACATGGAATTAATATCTTCGGCTACTTCTTTTGGGGTCCCTGCCATCCACCATCTTTTTTTGTTAATAGTTTTTCCTTCTTTAATCTTAAAACCCATTTCAGAAATTAATTTTTTACCTGCTTCATATTGATTTTTAAACTCTGGCAAAACCGGTAAAGAGGACGCAACAATTCCAATAGTATCTCCAATATTTAATTTATGTGGTTTAAGTATCTGCATATTGAAATTAAACAGAGCCCAAAGACCCCAATTTAAACCACCAACTATTAAATTGATTCATTATTAAATAATACCAGAATTGCACCACCCAAACTTACTAATTTTTCAAAATACTCAAAAATGCTTCTTGGGAGATTTCAACATTGCCGATTCTTTTCATTTTCTTCTTACCTTTTTTCTGTTTTTCTAAAAGTTTATCTTTTCTGGTTCTGTCTCCTCCATATAGTTTTGCCGTAACATCTTTTCTAAAAGGAGACATTGATTCCCGGGCTATAATTGTCCCGCCTATAGCTGCCTGAATTGCTATCACAAAGTTTTGTCTTGGCAAAACTTCTTTTAATTTCTTTACTAATCTTCTTCCCAAGCTTTCTGCTTTTGGTCTATAAACAATTGTTGATAGCGCATCTACTTTTTCTCCTCCTACTAAGAAATCAACTCTGACACAATCAGCTTCCCGAAATTCCAGAAACTCCCAGTCCAAAGAAGCAAAACCAGATGAGACAGATTTTAACTTATCATAAAAATCAGTCACCATTTCAGCCAGAGGCATCTCATAAAAAAGTTCCACTTGTACTCCAAAATGCTGCATCGTCACAAACTTAGCTCTTCTTTCCTGTACTAACTCCATCACCGGACCAATGTAGGTTTGTGGCACGAAAATTTGTAACTTTACCCAAGGCTCTTTAATATCTTTGACTTGAGGATCAAGCTGCGAAGGATTATCTAAAGGCAAACCACCAACTAAATATTCCACAGAAGGGGCTGTTGCCAATAAATCAACTCCAAACTCTTTTGATAATCTCTCCTGCACCACTTCTGCATGCAAAAGCCCTAAAAATCCGCACCGAAAACCTGATCCTAAAGCTTGTGATTGTTCCGGTTCATAGGAAAAAGCCGGATCATTTAATTTAAACTTTGACAGCGCTTCTTTTAAGTTAAAATACTCCGAGGCTTCAATTGGGTAAAGCCCGACAAAGACCATTGGCTTGACAGCTTTATACCCAGGTAAAGCTTGCTGATGTAAATCAGTAGATATCGTATCCCCAACCCTTACCAGATCAGGCTCTTTGATGCCTGTTGCCATATAACCTATTTCCCCTGATTTCAATCCATCATTTAAAGTCAGTTGTGGAGCAAAAAATCCGGTTTCCAAAACATGCCCCTGTGATTTAGTTTGTAAAAAATAAATCGGAGCATTAACAGCCGGAGTTTGACCTTCCGCTATTCTGACTTGGGCAATTACTCCTTTGAAAGCATCATAAAAAGAATCAAAAATCAAAGCTCTTAAAGTTTTATCTATTTCTTGTTTCGGGGAAGGTATTTTTGTCACAATTACTTCCAAGAGCTTATCTACTCCCTGACCTGTTTTACCGGAAACCAGCATGATTTCTTCCTCATTAAATCCAAAAGATTCTGCCAATTCATGCTTGGTTTTTATAATATCAGCATTTGGTAAATCAACCTTATTTATTACCGGTATTAGAGTTAGGTTCTGTTCCAAAGCAGCCAAACCATGTGCCAGAGTCTGAGCTTGGATGCCCTGGGTGGCATCTACCAAAAGGAGCGCTCCCTCAACCGCTGCCAAGGCCCTTGATACCTCATAAGAAAAATCCACATGACCTGGAGTGTCAATTAAGTTAAGAGTATAGAGTTCAGAGTTAAGAGTATAATTCAAACGGACTGGAGCAAGTTTTATAGTAATTCCCCGCTCACGCTCCAAGGCTAGAGAATCTAAAAATTGTGGCTGTAGTTTATCTTTGGCAATGGTACCTGTAATCTCCAAAAGCCGATCTGCCAAAGTAGACTTACCATGGTCAATGTGGGCCATTATCGAGAAGTTACGGATATTCACCTTTAAACAGTCTCCGGTAGGATCTCTTTAGAATTGATCTTTGTCCGCAGCTTACCAATCCTTTTAAAAAGTTCCACATAAGTATCCAGTTCCCTAACTTTTAAAAACCAAACTACTGCCCCATAAATAGATAAAGCAAATATAGAAGAAAGTCCTGTAAGGGCTAGCAAGTTTATTGTCTTTGTTGTATCAAAAATTACCTGATCCAAAAGCTTGATCGGGATATACAAAGCCACCCCCATAATAATGGTTGCCATCAACATCTTGAAAAGAGGTATCAATACTTTTTTTAAGTCAAACTTGCCGACTTTAAAATGGAGAAACCAAAAAAGTAATATCCCGGAAAGCAGGGCAGAAACAGAATTAGCAAGACCAATACTCCAAACATCAAATTTTAGAAATAGCATAAAATATAAACTTAATATAATATTCAAAAATACCACAATAAGGGACACCACAACCGGTGTTTTAGTATCTTTGAGCGCATAAAAACCCCTCACCAGAAGCAGGGAAATCGCCTGAGCAGCCAGGCCTATGGCAAGAAAGGCTAAAGTTGCACCGGTTAAAACTGTGGCCTTCCAGTTAAATTGAGATGCCCCAAAAACCAATCTGACCACCGGTATTCTTATCACAATCAGTATTGCTGTTGCCGGCAAAGTCAAAAAGAGGATTTGATGCAAGGTTGTGAGAATTGTTATTTTAAACTCCTCGATTTTACCCCTGGCTTTTTCAGACGAAAGAACAGGTAAGGCAGCCTGGGCCAAAGTTGCTCCGAAAAGTCCGATGGGTACAACCTGCAAATGTTGGGCAAAAGTTAAATATGTCACTGACCCAATTGATGCCAAAGAAGCCAAAGCTACTCCGACTGTTTCATTGATCTGTTCAGCAGCCAGGCCTAAAGTTCTCACACTCATCAGTTTAATTATTTCCCTAACCCCTGGGTGAAAAAATTTAAGAGGAAACTTGAACCTAAATCCTAAAGACCACAGTATCGGCAACTGTACTAAAGCATGCAACAGCGCGCCTAAAACTACGCCATATGCAGCCCCCATAATACCAAATGATTTAGATAAAAATACAATTCCGATAATAATCCCCAGATTATAAAAAACCGGGGATAAGGAGGGGATAACAAACCTTTGGAAGGATTGTAAAATACCAATAAAAAAAGATCCCAAAACTAAAATTACCTGGCCAAACAAAATTACTCTGGTTAAAGAAATAACTTGTAGTTGTTTATCCAGGGTAAACCCTGGCGCAATAAAGTTAGAGATAATTGGCTGGGCCAAAAAATAAATTAAAATTGTGGCTAAAATAAAGATACCCAAAAACACATTAAGTACTGACCTGGCCATCTCAAAAGCCTCCTCTTTTCCCGATGTTTCAAAGTACTCAGTAAAAACAGGGATAAAAGCCACAGACAAAGCTCCTAAAATTACTATTTGAAAAATCAGATCAGGTAATCTAAAAGCAGCCCAAAAAATATCTATCTTATCAGGAGAAAAGACATGAGCCAATAAACGGTCACGGATCAAACCCAATACTTTGGAAAACATCAAAGTTGTGGCAATTATAACTGCTCCGGACAAAATTGAAGTTTGCCTTGAGTAAAGAAGTAACCAGATATTTTTAACCATTTTTCTAATTCTAGCATCAGAGGTTGAACAAAACCAGATTAAGTGTTAATATTCCTCCCGTGCCAATCATTAAATCAGCAATTAAAAAGGTCAGAAAAGATCAACTAAGGACAGCCCGTAATAAAAAAAGGGAGCTGAATTTGAAATCCTTGGTCAAAAAAGTCAGAACCAGTAAAAGAACCAAAGATTTGCAAGCTGCCTTTTCTGCCTTGGACAAAGCAGCCAAAGTAAAATTAATTCATCCAAACAAAGCAGCCAGATTAAAATCAAGACTATCTAAAGGTGTTAAAAAGTAACTAACCCTAGTATAATTGGTTCATGCCCAAATCAAAACATCCTAAGCTGGCAATTCATCTGGATTTACTTAGACCTCAATCTAATCCGGAAAAAATTCTTGTCAAACTTTTACACTGGTTACTATCATCAGGCCGTTTCATATTCATTTTCGTAGAGGCTTTAGTACTGGTGGCATTTGTGGCCAGATTTAAACTGGACGCGGATCTTCAATCAAATAAAGAAGCAATTGAACAACAAATTCCTTATATAGAAAGTTTAAAACCCTTTGAAATACTAATCAGACAAACACAACTTAAGTTATCAACTATTTCAACTTTCCGCAAAACTTATGCAGATTACAGCCAAATCTTAAAAGTAGTTGCCGACCAAACTCCAACAGGAGTAAAGATTATCAGCTTAAATTTGGAAAAGAATGTCTCCATTGTAACTATCCACTTGACTGCTCAAGGCCAAAATAACAATGATGTGGCCCTCTTTTTGAGTGGGTTGAAACAAGATCAACATTTTTCCGATGTCAGTATCACTGGTATAGGTTTTGAAAAAGGCAGTTTAAACTTTTCCTTAACTGCTCAGGCAAAATTATCACAGGGAGGAAAAAATCTGTGAAATCTAAGTCTCAATACTCCAGATATTTTACCTATATAAGACCATTTACCAAATTACCAATTGTCAGAACCTACGGCTCAGCTACTTTTACTCTGGTAGTTATGACTATATTCATATTTTATGCAATCAAACCAACTGTGGAAACAATTTTAGTTCTACAAAAAAAACTGGAAGATTCAACTCAGGTTTTGGAAAAAGTTAATCAAAAAGCAAATAATTTATCACAAGGTAAGGCAAATTTCGAAAAACTGGATCCAAACATTAAAGCCACAATATCCCAAGCAATTCCTGATACAGTCAGCTTAAAATCTGTTGTCCAAACCCTCGAGCAAGTGGCCAAAACTCATGAAGCTTCTGTCTCTGCCATACAAATCCAACCTCTGATATTCACAACAAAAAAGGAAAACCAGCTCGGATCTATTTCAGAAGTTGCATTTACTTTTAATGCTGCCGGTGAATATACCAAATTGACTGCCATATTGCAGGATTTGAAAAGTAGTGCTAGGTTAATCTCCATAGATAGCGTATCTTTATCAAAGTCTGATGAAGGAAACAGCTTAATTATGTCAATATCCGGTAAGGCCTACTATATTAAATAACAAATGACTAGAAAAAGATGGCTCGTTGCGGCAATTTTAACTTTTATAACTATCTGTGCTTGGGTGGTGTTTGATATCCTACATACCAGGGCAGCAGTTGAGATACCTGTCAAAGTCAAAGAAGTGATTGAACCAATTAGTCCTGAGTTCGACCTTTCAGGACTTGAACCAACACCATGAAAGATACTTTTAATAAACTCAAAATTCCTACTATACTAGGGCTGGGTATTATAGTTTCGGGAATAGTCACCGGCGTCTTTTTAGTTTTAAGAGAGCAAATTGTTATTTCCAAAGCTTCCCCTGATGTTACTGCCCAAAACATTACTCTTTCCAATATTACTGATAACCTGGTGACTGTTTCTTATCAAACCTCTGTCCCGGCTTCTTCTTTCATCACCTTCGGCCAAACCGGTCCCAGTGAAACAACTGTCTTAGACGATAGAGATAATCAATCTCCAAAACCTTATTCAATGCATTATTTTACAATTAAAAACCTTCTTCCTAAAACCACTTATCAATACAAAATTATCTCTGGTAAAGTTTCATCGGATATTCTCAAATTTACCACAGCTGCTCCTGTTGCTTCCCAAGCCGGATTTAGGCCCATTATCGGATCTGTACTTGATAAAAACCAACCCCTGGACCAAGGAGTAGTATATCTTTTGATTGCCGGCGCAACTACCCAATCCGCCCAAGTGAAAAATTCAGGCAATTTTTTAATTCCTTTATCTGATATTAGAAAATCAGATCTTTCTGACCGCTTTGTTTTATCTGAGGATACAACTGTCAAATTAACTGTTATTTCAGCCAAAGGTCAGGCAAACATATTATTGAAACTGAACACTTCTAATTTAGAGCTGGGACCCATAAAAATAGGTGAAGATTTAGATCTGACTGCTCCATCTACTAAGGAACTAAATATTTATGACTTAAACGGGGATGGTAAAACCAATGCCGCTGATAATGCCATTATCCTGCAAGATTTTGGCCCGCTTGGCGAGGCAGGTAAAAATCCCAAGAATAAAAAGGCTGATTTAAACAAAGATGGGGTTGTTGACCAAAAAGATTTAGACCTAATGGCAAAACAAATTAACCAGTAAGAATTCTGCCTGGTCTTTTTCTAAAAGTCCTGATTTTATTTTAAAATCTATCTCTAAAATATCGTTATATAGATTGGTTATTTTTTCTAAGTTGAAATTTCTTCTTTGTCTTTCTAGTTTTTCCCTCATAAATAGTTTGGCAGTTTTGGGGGTTGCTACTAAGTTTCTTAAAAGATAAAAGACCATGGTTATAAAGTAATGAATATCAAATCCTGCTGTTTTTAATTTATCTATTTCTAAAAATGCTTTATTATCTTTGGTTGCCAAATAATCTAAAAATGGGAAAACTGAAATCTCCCTGCTTTCCGGGAAAAAAAGAACTTGACCATTTTTTTTAATCCACTCCATAATCGGTTTTTTCTCTGGAATTTGATGATCAAACCATAGAATAAGGGTAGAGGGATTAGGGTTTAGGGTATAGTTAGTAAAATCTTGGGGGGGGTTTTCCAAAATAGTGAGTTGTGGCTGGGAAAAAAGTGAAGGAGTTGCCAGATTACCAAGTACAGTTTGCAAATCAGATCCTTGCTCAAAAACCACCACATTATTTTGATCAAATTTTTGTTTAACCTCTAAAAGTTTTTTTCTGGAGGCAATTTTAGCGCTTCCGTGCAGCAGCAGTGGCTTCATCTTCTGTTATTTCTCCTGCCAGTACTTTTCTAACATATTCTTGCACAATAGAAAAGTCATCATCTTCTGAGATCAGAACATAAGCCCCTCCATAATCTAAAGCTGAAGGATGTATCAATAAAGAATTACGTCCATTTGGTAAATCCGGTTTTGGAGAATCATCCAAGACAAAGTTGTAAGTTTTTTCTAACTTTTTTG
>Ga0209541_10010258_pt1 | contig 14978 bp, 8 predicted proteins | sample RifCSPlowO2_01_FD_184027 | JGI IMG/M metagenome (GOLD analysis project Ga0209541, IMG submission 184027) | Groundwater microbial communities from Rifle, Colorado - Rifle CSP2_plank lowO2_0.1 (SPAdes) (version 2) | ecosystem: Environmental > Aquatic > Deep subsurface > Groundwater | place: Rifle... | reverse complement strand
TAATGCATTCAGGGCAGACAGAAGATGTAAAATTATTATTACAAAATATGGTTGGAGAGAAAGACATGAAGGTAAAGATAAGCATTGTAGAAGGAAACACAATAGCAAAATTATTAGATAAAAGCGACACTTACAATATCCCATTTGGAGTAAAAGATGTTCCTATAAATATCAGAATAACTATACCTGAAAATGCAAAGATAGGCGAGAATTTGAACGTTGGAGTTATGATCAAAGAAATACCAATTGAAAACAATAACATGATTCAGACAGCAGCAGGAATAAAGGAAACTATACCTATAATAATAAAATCAGAAATTGAAGTGCCAAAACCTGTTAAAGAAAGCAGATTTAGCAGTAAGCAGTGGGATATGGTATGGGTAATTTTGATAATTGTTATAGTCGTAGTTATCTTACTGGAAGAATTACATTTAAAAAACAAAAAGAAAAAAAGAAAGAGCAGATAGATGAAAAAAGACATTATATTTTTTACAATCGTGACTCTTTTGGTAGGTTGGTCTTTTTTTGCTTTTAGTTATGATCTAACTGCTATGACTGGAAGATCTTTGTTTGATGGATGGGCAACGTCGCTTAGCTTAAGCTTGTCTATAACCATTGAATGCAGCCAGGATAATGTTGATGTGGATGATAATGGTGTTCTTGATTTTTCTGTCGCATGTGTTGACACTAATATAATGAATATTACTGGATTAGACACAGCATGGAATGGAAGCATTAATTTATATGAAAGCTCTTTTCCTACTTCATGGGACGATTCTACACCACCAACTACTTTAGTTCAAACAGCTATAAAATACTTTGAATTAAATGTGACAGGACATACAGAAGGAACTTATACCATATTTTTTAATCTTACAAGTGCTGAAATGGGGAATGTAGCAGCAAGTAGTGTTAAATTATTTGTTTATAATACAAGCTGGAGTGGACTGACTACAACTGTTTTAGACTCAAATTCAAATCCAAGACAATTTTCTGCTGTGACTACGCATTTTAGCAGATTTTTAATTGGTGGTGCTGCTCCTAGTTCTGGATCTAGTGGTAGTGTTTCTGGTGGGAGTGGATCAGCTACAAACCCTTATTCAAGCAAGGAATCAAGAATAGAAGAAATACCTGAAGAGAAAAGTGAAGATGCGAAATTACCAATTAGACCTGAGACTTTAATTGGGGGTGCGGAAGAAGTTAAAATAGAGGAGAAGGAAAAAGAAGGAATTACAAAAGGTTTTGGTCTTGAATTTGATTATGGAATTGGCATTTTATTAGCTTTAAGCCTTGTTGTTTTAGTTTGGCTGTTTGCACTTAGAAAACCTTATCATATAGAACATATAAAAAGATCTAATTTTGTGAAAAATGTAAATCCAATGGTGTTATTGTTTGCTTCTATTATAGCATTTACATTTTCTGCGTCTCATACTGGTGCTGTAATAGGGCCAATAAGCGGGAATTTGGGGATATCTATGATATTAGGAGTAGTCTTTTTGATTGAGGCTTTTATTTTGTTTCATATTAGGAAATGAATTTTGTGTAACAAATAAACTGCTCTAGGCTAAAGCTACGAGCATCTTTTATTGTAGTAATTTAGTAGGTTTCTTTATTGTCTAAAAACTCATTACAAATCTCAATAAGTTTAGGTTTGATTTTTTGTTTGAACTCTTCAAACTTACTTTTATCATGATATCCTCATCGATATTAAGACTCATCCTTCTTTTAATTTCACTGAGGTATTGTTCTATATTAATTTTTGAAGCCATTTTGGATATTTTTTGATATAATTTCTTGTTTTTTTATCTTTTGCTACTTTTCCTTTTCTAGACAGATAAACGTTATCTAACTCTGTTTTTTCTTTATTCGAGTAAGAATATTCTACCCCATTATCCGTCTTTTCTTTGATTAAGCCAAATATGAGTTTCTCTTTTATCTTAATAAACTTTATTTTCAGACCTGTGATTATTCTCTCACTACTGAATTTATTATTTATTACAACTAATATATTAGGGGTTTGCCATATCTCTCCTCTGTTATACATTGCAGAGGTTAATCCTAAATACCACTTAATATTTAATCTGTTAAGAACAAGGAATAAAAGCTCTTTGTTCATATATTTACAGAATTTCATTTCTCTTTCTTCCATTGAGTTTACGTAATAATAATCCAAAAATATTCTTTTAATATAGTTCTGTCTAGAGAGATACCATACGGCGTTAGCTATGCTAACCTTCTCTATTTTATCATTATAATCTTTGATTAGTTTAACTATCTCTATCTTTCTAATTATTTTTTCGCCTCGGTTTAAAAGTGCCAAATATATTGATTTCAATTTTCCCATACTATAGAACTATAAACTATCACTATTTAAACCTTTTGTTTTGTTTAATATACTGCTACTTTGTAGCAGTTTTTGTAACAGTTATATTAATGGATTTAGTTTCTAAAATAGGGTTATAGACAATATAGAGTCCTTCATAAATTGTTTTAAAGAAGATTAAAATTAGAGAATAAAAATGTGTCATATCTGTTATAATGAGCGCACTTAAGAAATTTGAATCTATTGAGCAATATTAACATAAAAATATTGCTAAACTATGAGGGGTAGAAAATTAAGGCACAAAAGGAGAATTATTTGATAATATGAATAATCTCATTTTTTGAGCTTAAAATCGCTTGTTAAGATAACAGTTCAGATTACCACAATCTTTATATAGTAACCTATAGTTTCTATATAGTAACTTGAGGTTATTATGGTAACATTAACTAAGAAAGAAAGAGAAACGATACTGCTTTTGTTTAAAGATTATACTGTCTTTTATAACGCTAACTCTATCAGCAAGAGACTTGGTATAAGCCATGTCGGAGCTCAAAAGATCTTCAAACGGCTTCTTCAGGAAAATTTAGTAATTAGTAAAACTATCGGAAAATCGATAATATATAAACTTAATTTTGGTAATGATTATGTTACCCATATCCTAACTTTCCTACTCGCCGACGAAGCCAACAAATTCAAACGATGGAAAGAAGAATTTAAGGAGCTTTTTAAGGAAGGTAGGATTGTTATGTTATTTGGTTCGGTCATTAAAAACTATACTCATGCCAATGATATTGATATTATAGTTGTAATAAAAAACAATGAGATTAGAGAAGTAAATGCGGCTTTGAAGAAAAAAGAAGAAATACTACCAAAAAAACTTCACGCTATTAAGCTAAACCACCAAGATCTTTTGGAAAATCTTAAGAATAAAAATAAAGCATTTGTGGACATAATCAAAAATGCAATTGTCATTTATGGCTATGATACCTATGCGGGGTTAATGAAAAATGTCACAAGCTTCTAAGCATGTGGAATGGTGCTTGAATGAAGCCAAGAAAGAGATTGATGAGTGTGAAAAACTTGGTAAGAGGCTGAAGCATAGGGGCTTGTTGAAAGTAAGCCCAAATATCGAAGAAGCGAAAAAACATCTTGCCAAAGCAGAGCATAATCTTGAAGGGATAACCAAATTCAAGGAAATCAACTTTTCGGATTGGTCGATGTCAGCAGGCTTTTACTGTATCTATCATTGTTTCTTAGCGATCGCTGCTAAATTCGGCTATGAATCGTCAAATCAGACATGCACTATTGCTCTAATGAGATTTCTTAAAGATAACAATAAAATCCAAATAGATGGAAAGTTTATTGACCTCTTGGAATACGAAGAAATAAAGGATATTAAAGAAGATAGTGTTATTGACTTAAGAGAAGGTTATACTTATGGGGTGCAAACTTCAGTAAAGGATGAAACAAAAATTAATGATTTGAAAAAGACGTGTAAAGAACTTGTAGATATCACTAAGGAAATTATTTTCAAATAACTAATATTCAGGCTTTTTTTTGTCTATCAATTTTCCAAATAAACTTCTGTTTAAAAATTATTTCCAAGCAGTCTTTTCAATAGGTTAGTTTTAATCTTGTTTAATGGACAACTGTAATATTGCTAAAACTTTAGTTATAACCAAAGGAGTTATTGTAAGATAACCGTCTAAAAATGAAAAACAAGTTGGTTGTAAAAACATTACTTTCATTATGATAAGGATTGTAGTTAGTATCCCTACTGTTTCTGAGGCAATAATCCATTTGTTTAGTTTCGTGATTTACCAAAAAAAGGTTTTTATTATCCCTGCAATTAATAACAGTGCAGCTATAATTATTATCCCCCACATAATCCATTCAGATATAGTCATTTTTCCTTGTTTATTCATTTTTCCTCCTATAATGTTTACTCTTTTTCATCAGTTTATTCTATATGTAAATTTACATTCTTGACCCAGAACAGGGTATTATTTTTCGGATCAATTTGTGATTGTAACTTTTACAACTTTTAACTTTATCATTACTTCAGTCCTAAGATTAGTAGGGTTTTAGCATTTATAAATATTTATAAGTGATTTACCTATAAAATGCGGTATAATTAACTTTATAAGATTAAAAAATACTTAATTTGTGGAAAGAAGTAGGTGTAAAAAGGGGGTTAGATTGAGTAATGTAATAAAGGTTGCTGCAATTTGTTTTGTAGTTTTATTGATTTTACAGGCAGGAATATCTATATTATCTTATTTTAGTGAAGAAGAAATTGGAACAAGAAGATTATCTAATAAGTTGTTTAGCGGAAATATAATTACTGGCTTAGCTGTTGGATCTGAATTAAACGTTGAGCTTAAAAATAAATTAGGCCTAAATTTAGGGTTTTATGATTTTGAAGATAAAAAATTAAAATTAGGTTTGGAAAATTCTTCTTTTAATCTTGTTACTGATTTAGTAAATCTTGAAAGTGTTGTTGTATATTTGGATTATATATCTGATAAAAATGTAGCAACTCAAGTTGTTTCTTTTAATGATTTAAATATTAATAATGCGGTTGTTATATTAGATAAGATAAATCCTGTAACTTCGATAATGAAATGCTCTTCATTTGATATTGGAGGATTTAGATGCAGGGAATGGGAGAAAACAAATATAAGATTTATTGAAACTGATAACTCTGTAAAGTTTGAAGCTAATTTACCTGGGACTTATGCTGGATTTTTTAATGTAAATGAATTAAAAACTGAAGACATAAGTGTAGTTGTTAAGAATAAATTTGGGAATATTTTAACTGATTCTGTTGTTGAAGGTAAAACTTTGTCTATAAAAACAAATGATACTGGAATTAATCTAACAGGCGTGAAATCAACTAAGATATCTGTTTTTATTGATACAACTGAAAACAGGACAATAAAGACGCCTGTTGTTTATATTCCTAATGTAAATCTTGAAGATGCAACTGTTAGCTTGCCTAAGTTTGGAATTGTGGAAACTATCTATAAATGCGAGAGGTTTGATTTAGGTGGATTTAATTGCTTGAACTGGAAAAAAGCAAATGTCCCTTTTATTGACAGAGGCAATGAAGTAAGCTTTAAGGTAGATTCTTTTTCTGCTTATGCAGGAGGATTACTAAGTGCAATTATTGCTTTAAATTTAGATACTATTGGAATTGAAACAAGGAATATAAGAAAACAACAAGGCGGGATTATGATATCGCCTAACCCGTTGCAGTTTAAAGATAAAGATAAATGGATAGATATAAGCAATTACAATAATATTTCTTATTTAAATTATACAAAAGCTATTATTAAGCCGTTTTATACAATATTTGTTTCAAATAAGACAGAACAATCTCTAATGCAGCTTAAATTTAAAGATACCTATATTAATTATGCCCTTGATAATGCCCTGAATGTAGATGCTGAGATTAATAACCTTAATGAGCATACTATTTTGTTTAAGGAGATACAAAAAGGTGTTGATTTAAGATACACTTTGAATGTTACTAATATAAAAGAGGATATTATACTTAAGGAATTAACTTCTAATAAATTCAGGTTTATTTTAGATACTGAAAACGTGAAAGTGAATAAAATGGATGATGGAAGCTATGAGGTTTATAATTTAATTAATAAGTCATTAAATGCGGTGTTATTGAAGCCTTATATGTATGATGCTGACAATTTAACATCTTATGATATAAACGTTTCTTTAGAGTCTGAAAACAATAATTTAATACTTGATTTAGTTGCGGATTATTCATGGTTAGAAAATGCTAAGTATCCTGTTGTTATAGACCCAACTTTTTCTGTAAGAGCTAACTCTACAAATGCTTTTTCTTGTGCTTCAAATAATGGGACGATGGATTGTCGACCTGCTTCGAATATAATTAATATGTCCAATACAAGTGTTGCTGGAATCTTGGACTTTAATTTAAGTAATCTTGGAATTTCAAGAAGAGAGAATGTAACTGCGGCTATGCTTGAACTGGTATGTGGTGCTGGGCTGAGTTTTACTGTTGATTTTGCTAATATTACTGGTGTTGATGCTAGAAGAGCTAATGAAACTGCGAATATAAGTGGTTTGCATAGAGAAGTTATGGGATCAAATACTGGTTTGGCTAAAGGGGTTAGTTTTGCATGCACAGGTGATCCTACAAACACTACTTTTACAGATACAGGAACTGCAGAGATTAGAAAGGTTTTTAGAAATAATCCTACGAATTTAAGGTATTTTCCTATAGGTATAAATATATCTTCAATTGCATCTGGGACTCCTTCTTTTAATAATGAGTTAGCAACTGTTCCGCCTGTTTTATATTTTAATACTTCATTTTTAAATAATGCACCAACACAGGGTGTTCCTATTTTGAACTCAACTACTTTGGCTAATACAACTACTGAAAATTTAACATTATATAATGTTTCTACAAGTGATGCTAATGAGGATAGTGTTCAGTCAATTGTAACCTGGAAAAAAAATAATGGAACATGGTATTTACTGTATTATCCATTTGAAGACAACAGGACTGCTGGGGGGTTGATGACTGATCCACTTGCTTATGGGGATTATTCTGGAAATAACCGTAATGGCTCTTCTGCTAATAATTCTGATTCTGCTCCTGGACAACAGGCTGTTTTTAATGTAACTGGGGTTAATCATACATGGAGCAATAGGACAAGATCGGGAGCTTTAAGTTTTAATGGATTGGGTCATATAGTAAGAGGAACTACTACTCCTGATTTTAATAGAACTAACTTTTCTATTGGATTGTGGTTTTATAATGAAAGAGGTGATGGTAATGCACAGACTTTAATATCTAAGAGAGATGTAAATGCTGATCCTGGTGGGAGTAATACTGGAAATCCTGTTCAGACAATACGTGGATGGCAGATTTTAGTTAATACTACATTAGAGAAAAGCTGTTTGGATGGAGGGAATAGGACTTCTGTTTTGTGCTTTGATAATGCTACTACTACTATAACTGGAAATGCTACACATTATGTTGTTGTGACTTATAATACTAATACAGGTATTGCTTATATTTATTTGGATGGGGGTGTGGTTGGAAGCGCTGGAAATTCAACTACTATTAATTTTGATTTTACAAGCGAGATTGATAAAGGAGCAGGCATTTTTGGGCCAAGAAATTTTTCCATTGGTGCTGGATATAATTTTACTGCTGATGGTTTTGATGCTGAATTTAGGCATTTTAAAGGGTGGATTGATGAGGTTGTGATTTATAATGATACATTAACAGCTGAGGAAGTGCAAGCAATATATGGAAATGGAGTTGTAACTTATAATAGGATTTTAACTCAAAGATTAGTTGGGAATGATGTTTGGCATGGGATAGTAACTGGGAATGATAATTTAACTGATGGTTCTGGTGTAACAAGCAATGCTGTTCGAATTGTTACTGGAGGAAATAATCCTCCTACTGTAACTCCACCTTTAATAGTTCCTTCTGTTATTTATACTAATACAACTACAATTAATGTTTCAACTAATTATTCTGATCCTGAGAGCGATAATGGTCAAATAACTTTTACTTTATTTGTTGATAATATAAAACAGAATGATTCTTCTGTTACTGGTGTTGTAAGCGGGCAGAATACATCTGTTTTATTTGGAAATAACTGGAATAAAACACAAAATTTAACTGTGCAAGTGAATGCTACTGATGGAACTTCATCATCAGGCTATTTGAATTCTTCTATTAATGTTTCTAATGTTATACCAAGACCAGGAACAATTGCAATTTCTCCACCTTCTGTATCAAATACATCAACGAACTTCATTTCTTTTAATACTGTGAATATAACTGATTCTGATAATGGGGATAAGATAAATGTAACTATAGTCTGGTTTAAAAATAATATTGCTATAAGAAACATAACTAAGACAGATCAGGCTAATAATACGAATGTAACTGACATTTTAAGCTTTGGTAATTACACTGGTGGAGATACGTTAATTGTTCAATACAATGTTTCTGAAGGGGGATTGCAAAGCCATTATGTAAACTCTTCTTCTGTAACTGCTGGTTTAGGTTGTGGTAATATAAATAGTGCTGGGGTTTATACAATGGATAGAAGTTTAAATCCTACAGGGGGATGTTTTAATATAGGGGTATCACATGTAGAATTAAATTGTGCTGGATATTATATCAATTTCTCATTAAGCTCGACGGGGATTGGGATAAATGTTTCTGGATCTGAAACTGGCCAACTTATTAATGTAACTGTTAAGAATTGTATAGTCCTTCAGAATTCAACACAAGAAAATTCCAATTCAATCTGGTTTGGTAATATATTAAATTCCACTATAGAAAATAATACTATAAATGCAAGCGGAGCTACTGGGAATGAAGGCGTTTACTTTTGGAGATCATCTAATAATACGTTAGTCAATAATAGAATAACTACAGTTGATGATAGTATATATTTCTTTTTTGGGTCACAGAATAATACAATTGTAAGGAATAATATTTCTTCAACAGGGGCGAGAGGCATAGATCTTGCATCAACAGGGTCTGAAGATAGTGGTCTCAATAGAATAGTAGATAATTACATTAATGCTTCTGATACAGGCATTTATGCAGGTAGTTCGTTTAAGAATAACATTAGTTATAATAACATAACTGTTTTTGGGGCGATTAATAATGGAATTAATCTACAAGGGAGTGCTAAGAATACAACTATTGCTTATAATAATATAACTGCTTGCGGAGCGGATACCAATTCTTTAATTGTTATGTCTAGTGTAAATAATACTATCATCTATAATATTCTAAAATCTCCTTTATGCGGAGGAACGCCTGATTCACCAGATATTATCTCTTTAGGATCTAATGCTGCTTACAATAATATTTCTAATAATAATATTTCTACCTTTGGACAAAAAGCTAGTGCTTTTGAAATTCAAAGTAATGGAGCCTCTCACAATTGGATAGAAAATAATACAATGCACATTAATGATACTGGTGGAGGAAATCCTGCCGCTGCTATTGAATTAGGGGCAGATATTACGAATAATACCTTTAAGAAGAACAATATAACAAAAGCTTTTATTTCATTCGTTCTTATAGCTGGTGTAGGGGGAGTAACGCCGGAGAATAATACTTTAATAAATAATACCTTGTATAGTACTGGCTCAGGTTCTGAAATAGCTTATAACTTTCAAGCCTCTACAAAACCGATTCATGACAATGTCTTTGAGGACCAAGCTGTCAGAAATTATAGTTTTGGAGCTTATGGGGGAAGAATAATAATCAGAAGAACTGGTTATGGTGAAGTTAAATTTTTAGAAGCAATTAATGGCACTGGAGACAGCTTAATTAGTTTTGATCCGTCCCAATCAATTGATCCATTTGCGAATATAACTGACCAATCAAATAATACTTTTGAAGTTAATTTAACAGATACGGGAAATACAACAAACATAAATTCGACAGAATGGATAAATATTACGGCAAATAGCAATATCACGCACGATGCTTTTATTGATGTAGGGGCAGTTTTCTTTAATATAACAAAAAATATTGGATTAAATCATTCTGCTAATGTTACTTTCTATAACCTTGCAAGTTACGGTTATACTGATATTGCAAGGGAAAATGCAACCTGCACTACAACAACAAATCCGCCATGTTATAATTTTACTGCTCTAAATGCAGACAATGTTACTTTTAATGTTACTAGCTTTAGCAATTACCAGTTAGTTCAAACTACAAACATTAATCGTTGCACACAATTAACTGTTTCAAACGGGGCTTACCAGCTTACAAAGAACATTGATCTTGGAGTAACTGGCGCATGTTTATACATTTACGCTTCAACAAGTAATATAACTCTTGATTGTAAAGGATATATAATTAACCTTACAAAAGGTGGAACCGGAATTCAGGTTTATGGCAGAAATGTAACTATTAAAAACTGCTACATAAAAGGTTCTTCTCCGACCTTACATCAGACAGGCATATTGGTATCTCCTACTACAGAAGTAACAATTGTTAATAATTCAATAAACATAAGCTCTGCTCCAACTTCTCCGAGCCAATACGGTATGGTTCTTGAAAGCATAAAGAATCTCTCTGTAGTAGATAATTCTATTGTTGTTTATGGGTCTGTCCATGCTACAGGAATTTCTTTAAGAGATTCAACAAATGCTACTTTTAGGAATAATACCCTCTCTATTAATAGCACAAGCTTGTCTTACGGGATTAGAGTATTGCGTTCTAATGTTAGTGTGACTGGAAACAGTGTAACGATGAATGGTTCTTCAACAACTTATGGTGTTCACGTAAATGGGGATATAGCAAAGAGAGATACATTCCTAAATATTGACAGCAATAATATAACTCTTTTAAGTTATGGATCTGCGAATAGCCTTAATGGAATCTTTTTAACAAGGGCTAATAATATAACGGTTTTAAATAATACAATAAACCTCACTCGAAAGAAAGCAACTGCAGGGGTTTATAGCCAAGGTATAGGGTTGTATTTTGCTACTACGAACAGCACTATAAACGATAATAGCATATCTATCAACGATGGGGGATACGGACTCAATATTTTCTCTGCGCAGTCTAATAACAATCGAATTGAGGGGAATAATATTACCACAAATGGTTCGAGTAGTTACGGGATTAATCTTTATAGTGATGTTCAAAATAATTTAATAAATGATAATGTTATAGAAACTAATGGCACTAATGCGCACGCTATCCAGATTTTTGTATCCACTAATAACACAATTGCGAATAATACTATCAAGACTTCTGGTAGGATTTCGCACGCCCTTAATTTAATGCAGAATTCTTTTAACAATATTATAGATAGAAATACAGTTAGCCAAACAGGCACAGGCGGGCATGGATTTAGAATTGGTGGAACTAAGCCTGAGAATAACACAATAAGTAATAATACTTTATCTGATATTGGGGGGACAAATATACAGGTTGAAACTGCGATAACCGGTAAGTTTTCTTATCATATAATAACGGATCAAAGTATTGGAAATTATTCTTTCACTAGTCCGGGGGCTTCTTTAATTGTAAACAACTCTAAGTTTGGAGAAATAGTCTTCTATACGTCTGTAAATGGAACCGGATCAAATTTCAGTGCAGATATACAAATAGGGAATAATTCAGTCTATATTAATGATGCTTCAAATTCAGGATTTAATACAAGTGCAAATGTTACAATAAGGGGGATAAATGTAACTCAATTTAACAATCCTGTTATTTTGAGGAATGGTGTTGCCTGTAATGCCACTACTGGTGTAAGCTGCTTTAATTATACTGCGCTAAATGTTTCTGTTGTTAAGTTTAATGTTACTGGTTTTAGTAATTATAGTATTGGGAATCCTCCTGCTCAACAATCTAACACAGCACCAGTAATAGGAAACGTAACCCCCCCAATTGATGCTGTAACTTTAATAGAAAAATCAAACATAACTGTAATCTTTTATTTTGTAGCTTCAGATGTAGATGGAGTAGATAACTTAAATGATAATTCACCTAATATTGTTGTTAACTTCACACAAGCTTCAACAACTTACATAAGAACAAATACATCTGCAGTAACTACCTGTGGTTTAGTAGCTGATATAAATGCTGTATCTGCAAATTATTCCTGTGAAGTTGACCTATGGTTCTTTGACCCTTCAGGAAGCTGGAGCATTAATGTTAGTGTTTTGGATAATAGCAATGCAAGGGCTGAAAACTCTTCAGCAGGCGGACAGGGAGCAACATTTAATGTCAATACATTAACAGCATTGCAAATGGCACCTACATCCTTAACTTGGGGCTCAATATCCTTAACAGCAAAGAATACTACATCAAATAATGACCCAATCTACTTAAATAATACTGGAAATGTAAATATAACAAATGTAACTGTAACTGCAATTGATTTGCAGGGTGAAACAACAAGAACACAATATATATTTGCAGAAAACTTTTCAGCAAGCAATGCTACTGGAAGCTCACAAGAATGTAATATAGCTGGTGGTGCTGGAAATGCATCAAAGATGAGAAATAACACCGCCATAGATGTAAATAATACATTATTGCCTGTAGGGAATAACACAATAAATAGCGGGAATAGCTTAGGGCAAGTAGGACAGGAGGAATTATTCTTCTGCTTACTGGAAGTTCCACCAACAATAAGTTCACAATCATATTCAAGCAGTGCATTAGGAGCATGGACAATAACAATTGCTGCATAGAGTTTTTTCTTTAATTTTTCTTTAATCTTTTATATATTGCTTCTGCTATTGCCTTACAGCCCTTTGGAGAGAAATGAAAATCGCTCATATTAAAACAGTCTTCTTCTTTAAGAAGGTTAGGTTTCGGGTCAATAATATTACTTTTAGGTATACCTCCATAATCCGTTGCTGCATCGATTACACTACTTCTTATTTCATCAAAAGTTGGTCCTTGTGGTAGATTCTGCCTATCAATATAATCAGATATCTTTCTTACTTCTCCACTGATAAAGATAGAAGGATTTTCGTAAGGTGATGGAAGAAGTAACAAATATACTTGTGGAGGATTTTTTTTAGTTTCTAAGGTTCTCTTTAAATCTAAAAAAGAATATTGGATACGTTGCGTTAATTCGGGCCATATTCCTTGTTTAGCTAAAGCTCTAAGGTAAAATCCTTGGCATCCACCTTGGAAAAAAGCTCCTTCACTAAATTCATGCATTTTAGTTTCGTGTTCTGAAAGATAACTTCTAAAGCTGTTAACATCAATCCCTTTAGGTTTAAATGGTTGGTTAGATAATCTCTTTATCAATGAATCTCCTTTCATAACAACTCCCTTGGTGTTATTTTCAATAACAGGACCACGCATCTCGTAGCCGTCATCGGTCGCTTTCAAATAGGTCATAGGTACCATAAAAAAGTCCATCATAGCATAAGGTAATAATTCAAGAATATCGTTAGAAAGCGTTACAGACACAACTAAAATATCTGGTTTCATCAGACTTAACATATGCTCGTATTTAAGAGATTGGTGATAAATAGTTGCTAAACTTTTACCTGCGTTAATGACTCTGATATTCCGTTGATTGGACTGCCTGAACATTTCGCCCAATCTTTGTGGAAATGTATCTTCATTAGGGATACCGTGTCCAAGAACATTACTATCTCCAGTAATTATAATTCTAACCTCACCTTCAGGTTTATCTAAAGAAAAGTCAGTATCGGGTAATCCAAATTTATTACATCTTTTAATAAAGCTTCCATCACTTGATGCAGTTGGAAATTCAATTGTTGTTTCTTGTGGGAATTCATAATTCCATGGCATTGTCAAACCAAGAAATTGTGTATTTGGAGGAAATGGAGAGTTATTTATCATTCTTTCAAGATCAGACATTACTCTTATTGGAGTTTTAATGTTTAAAGATCTACGATATTCTTTTACAACATCACAAGACAATGGGAGTAAACTCCCTATAGCCAAGGAACTTCCTGCAACAAAAAATAATCGAAACAATTCCCTTTTAGTTAGCTTCGCCATAAATTTTTACAAGTTGTTATCTTTATAAACTTTACTACTTATTAATAGTATTCGTTAAAATCAGTAGAAATGCTTTTAATTAAGAATTACTTTAATTTTCTTAAAAATAGCAGATGATAATAATATTGAACTAAAAAGGTGTAAAATGAAAACAATAACAAGGATTGGAATTGCAACTCTGATAATAGTAGTATTCAGCTTATTTGTAAATGCTTTTGGTGTCAGCTCTTCTTACTGGAAAGACAACCCATTAATAATGCATTCAGGGCAGACAGAAGATGTAAAATTATTATTACAAAATATGGTTGGAGAGAAAGACATGAAGGTAAAGATAAGCATTGTAGAAGGAAACACAATAGCAAAATTATTAGATAAAAGCGATACTTACAATATCCCATTTGGAGTAAAAGATGTTCCTATAAATATCAGAATAACTATACCTGAAAATGCAAAGATAGGTAATAATTTAAACGTGGGGGTTATGATACTATCTTTGCCTGAGATATCTGAACAGCCTTTAGTTTTAACGGGGAGTATACTTCAAAATATCCCTATTGAAATTGAAAGCGATGGAAGTTCTGATAAATCTGTTAATAAAAAAGAAAAAGGTTTTTTTGATTTTATTTGGGATTTAATTATATATTTTCAATCTTTTTTTTGAGTGAGTTGTAAACTAAATATTGAAATTCTAATTTTACATTGTTTGCATAGAAATGTTTATAAATCCCTTCTTGTGATAGTTATAGTATGGTGAAAAAAAGAGCTTTTGGGTTAATAGTTATTCTTGCTTTGTTATTGATTAACAGTTCTATTGTATTTGCAGGGTTTTTTGATTTTTTTGATGCAATAACTGGGTGGGCAACTACTCAGACTACTACATTGAATTTAACTGTTGGTAATACAGCACCAGTAATAGGAAATGTAAGCGTGGTATCGGCTGTAACTTTAATAGAAAAATCAAACATAACAGTAGTATTTTATTTTGTAGCCCATGATGTAGATGGAGTAGATAACTTAAATGATAATTCACCTAATATTGTTGTTAACTTCACACAAGCTTCAACAACTTACATAAGAACAAATACATCTGCAGTAACTACC
>Ga0209541_10010257_pt1 | contig 14979 bp, 5 predicted proteins | sample RifCSPlowO2_01_FD_184027 | JGI IMG/M metagenome (GOLD analysis project Ga0209541, IMG submission 184027) | Groundwater microbial communities from Rifle, Colorado - Rifle CSP2_plank lowO2_0.1 (SPAdes) (version 2) | ecosystem: Environmental > Aquatic > Deep subsurface > Groundwater | place: Rifle... | reverse complement strand
GGGCTTCTCTTAACCGATGGACTCACTTCTAAGTTCATAAACACAACAGGAACTGCCACTTCTTCTTTTACCGGAGGGATTTCTCTTAATCATCTTTCAGCAACAAAAGGCCTCACAATCTCCGGAGCGAATTCCACCTCCACCTTCGCCGGAGGGGTTTCAATAACTGGAGGAGGATTGAAGATTGATCTGGCGGATTGTTCGGGAGCAAACACCTTGGATGTGGTTTCGGGAGCGGTGGTCTGCGGAACTGATGATGGAGGATCTGCCGCCACCTCAACTCTTCATTGGTTTGATGTGGGCCGAGTTCTCACGACTTCTGTCCGCGCCACTTCCACCGCTCTAACTCTTTGGACCAACGGATCCGAGCGCGCCCGCTTCGATACTTCAGGAAACTTCGGATTTGCTTCAACTACTCCATGGGGAGGATTTTCCGTCGAACAACTCGCAGGCCAGCTTCCTTCCAAACCGATTTTTGCTGTGTCCGACACCGGTACTTCCTCTCCTTTCATGTTCATCTCGCAAAAAGGAGTTGTTGGCTTCGGGACTTCCTCTCCCACCAATCTTCTTCTGAATGCGGGCGACGTAGCCATTGGCAGAGGAGCAGGTTCAACCAACGATCTATATATTTCAGGAGGACTTGGCATTGGCAACGCCACAACTTCAGATGGAACTCTTGAAACTTCAGGAATTGCATATATCGGCGGCACAGGCACTTCATCCATACTTGGCAATCTCCGCTTAGCAGGAAATCTTAAAACTTCCAACGCCTTATTTGACGGAAACTATTTTGGAATGGGGTCATCTTCGGCGTCAGCTTTAACGATCGCCTTTAACCGTTCGGCCACAACGACTATTCCTACCAACACAAATTATGCATGGACAATCGCAACTACTACGGCTGGCAAAACTGCTCTTCTATCTTTTAACACAATCGGCCCCAGAGCCACTACTACTCTTAATTCAGGATTCGTTATTGACGGCGGGGCATTCCAGTATGATTCCTCGAGTAAAATAACTTCAATTGATTCAATAAATACAGGCCCGATGGCCTTTGAAACTGATGCGGGTGTTGTGAGCTGGATGGATCTTCCCACTGCGACTACTACGGCAAGTCTCGCCAATAGTTACTCCGCTCAAATCGGCGGAACTCCTGTGCTCACTATTTATGCCACCACCACTACTTCAGGCACGATTACAAAAGGTTTTGTAGGAATCGGTTCGACCACTCCTTCAGGTAAAGCCTACTTATCAGTTGGCGGGGCTGTGTTTATTCACGGCGCCGCGAAGCAGTCCGACCTAAAAGTATTTAACGGAGCCATTTGCGCGGATAACAATGGCACGGCAAAATGTCAGGCCGCGCTCACTGCGGGCACCGTCTACGGCGACACTTCTAGTTTTGGAGCTTCTGACATTGCTGAAAATTATCCGATTGCCGACGATTCTATCGAGTCAGGCGATATTGTGATGATTGCGGCATCAAGCACGACAAAAGATGATCAAAAATTAAAAGCGGATAAAGATCTTGCGAGTGATGAATTTGAACAGGCATCTTCCACGCTCAATTCGCTTCTGACCGCGTCAGTCACAAAAGCTGACAAAGATAATGTACGAAAAATAATCGGTGTAATTTCAAGCGAACCTGGAGTACTGCTTGGCGACGCGACTGGAATTAAACTTGAATCAAAAGTAAAACCTGTTGCCCTTTCAGGACGAGTGCCAGTGAAAGTATCAAGTGAAAATGGGCCGATCAGCGAAGGAGATCTTATCACGATTTCATCCGTTCCCGGCGTTGGTATGAAAGCAAATGACGATTCAGAGACGACAATCGGCGTGGCGCTCCAAGCCTTCAATAGTGAAGAGGCGGGACAAATAATGGTTTTTGTGAATCTTGGATATAGCCGCTTGGATAAAAAAATCTCCGAGCTCGCCGCAGGATCATCAACCATCTCCGGCGCTTTTGCTGAAAACGCGTGGGGCATTTCTGCGGGAAGCGGCAAAGTTTATACCGGATATACCGCTGACTTTCAAAATAATGATATAATCAATGTTCGAAATATTCTGTCGGCTTCCGGAAATTGGTCAATTGATGAATCAGGAAAACTTGTTTTAAAAGAAATCGAAACAGAGAAATTAAAAGTCGAGGCCGGAATCACGACAAAAGATAGGAGCACCGGAGACTATTACTGTATGTTTGTTGAAAATGGTGAAGTGAAAACCGAGAAAGGGGAATGTTTTTCTGTGGATGATTCGCAAAATTCAGATACTCCGTCGGCAGACAGCGGTCAGGCAGATTCAGGCGCGCCAGCCGAGGAACAAAACTCGAATGATCAACCAGACTCAAATCTACCAGCCGGGGAGTCAGGCGCTGATGTTCAAAATCCTGCGCCAGAGCCCACGCCCACGCAAACGCCTATGGCAGATGCAACATTGACAACTGAACCGACACCTACGCCAACTCCTGAACCTGCGGTTGAAAATTTATCAATTGAAACTTTAAGTATTTAAATCTTTAAATTTATCAAAATGACTTCAAAAAAACTTTCAATCGCAGTAATCACAATTCTCATTCTTACACTAGGATTTTTTGCGCTCATTAAAAAAACTAATATTTTCAAAAGCGCCGAGACGAAGCCAGACGTGTGGAATGAGTTGAATGCGAATCCAACTTCCGAAGGCGATCTTGCTCCAAACAAGCTTTATGAAAATTATGACATAGGTTTCGGCTTTCTCTATCCGAAAAATTTTGAAATAAACGAGATTGATGAAGATGTAGGCTTCACCGTGCTTGCGCAAAATCCCGGAAAGCGCGAGGGTTTTCAAATTTTTATAATTCCTTTTGATGAACCGGACTCGATCACTTCCGAACGCGTAAAAAAAGATCTTCCGGACGAAAAAATTGAAAATCCCCAGACCGCGCTTATCGGTACTGATAAAAAAATTGAGGCGCTGATTTTTTTCAGTGAAAAAGAGGGGATAGGCAAAACCCGTGAAGTTTGGTTTGTTCAAAACGGCTATCTTTTCCAAGTAACGACTTACGCTGATCTGGATAATTTTATTGCTTCAGTGATGGGAGCGTGGAGAACGTTAAAAGAATAGATATTTATTAATTCTTATTAAAATTACAGAAATTAATCTCTTCTAATGAATACAAAACAAGCCGCTCTATTTCTTTTTATTTCAATTTATATTTTCACGCCGTCTTCTGTGATTGCAGGTACTATTTTCTCCGCACCTTCCTACATTGGTCTTAGTGAAGGCCTTGTCGGTTATTGGTCCTTCAACGACAACGACATGGCGCAAAGTCCTTCAAACACATTCGCAATGGATCGTTCAGGAAATGAAAACAATGGAATACTAACAAACGGCCCCACCCGCGCCATCGGCAAAATCGGTCAGGGGTTGAGTTTTGACGGGGTGGATGATTTTGTGAGCGTTGGCGATCCGGCGTCTGGTGTTCTTGATTTCGGCGCGACTGATTCTTTCACTTACCACGCCTGGGTCTATGTTAAAACTACTGGCGCATCGCAGCGAATTTTATCCAAACGCAACGGCACTGATTCTACTGTCACTGGCTGGGATATGATTGCAAACCCAGGCGGTCCTGTATTTGCAGCAGATGTGTCAGACTCGTCTGTAGAGGTATCAGCGATTAATATTGTTCAGACTGTTACAGGGAGTTGGTTTGATGTCGTTGTAGTTATTGATCGGTCTACACAAACTCTCACCGTGTGGGTCAACGGCATACCAGGACCACCTGAAAGCATCACTACGGTCGGATCGCTAGCCAGCAACAATGCGCTGGAGTTTGGTCGCCGCTCTGGCAGCGCAAATAATTTGCTAAACGGTCCAATCGACGACGTTCGCATATACAACCGGGCGCTTTCGGGGGATGAAATCAAACGTTTATATAACCTCGGCCGCTAACTTAACTTTTGGACATCGGATGTCCAAAAGTAATCCAACGTGGTCAATTATGCTTAAGAAAAGCCAACAAGGAACTAAGAATTAAAACGGCTTGTCATCTAACTCTCACGGAAATTTTCGAATTATATGACTTAAAATTCGGCAAATTACAGCAAAATAAATCACATCTACTATACCTTATCAAGGTTAATGTAGGTTAGAGTCTGTTTCTTTTTTTCATAACTTTATCCACAACTTTTTTCATAAATATTCGCTAAAATAGATATGTAGAGAATTGAATCGGCAATCACTCATTTGAGTGGCCGATTTTTTATTATGAATTTTATGAATTTCAATAAATATCCATTAATTTCGGTTAGTTTAAGTTTGGTTGTTCTGACTGCTTCTTTTCTTTTTTCACAAAATGTGATTGTTCAAAATTTTTCTACGCTCGAAAGAATCAGACCAGAATCCCAACTGGCTCAAGCTGCGCCAACTTCAGGCACCATCACCATAGGCGAACAAAACATTCTCTCAACTGACGACTCCGGCAACGGCAACCTTCTTGTAGCCCAGCAAACAACTCTCTCTCAAACCGCAACCATTCAATCTCTCTCTTTCTATATAACAACAGCGTCAGGCAACCTTCGTCTTGGCATCTATGACGGAACCGGCCCCGGAGGAGGACCAGGCCAGAAGAAAGCCGAAACCAACTCATTTACTCCCACCACAGGCTGGAACACTCAAAATGTCATAACTCCGGTCTCTCTACCCGCAGGAACCTACTGGCTCGCTTATCTTCCTTCTTCAAGCAGTCTGGCATTCAAGCTCGATTACACAGGTTCAGCCAAATGGTATTCCTACACATTTGCTTCAATGCCCCAGACGTTTTCAACTTCTCCTATGGGAAGCGGCGCGTATCACTGGTCTTTCTACGCTACCCTGAATGCTTCTACGGTAACTCCAACACCCACACCCACACCAACACCAACCCCAACACCAACTCCTACTCCAACTCCAATTCCGACACCAACACCTACTCCTACTCCGACACCTACGCCTGTTTCAACTAAATTCTCAATCAATGACAGAGTTCAAGTTTCTTCAGGACCACTCAATGTCCGCCAAACCGCCAATGGAACTTCTCTAGGCACTCAAGCCACCGGAGCTCTTGGAACAGTAATCGGAGGCCCGACCAACGCAGGAGGATTTAACTGGTGGAATGTTAACTATGATTCTGGAGTTGACGGCTGGTCTGCGGAAGATTATTTGGAGAAATACACGGCACCAACTCCAACACCAACTCCCACTCCGACACCTACTCCAACACCAACTCCCACTCCTACTCCAACTAGCACAATCTTTTCTTCTTCAAGTAATTTTTCTTCAACTCAAGGAGGATCAGGCTGGTATTATCTAAGTTCAACCGGGGCTCAACTTACTTACGATTCTACCAATAGTCGCTGGCAGGGAAACGAAACTTATCTTTGGATTTGGAATACAGGCATGCATCCTGGAAACAACGCTGATGCTGTTCGGCGGTGGGTTGCCCAGCAGTCAGGAACAGTACAAATTTCTGGAAATGTTCATGATAACGATTCTTCTTGCGGAGCAGGAGTCACCGCTTATATCAAAAAGGGCAACACAATTTTATGGCAAAGCAATATTGCCAACGGAAACACGGCCGGGGTTAATTTCAACATTACCCAAACTATTCTTCAAAACGAATCTATTGATTTTACGGTCAACAAAGGCCCTGACGGCGTTTGGAATTGCGACAATACTTATTTTGATTCAACCATCGTACTTACAACCACAACCCCAACTCCAACCCCAACTCCAACCCCAACTCCAACCCCCACCCCCACACCAACACCAACTCCTACACCAACTCCTACACCACCAGCAATTAATCCATCAGCTTCCATTACTAATATGACTGTTGGCGCGCGCCAGGTAATTTTGGGCACTTCTGCTCGCAACGCGCTTGGATTAAATTACTGGCCTGATGGCACAATGGGAGTAATCCGCTCCGGATCGCAATATACTTATTTCACTCCGAATAGTTCTGGCATCGCAAAAACAATTGGTACAGCAGACAACCCTATCGAGTCTGTTTCCGCATCAAATATACAGATTCAGGGGATGAAGCATTCCTACAATTACACCGCCGGAGGTCCGGTTTACAAAGACCCGGCAACCGGCACGCTTCTCATGATCTATCACGCGGAAAAATGGCCTACAGGAGACCCGACGGCTTTTTACTCTCTTTTAGGCATGGCAAAATCTAACGACGGAGGAAACACATGGGTTGACTTGGGAGAAATAATTTCACCCAACATAATTTTTGGAAGCGCCGGAACAACCGAAGTCACGGGCGGTTCATTTGCGATTGTTGGAGATTATTTCTATGTCTATTTCAGAGATCGGCTGCAAGACGGCACAACGATTAATTTATCTGTAGCACGTGCAAAAATTGCCGACGTGCTAAGCGCTGCCGCATCAAATAATGTGACAACGTGGACGAAATATCTAAACGGTTCTTGGTCCCAGCCCGGCCTAGGAGGAACTTCAAGCGCGCTTGAATCTGGAAATCCCGGAGCAGGCTTTACCAGCGTTTCTTACAATGAATATTCCGGAAAGTACGTTCTAGTACTCGTGAATTTCGGCGCGAGTTGGGATTTATCTATTATTGAATCAACAGACGGCATTAATTGGTCTGGGCGCAGGCAGCTTGAATCAGAGGCAGGCGAGTCTTACGCTCCCAGTATCATTGGCCTCGTAACGGAACCTAGAAATTCAGGCCAACAGTTCTATGTATATTATTCTTATTCTCTTGCGGGTGGATTTAATCGCTGGAGCGATTCAGTTTTGGCAAGATTATCTCTTACTTTAAATGGCATTACTCCTACTCCAACTCCAACTCCAACTCCCACGCCAACCCCGACTCCAACACCAACTCCTACTCCAACTCCAATTCCGACACCAACGCCTACTCCTACTCCAACTCCAACTCCCGCAGACACCACCGCCCCCGTCATCTCTTCAATCTCTTCTTCAAACATCAGCCAATCATCAGCCACTATCTCCTGGATTACCAACGAACCTTCCGACTCTCAAGTTGAATACGGAACAACCGCAAGCTATGGTTCGCAATCCGCTCTTAATCCATCACTTCTGACATCTCATTCTCGAACCCTCTCCAACCTCTCTTCAGGAACAACCTATCATTACCGAGTAAAATCCAGAGACCAGGCTGGTCTTCTCGGAACTTCTCTGGACAATATTTTTACCACTCAATCAGCAATAGTTGCAGACACGAGCGCGCCTATGATAATTTCCAATCTCTCTTCTTCCAATATCCAAACAAATTCTCTGACTCTCTCATGGACTTCTCCTCAAGACCTTCCAAACGGGGGAGCTGCGGCAACTTATGACATCAGATATTCCACTTCTCCAATCACTCCTGCTAATTTCTCATCCGCAACTCAAGCAACCGGAGAGCCATCTCCTTCTGCTCCAGGAACAACCCAGACCTACATTCTTGCTGGCCTTTCTCCAAGCACCACTTATTACATTTCCATCAAATCCTCTGATTCAGCAGGGAATATGTCAACAATTTCAAATATTATTACAACTACAACACTCGCGATACCAGTCGCAACTCCAACGCCGACCATCAGTCCCACCCCGACTCCCACCCCTCAAATTTGTTCTTCCTTTACATATTCTTTATTCTCTTCATGCCAGCCTAATGGAACTCAATCGAGAACAGTGATTTCTCCTTCTCCTTCAGGTTGCACAGGCGGTTCTCCATCATTAACACAATCATGTGTCTATACGCCTCCTGTTACCGCTTCTACCACCCCTCAAATCTGCTCTTCTTTCGCTTATTCTTCCTTCTCCTCTTGCCAACCCAACAATACTCAATCACGAACTACCATATCATCTTTGCCAGATGGATGCGCTGGTGGTTCGCCGCAGCTCACCCAATCCTGCGCATACCAGCCGCAACAAGTTTCAAGCAACAGCCCTCCTTCTTCATCAAGCTCCGGATCTTCGAGCGGAGGGGGAGGAGGAGGCGGTAGCATTTCTCTCCCAGTTTCTTCCGCTCCCAGTTCTTTCCAGGTTCTCGGAGCTGAAAACCAAGTGCTAATTAAATGGGTCAATCCTTCAGACTCAAACTTTGTCAGAACCAGAATCATCAGAAAAGAAGGCTCTTCTCCTTCTTCAGTCTCCGATGGACTGACTATATATGAAGGAGACAAGCAGGAATTCACGGATACCACTGCCAAACTAGGAGTCAGATATTACTACGCCATCTATGGGCTTAATCGCTCTCTTACCCCATCTTCTCCAACAGTCGTCTCTGCTTCTCTTGGAGACAAAACAAACGCTGAAGTTACTAAAGCCATCTCACAGACAGCCGCTCCTCAAACCGCTCTCAAAAAATCAGGATACACCTTCACCAAGAACCTCAAGTTAGGGGACAGGAACGATAATGTTAAAGCGCTCCAAGAAAAGCTTTCAGTTAGCCCCACCGGATACTTCGGCCCCCTTACAAGACAGGCAGTCATCAACTTCCAGAAGAAATACAATATCCAGCAAACAGGAACAGTGGGACCGATCACCCGAGCTAAGTTGAATGAATTCTATTCATCATCCTTGCCAGACATTCCAAGCTCCACTCTACAAACCACGGCAACCGGAATACTGACAGGACCGTTCGCTTTCGGCTATCGAAATGAACAAGTCAAACTACTTCAACAAATGCTTTCTAAAGACCCCTCTATATATACCAGTCCTGTTACCGGATATTATGGACCGTTAACCCGCCAAGCCGTGATTAACTTCCAGAAGAAATACAATATCCAGCAGACAGGAATTGCAGGACCAAAGACAAGAGAGAAGATGAATGAAATATTAAAGTAAAATTTTCAATTTGGGGTAAATTACTGCGAAGCAAATGGAACAAGTTCAAGAAAAGATTTCGCGAACAAGATTTACATTTGCAAAAAAAGCACATGGAACAAAGCATTGGTTAAGAATGCTTATGGTGAGGAATGCTGAATTAAAGGATGAGATTGAAAATCATTGGAAGGAGTGCTAAGAACTGACGCTTATCTTTAATAAAATTGGGTTATCATTAAGAAAATGAAAATTAAAGCATTAAAAAACTTACTGAAAATTGGAAATTGGAAATTGGAAATTACACTTTTGGCGCTTCTGATTTTTGTTTTTATGCCAAAAGCGGTAGATGCCGCTCTCATAATCCAAGCTCCCAAATACATCGGCCTTACCAATGGTCTCGTCGGCTACTGGTCTTTTGACGGCAAAGATATGGCGGGCGTCACCGCCTACGACCGCTCGGGCAACGCCAACAACGGCACCCTCACCAACGGCCCCACCCGCGCCATCGGCAAAATCGGGCAGGGATTAAGTTTTGACGGGGTGGATGATGTTATAGACGCAGGGACGAATATAACTCCCAAGGCAAATGGCATCTCCGGTTCGGCATGGGTTAACATGCTAGGTGTTGCCGATATAGCAAATGACGATAGAGTAGTGATGAGTCTCTGGACTACCGGATCGACGGGCAACTTTAACTTTGGGGTCGGTGATTATGGCCTTGCGAATGATAACCGTCTTAGCTTTACCGCAAATCCAGATGATACCTGGCCTAATGTCCTATCTACCGGCACAATCAATCTTAACGGTTGGCAACACATCGCGTTTACTTATGATGGCAGCAATGTGCGTTTTTATTTCAACGGCACCTTGGATTCATCTCCGGTTTTTTCAACTTCACTTTTAACAACCGCCGGCCAAAGATTTGTTTTGGGAAATGTTAACCTTACTAATACGGATAATAATTTTCAAGGATATCTCGACGACGTCCGCGTCTACAACCGCGCGCTTTCGGGGGATGAGATTAAACGCCTCTACAAAATCGGGGCGACGTTGAAGATAAATACTTCAATCAATAATGATTCTTTAACTAGAGAGCTTGTGGGGTATTGGTCTTTTGACGGCAAAGATATGGCAGGCGTTACCGCCTATGACCGCTCGGGCAATGCCAACAACGGCACGCTCACCAACGGCCCCACCCGCGCCCAAGGCAAAATCGGGCAGGGACTGGATTTTAATGCGGGTTCTCAAAAAAGCATTTTAAGTACAGATTTTTCTTCGACGCAGGGAAGTGGAAATTTTTATTACCAATATTTTGACACGTCTTATCACAATATGACTTATAATGCGGCGGATAGCTGCTGGACTTATGACGGAAATCCGGTTGGAGCCGGAAACGAGTATTTAAGGGTTTGTTCCAATGGTGTTTCGCATCCCGGCGGTACCCTTGGCGACGCGGCTGTAACCTGGCAAGCGCCTTCTACGCAATCTGTTTATTATAAAGCCGTATTATCGGATGGAGACGGTGGCGGAGGAGACGGAATTGTTTTTAAAATTCTTAATAACTCGACGGAGCTTTCGAGCAATACTTACGCCAATGGATTTACGGAGCAGACATTGACCGGCTCTGTATCAATGACTGCCGGAGACCAGCTTCATTTTAGAATTAATAAAAACGCGAACAATGATTATGATGGGACTAATTTGGCTATATATGTTTATCCCGGCGGCGTCGCGGACGATTACGTAAACATGGGTGACGTTAATGCGTTGGATGGGATATCCCAGATGACGATATCCGCTTGGGCAAAACCATCTGCTCTTTACCCGTTTGTAAATGTTGTGTCCAAGTCTGAAACTGGCGGAGGCGGAATAGTAATTTTAACAGATGGCTCGATTGATGGATGTTCCGGCGATTCACGCAATGTGATTGTCGCGGTCGCGGGTGAGTGCGGCTACACAACAAGTAATTTTCTTCAAGCGGGGACATGGGGGCTGTGGACCATGGTTTATGATGGGACGCAAACGGGAGATTCGAGCCGGATGAAATTTTATTTTAACGGCGTCGAGCAATCTTTAAGTTTTTTTGGGAGTGTGCCCGCGACCACTGCTAGTAATGCATATAATCTTCGCATAGGGGCTGATTCCGCCAATAATCATATTAGTAATTTTATCGGCTCCATAGACGATATCAGAATTTATACTCGCGCGCTTTCGGCGGACGAAATCAAACGGCTCTACAAAATCGGGGGAACTTTTAAAATTAATACTACATTACCGAGCGCAAAGTTGTCTCTTGAAATACCAGGCCTTGTCGGATACTGGTCCTTTGATGGTCCGGATATGGTCGCAACTTCAACCGGCAGTGCCGCGCTGGATCGTTCGGGAAATAATAAGGCCGGTTTTTTGCTTGGAGCGGATGGGGCAAGTTGCCCTGGAGGCGGCACAAAAACTGTCACGACAGCAGGAACATTCACATTTCCCACCAGCTGGAGCGGTTTTGAAGCATGCGTGACCGCAACGGCCGAAGTGTGGGGCGGCGGCGGAGCGGGAGCTGGTGGTACTACAGATGACTCTGGCGGATATTCCGGCGGCGGCGGCGGCGCATACGCAAAAAAAACCAGCATCGCCGTGAGCAATGGAGTTACTTATAACGGAAAAGTTGGGTCAGCGGGAACCGGAAGTACAGGAGCAGGCACGGCCGGAGGCGATTCGTGGTTTAATGACGATGGCTCGGCGACCGTGTGCTCTGATAGCGGCGCATCGGTTTGCGCGAAAGGAGGCAAGGGCGGGTCGGGAGCTACAAGTAACGGCCTTGGCGGCGAGCAAGTTGGCAACACAGGCAGTATTGGTGGAACGATTAACGCGGGTGGTAACGGAGGCGACGGCGTAGCTGTTGACGCGATGGGAGCCGGAGGCGGTGGAGGAGGCGCGGGGGACGCAAATCCCGGCGGAACTGGTGGAGATGGACAGAATCCATGCGTGGCAGGGACCGCGGGATCCGGAGGCAGTACCGGTGGAGGCAACGGCGGCGCCGGCGGCGCTTGCGGAGAAGCCAATGGTGTCGCAGGAACTGCGCCGGGCGGCGGCGGAGGAGGCGCAGAGATTGATGATTCTACGAATCACTCGGGCGGAGCAGGCAGTGCTGGTAAGGCAATTATCTCCTTTGAAGCATTGGCAGGGACCACAGGCAGTGCGCCTAAACTTGATATTGGTCGCGTGGGCCAAGGCTTGGAGTTTAACGGAACAAATAGTTATATTAGCGTAGGCAATGCGGGAAGTGTGGGGACAATCGCTTTTTGGATCAAAGTTGCTTCAACCACAGCGAGCCAGAAAATTATTGATATTGATGGCACGGATATGATTGAAACCAATTCGTCGAGTGTGGTTACAGCGACCAGTTTTCCGGTTGGAACGACAGTTTGGCTGGATGGTTCTACGGCATCCGCTACTCTCACATCCGGTTGGCATCATGTCGCAATCACATCATCCGGTGTTACGGCATCCGACATGGATATCGGCCGGGCGGCAAGCTCATACTGCGGCTGTAAGATCGACGACGTGCGCATCTATGACCGTGCGCTCACTGCGGATGAAATCAAACGGCTCTATAACCTCGGTCGTTAACCAACTTCGGGACATCGGATGTCCAAAAGTTTATGGTTATTCAAGAAGATAGTTTTTGATTTCGCTTTCATCAAGATCGATTTCTTTTAGCCATTCTAAAATACTCTTTCTATATTTGTTTTCGCCGCCAAAGTAATCCAAAAGCAATTTTCTATTTGTAACCGAAGGGAAATTATTTTTTCCGAGATAATCAAGATGGCTCGACCATCTGTACGATTCCAGGTATTCAAAAACTTTTTTATAATTATTAATTTTTCTTTCCCGCCATTCCGGGAATTTAAGATCCAAAGGGTTTAGATGGATATAATTGGGGATATGAATAAAATGAGCATCGCGATCAATTGCCACCGATTTATACTAACCTTGAAATAAAGCGCCGCTACTATCGTACTTTTCATTAAAATATTTCGTATATCCCATATTAAGTTTTTTTATAAATAAAGAGACCGCATTATCTTACCGAGGCATAACCAAAAGGTGATAGTGATTAGGCATTAAAACAAATGCAAGAATATCTATCAGTATCTTCCTTGGTTTTCTCTCAACTCTAACTTTGGGATGTCCGATGTCCGAAATATTGTTGAAGTTATATAGCGCATCAGCAACCGGATTGAGATTATTAAACTCAAACAAGTCATGGATAAAACGCAGATGATCTTCTTCATCTATGAATATTTTGAGCTTATCAACGCCACTGTTTAAAAGATGACAAATTTTACCGCTTATTGTTTTCAGGTTCACCGGCGGACTTTTACAATGAAGTGCTGACGAGCGACAAAATCAAACTATTATTTAATTTTGGTCGATAGTTTATTAAGCTTTATTAATGTTTTATATTTTTGGATGTTATTGAACAAAGGTTCTAATGTTTTAATTTAAGTATTTATATTTAAATTAAGTGAAATTATCCACACTAAATTTACCTTACTTTAATGCATAAATGTATAATTAAAAAATAGAAAAAGAAACAAAGCAATAAAATTTGTGCAAACTAATCTTTCAAAAACAATATTCGCGGTTCTGGTCTTTGTGATGGCTTTTGTATTTTCCCAAAAAGTAATTGTTCCAAATCTTTTTAAGCTAGAAGTTATCAACCCCGAGACTCAACTTGCTCAAGTTGCGCCAACCTCCGGATCCACGGTATTCATGGATTTTAACTCAGGCAGCGGCACGAGCTTGCCCGGATGGACCTATTGGGCAAGCGGAGCAGATGACTACGGCAGTCCGGGCTGGAGAAAAGACAGCGGACGTTTTGTCAGCGGTAACACCAACTGGATGCCGAGAATAATGTCATACAACTCATATGGGCAAGATGTCATTGGAACAATCGACACCGCCAACCGCGCACCATCAACCGCAACCGGCGGTAGCCTTCGTGTTTATGACACCGGGAAATCATCTATTCAGCAAGCGGCTTGGTGGTGGATTAACGACACAACCTTCGGCAGTCAGGGACTTGCAAACGCCAACACCGACAGACTTGATTTTTACTTCAAAACACAAGGTCTTACCACTGATCCCGGTCTAGAAGGGAGTGAACCGTCCGGCTATAACATTCATGTCGGCACTTACCTTTGCTGGCCCGGGGGCGGCTACGGCGGCGGCGATGATTGCCCCACTGAAGCAAGTGGTCAGCATTACTATCATTATATGACGATTCATGATGGCGCATGGCTCCGTGTTGTTCTCGACCGCCATCCTCAATGGTTGAGGGATTGCTGTGAACCGAGTGATAATCCGGCAGGGCCGTCCCATCCCTACTTCCAGTACATGAATAGTCTCTATCTTATGATCCGGGATGATCAACCCAACAACACGCAATTCTGGGTTGACGAGATGAGATTTTCGCAAAGTACCCAGCCGGAAAACGATATTTCTATCAGCAGTGTTTGGACCGGCTACTGGCCGAGTACTGGCTGGGAAATTGGATTTAACGACACATCTTTTCCGCACGGCAGTTACAATGATACCTCAATGAGCTCCTTTGAGATTCGGTACTCAAATGCACCGATTACCAATGCCAACTTTTCTTCAGCCACGACGATCACGCCCCTGTATCACGGTTACGGCGGTGCTGGCAGAATCAGGCGACCTAACCCGTGGAAACTGCCGGCTTGGACGCGATTTACCCTCCCTTCAAATTTTAATGCGCCCGGCGCTCATGTTTACTTCGCAATCAAAGATGTTTCCGCAACGGCAAACGGTGACGGGCATAATTCCCAAAGCTCTTATGTTAAAACTATAGATTATGTAGTTCCTGGCGGAACCGGTGTTCCTACCCCAACTCCTACACCCACACCTACTCCAACTCCAACTCCAACGTCGACACCCACTCCTACGCCAACGCCAACTCCGACACCCACTTCTACTCCAACACCAACCCCGACTCCTTCAGTAACAACAACCGGCACCATCACCATAGGCGAACAAAACATTCTTTCAACTGACGACTCCGGCAACGGCAACCTTCTTGTAGCCCAGCAAACAACTCTCTCTCAAACCGCAACCATTCAATCTCTCTCTTTCTATATAACAACA
>Ga0209541_10010256_pt1 | contig 14979 bp, 16 predicted proteins | sample RifCSPlowO2_01_FD_184027 | JGI IMG/M metagenome (GOLD analysis project Ga0209541, IMG submission 184027) | Groundwater microbial communities from Rifle, Colorado - Rifle CSP2_plank lowO2_0.1 (SPAdes) (version 2) | ecosystem: Environmental > Aquatic > Deep subsurface > Groundwater | place... | reverse complement strand
GAAAATAAGAAATGCTCTGGGCATCAAGGCCGTTAAACTAAGAATGGAGGGCGGACGTCCCAAGCTGACTATTTTCTTCAATTCCAAAAAAGAAGTTGACGGTTTATTCAAAAAACTTAATCCTTGACAATTGCATAGGTTAGAGGTAAAAAAGCTTAGTTCTTTCAGCACATTTAATAAAGAATAAGGAAGGTCAAAAAGGAGGGTCAAATGACAAAATCAGGGAGGATTATCTTAGCTCTTGCTCTTGGAGGCATGCTCGGCATGTTGGTGGCGTTAGCCGTGCCCCAGATTATTTGGTGGTTCGGTCCTCTGGCCGGCAGTTTGATCGCCGGATTTGCTTATGCTTTGCCTGATATCGTCCGCCATGTCCCGTCAGCCAGCCGAACTGCGTGGCGCAGCTTGACTTACGTGCCGAAAGTAGCCAGAACGACTGGGAAAACCGTTGCATGGATTATCATGGCGATTTTGTTCTCATTTGGTCTTCGACCCAAGATGTCAACAGGCCAAAGATTGATGGTGGCAATCGTGTGGGTATCTCTTACCTCGTTCATGGTGGCATTTTACTTTTGTCGACCTTTCCTATCCCTTGCTATGCCCCCACTTTTGTTCTATGAATTGTTCTTAGGCATCTTGGTTTCTAAAGCGTTGCTAGGAAAATCTCGCGCTTTGCAAGACCCAAAACCAACTCCTCAAGAAAAGCTAGCGGTAAGGAAAAGAGTGCTATTTTACGTAACTCCTTTCGGCACGGTCTTTCTGGTCGGCTGGGGCGTTATCAAGATAATTCCACCCGTAGCGCGCGTTAGCTGGGATTTAGGCCGATTCGTCGTCAGGTTCGCTAAAACCCTCTATATTCTGGTCCACTCCAAAGAATTGGTTTTGGTCAGCATCGATACGGCTCTGGGAGTAGCTGTTACTTACCTGTTTTCCGTCCGTCAAGGCGATCCCTTTCTGGGAGTTGGCCCGACACTCGTTCTCAGCGGCTTCATTTCCGTTTTGCTGGGCTACTTCCTGGATTACCAGATTATCTCCCGGCGCGTCCTTCATCTTAGGAGTCAAAAAATATCGTAAACAAAGTAAGAGCTCGTGGGGAATACCCTCGAGCTCTTTTTAGTTTAGATTAATCAGTTTACGATGTTGATTTTTTTGTCCAAGTGGCTTCAATGATTTTTTGAGGCCATTTTTTTTGGATTTCTTTCATGTCCCGGCAGTCGGCCTTATGAACGGTTGCTCCTCGGTCTTTGGTGATGTAGGCCTTGATTTTTTCTGCCGGTTTGGGAAGACAGCATTTAGCCAAATGTATCTGGATGCCTGTTTGCCCGGCTAAAGAAACAACCATTTCAATTTTCGGCGTTTTCTTTTTCGGTGACCCCAACTTGGCGCGGCGCAGTTTAGGAAAACGAATAATTTCTGCTGTTTTTTTGAGGAAATTTTTTAAACCTTCGGCCGGCGAGTCCTGTTTTAAAAAACTTTTTATTCGGGAACGGGCCAGTCCGGTTTTGACGAATTTTAACCAATCTCGGGAAGGCTTTTGATTTTTATCAACCAGAATTTCCACCAGGTCGCCATTTTTTAAGGGCCGGGAAATTTGGATCATTTTGCCGTTAACCTTAGCGGCTTTGCAGCGGTCGCCGATATTAGAATGAACCATATAAGCAAAGTCAATGGCGCAGGCTCCTTCGGGGAGATCAATCACATCGCCCTTCGGGGTGAAGACAAAGATCCTGTTTTTAAAAAAATCAATTTTTAATCCTTCCAAAAAATCTTTAGACTCCGAAATTTTGCTCTGCCAGTCCTTCAGCTGCTGCACCCAGGAAAATCTTTTACCCTGGCTTTTTAAGTTGATGCCTTCTTTCATGGCCCAATGAGCCGTAATGCCGTATTCGGCCTCTTCGTGCATTTCTTTTGTTTTGATTTGAATCTCGGTAATTTTGCCGCCAAGGCAAAGGCACGTTGTATGCAGGGCCCGGTAGCCGTTCGGTTTCGGGAAGGCGATATAATCCTTGATGCGGCCGGGCAGCGGCTTCCAAAATTTATGGATGATGCCTAAAACTTCATAGCAAGTTTTAACGTCCTCGACAATTATTCTTAGAGCCACCAAATCGTAAACTCGGTCAAAACTCATTTCGTGCTGCAAAAGTTTTTGGTAAAGGGTCCAATAATGTTTCGGCCGATAATGAATGTCGATTATTTTTATCCGTTCCTTCTGGAATATTTTTATCAGGACTTTTTTGAACGATTCCAGATATTTTTTCCTCGTTTCGTATCTTTCTTCAACATTTTTTATCAGCCATTCGTATTCTTTGGGATAAAGATAAATAAAGGCCAGGTCTTGCAACCTGCTCCTCATATCTCCGATGCCCAGCCGATTGGCTAAGGGGGCGAAAATTTCCAGGGTTTCGAGCGCAATCCTTTTTTGTTTCTCGGGCTGGACGGAACTTAAGGTTTCCATATTATCTAATCTATCGGCTAATTTAATCAAAACCACTCTTAAGTCTTCGGCCATGGCGAAAAACATTTTTCTTAAGTTTTCAGCCCGCAGGTCAATGGGGTTTTTAATTCTCATTTCTATCGGTTCGACCTGGAGCCCCTCTTTAGGATAACGGAGTTTGCCTAATTTGCTGACACCATTAACCAAAAAAGCGATTTCCTGGCCGAATTCTTTTTCGATATCTTCTAAGGTTTTTTTGGTATCGTCGGCGACATCGTGTAAAAAGCCGGCCGCCACCGTTTTAGGGTCAAGTTTCATTTCGCTCAAAATTTGAGCGACCCTGAGCGGGTGAGAGATATAATCTTCGCCCGAGGCTCTTTTTTGCTCTTGATGAGCGTTTTTTGCAAACTCAAAAGCGCTTTTGATAAGCTTAAGATTGGAGGTATTTTTAAGGATTTGCTGGAACTGCTGGTTTGGCATAATCGCATTCTTTATTCGAACATTTCGCCTTTTTATATTTTTCAACCAACAAAGAGTCGCATTTGGGGCATTTTTCGTTGAAAGGCTTGTCCCATAAGGCGAAATCGCACTTTGGAAAGCGGTTGCAGCCGTAAAATATTTTATTGGTTTTCGTTCTTTTAGCGACGACGTTGCCCTCCAGACACTTCGGGCATTTAATCCCTAAATTATTCTGGGGCAAAGATTCGGTATATTTACATTCCGGGAATTTGGAACAGGCATAAAACTTGCCGAACTTGCCCAGTCTGACCAAAAGCGGGCTTTGGCATTTGGGGCAAAGCTTTTTAGGATTTTGTTCAGTAAATTCTTTTTTTGAAACATCCTGATATTTTTGTTCCAAGTTTTTACTGAAAGGGCCGTAAAAGTCCTCGAGCACCTGTTTCCATTTTCTTTCGCCTCGAGAAACGTTATCAAGATTTTCTTCCATATTAGCAGTAAAATTAAGATCAACGATTTCGGGAAAATGTTCGGTTAAAATGTCGTTGACGACAAACCCAATTTCGGTCGGTTGGAAAAACTTTTTTTCATTTTTTTCAATATAATTTCTTCCTTGGATAGTGGAAATAATCGGAGCGTAGGTTGATGGCCGCCCGATACCGGCTTTTTCCAGGGCCTTAATCAGGGTAGCTTCGGTATAGCGGCTAAGAGGTTGCGTGAAATGCTGAACCTTGTTTAGCTTTGAGAGTTCCAAGATTTCGGTTTTTTCCAACGGCGGCAGTTCAGCCTCTTCATATTTTATCGGATAGACCTTCAAGAAACCGTCAAACTTCAGGGTTTGGCCGTTGGCCCGAAAAATGCAATTTTTTGCTTCAATGTCGGCGACGGTAGTTAAGAACATCGCTTCTTTCATTTGGCTCGCCATAAACCTGCGCCAGATTAAATCATAGAGCTTATATTGTCTTTCGTCCAATTTAGTCTGGTCGGGCGTTATTTCGGGGTAAGTGGGTCTGATAGCCTCGTGGGCTTCCTGGGCTCCTTTAGCTTTAGTTTTAAATTTCCGGAAGTGATAATAATTTGAGCCGTAGTTGTTGGTAATAAATTTTTTAGCGATGCCCAGGGACATTGCCGAAAGATTCAAAGAGTCGGTTCGGTGGTAAGTGATCTTTCCTGTCTCATAAAGCCGTTGAGCGATACTCATGGTAAATTTGGCCGGGAATTTAAATCTTCTCCACGCTTCTTGCTGCAGGGTGCTGGTGGTAAAGGGCGCTAAAGGATTTTTATTCACTTCTTTTTTCTCAACTTCTAATACTTGGTATTCGGCCCCTGCCAGGTCCTTAACGATTTTTTCCGCTTCTTTTTCGTTTTTTATTTCCAGCTTATCTAGGGCTTTGTCATCTTTTTTTATCAAACTTGCTTCAAATGAAGGAGGCCCGGCCTCCTTCATTTTTTTAAGAGTAGCTATGATCGTCCAGTATTCTTGCGTTTTGAATTTCTCGATTTCTCTTTCGCGTTCAACTATAAGTTTTACGGCAACTGATTGGACCCGGCCGGCTGAAAGGCCTCTCGCGATTTTTTTCCATAAAAATGGCGACAGTTTATAACCGACGATTCTGTCCAAAACCCTTCTTGCCTGCTGAGCATTAACCTGATTGATGTCTATTTCTCGAGGATTTTTGAGCGCCTCTAAAATAGCCTCTTTGGTAATTTCATGAAAAACAATTCTTTCATAAGGTTCTTTCTTCCCGCCAAGCTTTAAGGCCTCCACTAAATGCCAGGCGATGGCTTCTCCTTCTCTGTCCTCATCGGTAGCCAGAATAGTCGATTTGGTTTCCTTGACCGCGTCTTTAAGCAGTTTTATGGTTTTTCTGGCTTTGGTCGGGATGACGTATCTGGGTTCAAAATTATTTTCCAGGTCAACGCCAAGTTCGCCTTTGGGCAAGTCTCTGACGTGCCCAAAGGAAGCAAGAACTTTATAGTTTTTTCCCAAAAAGTCCTGCAAAGTTTTTGATTTAGTCGGCGATTCGACAATAATAAGCTTGCTTGGCATATATTTTCTTAACGTAACACCAATTTTAAAAATTGACAAAACTTGACTAGATAGGCCAGATATTCTATTCTTATGGATTAGAGATTGTACATTGAAAACTGGAGGAGAAGAAAAATGACTAAAAGCGCTAAAGAGAGGATGCTGGAAGAAGATAGGGAAAGAGCTAGGGCCCTGTGGGTAAATATGTTGCTGGCTACCGGTATGACCAAGGAAGAAGCAGAACGAGATTTCGAGAAGAAACATCCTTTACCTAAAAAACTGAAAAAGGAGGAAAGATGAATAGTCAAGAAAAAATAGCCAGATTACTTCAGCTTCTGATGAATAAATCGATTTTGGAACCTCAAACCAGGAAAGAGATGGAAGAGATTTTGGGAGAATTAGGGCAGATATCGTCTATCAGCGAGCTTATTTGCGATTTAGTTCACAAGGCACCGTATCTTTCCGAAGAACAAGCAGATGCCCTTGAAACAGATCTCGACGAAATCTTTTCAAAACTCAATGTGGAAGACAGCAAATCTTTAGGCGAAAAAATCAAGGCGCTAAAAGAAGAAATAATACAAGGAAAGTTCACCTTTGAGTTGAAGAGCATACCATCGGACGCATCAAAGACTGTAATGCCCTCCCAAGAAGAGACAGAAGATTTAATCAAACGAGTGATTGATGATATTTTCGGGACACTAATTAACAACCTTCCCCCAGACGATAAACTGCGCGAAAGGATAAAAATAGACAACACAATAGAACGCGCAGTTAATAGTTTCTTGAAATAAAGAAGTTTTGACTAAAAGAGCTAACAATTGTTAGCTCTTTTTCAATTTATCAATGGCATCCGAAAGAATTTGACAGTATAAATTTAAACCTACTTGGTTGATGCTGCCCGATTGTTCTTTGCCTAAGATGTTGCCGGCGCCTCTGATTTCTAAATCGCGCATGGCGATGCGATAGCCAGAGCCAAGTTCTTGCGCTTCTTTTAGCGCTTTTAATCTTTCTTTGGCTAAATCCGAAAGATTGTCGCCGTAAAAGAAATAGGCAAAAGCCTGGATGTGGGAGCGGCCAACTCGGCCCCTGATTTGATAGGCCTGCGAAAGTCCGAGCCTTGGAGCATCGGCCACAATTAAGGCATTAACGTTGGGCACATCAAGCCCGTTTTCAATAATGGTGGTTGCCACGAGCACGTCGATTTTTTTGTTTCCGAGATCATCCATTATTTTAATTAATTCTTTTTCAGGCAGTCGGCCGTGGATAACGCCGATTCTTATTTCTGGAATAAGTGTTTGAAGCAATTCTTTGGCCGATCCAATTGTTTCTACTCGGTTATGCAGGTAATAAATTTGTCCGCCCCTTGATAGTTCATTAGCGATCGCCTTTTTGATGATTTTTTCGCTCCATGGCTTAACGATTGTTTTAATCGGTAGGCGATATGCGGGAGGCGTTTGAATAATACTGATTTTTTTTAAGGAAGAAAGGGCAAGATACAGGGTTCTGGGAATGGGCGTGGCTGAAAGAGATAAAATATCCAGGGACGCTCTTATTTTTTTTAATTTTTCTTTTTGTTTGACGCCGAACCTTTGTTCGTCGTCTATGGCTAAAAGTCCCAAGTTTTTAAATTCGACATCATTTGATAAAACGCGGTGGGTGCCGATCACGATATCGATCTGCCCCAGCTTTAATTTTTGGATAATAACTTGCTGTTCTTTTTTGGTTTGCAGCCGGCTGAGCAGCCCGAACTTAATGGGCAATCCGCCAAGTCTTTTTTCAAAGGTTTGAAAATGCTGGGAAGCCAAAATCGTAGTCGGACAGATGAGAGCCGCTTGGAAACCTGAATTGACCGCTTTGACCATGATTCTTAAGGCAACTTCGGTTTTACCGAAACCTACGTCTCCGCAAACAATCCTGTCTAAAGGAATCTGGGACGTTTCCAGTTCTTTTTTAATATCTTCTATGGCTTGGATCTGATCGGGTGTTTCTTCGTAAGGAAACGTATCGGTGAGAGCGACATCGATTTCGGTGTCGGATAAATAATAGGGGCGAGCGGCGATTTCTCTTTTCGCATAAATTTCCAAAAGTTCTCTGGCAAGCTTTTCGGTTTCTTCTTTCACTCGTCTTTTGGTCCGTTCCCAAACTTGAGAACTTAATCTGGAAATTGCGGGGGCTTGAAAGCCGACATATCTTGAAAGTTTTCTTTCGAGACCGACGGGCACATATAATTTGTCGCTCTGGGCGTATTCTAGAACGTAATATTGGGAGGTCGGACCTCCAACGGAGGTCCGACCTCCGTAAATTCCGACACCGTGGTCAAGATGGACCAAATAGTCGCCGGGTTTTAAGGTGCCGAGCTGGGAGTAAAGTTTTTGTCTTTTAAGTTTCCGTTTGATTCTTTCTCTCGTCTCTTGTTCATCGGCAACGGCGATGGGCAGCTGTTCAATGTTTTCGATTAGGTTGTTGTCGAAATCAATCCGGAAAGCGTTATTATAATTTAAAGGAAAAATATCAATCGTGCCGCCTCTCCGCGAAAACTCACCCGGTTCCGCTACGCTCTGAACTTTTTCATAGCCCATTTCGTCGAGTTTCCTTAAAACCTGCGAAAAATTCATTTCACGGTTGCGGGCGAAAAGCAGGGTGTTGTCTTCAAAAAACGATTGGGATTTTTTGGCCTCTAAGATTTTTTCAAGATTTTCCGCAAACCACAAATTACCCCTTTCTAAGAAATAGGGGGTGATGCTGGCGATAAAAATCTCTTTAACGTTGTTGCTTGACAAATCCATCTACTTGGAGTATATTATGATATTCGGTAAATTGTCAAAAAGGAGGGTACTTTGAAAAAATTATTTTGGGGAGCAACGGTATTGTTAATGATCGCATCTGTGCTTTTCAGCGCGCTGCCGGCTCTTGCCGACGACGGCGACAACTTTAGGAAGGCAGGTAAACAGGCCCTGCAAGAGAGAGAAGAGGTATTAATCGTAAAGAAGGCCGGGATCGATTCTTATATCCAACAGGCCGGTGGCGATAGGTTGGTCACCAAAAAAGAAATGTTGGTTCTGTGGGATAAGGTTGATGATTTTTTTAGCGCCAAAAGAAAGTTCGACAACTACTTAGTATTTTATAAACTCAAGACCCTGACCGATCTAGATAAAGGCATAGTAGAAGCGGTCGATACTTTTAGTATGGCTCATCTGTTAATGAAGAGCGATCGCGGCGACATGATTAAGACTCTTTTTATTTCTCGGAGCGGTCAAGACGTGATAGTGGAGGGCGGGATGGTGGTAAAGACTGGCGAGTTTATAGCAATAGTTATTGGAGTTTTAAGTTTTTTTTCGATGATATGGGGGGCGTTCCTATTAGATAAACGAAAGGAAGCACGTTGGATGATTGTGTTGGGATTAATCTTTTTTGTCTTAGTGTTTTTCCTTCTTTTCTTGTAACACGCCATAAGATTGTTTTCTATAAAAAGCCGAGGCTTAGCCCCGGCTTTTCATTTTGTCAGCTTATTGACGTCAGCTTGTTGACGTCTGACTTCAACAAGTCAATGATTTTAGGAATGACGGCTTGAAGAGCTTTTTCTTCAGTTTTTGTAAAGTTTTGCAAAACGAATTTTTCTACGGCTTTTGGTTTGCCAATTTTGGGGCAGATACCGATTCTCACCCTGCTGAAGTCCTTGGTTTTCAGCTCATTAATGATTGACTGGACGCCTTTATGGCCGGCCGAACCCCTGTTTTTAGAAATTTTAAATTCGCCCAGCGGTAAATCGATATCGTCATGGATAACGATCAGATTTTTAATTTTTAATTTGTAATTTTTAATTAATTTTTCTACAGCCGTTCCCGACTCGTTCATAAATGTCTGGGGTTTGGCGAGAATTATTTCTTGGTTATCGGCCGTTTTTTTGGAAATTTGAGCATTGAAAATTGATTGGAATTTGAAAATTGGAAATTGAAAATTAGTGGCGATTGCGTCAATCGCCAAAAAGCCAACGCTGTGCCGGGTTTTTTCGTATTCTTTGCCCGGATTGCCGAGCCCCGTGATTAAAATCATAATATTTTGAGGTCCGACCTCCCGAAATTTCCGCAATGTTAGGAGGTCGGACCTCCCGATATGGTGTTGATTTATTATATCATCCTGCTATAATTGAGAAAGTATTATGAGAAAGATTTTGCTTTATATTTGGGAAATTGCAAAGATCGTCATTGTCGCTTTATTGATCGTGGTGCCGATCCGCTATTTTATCTTCCAGCCGTTTTTTGTCAGGGGCCAATCAATGGAGCCTAATTTTTATAATGGCGACTATTTAATCATCGATGAATTAACTTTCCAGTTCAGGGCGCCCGAAAGAGGCGAGGTCATAGTTTTCAAGTATCCTAATGATACCACTCAGCGCTATATCAAAAGGATCGTCGGGTTGCCCGGAGAAACCGTTGCAGTCAGTTCCGGAAAAGTTTATCTCTATCAAGGCGGTTCGCCCGTAGCTTTAGATGAATCAACCTATCTTCCTCAAACCACCCAAACGCAAGGTAGCATCAAGATAACTTTGGGCAAAGACGAATATTTTGTTTTGGGAGATAATCGTTCGCTTTCGGCCGATTCTCGGGCTTGGGGCACTTTGCCCGAAAAGGATCTGATTGGTCGCGTATTCTTCAGAGCATGGCCATTTAACGTCTTAGCCAAGGTTGAAGCGCCCGCATATTAAATTTTTTAAATCATCCATTTTATGGCGACAAAAATAAGACTTCAGGCTCCCATCGGGATGCATGATATTTTGCCCGAGACTCAGCCTTTTTTTCGTAAAGTTTATGCGGTGGCTAATTCCATCGCTCAATTTTACGGTTTTAAAAAGATTGATACGCCTATCGTCGAAGATGCCGATCTTTTTTCAAAAGGCATCGGCTTGGGTACGGATATTATTGAAAAAGAGATGTACGCTTTTCGCAGCAAAGGAGGCGATTTTTTAGCCTTGCGCCCTGAGTTTACCGCAGGGATGGCGAGAGCTTATATCGAACACGGCATGGTTAATCTCCCCCAGCCCCAAAAACTTTATTCTTACGGGCCTTTATTCCGGATGGAGCGTCCGCAGGCCGGCCGTTTCCGCCAATTCCATCAGGTTGACCTTGAGGTTTTCGGCGAACAGGATTCAGTAATCGACGCCCAAATCATCCAGATTTTTTATAATATTTTAAAAGAATTAAAGTTTAAAAATTTAATTGTTGAAATTAACAGCATTGGCGACAGAAACTGCCGTCCTTATTACAAAAAAATGCTGGTTAATTATTTCCGTTCGCGGGAAAGCTCGCTTTGCTCAGATTGCCGGCGGAGATTGCGCTACAATCCCTTAAGAATCCTTGATTGTAAAGAAGAAAAGTGCCAACCGATTAAGGCTCAAGCTCCCCAATTAGTCGATCATCTTTGCGAAGAGTGCAAAACTCATTTCAAAGAAGTGCTGGAATTTTTGGATGAAGTGGAAATGCCTTACCGGCTTAATCCTTACCTGGTGAGAGGATTGGATTATTATACCAAGACCGTTTTTGAAATTTATGAGGATTCAGAAGAGGGCCAAAAGCTGGGGGCCTTGGTTGGCGGCGGAAGATTTGATAATTTGGTTAAAATGTTGGGCGGCAGGGATACGCCGGCCTGCGGCGGAGCAGCCGGAGTCGAAAGAATTGTTGCCACTCTCAAAGAAAGAATCAAGCAAGAAAATACCGCGCCCGTTTCGGTTCAGAAAGTTTTCTTGGCCCAATTAAGCGATCTGGCTAAAAGAAAGAGCTTAAGGCTTTTTGAAGAATTCAGAAAGGCCAAGATTCAAATAGCCGAATCTTTCGGCAAGGATTCTTTGAAAACTCAGTTGAGATTGGCCGATAAGATGGGCGCTGACTACGCCTTGATTCTGGGGCAAAAAGAAGCCCTGGAGGAAGCGATTATTATCAGGGATATGAAAACAGGCAGGCAGGAAACGGTGAAACTCGACAAGATTGTGAAGGAAATGGGAAAGTATTTAAAAAAGTGAAAATTATGAACGATTGCCTGTTTTGTAAAATCGTGGCTAAAGAATTGCCCAGCGCCATTATTTACGAGAATGACAATTTTTTAGTCATTAAAGATATTAAGCCTCTGGCTCCAATTCATTTATTAATTATTACTAAAAAACATATTTCATCAGTTGACCATTTGGCCATAAATGATAAAGAGTTAATAGGCGAGATGATTTTAACAGCCCAACAGGTAGCCCGAGACCAGGGATTGAGGGAAAGGGGCTATAAACTTAGTTTCAATGTGGGCAGGGGCTCAGGCCAACTCATTCCGCATCTCCATCTACATTTATTAGGAGGCTGGAAGTAAAATAAATTAAAACATTATGCATTTAGAAGTTCTAAAACAAGAAAGGGAAACATCGCAAAGCTTAGTGCGCAGGTTCGGCCGGAGAGTCCAGCAGAGCGGTCTTTTGGTGAGGGCGAGAAAATTGAGATTCAGGAAGAAGCAGAAGAGTCAAGGGGCTCAAAAGAGAGCGGCTTTGCGTCGTGAAGAGGTGAGCAAAGAATACGAAAAGTTGAAAAAATTAGGTAAATTAGAGTATGGCTCTAAAACAGCAAATCCAAGGCGATTTAACTGAGTCGGTTATGGACAAAGAGGAATTAAGGTCCTCGGTTTTGCGCTTGCTTTTAGCGGCCATCTTGAATAAAGAGAAAGAAAAGAGATATAAATTAAAAGAAGATAAAGACGTGCCATTAATTGACGAAGAAATAATTGATGTTATTTTGTCGGAAATTAAAAAAAGGAGAGAAGCCATAGAATTATATGAAAAAGGCGGAAGACATGAATTGGCTGATAAAGAAAAGAAGGAGGCGGTTATGCTGCAAAAATATTTACCCGAGCAAATGCCCGAAGAAGAGCTTGGGAAGATAGTTAAAGAGGCGATTAAAAAGGTGGGTGCAAAGGAGCAGAAAGACATGGGTAAGGTGATGCAAGAGCTGATGCCTAAGACGAAAGGCAAAGCCGACGCCTCTTTAATTTCCAAAATCGTTAAAGAACTCTTAACTCCTAAAAATGACTAAAACTAATGTATGGATTTAGTTTTTCTCCTAAAAATTCATTTGACAAGGGGGTTAAAATTCATTACATTTAAAGTATGAAAAAAATATTCCGCTACAATATTATTTTCCGACCCGAGCCAGAGGGCGGTTTTACCGTTATTGTTCCGAGTTTGCCTGGTTGTGTTACCTACGGAAAGAATCTCAGGGAAGCTAAGAGAATGGCCATTGATGCTATCGGTGGGCATATCGCCAGTTTAAGAAAGCATAAAGAAGTTATTCCTACCGATGAAGAAAATTTCTTTGCCTCTGTAGAAATCAAAAGAATACCTGTTTATGCCTAAAATTCCCGTCATCACCCCCAGAAGACTAATGAAAATATTAAGAAGTTTGGGCTTCCAGAAAGATCATATTACTGGGAGCCATTTTGTTTTCTATCACCCGCAAACCAAGAAAAGAGCGGTAGTCCCGCGCCATCTAAAAGACTTACCAAAAGGAACGTTAATGAGTATTTTAAGAGAAGTAGGCATAAGTAAGGAAGAATTTGGAAGTTTGTTATGATTGAGGTTAATAATTTGACGGCCGACAAGATAGATGAGAAGTTTTTGAAGGGGCTTGCCAGAAAGGTTTTAGAAGGAGAGAATAAGAAAGTAGAACTATCGATTGCTTTGGTGGGTCAAGACAGAATTAGAGAGTTGAATCGAAAATATAGGAAGAAGGATAAAGCAACCGATGTCCTGTCTTTTCAATATGGCGATTCTGGGGAAATCGTTCTTTGTCCTGAAATCATCGAAATCAACGCCCATCAATACCGATTTTCCTTCAAAAAAGAATTAACGAGAGTTTTAATCCACGGCATCCTGCATATTTTGGGATATAATCATCAAGAGATGAAAAAGAAACAAAATAATGGCTAAAAATCGTCTTATCACCGGCCTCGATATCGGCACGCACTCAATCAAAGCGTTGAGCGTTGGTCAAAAAAGCAATTCACAGGTTCCGGAAGTTTTGGGGCTTGTGGAGCTGCCGTCTTTCGGAGTCAGAAGAGGCGTGGTTTTTAATACCGACAGCGTTTCTGAAAAAATCGTTCAAGCTTTAAATCAGCTTCAGGAAAATATCGGCCAAAAAATTGAAGACATTTACGTTAACATCGGGGGCAGTCACATCTTTTCCGCCTTATCGCGCGGGACTATCATTGTTTCTCGGGCTGACAGAAAAATTTCAGAAGAAGACGTCAACCGGGCCGTTCAGGCGGCCAAAACGTTTCCTGTTCCTTCCAACAATGAAATTTTGGAAGTTTTTCCCAAAGAATTTGTGATCGATGGTCACGGCAAAATAAAAAATCCTTGTGAAATGGAAGGCGTAAGGTTGGAAGCAGAGGTCTTAGCTCTTTGCGCTTTTTCTCCATATAAGAGCAACTTGACTTCAGCGGTTTTAAGCGCCAATTTGCAGATTGCTGACATTATACCTTCTGCCATCGCAAGTTCCCGAGCCGTTTTAACTCCTCAACAAAAAGAGTTGGGAGTTTGCTTGCTTGATATCGGCGCTGGCACTACCGACTTTGCGGTTTTTCAAGAAGGCGACTTAGTTTACGCCTCTGTTTTTCCGGTAGGGTCGGCTCACATTACTTATGACCTGGCTGTGGGGCTCAAAGTAGACATTGAGCTCGCCGAACAAATTAAAAAAGAATTTGGCACGTGTCTTTATAAAGGCGGCGGTAAGAAGGAAAAAATTGAAACAGAAAATGGCGAGACATTAGTTTTTTCGCAAAAAGCGCTGGTCGAGATTATCGAATCCAGGATGGGCGATATTTTTGATTTAGTCCGTCAGGAATTAAAGAAAATTTCACCGTCCTGTTCCTTGCCCGCCGGAGTCGTTTTAACTGGTGGCGGGGCGAAACTCGCCAAAATCGTTGAATTCGCTAAAAAAGAATTAAAATTGCCAGTCAGGCTAGGGTTTCCGCAAAATTTGGAAGGTCTGGAGCGAGATCCGTCATTAAGTACGGTTTGCGGTTTGGTTCTAGCTGGTGCCGAAGGCGGTGGCGTTGATTCTCCTTTTTTTAGAACTGGGTTACCGGCTAAGATCAAAAAAATATTAAAGATTTTTATCCCATCATGACCAAAATAAAAGTTGTCGGTATCGGCGGAGCGGGCGGTAACGCCGTTAATCGGATGTCGAACTGCCAGATTCAAGGCGTGGAGTTGGTGGCGATTAATTGCGATGCCCAGGATTTGCAAAAAATCAAGGCTCATCAAAAATTGCGCATCGGAAAAGTTTTAACTCAAGGACTGGGGGCTGGTATGAACCCGGAATTCGGCCGCTTGAGCGCCCTGGAAAGCAAAGAAGAAATCACCCGTCTTTTGCAGGGAACCGACATGGTTTTTATCACAGCTGGACTTGGCGGCGGCACAGGCACGGGCGCGGCTCCGGTAGTGGCTGAAATCGCCAAAAGCTTAGGAGCGTTGGTGGTTGCTATAGCTACCACGCCTTTTTCTTTTGAGGGGGTTTTCCGCAACAAGTTAGCCCAAACCGGCTTAGAAATTCTTAAAGATAAAGTTGACACGCTTTTGGTTATTCCCAACGATAAGGTGCTTTTACAATCGGATAAAAAAATAACTCTGGCTTCGGCTTTTTGGGCTTGCGACGAAGTTTTGAGGCAGGTAGTGCAAAGCATTACTGATTTGATTTTATTTCCCGGCATCATTAATGTGAATTTTGCCGACATCAAAACCATTATGAAAAATTCCGGACCGGCCTTTTTCGGACAGGGGCGCGCTAAAGGCGACAGAAAAGTGGAGACAGCTGTCAATTTAGCCATGCGGTCGCCTCTTTTAGACGCTTCAATCAACGGAGCCAGGGGAATTTTATTTAATGTTTCAGGCGGCGACGATTTAAGCTTGACCGAGATTAACGAAGCGGCCAATATGATTACCAAAGACGCGGATCCCCGGGCTCGCGTGATTTTCGGAGCAGTTCACGATAAAAGACTGCCCAAAGACGAAATAAAAATAACAATTATCGCTACC